>Ga0209164_1000242_pt1 | contig 165016 bp, 160 predicted proteins | sample MTBNYHSulfiMetaG_FD_187458 | JGI IMG/M metagenome (GOLD analysis project Ga0209164, IMG submission 187458) | Enrichment culture microbial communities from rom New York Harbor, USA that are MTBE-degrading - MTBE-NYH (New York Harbor Sulfidogenic)... | ecosystem: Environmental > Aquatic > Marine...
GGCCATTTGGGAATCCAGATCACGCATCTGGAGGCGCTCGGAAAGGGTCCTTACGAACTCCTCTTCATCATCCACGAGCAATACCTTGAACTTTTCCATCACCGATCCCTTTCTTCCAATGAGAGAGACTCAGGGATATATGGCCCGACCCTTGTCCCGGTACAAGGCAAAGACAGCATCCTCCGATTCAGGGGAATCTGGCAATCCCGAACCAGCCCCTTGCCTTGTTCAAACCTACGGTATCCATGAATTTGAGGAGGGACCCGAGGGATCGCCTGTTGAACTTCCCGAGGTTTATAAGACCAAGATCACGGGCATTTCTTCGGCCGGAGCAGGCGTCGGAAATTCGTTCCACCAGCAAACCCACGTCAACCGGGACCGTCAAGGCGTCAAATGCGCCCAGTTTCATCCCTTCTATGGAGAGGCGGATATTGTGGGGGTGGGTCAACAGGATGAAGGCCACATCTTTTGATGAGTGTCTTAAGCCCCTGATGATGGAGAGGGAATCGGTCCCGTAATCGTTCAGGCTCAGGAGGACCACATCCACGTCCTCTTCTTGTAGAACGCTTCGGGCCTCCATCTGACGGTCCGCTTCAAAAACCTGACAGCCGTGACGATTCAACCAGGAGCCGAGACTCCCCCTGCTCAAGGCATCCGTCCCCATGATCAATACTCGAGGGGTCATCGATGAACACCCTTTTTACCCGATATTCCAGGCCTGACACGCGTCATTTGTCGGCCCGGAAAATCGTTGGTGAGGGTCAGACCGTTTCCGACCCGCAAGAGGGCCTTACCATGCCCAGGCCAATGGAATCCCTTTCAGAGAGCAAGGTCTGTGCCAAAATAATAACGTTAATAAAAACAGTAGGATCGACCTCTTGGAGATTTTAGGACATTAAGTTTGCTACATTTTGAATCTAAATGAAACACCCAAATGAAACAGATTGAAATACCTCATGTGTCACCTGAATTGGATGAGTAACCCAGGCAAGGCGTCTGTTCCAACATCGAAGATATCGGCGTTCAGGTGTTTCACCTCCGCTTGAAGCGCCAGGAGCTCTTGGGGACAGGGCCCTTTGGCAGCAAAAAGGGTTGGGGACACGTCAGGGCCTGCACCCATCCATATGGCCGGCCGGTCTTCAACGAGCCGTGCTTGCACAACGATATCGGACCCTTCACCGGCCCGCACCAGACAGAAGTCCAGGCCGGCGGCCAGGAGCATTTCAAGGCGAAAGGGATCGGTCTGGATGATGAGAGGTTCGGGATGGGGCACGGCGATCAGACGAATCCGCCTCTGGCGGCCGAACCGCTGCATCAGGAACGTGATCCGGGCGGTCAGATCGTTCAGATCCACCTGCGTCCAGGGTTCGTCCATGCTGTGGGCGAAGCGGTTGAGCCCGGTGACGATGTCCACTCCGCGATCCACCTGTTTCCGGATGTTGACCGAGGCCTTGAAGAGCCGGTCTTGGTGCGGAACAACGTTCTCCGGACAAAGCTTGAGGATGTCGTCCATCAGGCCAACCGATTCCTTGATAATGGCCAAGACGTTATTGATCTCGTGGCTCAGACCTGCGGTGATGCGCCCCATAAAGGCGATTTCCTGCTGGTTCATTCAAACCTCACTTCCGTCATGACGGATTACCGGGAGGCGTCGTAGGCCTCATCCATCTTTTTGATCAATTCTTCGATGTGTACGGGTTTCATCAGGTAATCAAAGGCCCCCAGGTGCATGCCTCGAACACCTTCCTTGGTGGAACCATGACCGGTCAGCAGAATGACCTGAATATCGGGGTGATTTTCTTTCAGGCACTGTAGGACTTCAATACCGCCCATGCCTGGCATCATCACGTCCAGCACGACGATCGGAGGTTTCTGCTCCTCAACAACCCGCAACGCCTCGGCGCCGTCAGTGGCCACCAGGGCCTGGATACCCCTTATCTGCAGGCGTTCGGCCAGAGTACGGACAAATTCCACTTCATCATCCACAAGGAGCACCTTTGTTCCTTTTTGCATCGGCTATTCTCCTTCCTATTCGCTTCTTTTGGGCAGGACAACCTTAAAAACCGTTCCCTTCCCCAATTCACTTTCCACCTTGATCTCCCCTCCGAGTTTTTTGACGATGCCATAGGTGATGGAGAGGCCCAATCCGGTCCCGTACCCCTTTTTGGTGGAGAAAAAGGGCTCGAAGATATGCTTCAGGGTCTCGTCAGACATGCCCACGCCATTATCGCTGATAGAGATTTCCACATAATCCGGGTCGCGTTCCACTGACTTAATGACGACCTGCCCCCCTTCCTCGACCGCGTCAAAGGCGTTGTTCAAGATATTCAGAAAGACCTGCTGGAGCTGGCCCCGGTCTGAGAGGATGCTCGGCAAATCCTCGGCGAGTTCCATCGTGAGGATCAAGTTCCGGTTCATGGCCTCCCTTTCCAGGAAACTGAGCACCTCGCGGAGGACTTCGTTCAGGTTAATGACCTCGATGGTGACGTCCATTCTGCGGGCAAAACCGAGGAGCCGGTGGGTGATGGCCCGGCACCGTTCCACGGAGCCCAGAACGGAGTCGGTCAAGGCCTGAAACCTCCCTATGTCGATCGCGGCATCGTCCATGTTCATCAGATCTTTCATCAGGCCGGCTTTTTCGTTGATGACGGCCAGCGGATTGTTGATTTCATGGGCCACTCCGGCGGCCAGGCGGCCGATGGAGGCCAGTTTGTTCGTGTATTCCATTTCGTGGTAGGCCAGTTCGCGCTTCTGGTCAGATTCTTCAATACGCCTGACCAGCACGCCGGTCAGCTTAAAGACCACGATACAGATCAGGATGACACTCGCGACAAACACATAAAATATCTCGTTCTTGAAGGTTATCCAGGTCTTGAGCACCTCCGAGCGCCGGCTGACCACCACCAGGCGGAAGGGAGCGGACTGGAAATCCGTGTAAGTGAAGAGTATTTCACGGCCCTGGTCGTCCACTGTCTCCATGATGTTGGCCTCGTGGCTGGTGGGCGGTGGACAATTGGGGCATTTTTCGAGGACCTTGCCATAAAATTTGGATGTGGTCTGGAAGATTCCTTCCCGGTTGAGGATATAGGCGTCGGTTGCGGCGTCGAGACCCATGGAGGCGATCAGGTCGTTGAATTTCCTTGTGTCGATGGTGACCCTGAGTATCCAGGCCTGGCCGGAGGGATCCATATGCTGGACCGCCATCACAAAATGGGGAAACTGTCGGTACCCCATAAAGACGTCGCTGATATAGGTGCCCCGGACCTGGACTTCCTGGAACCAGGGCTGGCCGGCATATTCCTTCCCTTCCAATCGATAAGGGCCGGCGTAAGAGACCTGCCTGCCGGCGCTGTTAATGAGTCCCAGGTCTATGAACCCCCCGAATTCCTTCTTCATGACCCGAAAGATGCGGTTCAGGGTATGTTGGTCCGCCAGGTCCGCAAACGAATATGCTGAAGCGATGAAGCTGATTGCGGAACTCCTTTCGGCCAGGAACAGCTCAAACGAATGCCTGGTCTTGTTGACCATTGCCTTTAAAGGCGTCACAATCTCATTTTTTAAGGCACCCTGGTACACGTAATAATTGAACATGGCGATGAAGGAGAGCGGAACGAGGGTCACCAGCAACATGAGGATGGTTATGTTTCGGCGTAATTTCTGGTACCATGCCGGTGAAGAGTGCTCGTTGTCGTTTTTCTTGAACAAGGACAGCTTGTTATTGAATAGATCAGCCATGGCGTGTAGGTTCCGGGGGTCTGTGGAGAATGTCTCCGGGTTGTAGACAACCTTCCAGGTATCTTTCCAGGGCCTTTTCCCACGGCCCCATGACGGAGTCAATGACACTGATTTTCTTCCACGTCAGATACTGGTAATACTCTTCTTCTATGGCGCCGCAGACGACCGTTCGCACCTCCTCGGCAAGAATCAGGTGGCAGAGTTCCTCTGCCGAGGCACGGGGAAGTACGAGGGTTTTTCGTCCGGTGGCGTCACCTGCGGGCCCGCCGTTGTCCAGAAGGACCTCCGTGGTCAAATCAAACCGAGGCGCCACATCGTTTTCCCTCAAGGTAATCAGCAGCTTGGCTCCCACTATCTTCCCTCTTTCATGGCAACCCTGCACAATGGGGCTATGATTCCAGCCCGTACTGGTTGATCTTTCGCCACAGCGTGCTCCTGCCCCAGCCGAGGGCCGAGGCCGCCTTGTTCTTTCGCCCTTTCGCCTGGATCAGGGCGTCGAGGATCATCTGGCGTTCCATGTCCGTCCAGGTGGCTCCCGGGACGTGAGACCCTTTCGGCGGCCCTGAAGGAGCCTCCTGTACTCCCTCTTCCGGTTCGGCCGACGACGACCGGGGGGCCGCCAGGTAAGCCGGCAGATGTTCGGGTTTGATCCGTTCGTCCTGGCATATGTTGACGGCATATTCTATTGCGTTTCGCAGCTCTCGGGCGTTGCCCGGGTAAGGGAACTGCTGCAGTATCTGTGCGGCTTCCTCAGAAAAGCCTGTTATTTTTTTTCGAAAACGATCGGCGAACAATCCGAGAAAATGGCCCATCAACAAGACAATATCGCTCTCCCTTTCCCGTAGGGGCGGAAGATGCAAGCGCACAACGTTCAGTCGAAAAAGAAGGTCTTCGCGGAAGCGACCGTCACTGACCATTTTTTCCAAGGGGCGATGGGTAGCGGCGACAACGCGGACGTCGGCCTGGAAACCTTTGGTGCTGCCCAGGGGATAGATAATCTTGTCGTCAAGAAACGTCAGCAGCTTGACCTGGAGGGACAGGGGCAGATCACCCACTTCGGTCAGATAGACGGTGCCCTTGTGCCCCAGGCGCATACGTCCGGGCTTGTCAGAGACCGCCCCGGTGAAGGCCCCCTTGGTGTGTCCGAAGAGCTCCGATTCCAGAAGGGTCTCGGGCAGGGCGCCACAATTGATCTTGATGAAGGGGCCTCGGGCGCGGTCAGAGGCCTGGTGGATGGCATCGGCGGCCAGGTCCTTGCCGGTTCCTGTCTCGCCGGTGATCAACACCGACGAGTCGGTTTGGGCGATGATGGGCATGATTCGGAAAAGTTCTTCCATCTTGGGACTGTGGCCGATCATTTCGCCGAAACTGTAGGCATGGCCGGCAGTTTCCGAGGCCTTTAGCAATCGGATGTCTTCAACGATTTCCATGTACCCGAGCAGGCTCCCCTCCGGCTCGCGCAGGGGGATTGATGATACGCGAACGGGGATCTTGAGACGATCTCTGTTGATGATGTCCCCTTCCAGAGACATGTCCTCCACACGGCTTGAGGCCTCGACAAAAGGGCAATGGGGGTGGCAGAGATCGGTGCGGAGCACATCCCGGCAGGGGAGTCCCCAAACCTGGTCGCGATGGAATCCGGTCAAGGATTCCAGGTATTGATTGAAATAGAGCAAACGACGGTGGTCGTCCAGAACGGCCACTCCCACGGGAATGGAATCGAGGAGGGCGGACAGGGCAAGCGGCGAAGGAAAAAGGTCCTGCACAAGCGGCCCCATCGACGCCTCAAAGCGGGAATACCCAGCGGCAATAGAAGATCTGTTTTTCCCCTCCCCCATCCATGAACCCCTCAACCGACGCGGGTCTGCCTGAAACCTCCTCAGGGAAGACGATACCCGTCTCTCGACCTTGAGCGACCGGATGTTTTATAACCTGGGACCCGTTGCAAGGTCCAAAGGGCCTAAAGGTCGATCAACTGACCACCCATACCGCATGTCCCCGTGCCATCTGAACAACCTTGTTGCTGACCCTTCCCATAAAGAAGTCGGAGACCCTTGAGAGTCCCCGCCTGCCCAGGGCGATGGTCCCGTACCCTTGTTGGCCGGCCTCTTTGACAATGGTTTCCGAACGGCTTGTTACCCCCGTAAGGATCTGGGTTGTGATGAGGTCGCGGGGAATGCCGGCGGCGAGCAGGATGTCCATGGCCTCATCAATTGAGGCCGCGATCTGATGCTCCGCCTCGGCGATGGCCTCCCTTTGCTCCTCCCCATATCGGATCACATGGGTCAGGTTGACCTCCCACCCGCTTTTACCCAGGATGGAGACAACGGCCTTGACCGCGTTCATTGCGTCTTCTGATCCGTCAAAGCCCACCAGGATCTTTCCGGGGCGGGGATCTTTTCCCACCAGGATAAGGGGAGCAAAGGATATGCCCTGGAGCAGCTTCATGGCCACGCTCCCCAAGACAATGCCCGCCACCTTGCCCAGACCTCTCTTTCCTGCGACCACGGCCTCGTAGCCTTTCCGGGCCTCCTCAATGATATCCCGGGCAACGCCCGTTTGCCGTTCGTGGATGACGATCTCCACACGCTCCGCGGAAAATCCTGCCTTCAGAAGAAGATCCCTTGCATCCTTCATATAGGCATCCAGATCCAGAGACCGTTGGGTCTCCCACGATTGGATTTCCATGACCCTTGCCCTTAAGGCAGGGGCCGTCTTAAGGTCCCAGTAAGACTCGGGCACCCTGGAAAATACCGTGAAAAGCACCATCCTCCGGTCCTGGAGAGAAGGGAGATGAGAGAGATATCTGACCGTCTCAAAAGCAGGCTCCGAGCCGTCCAGCGTCACCAGGATTTGTTTGCCCCTACTTTGGTTCATGCCGCATCCTCCTTTGCATTTCCATTGTTAATGAGTTAAAGCAACGGATATGCCAAAGACCGGGCGAGCGATGGAAAGGATCTAACCTTTTTGAATATCAGGTAAAAAATCCATTCGGGAAACCAGGTTTTCGTGAACGAGTCAGCCGCCCATGTCGAATGATTTTACAACCTGTAAGGTCCGGGCGCATCCTTCGTATCATCCGATCCCGCAGGCTGGACACCCCTTGATCACACCTATAACCTAACCCACTGGGCGTGTCAATGCCGAAACACCAACTTCCCGGAAGCGGCTGTTGTGGAACGTGTCAAGACCTGGCGGAGCCGGGTGGATACAGTCGGGAAGGGCATGCACGCCTTGGAGGTAATCGTCGAGGCGGGAGATTGGTGATCCGCCTCCCTCATTTCTCTGTTGCGAACAGGAATGGATGACGGGTATAATAAAAAAAACTGTGCGAAGAGCCGATTCTTTATCAAGAGATCGGGTCGCTGAGGGGAGCCTTGGGCAGGTCGTGACGACACCGCGTGGGAATAGATATCGAGGAAACAGGCCTCGTTTAAAAATGGTCCATTGGAGAAAATGGATCCGGATCCTCTATTCAGCCCTTCCGGTCTTCTGTCTCGCCTGCTCGGCCCAGACAGAGGGGAAACAGAAGCAAAAGACGGCCGCGCCTGTCTCCGTTGATACCGTAACCCGAAAAGACGTGCCGATCCAGCTCATCACCATTGGGAATGTGGAACCTTACGCATCTGTCGCCATAAAATCCCTGGTCAGCGGACAGATCACAAAGACAGCCTTCCAGGAGGGTCAGGAGGTAAAAAAGGGGGACCTCCTCTTCGTGATCGACCCACGGCCCTTTGATGCGGCCGTGAATCAGGCGGAGGCCATCCTTGAAAGGGACCTCTCCGCGGTGAAACAGGCTCAGGCCGACCGGGCCAGCAACGCGTCCCGCCTGAAACACGCCGAGGCGATCCTGACCAAAGACCAGGTGGAGGCCAGGACCGCCAGGGTGCAGGCAGAACGGTATGGCGCCCTTGCCGCAAAAGGGAATGTATCCAAGGACGAATACGATCAGGTGCAGATGAAAGCGGACGCCCTGGATGCGGTGGTCCTCGCCGATGAGGCAGGGATAGAGGAGGCCCGGGCCGCCCTGCGGGCATCGGAAGCGGCCCTGGAGAACACAGAGGCGGCGGTTCGCGCATCCCGGGCAAGCCTTCAAAACGCCCGACTCCAACTTGAGTACTGTTACATACACTCGCCCCTGACCGGGCACACCGGCCATCTTCACATTAAGGTGGGCAACACCATCAAGGCCAACGACGCCGTTCTCGTGGAGATTCACCAGGTGCACCCTATATACGTCGCCTTTTCCATTCGTGAGCAGGATCTGCAAGAGGTGAGAAGACAACTGGCCCTGGGAGAATTGAAGGTGGAGGCCCGGATTCCAGGCGACGCAAAACAGCCGGAACAGGGACGCCTCACCTTTGTGGACAATGCCGTGGACAGGACCACCGGCACCATCCGGCTCAAGGGCACATTTCTGAACGAAGCGAACCGGCTGTGGCCCGGGCAGTTCGTGGACGTGGTCGTCATTCTGGATACGGAAAGGGACGCCACCGTGGTTCCCGCCCAGGCCGTACAGATGGGTCAGGAGGGACCCTATGCATTCATCGTAACCCCGGAACTGACCGCAGAATACCGGAAACTGACGGTGGGCCGGTCCCTGAACGGAGAGATGGTGGTGACCGATGGACTCGCACCGGGGGAAAGGGTGGTGACGGACGGTTCCCTCCTATTGGTCCCGGGGGCGAAGGTGGAAATCAAGAGCGGGATTGAGAAGGCGACCCCCGCGTCATGAACATCGCCGCCCTATTCATACGCCGACCTGTGATGACCACCCTGGTGATGGCGGCAATCCTCATCTTCGGGATCATGGGCTACCGCCAGCTCCCTGTCAGCGACCTCCCGAATGTGGATTTTCCCACCCTCTTGGTGACGGCCAACCTACCGGGGGCAAGTCCAGAGACCATGGCCTCGTCCGTGGCCACCCCGCTGGAGCGGCAGTTTTCCACCATCGCAGGCATTGACTCCATGACCTCCACCAGCACCCTGGGCAATACCCAGATTACCCTCCAGTTCGACCTGAGCCGCGACATCGATGCGGCCGCCCAGGATGTCCAGGCCGCCATTACCGCCGCGGCCAGACAACTGCCGCCTGACATGCCCAGCCCCCCGTCCTACCGCAAGGTCAACCCGGCAGACCAGCCCGTGCTCTATCTCGCCCTGAGTTCCCCTACCCTTCCCCTTTCCACGGTCAACGACTATGCGGAGACGCTTCTTGCTCAGCGGATCTCCATGGTCACGGGCGTGGCCCAGGTCATGGTCTACGGCGCCCAGAAATATGCGGTCCGGGTCCAGCTGGATCCCAAGGCCCTCGCATCAAGAGGCATCGGGATTGACGAGGCGGTGGGCGCCATCCAGAAAGCCAATGTAAATCTCCCCACGGGGACCCTTTGGGGAAGCGAGCGGGCCGTCACGGTGCGGGCGAGCGGCCAGTTAACGGATGCACGGGCCTATCGGCCGGTGGTGGTGACCTATCGGGGGGGAGCGCCGGTGCGTCTTCAGGACATCGGCCGCGTCATGGACAGCGCCGAAGACGATAAGGCGATTACCTGGTTCAACGATGTCCCGGCCATTGTGCTCGCCATTCAACGGCAGCCCGGCACCAATACGGTGGAGGTGGTGAATGCCATCAAGGGGATCCTCAACGCCCTTCGCGCAAGCATTCCGGCCTCGGTCAGTATCGAGGACCTCTATGACCGGTCCGAGTCCATCCGTGAATCGGTCGCCGACGTCAAGTTCACCCTCCTCCTGGCCGTGGGCCTGGTGGTGATGGTGATCTTCCTGTTTTTGCGCAACCTCTCCGCCACCCTTATCCCGAGTCTGGCCCTCCCCATATCCATTGTAGGGACCTTTGCGGCCATGTACTTCATGGATTTCAGCATCAACAATCTCTCCATGATGGCCCTCATCCTTTCGGTGGGTTTTGTGGTGGACGACGCCATCGTGATGCTGGAGAACATCGTGCGCCATCTGGAGCAGGGAGAAGGCGTGCTTGAGGCTGCGCTCAACGGGGCCAGGGAAATCGGCTTCACCATCGTCTCCATGACCCTTTCTCTGGTGGTGGTCTTTGTGCCGGTGCTCTTCATGGGCGGCGTCATGGGAAGACTCCTCCACGAATTCGCGGTCACCATCGCCTGCGCGGTCCTCATATCCGGATTCGTCTCGCTCACCCTGACCCCCATGCTGTGCAGCCGGTTCCTGCGCCCCCCTGCAACGGAGCGTCACGGCCGCATCTACAACGCCTCTGAAAGGGTCTTTCAGGGCATGCTCAACGCTTACCGGTGGAGCCTTCGGCGCGTCCTGGATCATCGTCCGGCCACCATCCTCGTATCGGCCCTGGTTCTTATCGCCACGATCACCCTGTTCATTCGAATCCCAAAAGGCTTCCTCCCCAGCGAGGACACCGGTCGGATCTTCGCCATCACCGAAGCGGCCCAGGGGATCTCCTTTGATTCCATGGCCCGTCACCAGCAGGCCCTGAACGCCATTGTCATCGAGGACCCCAACGTGGATTCATTCATGTCGGGGATCGGCGGCGGCAGCCGCGGCAGGGCGAACAATACGGGCCGCCTTTTTATTCGTCTGAAATCCCGTGGGGAACGCGGCCTGCATGTGGATGAGGTGATTCAGCAGCTTCGTTCAAAACTCGCTGCCGTTCCGGGAATCCAGGCATTCCTTCAGAACCCTCCCCCCATAAGGATCGGCGGGACCCTCACCAAAAGCCAGTACCAGTTTACGCTCCAGGGCACCGATACGGATGAACTCTACCGCTTTGCCCCCCTGCTGGAGGCGCGACTCAGGGGGCTCAAAGAACTCCAGGACGTGACCAGTGACCTGGCCATCGACAACCCTCAGATCGACATCGAGATCCAGCGGGACAAGGCGGCGGCGCTGGGCGTAACGGCCCACCAGATTGAAGACGCCCTCTTCAGCGCCTACTCTTCGAGACAGATCTCCACCATCTTCGCGGCCAACAACGACTACCAGGTCATCCTGGAACTTCAGCCCGAGTACCAGCGCGACACGGCGGCGATCCAGCTTCTCTACATTCGGTCCGCATCAGGGCAGCTCGTGCCCCTCAGTGCGGTAGCCACCATTACCCGGGGGCTCGGGCCGTTGACCGTGAACCACCTCGGTCAGCTCCCCGCAGTGACCATCTCTTTTAACGTTCGGCCAGGCGTGTCATTGGGAGACGCTGTCGCCACGGTCGAGAAGGTCGCCCGCGAGACCCTGCCCCAAGGGATCAGCACCAGCTTTCAGGGAACGGCCCAGGCTTTTCAGGACTCCATGCGCGGCCTGGGACTCCTTCTCCTGATGGCGATCCTGGTCATATACATCATGCTCGGAATCCTGTACGAGAGCTTCATCCACCCCCTGACCATCCTCTCAGGCCTCCCGTCCGCAGGATTCGGCGCCCTCGTGACCCTTGTCATCTTCGATGTGGACCTCAATGTCTATGCTTTTGTGGGCGTCATCATGCTGGTGGGCCTGGTGAAAAAAAATGCCATTATGATGATCGACTTCGCCCTGGATGCGGAAAGAAAGGAGGGGAAAGGCCCGGTGGAGGCCATCTACCAGGGCTGCATTACCCGGTTCAGACCGATCATGATGACGACCATGGCCGCCCTTCTGGGGACCCTCCCCATTGCCATCGGGTTCGGGGCCGGAGGGGAGTCCCGACAACCCCTGGGCCTGGCCACCGTCGGGGGTCTCCTCTTTTCTCAGCTGATGACCCTCTATCTGACCCCGGTGGTGTACATCTATCTGGATCGATTCCAGAAAAAGCTCGGCCGAAAGGTGGGTATTTTTCGAATGAAGACCTCGGATACGATTGAAGCGAAGGCTGAATCGTTTCGGAGAGAAAAACATGAAGTGCATAAAACTGGAAGAAGCGGGGATTGATGTCTGTGTGACCGTTCACGTGAAAACGATTTTCATGGAAAAATCCAGCGGCGAACTGCAGCAGGCGTTCGAACGGCTCGAGACAGAACGTTTGCTCCGGTATCTGGGCGTCAGGCACGAAGGCGCCATCGCAGAAGCGATCGTTCGAGAATTTGGACAGAGGCAGAGAGAGGACGGCAGCGCTTGATCAACAGGGTGATGTTGGTCGTCAGATACACTGAACCCGGACCTTTGTCCAGCTGATAACACATGAACAGGCCGGGAATTCCAGGATCATCAGCTGCATCGATACCATGACTGAAGGAATGCGGACATGAAGAACAGGAGGAATAAGCAGGGTTATCTTTCGCGCGCCGGATTTATTCTCATAGGGATTGGACTGGGTGTGGTCTTCTGGGTGCTGGAATCGGCGGTCCATGTGCTCGTCTTCCACGATATGGGGTTTGTTGAACAGATGTGCTGTCCGGAGCCCCATGAAGCCTGGATGCGTTTGACGATTGTGGCCATGTTCATAGGGTTCGGTGTTTGTTCCCAGTGGATTATTAATGCCCGCTGGCGCGCCGAAAGGGCAGCCGTACGGGCAAATACGGAGCTTTCCCAGATATTTGATACGGCCGCCGATGCCATGCGCGTCGTTGACAGGGATTTTAACATGCTTCGCGTGAATCAGACCTTTGCGGATTTGTCGGGCATTCAGAAAGAAGAGGCTGTCGGCACGAAATGCTATGAGGCATTTTGGGGACCCCTGTGTCATACCGACGACTGTCCGCTGATTCGAATTCTCGGCAACATGGACCGGGTGGAATATGACTCGGAAAAGGTACGGAAAGACGGCGTTCGAATTCCCTGTATTGTTTCAGCCACGCCCTTTCGTGGCCCTGATGGAGAACTTATCGGGATTGTCGAAGACTTCAAAGACATTTCGGAAAGAAAAAAATTCGTGCACGAGCTTATGCGGTCCCACGAACGGTTGCGCGACCTGACCTCTCATCTTCAGGTTGTCAGAGAGGAAGAGAGGGCCCTTGTGGCCCGCGAAATACACGACGAGCTGGGCCAGGCACTGACCGCCCTGAAAATGGACGTACACTGGTTGCTTCACCGGCTGCCCCAACAGGACCGACCGCTCATTGACAAGAGCCGCCGCATGTCAAAACTGATTGACAGAACCGTTCAATCGGTGAGAAGGATCTGTACGGAATTGAGGCCTGGGCTGCTGGACGATTTCGGGCTTTCGGCAGCCATGGAGTGGGAGGCCCAGGAATTCTCAAAAAGGACGAACGTCCAATGTCAAATTCTGTCGGATCCTGAAGATATAATTTTGCCCCAGGGGGTTTCTACGGCCATTTTTCGCATATTTCAGGAAACCATGACCAATATTGCAAGGCACGCAAACGCAACCAGGGTTCAAGTCATCATCAAGAGACACGGGGACACGGTTGAGATGCAGGTCAGCGATAACGGGAAAGGGATTACGCAGGCGCAAATACGGAATCCCGGATCATTCGGCATTACAGGGATGCGGGAGCGGGTTCATTATCTCGGCGGCAACCTGTTCATCAGCGGGAACACCGGCGGCACCACGGTGAACGTTGCCATCCCCATCCAGCAGGAAGGCGACGTTCATGATAAAGATACTTGTGGCGGATGACCATGCCATTGTCCGTGAAGGCCTCAAACAAATTGTGGCGGATACTTCCGACATGGTCGTTGCCGGGGAAGCGGTGGATGGCCAGGAAGTGCTCGATCAGGTGCGAAAAGAGCATTGGGACCTCATTCTACTGGACCTCTCCATGCCCGGCAGGAGCGGCATCGATACCCTGAAGGCCTTGAAGATCGAGAAGCCCGGGCTCCCTGTTCTCGTGCTCAGCATGTACCCTGAAGAGCAGTACGCCATCCGCGCACTGAAGGCGGGGGCCGCGGGATACCTGACAAAAGAGAGCGCGCCGGAGGAGCTGATTGAGGCCATACGAAAGGTTTCCCGAGGCGGCAGATACATCAGCGCCTCCCTCGCTGAAGGCCTGGCATCCCACGTGGAAAGGAATTCTGAGAAGCCGGTACAGGAAACCCTCTCAGATCGCGAATACCAGGTGATGCTCATGATTGCGTCGGGGAAAACCGTAACAGAAATCGCAAACGAACTCTCGCTCAGCGTTAAAACCATCAGCACCAACCGTGTGCGCGCCCTGAGGAAGATGGGGATGAAAACCAACGCTGAACTCACCTATTATGCCATTAAACACGGTCTGGTGAAATAGGGGCCTTCAAAAGGGCCCAGGTTGCCAGGATCACCTGTCCTGTAGGACAAACACTGACAAAAAAAAGGGCTTTCGTCTGATTTACTTCCTCTTTCCAATTATGATAATGTGCATGCATAAAAAAAGTGTCCAGCCCGGCATGAATGTGCCGGGGCGCATTGATGACGGCTGTAATCAAAAAAATTGAGCAAGGGGGGTTCGCATGAAAAAGAAAATCATAGGCATCATTGTGCTGGTGATGTTCTCAGTGACATCCATGGCTTTTGCCGGCGGCGACAAAAATCGTGGCGACAAGGGCAAGGGAACCGTAGTCAGAACCCAGACAAGCGGCAATGGCAAATAAAAAGACAGGTTAATAGGAAGTTTTTTGATACCCGAGACATCCCGGGATAAGTTTTCATAAGGCTGTTCTTTGTTTATCATTGACCTGTCAGGATTTGAAAGGAGAAGAAGATGATGCCTGAAAAAACGAAAGGCCTCTGCCTGCCCCTGGCGTGCTGCCTGGCCCTTGCGCTGGTATTTTTCCAGGCGCCCGCTAAATGCCACGGTTTTGATATCACCATCGAGGTGGCGCCCGGTACGCTTAACATTCAGAGCCAGGGCCAGGTGGTGACTGTCCACACCAGCATTGCCTTTAGCAGCGTTGTGGGAGGGACCGTGACCCTGAATGGAATAGTGATAAACTGGTGGAAGGCCGACAACCAGGGAAATTTTGTGGCCAAGTTTTTGATGAGTGATGTCAAGGCGCTGGCCGATTCGGACGGTTTAGTTGTCCCTGGAGAGAACGAGCTCACGCTGGTCGGCACCACGACAGATGGGGCGGAGTTCACGGGCACGCAAACGATAACCGTGATCAATGTCGAACCTACCGGGACGGGCGGCAAGTAATAAAGAATAAAATTGTATCCATGAAGGTGTGAACCATCTTTCCCGGCTGTTTTCAACGCATTTTGTCTTTCCAAAATGGGGGAACGCTTCATTCAGTTCCCCCATTTTATTATTGGCCGGTCGGTGAATATAGAAGAAGCCGATTGGAACATGGAAAGTTTCGACCCGTTTCCCTCCGCCCATTTCTGACCCCACCCTCGCACTCCAAATACCGTGCCCGGATATCTCTTGACCTGCAAGATAAGCTCAACTATAATCCATCTTTAAATAATCAACTCTTTATAACTACTTCTATGCCTATTGGAATACGACTCAATATCGTATAAAATCAAGCGACTTGCGATACTGATTTATGCCGGAAGCCTATACTGACATCCCCGGCGATTACGCCGGCTGCATACTCACGGGCAATTTCAGCCGGGAACTAAAAAAGAAAGTGGCCTGGTGTATACGCTGCTATCAGGAAGCACAAAACACCGGGAACCCGGCAATGCAGTATCTCGCTGCATGGAAGGGAAAAGAAAAAATCATCTGGTATGAATTTGTTGGAGAGCAGTTTCGTGGCCTGCTGATGTGTGATCGAGGCAGAGAGGCCGAAGTGTTTCGCAACAGCATTGTTGAACGGCGTGTGTACAGATATGATGATGTGGACCATGTCGTGCAGCAGGAGGTTCTGGACAGCACCGGCCTTATGAAGTTACGAAAAAAACTCCGGAATGAAAGTAAAACCACCGGGTTCACTGAAGCCGTTTACAAGCTTTCCCTCGGAAGCGGAAGCATCATCTGGCTCAAAGACCATTCCGTCGTTGAATTTTATCCCCAAGACCACGTCTCCCTGTCCCTGGGCTGTTTAATGATGATCACTAAAGAGATGGAGGTGGAAGATCAGCTTAAAAAGACTGAGGCCGCCCTGGAGGCGGCGAATCAGAGGCTGGAGCGTCTGGCTGCTCTAGACGGGCTGACCCAAATACGGAACCGCCGCAGCTTTGATCTGGCGATCCAGCAGGAGTGGAAGCGGTTACGTCGGGAAAGAGGAGAGCTGTCCCTGATCCTTTTCGACATAGACGCGTTTAAGGCATTTAATGATTCTTATGGCCACCAGGCCGGTGACGACTGCCTGCGCAATATAGCCCGCGTGCTCAACAGTAAAATCAGAAGGCCTGCAGATCTGGCGGCCCGTTATGGGGGTGAGGAGTTTGCGGTTATCCTGCCCAACACGCCACTGAAGGGCGCTTCTGGAATGGCTGAATCACTTCGGAGAGCCATCGAGACGCTTCTCATCCCCCACGCATTTTCATCCGCAAGTCATTATGTGACCGCCAGTTTTGGCGTTTCCACTTTGATTCCCGGTGACGATAACTCGCCTGATGCCTTGATAGCCAACGCAGATAAGGCATTGTACAAAGCAAAGAAAACGGGCCGGAACAAGGTTGTCGCGTTGCCTTTTGGTTCCGAATAATGCTCGTTATGTTTCTGCCTGGCGTGTCCAATGCCTTTTAAGGATCGGAACCAAGGAGGCCTTGATGGAAAAACCGTGGTACTAGCTCCGGGCCAAGGTTTACCCCGGATCGCTTCACTATTATGAAGGCGGCATCGTGGATTTTCCGGATGCCGGCGCGAAGCGATTTCCCGGTCGGCCTGCGCTGATCTTTATGGAAAAGGCCATGAGCTTCAAAGAGCCCTGCGACCCGTCCCGGCGCCTGACCGGGGAGGTCCTTAAGCGGGAATTGCGGAACGAGGCGCCGGCCGGGAAAGCGGGCGGACAATCAAATTCCCAAAAACGCTGAACGGAAGATGTCGCTCTGAAGGAGTTCCCGTCCGGTGCCCTCCGCGGTGATCCTGCCGGTTTGCAGGACATATCCCCGATCAGCCAGGTCCAGGGCCTCACGCACGCTCTGCTCCACCAGCAGAATGGTCATACCCTGCTGCTTCAACCCATGGACCGTTTCCAGAACCTCGTCCACGAGAACCGGGGCAAGACCCAGGGAGGGTTCATCCAGCATCAGGAGCTGGGGGTTGGACATAAGGCCGCGACCAATGGCCACCATCTGCTGCTCGCCGCCTGAAAGGGTGGAGGCCGCCTGCTGCTTTCTTTCCTGCAGGCGGGGAAACAGGCCATATACGAACTCCAGATTGCCCCGGATGATCCTTTCATCGGTCAGGGTATAGGCCCCCAACAGCAGGTTTTCCTCCACCGGCAGGGGCCCGAACAGCATCTTCCCCTCGGGGACGTATACGACCCCCCTGCGGACGATCTCCTCGGTCCGCAGTCTCTGGATCTCCTCCCCCTGAAACAGGATCCGACCGGTTTCCACCCGCTGACTGCCCATCACAGCCCGGAGCAGGGTGGACTTTCCAGCGCCGTTGGACCCCAGGACACACACGGTTTCACCCCTTTCGACCGTCAGGGAAACACCGTGCAGGACCGGGATGCCTCCGTACCTGGATGTAATGGTTTCCACCTGGAGCACGGATTTATTCACGATTTCCCCCGTCACCCGACTGTTCCCGGGCATACCGCTCTCCCAGATAGGCCTTGATCACCGCAGGTGCCCTGGAGATGGCATCCGGGGCGCCCTCTGCTATTTTCTTCCCATAATCCAGGACAATGACCCGATGGCTCACCTTCATGACCAGTTCCATAACGTGTTCAATGAGCATGACTGTCATACCCAGAGACTCGTGAACATGCAGAATGCTCCCCATGATCTCCTCAATCTCGCCGGGGTTGAGTCCTGCAGCCACCTCGTCCAGGAGGAGCAGTTTGGGCCTGGTGGCGATGGCCGTAGCCATGGTCACCCGTTTCTGTGAGGCCACCGGAAGCTCGTGGACCAGGGCGCCGGACAGATCTTCGATACTGAGGTCTTCCAGGATATCCCTGGCCCGGGAGCGGGCCATGTTCCGGGACCGGGTGTGCATGAAGCACCCCACCATGACGTTTTCGAGCACCGTCAGGTCCCCGGATGCGACATATACCTGAAAGGTCCTGGCCAGTCCTCTGCGGGCCACCTCATGGGCCTTGAGGGCTGTGATATCCTCACCATCAAACAAGATGCGACCGGAGGTGACAGGATAGACCCCGGAGATGCAGTTGAACAGGGTGGTCTTTCCGGCTCCGTTGGGACCGATGAGCCCCAGGAGTTCCCCCCTCTCCACGGAGAAGGAGATGTCGTGGTTGGCCATGAGACCGCCAAATCCCTTACTCACCCGTTCAATTTCCAGCAGGGCCATGACTACTGCTTCCTCCGCCGGATTTTCTGCACTATGCCCCAGACGCCCCTCGGTTCGAAGGCCGAGATCGCCATGATGATCAGAGCGTATAGGATAAGATCAATCCCGATGAGGCCGGCCGTGGCGCCCAGCCATTCCTTGAGGTAGCTCTTGAGGGGGATCAGGATGCCTGCGCCGATGATCGGGCCCCATAAAGACCCGGCCCCGCCCAGCATGGCCATCAGGGCAATGAGGATGGAGATATCGAGGCTCATGGTGTCTTCCGGCTCGATGTTCCTGATGTAGCAGGCATGGAAGGAACCCACTACGCTGACAAAGGCCGTGGCGATGGCATAAGTCTTGATCTTGGCCCAGTGGACATTGATCCCGAGAGACCGGGCCACCTCTTCGTTGTCCTTGATGGCTCGAAGCTGAAAACCCAGCCGTGACTTGCGAAACCAGTTCATGTAAAGGATCCCGACGAAGAAAAACCCGAGGATCACATAAAAATAGTATACATCCTCCTTGAAGATAAGCCGCAGGAAGTCCGGGGGAGGGAACCTGATGGGAGAGATTTCCAGGCCCCGGGCCGACCCGACAAAATCCCACGCCTCAAAAAGGTCCTTCAAGACCAGTGACGTGGCGATCGTGGCAATCGCAAAGTAATGACCCTTGAGCCGAAAGAGAGGATAACCCAGAACAAATGACCAGGCCACTGCAAAACAGACCCCCACCGGCATGGAGAACCAGAAGGGAATGTCCCACCGAATGAGCATCACGGCTGTGGTGTAGGCCCCGATGCCCACATACTGGGCCTTTCCCAGATCCACCTGGCCGGCATAACCGCCAATGGTGTTCCACCCCATGCCGTACAGAGAAAACATCAGAAACTGGATCATGGTGGCCATGGCAAAGGATGAGTGGGAAAACAGGGGGAAGGCCAGGAAAAGGATTGCCAACGAACCGGCCACAGCAAGGTCCAGGCGGGGAAAGTCCGAGAAATCAAAAGCGCTTTTCAGTACTTCCATCCGAACAGTCCCCTGGGCCGCACCACCATGATGACAAAATAGGCCAAATAAACCCACATGTACTTGAAGGAGGTCATGGGGACACTGCCCATCCAGTCAGCGTCGAAGGTGAACATGAAGAAATCCCAGAAGCCCGGGATTTCGGTGATCAGACCTACCACAAGCCCGGCCAGCATGGCCCCGGGCACACTCCCGAAGCCCCCCAGTGCCACAATGGCAAAGGCTATCATGGTGAAGAGAAGGCCCACGTAGGGGTTCACAGACCAGAAGTTGACGAGAAGCGCGCCTGCCACGGTCACGGAACTTCCGCCAATACCCCAGGCCAGTGCATTCATCCGCTCCGTTGGAATGCCCATATATCGCGCGGCCGTCCGGTTGAGGGCTGTGGCCGTGAGCGCCTTCCCGATGCGGGTCCGCTTCATCATAAGCCACACACCGGCGAAGGCGGCCACCGAAAGTCCGGCCGCAGCCAGTTTGGTGGCCGGGACAATAATGCCAAGCCCGGCATCAAAGCTCCTGCCGACGAGAATGCCATGATGGATAGCCCGATCTTCGGAACCGAAAATGAGAAGCGCGATGTTTCGAAGAAAAAGCATCAGGCCAAAGGTCCCCAGGAGTTGCGCCACCATAGGACCTCTCAGGAGGAATTTGACAAACCCCCAGTAGCAGAGAACACCCAGAAGGAACCCCACTGCAAGGGCCGCCGGAAGGGCCAGCAGGGGGTCCATGCCCGTGGCCTGGGCTGTTAAGAGCCCTGTGTACATGCCGATCATCAGAAACTCGCCGTGGGCGAAGTTCACGATGTCCATCACCCCGAAGATAATGGTGAGCCCGAGGGCCACCAGAGCCAGGACCATGCCGATAAGGAGACCGGCCACCAGGGAACCGACAAGAATATCCATAGAGCGTCACGGCCGGGAGAAGAATGCTCCCGGTATGGAAGTGGGTTTTGGTTGCTGGAAGCAAACGGGGACCCTGACGCAAGGCGAGGGGGCATGGAGACGACTCCGAATTACCCTCACCCTGGTCCGGCGGCAAACAGATCAGAACCCTTTCAGGGGGTAAATCATGTCGCCGGAGGCCACATCAAAGGGATAGACAAGCTCCATGACCACCTTTCCGTCTTTATCGAGCTGATACTGCCCGATGATTCCCGAACTCCAGATATTCTGACCCAATTCTTTTCCAGTCGTGGAAAACTTGATCCCTTTCCAGGGGACAACCAATTCCTTTCCAGGGATCTCAATGGCATTGGCAGCTGCCTGGATGTCGGCAGGTTTGGTGGACCCGGCCTTCTCCAGAATGGCTACCCAGGCCTGAAGGCCGGTGAAGGAACGGGCCGAGGCCCCGCTCAGGTCATGGCCTGTCTTCTTCTTGTACATCTCGTTCACCTGTCCTGAAACCTTCTTGATCTCGGCCACCTTGGGAATGAAGACGCTGCGTGTCAGGAAACCCACGATGTCTCCACCCAGAGTCTCCCGGAACTCCGGGGTCTCAAATCCCGCGTTTTGGCCCCAAATGATCTTGGGATTGGCTTTCTGGGCCTTCAAGGTCTTGACCATCAGAATGGCATCCGAGGTGTACGAGGCAAAAAGCATAATATCGGGCTTGGCCGCCTTGAGCGAACGCACTTCGCTTGAAAGGTCGGCTGATTTGGCAGCGTACAGAAGGGATTTCCTGAGGTTAAAACCATAGTCCTTTGAACACTGTGAAATAAGCTCGGAGACATGCGACCCCCACTCGGTCTTTTCGCAGGCCGAGGCCAGTGTCATAATATCCTTCTTGGGCACCGCCTTGACGCCTTTCACCTTACCTTCGGTGAGCCCGATCAGTAATTCGAAAAGATCCTTCGTGAACAGGGCATCATTCGGAGTGGTTCTCCAGAACCACTTGAATCCCCTCATGGTGAGTTCCGGAGAGGTGGAAGATCCGTTGATCATCGGGATGCCATACTGCTCGCACACGGCACTGACGGTCTTGGTGACCGAACTGTGATAGCAGCCAAGGATCCCGTCTACCTTGTCGTCATGGATCAGTTTTTTTGCCAGATCGGCCCCCAGTGTGGGATTCCCCTCATGGTCTTTGAAGATGAGGGTGATCCTGGCGCCCCCCAGGCTCTTGGCCCCTGCGTTCCGGGCCATGCTCATGGGCAGATCGGCCATGACGTTGTTGGCAATCTCGGCCGCCAGTTCCGCACCGGCCCGAAGTTCACGCCCTGCTGCGGCGGCGCCTCCGGTCAGCGGGTATATCACACCGATCTTGACATCCTGCACGGCGAGGGCGCCGGCGGGCGCCATGAGTCCGATTACTGCCAGCACACTTAGGACAACCATTCCCAGTCGTATCGCTGATTTCATCTCCATACCTCCTTTTGTTGGGGCAGAGGCCCACGGGTTAGTAAAAGAAGCCACAATGACCCAAAGCGGCCGAACAGCCGCAACCAAACGAGTGGTCACATTCCAGCTCAACGCGCCGGTTTTGTTACCATGCCGATGCCTGCCTGTAAGGCCATCCGGTTCATTTCCAGGAATTCAGCCGGGACCCGGCTCTCTAAAACGCCTGCAATGGATTCCGGCCGGATGAAGCCTGTCAACCCGATCAGGGCCCCCAGCATGCAGATGTTGAAAACAATGGGCTTCCCGATCTCAGCCGCAACGGTTTCATACATTCCCAATTCCACCTGCCGCGCATCCACCCGGGGATCCTGGCGGACATAGTAACGGTCGGTCAACAGCAGTCCACCCGGACGGATAGAGCCCGAGTATTTGTTGTAGGCTGTCTGGGTGAGGCAAACCGCAAGGTTGGGCTGATCGACTTTCGGATAGTAGATGGGGGCATCCGATATAATAATATCGGCCCGGGTGGCCCCGCCGCGCGACTCCGGTCCGTATGACTGGGTTTGAACCGCATTCAGGTCTTCGTACAGCACCGCGGCCTCAGCCAAAATGATAGCGGCGGTAATGATGCCCTGTCCTCCTGAACCGCTCATGATAATGCGCTGGGTGTCCATACGGATGGCTCTCTAAAGGTTAAGGGGTTCAAAGGTTCAGAGGTTCAGAGGTTCAGGGGTTCAAAGGTTCAAAGGTTCAAAGGTTCAGAGGTTCAAAGGTTCAGAGGTTCAGGGGTTCAGAGGTTCAGGGGTTCAGGGGTTCAGAGGTTCAAAGGTTCAGGGGTTCAAAGGTTCAAAGGTTCAGGGGTTCAGGGGTTCAGGGGTTCAGGGGTTCAGGGGGTTAGAGGCTTCTGGGGCCGTCAGATCCCGCTGTGGAGCGGCAAGGCAGGATTACGCCGGCATGGCGAATCGACTGCAAACCCGTTGTTACAACGTGTCCGCTTCCTCACATGGAGCCTGATAGAGCGGCCGATCCTCATCCACGAACACGCCCCGTTCGATCAGATCGGGCTGGGCCTCCCTTTTTTTTGAACCGATCGCAGCGGTGTGGTCCCTGAACCACGTCATCATCTCAACACCGTCTCCGAAACGGTTCTGCCTGCCGTAATAGACGGGGCACTGGGACATGACCTCCACCACGGAAAAGCCCCTGTGACGGATGGCCCTTGCAACCGTCCGGATCAGTTCCTTTACATGATAGGTGGTGGTCCTGGCCACAAAGGACGCCCCGGCCCCCTTCGCCAGTTCAACAAGGTCAAAGGCAGGGGCCGCAATCCCCCAGGGGGTCGTGGTGCTTCGCATCCCAAAGGGTGTCATGGGCGACCCCTGGCCCCCGGTCATGCCGTAGATGCGGTTGTTCATGATAATGGCGGTCAGATCAATGTTGCGGCGTGCGGCGTGAATGAAATGGTTGCCCCCGATGGCCAGGGCGTCTCCGTCACCCATCGGCACAATCACGGTCAGATCGGAACGACCCATTTTGACACCCGTGGCAAAGGCAAGAGCCCTTCCGTGAATGGTATGCATGGTATGGAAATCGAGGTACCCCACGATTCGGGACGAACATCCGATCCCCGAGACCATGACCACCTCATTCTTCTTGAGGCCGATCTTTTCAATGGCCCGTACCATCCCTGACATGACGATCCCGTGCCCGCACCCGGCGCACCAGATGTGAGGGAAGAAACGCTGGCGCAGATAGTCCTTGACCGCCATCTTTCAAACCCCCTTGCCCTGGATCATATTCATCACGCGAAAGATGTCTGCCGGAGAAATGAAGACCCCGTCAAACCGGTTGGCAAGGAATACCTTGTCGGGCCTGGATACGGCCCTCTTCACCTCCAGGCAGAGCTGACCCATATTCATCTCTACCACCAGAACATGGCTCCGGCCTTCACATTTCTCCCGCACCGTTTCTCCGGGAAAAGGCCAGAGGGTCTGAAGCTCAAGTAATCCCAGACTGTCTCCCCTCTCGCGCCGGTCCATGACCATCTGCAGGGCACTCCTGGCCGAACTCCCGTAAGAGATCAACAGGATCTCAGCGTCTTCGGTAAAATATTCTCTGTAGCGGGCGATGCTGTCTGAACGGTGTTCCAGTTTGTCTACCAGGTGACGAAGCAGATCATAGGCCACCTTGGGGTCCGTGGAGGGGAATCCCCACATGTCGTGGACCAGCCCGGTCACGTTATATCGATGCACTCCCCCGAAATCGCTCATGGGAAGCCTGCCGTCCTCACGTCTCAGGTAGGGGTGAAAGTTGGTCCCCTCAGGTACGGATGTCCAGAGCCTTTCGATGATTTCTATCTCTCCGGGTCCGGGGATGACCACCTTCTCGCGCATATGACCGACAACCTCGTCAAGCAGGAGGATCACCGGCGTGCGGAATGTTTCAGCGATGTTGAATGCCTCCACGGTCATGAGAAACACGTCCTGCAGATTCGATGCGGTAAGTGTAGCAATGGAATGGTCTCCATGGGTGCCCCATCTGGCCTGGAGCACGTCGCCCTGGGCTACGGATGTGGGCAGGCCGGTGCTGGGCCCGCCCCTTTGCACATTGACAATAACCGATGGGACCTCTGCCATGATGGCATACCCGATAGCTTCCTGCATCAGGGAAAAACCGGGACCGCTGGTGGCGGTCATCACCTTAAGCCCGGTCAGCGATGCGCCGATGATCGTACACAGGGACGCCACTTCATCTTCCATCTGGATAAACGTCCCACCTGTTTTGGGCAGTCTCCGGGAGAGGATTTCCGCGATCTCCGTGGATGGCGTGATCGGGTATCCTGCATAGAACTGAAGACCGGCATAAAGGGCTCCTTCGGCTACCGCTTCATTTCCCTGAATAAATCTCACGCTGGACCGCTCAAGGGTCATTTCTGCACCAGTTCGATGGCAATGTCCGGACATCTCAACTCACAGAGACCGCATCCTCTGCAATTTTCAGGGTGGACCCAGCAGGCCTTTTCATTGTCATCCAGGCCCAGTGCCTCCTCCGGACAGAAGGCGACGCATATGCCGCAGCCTTTGCACCATTCTCTGTTGATAACCACATCCCGGTCTTTTTCCATAGGGCCCTCTTACATAAGGGTCAGGTCCTCGTCTCTCAGTTCAGACACGAACATGTGCCCGGGCGAATGGGTGATCACCAGGGGAAGAGCGGCGGACATCACTGCCAGGATCGTGGTGACCCCGCAGGCCCAGAACACGGGAATCTCTTCGGGACGGATCGTCACCGGATCGCCGAAATCCGGCTGATCCAGATCCGCTATCCCGATCGCGTCGGCCGAACCCAGGTGAATCGGAGCCCCGTGGGTGAGGTGGAAGCGGGTCGTTATCTGGGCCGCCCGTATGGCCTGATCCGGACGCATCGGCCGCATGGTCACCACCAGGGGACCGGAAAAAGGGCCTGCAGGGATACAGTCACGGTTGGTGATGTACATTGAGACATTTTTGCCCTCCTCCAGGTTTCTGACAGGGACCCGCGCCGCAATCAATGCGTTTTCAAAAGAAAAACTGCACCCGAGAAGAAAACTGACCGTATCACGCCCGACGAGATGCGTCACGTCTTCTACCTCCTCCTCGAGCACCCCCTCCCTGTATACCCTGTAGAGGGGGAGATCGGTCCTCAGATCAGCGCCGCGGGCGATGCGGGGTTCCCACTGCCCCGGATCCAGAACATCCAGAATCGGGCACGGTCTGGGATTGCGGACGCAGAAGAGCAGGAAATGGAAGGCCGCCTCCCTGGGCAGCATCACCAGGTTGGCCTGAACGTACCCCCTGGCGACCCCTGTTGTGGGTACTTTCCACTGTCCGGCACGTATGTGTTCCCGCAAACGAGAAGCAGGCAGGTCAGTTGTCATGTTCATTCCTTCAGGCAATCCCTGCAGATCTTCAGGCCCTTCTCCTCCCCCAGTCTGGAGGCCATGGCCGGCTCCCCGCACTTTTCACAGAGAACCGAAGGTTCGATCACGGCCTTTGGCGGTGGTTTTACATCCACGAATCGAATGGAAAACAGCTCGTCAGTGGGTTTGGCTAAAATGGCCCGGCACCTCTCATGATGCAGTTCCCGGAACATCTTTCGTTCCGCCTCGGTGGCCGTCTCCTCCCTGATTTTACGCATCAGCTCCCGATGCGTTTCATCAGGTTCGGCATCATCCGGCTTCCTGGCCACTCTGACGCCCTTTCCTGATTTCCTTCCCAGGAAGGTAAACACCTGTTTTCCGTGGTCCTTGAAAATGAAATTGCCCTTGCCGAAGGTACAGCCCGTCAGAACCTGGACGGCATCGACGCCGCATGCATTATTTTCAACTATGGCTACCAGTTCCTCGTCCACGGCCCTGTGTTCGCTCAGCCGTTCCATGCCCGCCCTGGCTGCCCTGTATCCGATCGCCAGTCCCGGGCAGACGTGCCCGTGAAAGTCTGCACACCTCTTGAAATCCGCACTCGCCAGTATCTCATCCGCATCCATAAGTATCCCCCCAAGGCGGCCTAACGGCCGCAACCCATCCCGCCAAGGCGGGATTCACACAAAGCCGCCAAGGCACAAAGATCTCTTTTGTCCCAAAGCTGTTGCCGAATAACGGACTACGGCCCGGCAGAGACCGGTGTTCTGATCCTGAATCTTTCTTCCAGGATCAGAACGAACCCATCAAGAACTCTTCGCGTCCTTGGCGCCTTGGCGGTTCACCAAAACTTCCCCGCAACTTGCGAAGAAGTTACAGACAAAGAGTCTAAAATAAGCGTGAGTCTACAGGCGCCGCCCCCCGGATGTCAAGGTTCTTGCGGGAAAAGCGCCCCGGACTCGGCGCACCGGTGAGCTGAGACCTCCAGCCTGCCGCCGACGGGGCTGACAGTCAGGACAAGATCGAAGAGGTCACGCTGGAGGCAGAAAATAGGGTCTTCCCGGGGCAGATATTCCCTCTCCCCGGCAATAAATTTCTGGGCCGTGGGCTGGAAAACGACATCGAGAAAGGTCTGCACCGGATCATAAGGCTTTCCCGTGAGCAGGTGCTCCAGATAGTCCGCGCATGCTTCGTCTTCAGGAGCCGGTCTCTCTGCCCGGTCTCCCATGGCCACAAGGGTCACACGCTCCGGCCGCTTCTCCTGAATATACGCGGTCGTCGCCCTTGCGGTGACAAAGCTTCCCAGAACAACCTCTTCTGCCTTCTTGAAGGCGGCGGTCGCCCCGGTTATCCCGGCGGTGGTGCGATGGATCACGGTCCTCTCCCTGAAATAGGGAGCGCCCTTTTGAATGATCCGGCTGGGCGAGTTCCCCAGGTCCGCTCCCTCAATCGGCACCTCGTTTACCTCGCCCACGAGCACAAACCCCGGATTGTCGCGCTTGAGGGCAATGGCCCTTTCCGGGTCCGCCTCCATGATAACCCGGCCGGCTCCGAAATGAAAAAAGAGGGGCGCGCACGAAAAGGCCCTGAATACATCAACGATGACCGCGAGCCCTTCCGCCTCTTTTGCACCCTGGGCACAGCTTTTTCTCAACACCTTCATCTTCTGAATAAACTACCGACCCCGCGTTTCCTGTGCAGCAGCTCTTTTCGTTACGGAAGCGTCAGTCCGACAAATAATATTCTACAGTAGATACAACACGTATCTTTTTGATATAGGGCGTATTTCTGTCTCTATCCGTGATCGAGAACTGGCCCTGACTGGCGCGCCTGATCTTTCCCAGCCTGCTGTCAGAGTCTTTGGCGAATTTTTGTGCCACTTCCCGGGCCTTTCGGGTCGCTTCCTCGATCATTTCCGGCTTGATGTCGTTGAGCCTTGTAAATATAAACTCCGTCTTGTTCTCGTAGTTGCCGCCGGTAAGGGCGATCCCGGTCTTCCCCAGCCCGACCAGTTTCTTCATGGCAGTCCTCACCCCATCGATCTTATCGGTGTATACCGTGACATTCTGTGTTGCAGTATATCGAAGCCCTATTTTGGAGGTATCCCCATACTGCTGGGCCATCTTGTCGGTAATGGCTGGAGGAGAAACGGTAATCTCGGCGTCAACGAACCCGTTGCTTTTCAGAAAACCGGTTATGTGGCCCGTGTCTTTCTCCAGATCGGCATACAATTGAGAGATATCGTCCCCGGCACGGGTGAATTGGATGGGCCACAATGGGATGTCCGCAGGCAATTCCTTTTCGGACAGGCCTTTAACAGATACCGACCTTTCAAATTCCTTGAACTTCACAATGCTCGACCCCAACAGGTACCCCAGAACAGACAAACCCAGGAAGATGCCGGCCCCCAGTATAACGAATTTGGCATTGCCTTCGTTTTTCATCGTTTTTCCTTTCGTTGCCCAAACACGCATGTGCCGGAGGATCCGGCTGTCCCTCCGCCTGTCATACTCCCCCGCATTATGTCAGCATGATTCTGGCATCTCCCACGACACACCGTTCGGGCGAACAGAAAACCGGGTTCATATCGATCGACGTCACCGCATCACCGAGATCCATAATCAGCCTGGAAAATGCCGTAAGGTTTCCGACCAATGCATCCAGATCAATCGGTTTGGATCCCCTGTAGCCCTCGAGCAGTTCACGGGCCTTGAGACTCCTGAGCATGGACGTGACATCCTTCGGCACGATCGGAGCCATTCTCAGTGCGGTGTCCTTATAGATCTCCACCCCTGTTCCCCCAATACCCAGCAGAATGACGGGACCGAACTGGTAATCGATCTTGGAACCGATGATCATTTCCACACCGGATAGGGACTCTTCAACGAGTACGCCCCTGAATCCCTCGATGCCGCTGAGCCGGTGACAGGCCTCTCCCAGGGCAATCTTGTTCTTGATGCCAACGACGACCCCTCCCGCCTCTGTCTTGTGAACCACCCTGGGTGAGACGACCTTGACAACCACCGGATATCCGATCCCCTCGGCGAATTCAACCGCCTCATCCACGCGGTCCGTCCATATGAATTCAGGGACTTCCAGACCACCAAGGGAGAGCAAGCGCTTCGCATCAGGCTCCAGGACCCAGCCCCGTTCCTTTGACCTGGAAAGGATATCCGCCATTTCCTGGCTCAGCACGGCTGGCACCTCCTCAGGGCGTCGGCCATGAGGACGGCGCCCTCGATGGCCGGCGATACAGGTATTCGGTTGAGTTCAAAGCCTTCGATCAGCATCCGGTATTTATCGACGTGGGGCACGTAAGCCACCAGGGGCTTCCCTTCTCTCAGATAAACCCGGCTCAGCCTGGCGCCCAGATCCGAGGTGGTCCCCGGCGAGTATGGGAGAACCAGCAGCAGTATGCAGTCAACCTCTTCTGTCCTGCTGAGGCATTCGGCCGCTACCACGAAGTCATCATCCACAGCGCTCCCTGTCAGATCGATCGGATTGCCGAGGGCGGCGATCGGTTGTGACCCTTTGGACAGACCCTTCTTGATCTCCTCCTGCACCTTTTCTGAGATATGGGGAACGGAAAGACCGCGCGAAGCGCATATATCCACTGCCAGGGCCCCGTGCCCGCCGCTGCCGGTGATAATTCCCATCTTTCCCTGAATGGCGCCCTGATAACAGCTCAGGGCTTCGCAGAACGAAACGAGTTCAAATTGACTCCTTGCCTCCACAACCCCGTACTGAAAGAGCACCTCTGAGAAGACCTCATAGTCCCCGGCCAGAGAAGCCGTATGACTGGACACAGCACGCCCCCCTTCAGGGGTTTTGCCCGATTTCAGGGCAATGACCGGTTTTCCGCAGCGACTGGCGGTCAATACAAATTCCCTTCCCCCGCTTTTTTCGAACCCCTCTAAATAGAATGCAATCACCTCTGTCTTGGGATGCGCCGAAAGATACTTCAGGAGTTCGACCTCGTCGATAAGGGCTTTGTTGCCGACACTCACGGCCAGAGACAACCCGACCCCCTCATCCGCCAGATTGATCATCTGGTCCACCAGCACGCCGCCGCTCTGGCTCACCAGCGCGATATTTCCGGCCTCCGGATAGATCATCCGTTCACTGGGGAGAAAAAAGGTGTCAACATGTTCAGGAGAGTAAATGCCCAGGCAGTTGGGTCCCACAAAGGGAAAATCCGCTTCCCTGGCAATGGCCGCCATTCGATCCTGCAGGTCCCTTCTACCGGTCTCGGCAAACCCGCCGGAGATGACGACCGCGCCGCCTGCCCCGGCCTCGATACATTCGGTCAGGACATCGGGGACCAGGTCGGCCCGTACGGCGATAACCGCCAGGTCGATTTTTTCCGGGACATCGGATAGACGGGCAAAAATCTCCTTCCGGTGAAAAGATCCTCCCTTGGGATTGACGGCAAAGGTCTCTACCGGATAGCGGAGCCGGTTTTTGTTAAAGATGATATTGGCCGGGTGGCGATCGTTGGTCAGAGAAACGCCGATAACCGCCATGGTCCTGGGTTCGAACAGTTTCTTGTAGTCCATGCATTACCCTCTGAAGATGTGGGCTAAAGTGAGCGGAAGTGACTCCCGCAAAGCGGAATGACGAACCTCACTCTTTCGTGAAAATCTTTTTCTCACTCCTCTTCATCTGAACCAGATAGGCCCTTACCAGTATAATCACGACCGGAAACAGGACAAACAGGATGTCATCACCGGACCCGGGCGACAGGTCCGGCATAAAATAGTAGACAATGCCCCCGAACAACAGGCTGATACGGAGTGCCCTGCCATAACCCATAAAGGTAAAAATCCTCAAAAAACTCAGAAAGCAGAGGGTCCAGAAAAAAAAGAGCAGCGCATCTCCCACATACCTGTACCGGGGCGGAATCTGATCGGAAACCACGCGGAGGAACTTGTCAAGGGGGCCGCCGGTCTGCTTCAGCTTCATCCTGATCACATCGCCGATAGTGGCCTTCTCATCAACATAGACCCTGCCGGGGATCAGGAAATCAAGGGTAAAGGGCGCGCCTTCTTTGTGGAGGGTGTCGTTGGAAGCCCTGAATGGGAGTTGAGACACATACTTCCCGAGGAAAAAACCTGCTGCGCAGAGACAAGCCAAACATAAAAGGAGGATCAATTGAAACATGCCCTTTTTCATCATCTCATCGCTCCGCACAACCGGTGGGCCCTGCGGCAATGCCGCTATATCGGGGTCGACTCAATCCAGGAAATCTTCCGAATCGAACAGGGTCCCCCTCCCCTGCTGTTGGTCCGGAAAGATGTGACACATAACGAGACAATTGTCAATGCCGGCTATAACCCGTACTTGGCGCCCAGTGCCTGGTAATGCCCTGGAAATTCTGGCTGAAAATTCTGGTAATACGTGATGGGATAGCGGGCCCCTGCCTTTTTTCCTGATTCTCGAAGGCCCAAAATAAAACTGTCCAGGAAAGAAGAGGGCATGGCGAAGATCATCTCATCATCTGCGGTCATGGAGAATATCCGGTCCCCCGGTCCCGGAATAATGATCCTCGGCTCCCCCGTCTTCAGGGGTCGGATCAGGTATTCCGGGCATTCCACTTTGCCTCCGAAAAGACCTTGGATTTTTTCCTCCCTGTCATAAGTGGCCGACTGCAACATGCGTGACATCTGGGCGGGGTTGCCGTAAAAAACAATGGTGTCCGGGATCAAACTGATCTTGTGGAGAGGGCTGAGAAAGACCGCCTGATATTCGTCCCTGTCAAGAAAAGGCATTTGAGCCACTTCCTTCACGGTCTTTTCCATATCGCTTTTGTACATGGATTCAAAAAAGGATTCCGCCATCTCCTTCCGAGGATCTTCCGCGCCGGTAAACCCGAAGGCCAGCGAGGCCAGAATACAGATGACATCATCCCTGGTAATACCCATCTGCCAGCCATAGATCCTCGCCATGGTCATTGCCTGACAGATCGTAATCTTTTTTTTCAGAAACAGGGCAGGTCTTCGGGCTTTTCCGGGTAAGTCTTCCCGATGCTTGAAGAACTTCACCCCGACCGGAAATGTTTTTAACCTCAGATTGTTATACACAAATTCCGCTTTACCCACCAGTTCGGACGGATCCATTGGATATCTCCCTGTTATCTGTTTCCTTCAGTCCCGTACGGATCCTCTCGCGCCTATTGAGAGAATTGTTCATGCCGGTTTTCCGGTTGCCAGACAGGAAAAACCACCCCGCTCATCTGAAAATTTGCTGTGCTGACTGTCATGCCTCTCAAAAAAATCCAGGGCAGCCCGGACATAATCGCCGGGGCGATAGTCATAAGTATTATGACCACAAGCAGGAAGTACAGCCAGCTCTCCCCTTGAAAGACTGCGATACATCGCCACCCCCTGTTCCACCTCAAAAATAGAACTGCGGTCCGGATAAAGCACCAGGCTCGGACAGCGCACCGAAGAGAGAACCGGCCTCAAATCAAACACACCCGTTCCATAGGCCCCTCCGAACCGACGGAACTGGTCAAAGAAAGACTCGGCCGACTCCCCGTGCCAATCCACAAGCTTGTCCTTGAGCTCATGTTCAAGTTCCTTAAATCGTCTGGGAAAAATCAATGCGTTTTTCTCGACCATCGTCATATGACTGAAGCACTGGGTGCTCGAAATGACCATGCTCTCGACCTGTTCCGGGTATCTTGCCGCATAATCCGCGGCCACCACACCCCCCTCGCACTGTCCGACGATATGAAACCGTTCCATATCCATGGCAGCGACCAGGGTTCGCATCTCTTCGACGCTCTTTGGGCGAAATTGATCGCTCACATAGAAATCCTTAAAACCCGGGCCTTTCTCTGATTGTCCGTATCCCCTTCTGTCATACATAAGGATCCGGTATCCTCTTTGCACGAACGCGGGATGGATTTCTTTCCAGATCTTGGTGCAGCCGATGCCGTGATGGAGAAGCACAATGGCGTTTTTATTCGAACGGTCGCCGTGACATTCATAATAAATTTTTCTTCCGTTTATGCGCTCAAATGGCATGAGTTCTCCCCTTTCAGTCCATACGCTTTTTCACCGATCACTCCCCCGATATCTTTCTTTACTCCGGTAGCTTTTTACGGATTCGTCGACCTCCGGAAAGCCTTGGCAGGCTATACATCAGATGGGTCGTTATCGCAACGTAATTCAACCCGCTTTCGCTATCCGGGCAGCATGAAACGGGAGAAACGACGCAGAATTCACATGCCCAAATAGGCGGCCCGGATGAGAGGATCGGCCAACAACTCTTTTCCAGAACCTTCCCGAGTGACCTTTCCGGTTTCCATGACATAGGCGCGGCGGGCCAACGTAAGGGCATGCTGAGCATTCTGTTCCACCAGCAGGACGGCGTAACCGTGAAGATTGATGTCGGAAATCGTACTGAAAAGCTCGGCTACCAAGAGGGGGGCCAATCCCAGTGAGGGTTCATCCATCATAAGAAGCGCGGGCTTGGCCATGAGTCCCCGGCCAATGGCCACCATCTGCTGCTCACCACCGGAAAGGGTGTGCGTCTTCTGTCGTTTGCGTTTACCCAGTATCGGAAAAAGCTCAAATACCCATTCGAGGGTCTGCCGGCGAACCGCCCTGGCGTTACGCGGATAAGCGCCCAGTTCCAGGTTCTCCAGAACACTCATATGAGGAAAGAGGTGACGTTCCTCGGGAACCAGGCATAAGCCCCGTTGAACCACTTCATGAGGACTCAGACGCCGGATATTCTCCCCTAAGAAGCGAACCTCTCCTGAGGCGGGGCGAATGAGCCCTTGGGCCACGTTTATGGCAGTGCTCTTGCCGGCGCCGTTGGAGCCTAAGATGGTAACGATTTCACCTTTTTCGACCCGGAAAGACACATCCCAAAGGGCTTGGATTGATCCATAAAAGGCATTGACGGCTGCCATTTCAAGCATCCGCTTTCTCCTTGGTGCTTTCGAATTTCCCAATGTAGGCCTGGATGACCGCCTGATCGCTGACGACCTCTCCTGGCGTACCCTCGGCAATCTGGACCCCGTAATTAAGCACCACGACCCTCTCGCAGAGCTCCATGACCACCTTGAGGATATGTTCGATCATGATGATGGTAATACCGCCGGCCTGAATCTGTTTAATCGTCTCAATGGTTTGGGTAATTTCGGTTGGATTAAGACCGGAAACGACTTCATCAAGGAGCAGAACTTCCGGCGACGTGGCAAGAGCGCGCGCAATTTCCAGATGTTTCTTTTCCACCAGGGTAAGTCCTTCGGCAGAATGGTTGACTTTGTTTCCCAACCCTACCATCTGCAAAATCCGTAGCGCCTCTGCTGCGCGATTTTCTTTGGGCGGCCGGTTAGCGCTCCCGAACACCATGCCTATGAGAACATTTTCCATCGCACTCAGGGAATTAAAGGGCCGAACCAGCTGGTAGGTACGTGCAATCCCGATGCGGCACACCTTGCCCGGTCCCATCCCTGAAATCTTCCTTCCCCGAAATTCGACACTCCCGGCCGTAGGAACCAATGCCCCTGATATGATGTTGAACAGGGTTGTCTTCCCGGCGCCATTTGGACCGATAATTCCTGTTAGACTGTTCTGCTCGACGCGGAGGTTAATATTTGTAAGGGCCTTAATCCCTCCAAAGGTCTTGGATATCTCCTTGCACGCCAGAAAAGGGGGCATTATCTCTCCGGTTTCTTTTCGGTTGTTCTGCTTGTGATGATCGTAACGCTTCAGCCTTTTGACACGATCAATCGCAGCCGGCCCGGCCCATGGGGAGCCTTTTTTAAGCGCTGCATAATCTTGCCGTAGCTCGTGCCAGCGGCAGCATGAGCGGCAAAATCCGGCCGGTTCCACAGCCCGGGGAGATCCATTCATGGGACGGTCGACCCTGCTGCCTCTAAACAATCGGCTTCATATCCACAGGGGCCGTCCCCGGGCGCCTCGGCCCCTTCTGGATGCAGCGCTAAAAAAGGCTCCCCATGGGCCTCCTGCCCTGTTTTCAGATGACAAACGTGTTACAGATAATCGACTTTTTCTCCAAATCCCAGGCTCTGGATAAACGGTCTGAACCAGCGGGTCCGAACAAGCCCGCCCGGCAGGAACAGCCCTAATAAAATCAGCACCGTCCCGTACATGGCCAAATGAAAGTAAGGGACCTTGGTCCACAGGAATTCCTGCACAAGCGTTATAAATACGGCCCCCACCAACGGGCCTGCCATGATCCCTGTTCCGCCTAACATGGCCATTACAATGGGGCTGAGGGCGATCTCAAGGCCGAACACAGACGGGGGACTGATGTAGGTCATGTTCCAGACATAAATACCCCCCACAAGACTGGCAGGCGCCGAACTGATGACAAGCGCCAGGCCCTTGTAAAGGGTTGTGGGTACCCCAAAGGCCCTTGCCACTTCCTCGTCCTCCCGTATACTGAAAAGGGCCAGACCAAAGTTGGAACGGGCCACAAAATGACTCAGGACCATGGTCCCGCCGGCCACCGCCAAGACCAGATAGTATGCCGGGATCATATGATTCCCTGGAGGGGTAGAAATCCCTCCCGAACCGCCGGTCAGATCACGCAGATTGATTGTCACCACCTCGATAAGACTGATCAGACCGAAAGTGGCTAACGCGAAATAGGCGCCCCGCAGCCTGAATAAGGGATAACTCACCAGGCCGGCAAAGGCCGCGGTAAACAATAGTGCACAGCTAAGGGCCAGCGACAAACCAAATCCTTGGTTGAGCAGAATAGCGGTGGCATAAGCGCCTAATCCGAAAAAGGTGGAATGACCCAAATTCATATACCCCATATATCCACCGACAATATCGTAGCTTAAGGCCAAGGTAAAATAGACTGCCAGCAGAAAGATCCAGACCACACTGTAAGAGAAGCCAAACCAGGGCAGAGCAGCGAGTAGCGCCCATAAGAAAAAGAGAGCGCAATAAAAGACTGTTTTTCCTCTCGGCTTCATCTTTTTGCCCCAAAAAGCCCTTCGGGCCTGATGATAAGGATACCGATGAGTAGAATAAAGGCTATTGTAGGGGCCCATTCAGCGCCCCAATAATAGGAGGTGAGCGTTTCTGCCACACCTAAGATCAGGCCTCCGAGAACCGAGCCGACAATGCTGCCAAGCCCCCCTAGAACTACCACGCAAAGGTATTTGATGGTCAGGGGAATCCCCATGACCGGCGTCACCGTGAACAGCGTCACGTAAAAAGCGCCGGCTGAAGCGGCCAGGGCCATGCCGATGCTGAAGGCCAGGGCCGATACGCGGCTAATGGGGATCCCCACCACTTTGGCCCCTTCGCGTCCTTGAACAATGGCCCGAATGCTCTTGCCCACGAAGGTCTTTTTCAGATAGAGCTGCATCCCGCAGGCCAAGGCGAAAATAAAAAGCAGGATCAGGAGCCGTGTGGATGAAATGACCACCCCGGCCACTTCCATGGGAGGGAGTGTATACGAAATGCCGGTCACCGGACGCTCCCAGAAATAAGCAGTAATATCCTCGATAAAGAGGGAGGCGCCCAGGGTGACCAGAATGGAAGCCACGAGGAGCTGGTGAGGCGGCTTGTCCGCAATCGGTTTCAGCAGAAGCAGATAGAAACCGACACCCAACACCATGAAAACCGGTATCACCAGGATGGCCGCCACAAACGGATTAATGCCCAGCCCGATAAAAAGTCCGTAGCTCAGGAGGGATCCCAGCATCAAAAATTCACCATGGGCCAGATTGAGGACGTTTAAGACCCCAAAGGTAATGGAAAGCCCAAAGGCGGCCAGGCCGTAAATACCGCCCAGCAGGATCCCTCCCACCAGTAGCTGGATAAAATCAGCCGACACGTAGACCCTTTCCGTTCTGCACTATTCCCAGGGCGGACGGGGGTAGATGTACTTCCCGGTTGCCACTTCGGGCGGGTAGATGACTTTGTATACGCCGCCCTGAATCTGTGACGGATAGGTGTTGATGGAACCGTAACCGGTTTCAGCAAACACCTCTTCACCCAGCACTGTCTCCATTTTCAGGTTTTTCAGGCTCTCCATGACCTTGCCTTTGTCCAGCGTTCCCGCATGTTCAATGGCCCTCTGCAGAATCTGAAAGGCCGCCACATAAGCCGGCGACCAGGGGTACATGGGTTCGCTGATGTCGGCCTTTTTGAGAACATCGTTGATCAGTTTGGTATCGCCCAACTTCATTCCATCAACCCAGTAAGACTGGCCGATCACATATTCTGCGGCACTCCCCAGCGCATCCTTGAAAATGCCGCTGTGATGGATACAGTGATATTCATTGGGATTGAGCTTCATCTCCTTGGCCTGTTTCATAAAATTGATGGCAAACGGGATATTCGACGAAACATAGACGATGTCCGGCGACTCTTTCTTAAGCTTTGTGATTATGGGTGTAAAGTCTCGCGTATCGGCCGGTACGATATCGCTCGAAAGGACCTTCAGCCCAGCCTCTTCGGCAAGCGTTTTTGAGCCCTTAAAAACACCTAACGGATGTATTGTGTCTTCCACCACAAAGGAAACGCTCTTGGCCTTTCCTTCCGTTTTTATCATCTCCCAGTAGCGATAGGTATAACGGGGACCCAGATCGATCACGCCCACCAGCCATTTGAATCCGCGGCTGTAAATCTTAGGGGAGTTGGCGCAGATAGCAATAAAGGGTATCTGGTGGTTTTCGCCCGCCGTACTGGCCGCAAAAGTGAGCGGGCTGCTGTAAGGTCCCAGCATAATATCAACCTTGTCGACTGTGGCCAGGCGTTCGTAATACTTTTTGACGGTTGCCTGGTCACTCTTATCATCGTAAATGGTAAATTTGACCGGCAGCTTTTGGCCATATTCCTTGACCATGATGCCGCCCTGCTCATTCACCAGATCGGCCCAGGCGTTCATGAGCCGTTTGAAAGGCCCAATCTCCGAAGAAAAGTGGCCTGTCTGTGAAACAGTGGCTCCAATATGGATGACATCAGGTGCACCCATGGCCTTGAAAGGGTTTCCCATAAACAAAGCTGCCGCCAGACAAAAAACCAAGGCTCTCTTTTCCATGACATCCTCCTCCAGTTTGGGGTTAGAAGCAACGAACCAAGTTAGCGACTCTTTTGATACGATCTATCCCGGCCGGTTCGGCCCATGGGCCTCTTGCCATATCTTCAGATGCCGGAATTGTTGCCCAATTGATATTATCCCGCGCACCGTTATAGAGAAACAGCGTCAGACATTTCACCGGGACGGGTGAATCCAAAATTACGCATCACGAATCAGGCGCCTCGCCTTCAGTTCAAAACGGGGCAGTTCTCCTGTCTTGGCGATTTCCACGTCCGGTGTAACGGTAATGCGGTACTTGAAGGTCTCGATAAATCCCTTGACCGCCCGGGCCATCCGTTCCTCTGATATGTCGCGAGAAGCGGGTTCAACCCTTATCCTCATATGTTTTCCACTTCCAAAACCGGGCACAACAATCTGGTATTCGCTGGAGAATTCAGGAACCTGACGTATCAGATTTTCAATGGCCGAAGGAAAGATATTGACTCCCGCAAACTGAAACATGTCATCGGAACGGCCTAAAATACCGCCGTCCAGGCGCAAAAAGGTCCTCCCGCACTCACACCTCTCCAGGTCAAAGCGCACCAGATCCTTTATGCGGTAACGCAACAAAGGCATACTTTCCGTACAAAGGTTGGAGAGGACCAGTTCCCCCACCTCTCCGGGAGCAACCGGTTTGAGGGTGTCGGGATCAAGGCATTCCGCATAAAACATGCTCTCGATCACATGGGTCCCTTTCTGTGCGATACACTCAAAACCGAAATTGGAGATCTCTGAAGAACCGATGTCATCATAGCATTTGGCGCCCCAAAGATCCTGGATGGCCGCCTTGGTGGCCGGCACATTGGCCCCCGGTTCTCCCGCGGCTACGACAATCTTCACCTTTGAATCGGCCAAAGGCATGCCGATTCGATCGGCTGTCTCCCCAAGGTGCAAGAGGTACGTAGGTGTGCCGCAGACAACCGTGGCATCCCATTCGAATATATTTCTCACCCTGTCTTGAGAAGACTGGGCCCCGCCCGGAACGATCATGACCCCTGCCTGTTCCACTGCGGCCTGGAAGCCCCACCATGCGATGTAAAGGCCGTACCCGAAAGGCACGAAAAGGATGTCCGACGTTGTCATCCCGTATCCATACATAAAATGCATAAACTGATGATAGAAATGCACGGTCCAGTCTTTTTTGTTAAGGAGAACCTTCACCGGAATTCCGGTAGTGCCGGTGGTTTGAAATACCCTGACCCCCTGTTCTGGGGGAACACACATGAAATCGCCCCAGGGCGGGCGCCGGGCCTGGCTCTCGCGCAATTCCTCTTTTATCGTAAAAGGGACATGCCGGATATCGTCCAAGGTCCGGATATCTTCCGGCCTGATACCGGCTGCATCATATTTTCTCTTGTACATGGGGCTGTTATCATACAGATATCGCATGCGCTCTTTGAAACGTTCCAGTTGAAGCGCTTCCAGTCGGTCCCTTGGGAGGGTCTCGGTCTCCTTATCCCAGTATAGCACCTCTTCCATGCGTGACCTCCTCAATCGATCTTACCCAGCCCCCTCAGGATTTTTTCCGGGGTGAAAGGGGTTGAAAAAAGTCTCACCCCGACAGCATTATATATGGCATTGGCAATCGCGCCCAGGATAGCCGACACGTACCCCTCCCCCACCTCCTTTGTCCTGTAGGGTTGGCCCACCGTATAAGTTTCGGTGATCACGTCGATATGCTCTGACACCGCCATATCGTGGATCGTCGGCATACGGTAGTCGAGCCAATTCGGATTCAGGGTGTTTCCATCTTCCATGAGAACTTCCTCCAGAAATGCATGCCCCAGGGCCATGGATATTTGCCCGTCAATCTGTCCTTCCACCAACAGGGGATTTATGGGGAACCCGCAATCATGGGCCGTAACTGCGCGCAACAGGCGGGCCTTACCTGTTTCGGTATCGACTTCGACCTCGGCGACTTGCGCATCAAAGGCATAGTTCTCGCTCCAGCGACCTTTTGTTGTGGCCAGACTCGGGTGAAACGGCTCATCGCGCATGGTGCGCCAGTGCCCTTCACCGATGATCGGATCACCCCGTCTTTTCTGGATGCTCGCTGCCACCAGCTCCTTATAGGTGAGCGCGTGACCCGGGGAGCCTTTCACATAGACGCGTTTATCTTTAAGGACCAGGTCATTCGGATTGGCCTCTAATGACTCGGCCGCAAGATCCAGCAGTTTTTTTCGTACCTCTGCGGCCGCCACCCTTGTGGCGTTCCCGGAGACATAAGCATTGCCGCTTATCCACGAACCGATATCAACAGGCGTTGTCTCGGTATCCGCGGCGATAACCTGAATCTCCTCAACAGGGACCTTCAGCTCTTCCGCCACGATCTGAGAGAGAATGGTTTCAGCGCCCTGCCCGATATCCATTGCCCCGGTCAGCATGGCCAATGAACCGTCATCATTCATTTTTACGACCACCGAAGAACTGTTGGGGTAAATGAGAGAACCTCCGAAATAGGCACTCACGCCGATCCCGATACCTCGACGAAAGCGGCTGCCGCTATCCTCCGATTGCCTTTTCCCATATTTTTGTCTGAAATCCGTGTGTGTTTCGACCAACCGGATGCAGTCCCGGAGACCGCAGTTGTGGACATCATCCCCGTTTGGCAGCTGCTCACCCGGCCGTCTCGCGTTTTTCATTCGAATCTCAATCGGGTCGAGGCCTAATTCTTCGGCGATCATATCCAGCTGTGATTCAACTGCAAAGCGTAACTGGGGAGCCCCATGTCCCCGTTGAGGTGTACGAACAGGATTGTTCGTGTATACGGAAAGGCCCTCATATTTCATATTGGGCACCCGGTAGGGAAGCATGGCGAACCCCCATGCCAGAAAGATCACCACAACGCCACTGCCGCGGTAGGCCCCCGAATTGTTGATGACCCTGAATTCCTGGGCTACCAGGGTCCCATCTTTCTTTACCCCGGTCTTTACCTCCACAAGCAAAGGTTGGCCGTGGCGGTATGCCGAAAATATCTCCTCTCGTGAAGCCACGATCTTAACCGGTCGGCCGGCTTTCATGGAGAGAAGGGCCGCGCAGAACTCATGGGAAAAAAGATCAATCTTGCCGCCGAAGGCCCCACCCACATAGGCCTTCTGGACCCGCACTGAGGAAAATGGAAGACCGAGCGTTCGTGCAAGTTTTGCCCGCTTGATAAACGGCCCCTGGGAAGAGGTCCAGATATTCAGCTTGCCATCGGGCTCATAACTTGCGACGGTGGCCTGGGGTTCCAGATAGCCGTGGGTCCGGAGGTGGCTTCTAAAACGATCGCTGCGCACAAGATCGGAGCGGGCGAATCCTGCGTCCGCATCACCCCAGCAAGAGGCTGTCTTCCCCCCGATATTCTTATACAATCCCTCAACCCGGGGGTGCGAGGGATGGATTTCAGGGGCGTCCGGCTGCATGGCCTCTTCCGGATCAAACACCGCGGGCAGCGGCTCATAATCAACCTCAATCAGGTCCAGGGCTTCTTCAGCCACGTAAGGATCAACGGCCGCCACCGCAGCAATCTCCTCCCCTAAAAACCGTACCCGGTCCGCAGCCAGGAGGTCCTGATCCGGCGGATATCCGGGTGTCTCCACAAATCCGTGTTTTATACCAAGCGTGTCCCGGGAAGTGATGACGGCCTTTACACCGCGCAACGCCCTGGCCCTCGAAACGTCCATGTGGAGAATGCGGGCATGGGCATAGGGGCTGCGAAGGATCGCTCCTGTCAGCATGCCCCGCAGTTCCTTGTCAACCGTATAAACCGCCCTCCCCGTTACCTTGTCAGGCCCGTCCTTTCTTAAGATCCGTTTGCCGACATAATCAAGTTCAGCCATTTTACAGACTCCTCAGACTTTCTCCCCGGAGGCGCGTGACACGGCCAGATCGACCGCCTCAATGATCTTGTTATATCCGGTGCAGCGACAGAGATGCCCCTCCAACGCCTTTTTCTTCTCATGATCGGAGGGGTGTTTGTTCTCCTCCAGGAGGGCAGTCGTGGCCAGTACCATGCCGGGAGTACAGAAACCGCATTGAACCGCGCCCTTCTCCAAAAACGCCTCTTGGACCGTGGTTAGGGTTTTTCCCTTTGCAAGGCCCTCGACTGTCAGGATCTCTTTTCCCCGGCAGTCAAGGGCTAATGTCAGGCAGGACAAGACAGGCATACGGTCGACCAGGACCGTGCAGGTACCGCATTCACCGGTATCGCACCCTTCTTTTGTCCCGGTCAGCCCCAGATGGTTTCGCAGAACCTCCAGCAGGGTTTCCTGCTCTTCCACGGCCAGTTCATAAGGCTCACCATTAACAGAGAACGCCATCAGCTGCTTCTTACGCCTTTCTTTCATCACGAAAATCCCCTCCGGACCTTTTAATACAGCAACATACGCCCACGAACACTGCTTATTGATCCTTGCAGAGTTGTGTCGAAGCCCTGGTCAGAACCGCTCTGGTAGAAACTCGAAGCGCCTCCGCCAGATAGGCACGTGAATACCCGTGATGCGGAACCGGATCGATCTCCTTTGCGACCGAGCCTGCAACCTCTGAAAAGAGATCCTCACAAAACTCTCCTTCCGCAAGAATCGCTTCCCCTTTCCGCGCCCGTTTCGGCCGGGCAGACACACCTCCTACGGTCAGTCTCGCCCGATACCGGGCTTTTTTATCTTCTTTTTCCTCTATAACAGCAGCCGCGCTCAGTGCCGCGAATTCCAGACCTCCCCGAAGGCTCAATTTAAAAAAGGCCTCTCCGTGACGCCCGCTGCTCCAGGGTGGAATGCTGACCTCAAAAAGAATTTCATTAGGGTCAAGGGCAAGAGGCCTCCTTGCATCACCGGTATAAAGCTCTTCCAAGGGCATCTCTCGAATCCCTTCCGGCCCCATGATTCTGATTTCCGCACCCAGGGAGATCAGTGCCGGTGCTGTGTCGGACATAAAAACCGCCCAGCACTTCTTCCCCTTGGGGATGAAGTAACAGGAATCGCCTCCTCTCTTGTAACAGGGCGCCACGAACTGAAAACGATGGCGCTGGTTATAGTAAAGACAACGGGTTTGCTGGCAGAGATTCCCCCCAATGGTACCCATGTTACGGATTTCGTTGGATGCCACCACCTGTACAGCCTCCGCAAGTATGGGGACCCGCTCCCTTATCAAGGGGGAACGGCCTATGGTGTTCAGCGTCATCAGGGCATCCAGAACCAAATACCCTTGTGGCGTTACCATGGGGGGTTTCGATCTGACATGCTTTAGACTGATAACCGTCTCCGGCGCAGTTAAGCGGTATTTCATCCTCGGCAACAGATCTGTCCCTCCGGCCATGACGGCGCAACGAGGGTATTTATTCAACAGATCAATTGCCTCCTGGATTGAGCCGGGGCTCAGATGTGCAAATCTTGGAAGGTGCATTCTCCGCCTCTATGCTGAGTGGTTATGGTCCGGGATTCGTTTCTGCCAGTCGAATTGAGCAGGATGTCTGCCATAAGTCGGATCTTCATGAACAGCCTATGGCGCCTGTTTCCTGAACCGAGCCGGGCATATGTTGACTGTGGCACTTTGTGCCGCATGAATACTCCCGTCCGGCAATGTCTGGTCTGGGCTTTGTGCGTCGCTTCTTACACGGCGTTTGTTTGGGACGCTTTATGCTTGACCTGATGAACATGATGGTGCTATACTGAAACAATATGAGTCAAGCTAAATATAGCTTTTTTACCTGGATGGAATGTTCAACCCTTAATGACACCCAAGGGTCTCAGCCGGGCGACTTTTATGGCCAGGTTGGCGCCTTCAACCACGTCAACCACCTGTGATATGTCCTTGTAGGCCTCTGGCATTTCTTCTTTAAGCGTTCGTTTGCCTCTGGATTGAACAACAATGCCTTTATCTTCCAGTTCCCGATGTATGGAGCGGCCCTTTGCGCGTTTTACCGCCTGACTTCGGCTGAGCACCCGGCCTGCACCATGGCAACTGGAAGCGAAACTGTGCTCCATGGCCGCCTCTGCCCCGGCTAAGACATAGGAGTGGGTGCCCATGTCACCGGGTATGAGAACCGGCTGACCCGTAAGTCGATAGGCTTCCGGAAGAAGAGGATGGCCGGGCGGCAGGGCTCGGGTGGCCCCTTTCCGGTGGACGCAGACCATGGCGGCATCTCCGGACACCCGGTGGAGCTCCTTCTTGGCGATGTTGTGGCAGACGTCATAGAGAAGATTCATGCCTAATTCCTCGGGTCGGATGGAGAGCGTTTTCAGGAATGTTTCCATTGTCCAGTGCATCAGGATCTGGCGGTTGGCCCAGGCGTAATTGGCCGCACACGCCATAGCCGACAGGTAGCGACGGGCAAGGTCCGATTTCAACGGCGCACAGGCTAACTGCCGGTCCGGGAGTTGAAACGGTGGGCGCCCGCTGTCAGCCTTTCGACTCATCTCCTTCAGAAAGTCGTCGCATATCTGGTGCCCGAATCCGCGCGAACCGGAATGGATGAAAACGGTTGCCTGGCCCTCGAACAGGCGGTATTGTCGGGCCTTTTCCCGGTCAAAGATCTGATCGACAACCTGAATTTCGAGGAAATGATTCCCGGAACCCAGGGTTCCGAGCTGGTCACGCCCCCTTGTGACGGCCCGTTCGCTAAGGACCGAAGGATCGGCCCCCTCCATGGCGCCATGGTCTTCTGTTCTGTCCAGGTCTCCGGGGTCGCCAAGACCCCTTTTAACGGCCCAGTCGGCTCCCATCACCGCGACCTGGTTTTCTTCCGACCTGGATAGGTGAATAGGGCCGCTTGAACCGACGCCGCTCGGTATATTCTTGAACAAGGCAAGGATGAGTTCTTTCATACAGTGATGAATGTCATCGGCGCGGAGCCGGGTTGTCATGAGCCTGCATCCGCAATTGATATCATATCCGACCCCGCCGGGTGAGACAATGCCCTCGTCCGGGTCAAAGGCTGCGACGCCCCCAATGGGAAAACCATAGCCCCAGTGGATATCCGGCATAGCCAGTGAATGGCCGACAATGCCGGGCAGCATGGCGACGTTAACCACCTGTGTGAGGCTTTGATCCTCCTTTATCGATCGTATCAGATCATCGTTCGCAAAGACGACCCCGGGCACGCGCATGGACCCGGTTTGTGGAATCAACCATCGATAATCGTCTAATTTTTTCAACTTCACGTTCATGTTGCTGTTTGAGATACCCTGTGCTACAGATCGAAAATGACGCTCGCCTGCCAGCCGTTTCTGCGGCGGGCCACCTCAATCCGGTGATAGGTAACCGCCTTGATTTCGGTTAATACCTCATGCTGATTCGGGTCGAAGGGAACGACGTGCAACGTGGCCATAAGCCGGGTTTTCGTGGTGGAATGGACATCAATGTCCGTGACGACCTTGCTTTCACCTTCAAAAAGATAAAGGATTTCACCCAACCACCGTACCATCAGATCAGACAGGTCTTGTCCGCTGACCGAGAGTCCGATGACAGACGTTTCTTTGGCGGGCCTCACTTTGACCATCACCTGCATCAGTGATTGGGCGGCGTTTTCGAACAGACCCCTCAGGGTCGATCCCGTCACCTTTATCCCCATGTCGGCGGTATGGTTCAGGATGGTAAAGTGTGACCTGCTGCACGTCATCTGAAGCGCCTGTCCCCGTACCAACGGTTTGCTCTGATGCCCATGTGAAACGGCTCTGTTTGGTTGCGCATCCATATTAGTCTGAAACGGTTTAATTGTCAAAAACTTGTCCGCTATTTTATTCGGACTTCCAAAAACGGAGGAAAAAACCATGCATTGCGCCTTTTGTGGACACAAAGTACCCCAGGCAGGCAAGATAATGAGAAAAGAAGTATGTCCCCACTGTTCAAGGGATCTCAGATGTTGCAGGCAGTGCAATTTCTATGACCATCATGCCTACAACGAATGCAAGGAGGTGATGGCTGAACGGATTATCGATAAGGAACGCGCCAATTTCTGTGAGTATTTTATACCCAGAGGCGCCTCCGTGCCCGTGCTGGACAGAGCCGGGGACGCCAGACAGGCACTCGAGGCCCTTTTCAGGAAATAGTCGTGTCCGCGACACCCTTGCCTGCGGCCTCTATTCAACGTCAGGGACTGACCGCGTCTTTCACGCAATGCATCGTTGTATTCATCCTGTCATGCGGCTGGTTGAAAAAGATGATAAAATCGAAAAGCTCGCCCAGGCCGTTTTTGATGTATCCAACCCTTGTCCGGACCCCCTTGAGTGAACCGGTCTTGTAATAAACGTTGTCTTTCTCTCTGAGGAGATGCCTGTACGGCCGAAACCGTCTCAGGACGGCCAGCATGTCGAGAGCGGAAAGACGGTTCTGCCTTGAAATTCCTGACCCTTCCACGATCCTGATATCGTCTAACAGGAGGCTTTTCTTGGCAAAACCGGTTACGGCATCAACCCCCTTGTTCAGGGTCGCCGGCGGGCCATACATGGAAGCCCCCAGGGCAAGCAGGAGCTGATTGGCCATAAAATTGCTGGATGATTCCAGCATTTTCTGAACGACCGTTTCCAACGGAAAAACCGACGTGTAGGTATGAATAAGCGTGTCATCAGGTCCGACATTGCCCGAACGGACGGCGCCGTCGCACGCGACGCCTTCTTTTTTCAAAAAATAGATGAGCAGTTCTCCTGCATAACAGGCCGCACCTTGCGAATCGTGAAGAAGGGTATGACGCCCACGCTTCAAATCGAGAGAATTGATCCGGTCCCTGGCAAAGTGAACCAGGGGCGTCTGCTTCTCTGCAGAGACAAGCCTCCCTTTACTGTCCCGCCTGAAAGCGACGGTATTGAAATTGGCGCAGACCGCGCCAACCGGTGCGTCATAGGGGTTGGTTGACCCGTTGGAACCGGGTATGGCGATCTGTTCGGAAAAATAGCTTCCGTCCATTATGAGTGTTTGAAAGCTCTGGATCTTGGATGACAGGGTTTCCGCCAGTTCATCCAGGACCTCCGAGATCAGAAGGGGGTCCCCATATCCCTTCACCTTGAGGTTTCGAAAGGCATCCATATAAAACTCGGTCTGGAATCTGTAAACCGGTCCAAAGTGTTCAAGGGCCGCCAGGGCCGTCAACACCTTCAAAGTGGATGCGGGGATGCACTTTCGTGTCTCGTTTTTCCTGTAGAGGATCTTTTCATCCGGGCCTGCAACCAGGAGGGCGTCTTTTGGGGTAATGTTTGCCAGACAGCGCAGGACCTGCTCACTGCCGGCGAAAGGCGGTTGAAGAAAGGACAGTCCGGTCAGCGCCAGCCCAAGCCCTATTGTCCACAGGGTTCTCCTCCCGGATCCGACAAAAGGACGGCGCAATCCGGGGGATGAGTTTAACAGGGGGCTGGACACGAAATTCATCGGGGTTTTGGCCGGTAGGTTTCATAATATCGCATGACCCGCTTCACAAATTCACGGGTCTCCGGAAACGGCGGTATGCCATTATAGGATTCCACTGTTTCCGGTCCCGCATTGTAGGCAGCCAGGGCCAGCACCTTGTCGTTCTTGAAACGCTTCAACAGGAGGCTGAGATACCGGGCCCCGCCGAAGATATTTTCTTCCGGATCAAAGGGATCCTGCACCGCCATATCATCGGCCGTGCCGGGCATCAATTGCATCAGGCCCTGGGCGCCTTTTGAAGAGACTGCCTCGTGATCGAACCCGGATTCAGCCTTGATAATGGCCCGGATGAAGTGCGGATCAATGCCGAACTGAACAGATGCCTGCTGGATAATCCCCTGGTAGTCATGCAAATAATTCTTGAAGCCCCTTCTGCCGGGGACAAAGAGGCGGTACCGGCTGTCGGTCTTTATATTGGTAAAATGCCACACCCCGTTCTTGTCCACATAGCGGTAGATCTCTGCCCGGGCAGGGCCATCCAGAAACATAAAAATCGTCAGAGCCAAGGCGAGTCCCAGGCCTATCCGGGTAAACATCATCATCCACCCAATCGCTTCCAGTCCGCAAGGAAGTTTTCCAGTCCGATATCGGTCAGCGGGTGCCGGATCAACTGCCGGATCACCTTGAAGGGGATCGTGGCAATGTCTGCGCCCATGAGGGCCGCATCCCGCACATGGATCGGATTGCGAATGCTCGCAACGATAACCTCCGTCTCAAAGGCATAGTTCTCATAGATCGTCAGGATCTGTTCAACCAGATCCATTCCCACGTGGCTGATGTCATCCAGTCTCCCGACAAAGGGGCTGATGTAGGCAGCCCCGGCCTTGGCAGCCATCAATGCCTGGATCGGCGAAAAACAGAGGGTCACATTGGTCTTGATCCCTTCCCGGGCCAGAATCGCAACCGCCTTCAGCCCTTCTTCAATCAGGGGGATTTTAACGACGATGTTTTCGGCAATCCGGGCCAGATCTTGCGCCTCCTTCACCATCCCTTCCGCATCGAGGCTCACCGCCTCTGCGCTCACGGGGCCGTCGACAATGTCACATATCTCCTTGATAAGCCCCCTGAACGCCCTCCCCTCCTTGGCCACCAGACTCGGGTTGGTTGTCACGCCGTCCACCATGCCCCATGCGCTGGCCTGTTTGATTTCATCGATGTTTGCCGTGTCAATAAAGAATTTCATAAATCCCCTCCGAGTTTATTGACGATTGACGATTTTCGATTTGGGTCTGCCGCTTTAGAAACTCGCCCATAACATATCACGACGCCGTCTCCGATACCTGATGGTCCTCACGGCACACAACAGTTCGCAATCCCCGAATTCCTCTATCCCCCAATCCCGCAATCAGCGCCGCTACCCATCCAGTTCCCTCTCAAACCGGCCTGCGCACGCTTCGCTGCAGAAAAAATGCTCCCTTCCGGCCACGATCCGTCTGCAGGCCGTCCTCCTGGGAATATAGATCTTGCAGAAGGGGTCCTGGACCATCTCGTCGACAGACCCGGCCTCGGGAGGCGGTTCGGCCTTCTGACCCGGACCGAGATATTTCCGCGCCAGGCGATATGCAATGTAGGCCAGGAATATGAGAACCAGAAGCCGCATCAGATGTCGCTCAACGGGATAACGGTCTGCCCTTCCACACCCAGATCGTCCATCAGTCCGGCCATGCTCTTCCCCAGGACCGGATGAATCAATCCCGGCTTCAGATCCATCATCGGCAGAAGGACAAACCGCCTCTGGTGCATCAATGGGTGGGGAACCTTCAGGTCGCCTTCATCGATGGTCTCATTCCCATACAGAAGGATATCGAGATCGATGACCCGGGGTTCCCATTTCTGCCGTCGAACCCTGCCCATGGCGGACTCGATAGAAAGAAGGGACCTCAGCAGTTCATGCGGGCCCAGGGTCGTGTCAACGCGGACAACCCCGTTGACATACCACCCCTGAGATGTCTCACCCACCGGCTCGGTCCGATAGAACCGCGATATCTCCGCCACCCTGCAGCCATTAATAAAATTTATCATGTCAACGGCTTTACGGCAATTCTTCAAAAGGGATCCCATATTCGAGCCGATCCCGATGTAGGCCGTCTCTGCGGCGGATGAAGGCCCTTCGGACACCTAAAGCCTCATGCCTTTCAGCCTCTCCAGGGCCTCTGCCAGCCTATCTCTCTTCTGGGTCAGTGCGATCCGGAAATATCCCTCTCCGGGTTCTCCGAAGCCGTTGCCGGGCGTCACCACAACCCCTGCCTCCTCCAAAAGACGCGTGGCCAGTTGTGCGGAGCTGTACCCTTCAGGGACCTGCACCCATAGATAAAAGGTTGCCTTGGGCGATGTTACCCGGAACCCTGAATCCCTGAGACCCTCGACCATCATGTCGCGACGCCCTGCGTACACCTGGGTCATCTCTCTTATGCAGGACACATCGCCCTGCAGGGCCTTAATCCCCGCCCTCTGGACGGCCTGGAATACACCGGAATCGATGTTGCTCTTGATCGCGCCCAGGCCCTCCATTCCCTGTTCGTTCCCGACAGCAAACCCGATCCGCCATCCGGTCATATTAAAGGTCTTGGAAAGGGAATGAAACTCCACCCCCACCTCTTTGGCCCCCGCTGCCTCCAAAAAGCTGGGTGGCCGGTAGCCATTGAAGGACATCTCCGTGTAGGCTGCGTCGTGGCAGACCACGATATGATGTTTCCGCGCAAAAGCGACCACATCTTCAAAGAACCGAAGGTCAGCGACCGCAGCAGTGGGGTTGTTGGGATAGTTGATGAACATGAGCTTGGAACGCTCTGCAATTGACTCCGGAATCTCTTTTAAATCAGGCAGATAATTGTTTTTACGCAACAATGGCATGAAATAAGATTTCCCCCCGGCAAAGAGCGTGGCAATATGGTATACCGGGTATGCGGGAGTGGGGACCAGGGCTATATCACCGGGGTCGATAAACGCCAGAGGAAAATGGGCCAGTCCCTCCTTACTGCCGATCAGTGAGACCACCTCTTTTTCGGGATCCAGATCGACGCCGAACCTTTCGTGATACCATCCGGCAACCGCATCCTTGAAATCGTTCATCCCCGAATAGGACGGATACCTGTGGTTCGCCGGATCATCGACCGCCCGTTTCATCTCCTCGATAATATGCTGCGGCGTGGGCAGATCAGGATCCCCCACGCCCAGGTCGATGATGTCAACCCCCCGGGCCATGATCGCGGCCTTTTTTCGGTCAATCTCCTTAAACAGATAGGGCGGCAACTGCTTTAACCGTTCGGCCTTTTCAAACAATTTCATCTTATCCTTTCCCATTTTTCACAACTTCAAAAAATCCCGGCTTGCGGGATCCGCTTGAATCACTTCAGCCCTAACACATCCTGCATGTCATAGAGGCCTTTCGGTTGGTTGACAACCCACAGCGCGGCCCTGACGGCCCCCCGGGCAAAATTATCCCGGTTGTGCGCCCTGTGGGTCAGTTCCAGTCTCTCACCAATACCCCCAAACATGACGGTATGCTCTCCGGTGATATCACCGGCACGCCAGGTCTGAATGCCGATTTCCTCATCGGTCCTTTCACCGATCATCCCTTTTCTTTCGTAAACCCCCACCTTTTCGAGGTCCCTGTTCGATACATCGGCCAGTACCCGGGCCAGGCGCATGGCTGTCCCGCTCGGGGCATCCTTTTTCAGCCGGTGATGCACCTCAAGGATTTCCATATCATAATCGCCCCCCAGGATACGGGCCATCTCTCCGGCAATCTTGAACATGACATTGACCCCCACGCTCATATTGGGCGCCAGGACACACTGAATCTTTCCGGCAAGGGTCTCCACCTCCTGGAGCATCTCCCCGGTGATCCCGGTGGTCCCGATGACCATGGCGACCCCCTTTTCCGAAGCGACCCTGATGTTTTCGAGAGTGGCCCGGGGAGCGGTAAAGTCGATGAGCACTCCTCTCTGATCAAGCGCCTCCTGAATCGAACCCGCGATCTTGACGCCCAGTTCTCCAACACCAGCCGCAAGGCCCGCATCCCGGCCCACCGACGGGTGATCGGGCCGTTCAAACGCGCCTGTGAGCGTTGTTTCAGGGTTCTGATGAATCATGTGAATAATCCGTTGCCCCATCCGACCGGCAGCCCCGGCAACCATAACATTCATCATGTCTCCTCCTCTCTCTCCACATCAAAGCCCCCATCTTCACCATCCTTGTACCGGAAATCCACGGCCTTTTCAACGAAATTCATCAGGATTTCACCACCCGCAGACGTTACGCCGGCCGACAGCTCACGGCCTCTGTGATGTCCTCCTCCGTAATGCCCAGAAAATGAAGAATGTTTTTCATCCGTGACCTGCCGATCGATGCGCCGGCGGATCTCTCGAGCCCCTTTTTGGCATTATAGGCGATACTGAGACCGGCCTGGCCCAGCATCAGGCTGTCATTGGCCCCGTCACCTACAACCACGGTCTGATCCAGAAGGATCTTTTCATCACAGGCCGTCTGGTTGACAATCCGGGCCTTGCGTGCCGAGTCAATGACCTCACCTGCGACCCCACCGGTGAGAACCCCGTCCTTGATCTCCAAACGGTTGGCATGGCAGAAATGGAATCCCAATCGCTCCTTGAGATGCTCCGCAAAGAAATCAAATCCCCCCGTCACCACGCCCAGCTTGTACCCCAGCCACTTCAGGGTCGTGATCAACTCCTCCACACCGTCCGACAGCGGGATGTGGCTTTTGATTTCGTGCAGATCATCGACTGTGAGACCCTTTAGCAGTGCCACCCGCTGTCTCAATGATTCCTCAAAGTCAAATTCACCCCTCATGGCCTTCTCTGTAATTCGACTCACCTCATTGTACACCCCTGCCCTGCGGGCCATTTCATCAATCACCTCCATGTCCACCAATGTGCTGTCCATATCAAAAAAGACGAGGCGCTTGTTTTTTCGGTACGCCTCCATCTTCTGAAGGGCAAGATCAACGCCGAGCTGGCGGCTCCTGCGCATGATCCTTTCTTTGAGACGGCCCAGGTTCGGTGCTTCATTGACATTGATCACCATGTCCATGGATGTTTCACCATGGTGGGTGACGGTCGATATGGATTCAATATTGACTTTTTCTTCCCCGAGTATCTTAGAAAGTTCATAGAGTCCCCGGGTACCCCCGAAGTGCGTCAGCACAAAGAGATTGCGCTCACTCACCGCCTGAATCTCCGTCTCCGAAAACAGTCTGAAATTCAGCATCAGCTGAAGCTTGCTGGCCTCGAAAAGGAGGTCCTTGATGACACTGTCCTCGCCGCTCGTAGCGCGGCTCAGGTCAAGGAGGAAGTAGAGGCCCAGCTGGTTCTGCAGCGATGCCTGTTCAATGTCCACCACATCGGCCCCGTGCTTCACCAGGACGCCTGTCAGCCTGGCGGTGATTCCGGACCGGTCCGGTCCGGACACGGTCACCATCAGAAGTTTTTTCGCATTATCCATCTTGAAACGCTCCTTTTGTGTCGTCTGTGAGGAAAAAATCCAGAGGGTTGACAGGAGCTGATAGTAACCCAGTTTGGTTCTCTCGAAAACAAAAAAGGTTCGAATCCCCCTTGACTCAGAGAGGCGTTCTATATAAACAGCGTAATGGTTCTAAGGTTCGGAGTTTCCTGCTGCCTCGGGATTCAAGGACGGAGAGTCAGATCACCCTGAACCCGTTATCATCGGGAGGACCCTGCGGCAGATCCCTCGCCGCAAAAAAATGGCGTCTTTATCATTCGGGTGAGGTTTCATGCAGCATCACAATGAAAACACCGTCTACGATCGCCTGAAAGGGGCCTTAACGCTTTATCACGCCTACGGCAAGAGCATTCTTGCGAGATCCGATATGCGGCGGCTGCTTTACCGCTATGATGCTGCCATAGAAAATACCCGGGAGACCATGCGGCAGGCGGGCGTGGTTCTTATCTGCGGCCTTTGTGCCGAGAAGACCGGGAGCTGCTGCTTCGAGGAGGTGGAGACATGGTACGACCCGACGCTCCTTCTCATCAATCTGCTGCTGACCGTTGATCTCCCTCGCTCTCGAGAGCGGCCGGGACAGTGTCTCTTCCTCGGAACCGACGGATGCCTGCTGCGGGCCCGCTATTCTTTCTGCCTGAACTACTTCTGCCCCACACTCAAAACACGACTGGGGCCCGGCGTCAAGAATCATACACTCGCTGCAATTGGACAGGAGCTTTCGGCCGGCTGGGAATTGGAGCAGGCCCTGTATCGCTGGCTCAGGGACAAGGCCTGAAAGCGCTGATGCGGATGGTCTGCAAATGGGCCATTTCAGGGTTTTCATCAATGAACAAAATTGCCTTTGTAATCATTATCACCCGGAACAAACGCCAAATTGCGCGCATATTGCCCGGTTCTCATCACATGACAGCGATAGAGGCCATGGGTGATCTTTATCGAACCTTTCCCATGGACGCAGCCGACGGATGGCTTGAAGAGAGCAGGATGGCGGAAAAAGTGGCCGGGGAGATCTCAGATCCATGGGGTTCTTGATTGATACGTGCGTGTGGGTAGATGTTGAAAGGGGGCATGTTTCACCGGCCGATGTTGCTCGTTTTACAAAAACAGAGCCGGTCTACATTTCACCGGTTACGCTTGCCGAGCTGACCTTTGGCGCTCAAATGGCTCGGGATGATGGTATTCGATTACGCCGCATGGCGGCGATTGATCGACTCAGAAAAAAGCCTTTCATCATTTTTTCACGCGCCTGAGCGCTGTATTTGATCTCTTTCTTCGCCATGTTCCATACCTCCCTCAATCACTTCTGGATGATTCCGAGGATATCGTCCTCCCGCATGATGAGATGTTCAACCCCCTCAATCTTGATCTCGGTGCCCGCATATTTCCCGAAAAGCACCCGGTCGTTTAACGGTCTAATCTTCATCTCTCAAACCTCCTTTTGGAAATAAGAATTCAAGAAAAACACACAACACGAAAATGAATAGAAAATAGATTGTTGATATGAACGGAGATAGACTGCGAAACACATGACATGCAAACAGCTATAGACTTATAACTATTTGAATTTATTGAATATGATTTAAATTTCTGAAAATATAATCATTCTGCAAAATTTGTCAAGATGGCACGGATCACATCGGTCTCTGCCCTCGATCGTTTCCGGCTGTCGACAGCGCCGGGTTACCCGTTGACATCCGGCCGATAATAACTATAATTAAAGGGTGGGATTTACTATTTAATATCTTGATATAACTGCATTTTGTATCTTTTCTATCAAAAGGCACCGGATATCCGGGGTAAGGACGTGGCGCGTTTTAGATGGCAAAGAGGCAAATGGGTCGCTCAACAAACCTTTCATCCAGGGATGAAAGCATGTCATGGCATTCAGCTCTCTGCCCGCCTCAAGCACCTGAACCCCCGCATGTCCAGGCCTGACGGCATTTCAGTCCTCCGTCCTGTTCGGCACTCTGTGTCCCTGCATGCAGGGACACAGAGTGCCTCTTGAAAGGAGTGGAAATGCGAAGCAAAATCCATTACAAAGTGCGGAATGGCGTTCGTGCCGTCCAGCGATGGGTGATCCCCTATATCAACTCACAAATTCACAGGAACGCGCTTCGGCCCATTCTCTGCTACCTCTATACGGACTGGCAATGCAACATCGACTGCCATTACTGCTTCCAGTACAATAATGATCTCCCCGGCATGGATATCGAGACCGCAAAGCGTTCGGTTGACTGGCTCAAGTCCCTTGGATGCCGGGTCGTCTCACTCATGGGCGGGGAGCCTCTGGTCCGGAAGGACTTCGTACTGGAAATCATCCGGTATGGTGCGGAAAATGGCTTCTTTATGTATTTGCCCACCAACGGCTATCTCATGGACAAGGCGTTTATCGACAGTGTAGGCCATGCCGGTGTCGCAGCCATAAACCTCGCCGTAGATACGGTGGCCCCTCGAAAGGGCCTCCCCAAGGCGCTTCTCACCATTGAACCCCAGTTTCGATATCTGGTGCAGCAACAGCAAAAATATGGATACATCGTCTTTTTCAATACCAATATCTGTCGAAATAACATCAAGGATGTCAAGCTGCTCACGGAGATTGCCCATCAGAACCATATCGGAACCGATTACCACCTCAACGAACCGCCTCACAGCTTCGTCGAGACTGACCATTACCGGCATCACGATGACATGTTGAGCATCACACCGGACCAGTACGATGAGGTGGATGATCTCCTGGACTGGATTATAGAAAAGCAGAGACAGGGCTGGCCTATGGTGAATTCCATCGCCCACCTGAAGGCATTCAAGAAACGAGTGCGCGGTCAGATGGAGATGTGGGACTGCCGGGCCGGACAGAACGGCGCCCTGATCCGCCCGGACGGCACCCTTGCACCCTGCTTCGACCTTATCACTTATGAGCACGATTGGGGACGCATATGGGCGCCGAGATTCGATGAAGAAGAATTGCGAGAGGTAAAAAAGAAGTGCTTGCCATTATGTTCCTCCACCTGTTTCTACACCATGGGGCATTACTATAACCTTCGTACCGTGCCCGAATGGGTTCGCAAACACACCCGCGTCGGATGACTGGACTCCTCTGTGAAATTCCCCGGCAACATACACGAATCCCAATAGTCGCCCGGAAGGAGGATTGTACGTGCCCAATGCCAACCGCCTTCGAATGGATCGAAGCAAAATCAGGGAAGCCGAAAAGTAGACACACGCCGTTTTTCCAGAAGTGGCGTAACCATATGTAATTCAAGTAGTTATCGGATATCGTGTTTTTACGGAACGCAAACGCAAGCAGGAGCCACATATGGAATTTTCTTCTGAAGAAATGTCCCGCCTTAACAGTAATTCACTGTATCAGGCACTTGGAATTATTGTCGAAGAAGCGGAAGGAGGGAAAGCACGCACGAAACTCCGACCGGTGCCGGCTTTCTGCTGGCCCTTTGAGGGTCAGCCGCACGGCGGGGTATTGTTTACCCTCATGGATACCACCATGGCCTGGGCGGTACTGACAAGAGTTGAACGAGGGTACAATTGTGCAACGATAAATCTGGACATCCAGTACACGAACCCGGCCGGAGGAGACATCCTTACCTGCCAGGCCTGGATTACCCATGAGGCTAACCGGATTATTTATGTCAGGGCAGACATACTTGGAAATGAAGGCCGGCTCGCTGCCATGGGACAAGGGGCCTTCAGGGTGATCAAAGCAACAATATGAAGCTGGGCCGGTCAGATCGCTTTTGCGTTGTCGGCGGGTGAATGTGCGGACCATGGTGTAGTAACTGATGCTGAATAAAGGCAGTGCAACCGGGATGCCGATGGAGACCAGAATGATCGTTTTGACGGCCTTTAGAGGAATGGATTTTTTCGCTTCGAGGTCTGTCGGGACGGTTTCATGGGCCCTCCTCTGCAGCGGTTCTGTTCGACCGGCCAATCGCCGATGGAGCATTGGCGGGATTTATGCGCTTTTTAATCATTATGGCGTTTTTTATATACCTTCAATACAGTTTCTATTTTTCTTCTTCTTGACTTTTCTGTATCCGCGCCGGTCCCCTCAAAATAAAAGAGTCCGCATCCGTTCATGATAGACATGCTTTTTTCTCAAAGGGGCATTTTCCACTCCGCCGTCTCAAGGGAACTGAATGACTTCCTTGGGTATTTACCTGCGACGTCAGCGTAAAACGCCCGGATGATTTTCATATCCGCCTCCATATTTCCGGTGGGGTAAAAGACAGGCCCGATACCCCCAACCTTGCGTCGGTAATCCAGATAGCCCAGCACGATGGGAACACTTGCTCCCCTGGCTATATGGTAGAAACCGGTTTTCCAGTACATGACTTTCCTGCGGGTTCCGGCAGGAGGAACCACCAGAACCATTCGCGGATTTTCACGAAAGGCCTGGATGGATCGTGCCACAAGATGAGTTGACCTGGAACGATCAACGGGGATGGCGCCCAGCCACCTGAGAAAAGGACCCACAGGCCAGTGGAACCAGGATGCCTTCATCAGGATAAAGGGCTTGATTTCAAGAATAAACGCCAGACACACGGTATAAAGAAAATCGCAGTTAGAGGTGTGCGGCGCCGCTATGATGACGTATCTGGAGATGCAAGGTCTTTTCCCGGCCGGTTTCCAGCCCGCAAAACGAAAAATAATCAGGGCCAGCCAGCGCATAACGGTTTTTACCACAAGCGTGTCATGAACGGTCTTATGGTGCATAATCCAGTCCCCCTTCCATCCATAGTTTCCACAGATTTCATGGATACCGATTCCTTAATCCCTAAATTCCCAGATCGCTGAATCCGCCAATCCTTAGACCTGCCTCCGCCTTTTACGGATGAGGTTTACGGTTTCCCCCCATACAATGAAAAAGGCCCCAAGAAACATTGAGATGCGCCCCAGAAAGTCCCCATGCCGGGCAAAAAATGTCCGGCCTTTTCGAAGATGGATTTGGCCTCTAAGCGTGGCCTTTTCCCACCAGGGCGTTTGGGCGATCACCACTCCTCTCGCATCGATGATGGCGGATATCCCGGTATTGGCCGCCCGGACCAGATCCCGGCGGCATTCGATGGCACGAACAGGGCTGAAATGGAAGTGATGGCGGTAGCCGGGCGTGTTCTTCCACCATCCATCGTTGGTGATCATGCAGATAAAGCCCTTTTCTTCGGGCAGCCTCCGGGCACAGTGGTTACCAAAGGCCGACTCAAAACAGACGATGGGCAGAATGCCGATGGAAGTACCGGAAGACACAAATGCATGACTCCCCTGACGAATACTGTAGGTGCCGTTATATCCGCCGAGTTCCAGGGAGTATTTTCCCAGGAACCCCAGATACTGCACAAACGGGACGCGCTCGAACAGGGGGACCAGCTTGGTCTTGTGATAGAACTGAGGCGCCGATCCATGTGGAAGAAAAAGGGCTGTATTGAAGGCCTCATAGAAGAAACCGCCCTCCCGGTCGAAACGGCTCCAGGGCGGGACATCTTTCTCGACTTTCTGAAGGCTGTGGATCCCTATCAAACAGTTGAGCTTCGGGTATTTTGCCTGAAAATCCACCAGCTGACGATAGTAAGGCGATGCGCAGGGAGCTCGCTCGTCAATATGTTGAACAACAAGGGTCTCGGGGCCGAACAGATAGTCGGTTTCCATGTCGCAGACGGCGCCCGCTGTCTTAAAAAATTCATTCAGGTGCTGGGCCTGCTGTTCCGGCACGAACTTCTCCGTGTATGGATCGAGATTGGGCTGAATCACGGCCACCGTAACTGTTTCTCCCTCCTCCCTGAAGTTCTCAAACATGTGAAAGGAGACCAGGACAGGGAGGAAGACCAGCAGAAGGGTTGCGATCCCCATGGGCCCGGTGGACCCCAAACCCCTTTTCCGATAGGTATCGGTCAGCTTAAAGATCATAAAATTGGTCAGGATAATCCAGAGAGTGCCCCCGCGGAGGCCGGTATACTCGACCCATTGAATGAGCTTGGGCGCCGTGACCAGGGCATTGCCCAGATTGAGCCAGGGCCAGGCCAGATCCCATAATTCGTGAAAATATTCATATCCCATCCAGATGATCAGAAAAGGAAATACCAGGGGAATGTTCAGACTGGCTCGAACGCGACTTATGGACCAGAAAACAAGGGCCTGTAAAAGCGCATTGGCCACCATAATGAAAATAGCCCCCAGCCACTGTGCCTGAGTGATCCACCATGATCCCAGAACATTCCACAAAAGGAAGCTGACAAAGGCATAATTGAAGAGGACGTAGGGGTTTGGATGATCCCGTGTTTCCCTTTCCAGCAGTAAAAGGGGCGCCCAGGCAATAAAAATGAGAAAGAACAGCAGTGGAACAGCCCATGGGAGGCCCAGCAGCAGACCGCTGGTCAGTGACAAAAAAAGGTTTCTGCTAATATCATGATCCATTACGGGTGAGAGAGAAAAAAACAAACACGCGCATCCGCATAGCCCCGCTTAGCGGGACCATCACCCCGGCTGAAGATTCAGGGGTTGAATTTTGTCGCGGCGTTTACTTTCCTTTCAGCCTGATGCGTTCACTGATAAAAAAGCTGGGCACCTGGAAACAGCAAAAGAACACACCGTCCAGCCTCTATTCAGACGGAAAAACGCTTATCTTTTTCTCCTTTCCGACGGCGAATCGCATTGCCGATTCCGGGTTGGAGGGTTGGTTGCTTTTGTTTCAGTTCGGCTTGATCCAGCTCATTCAGCATCTTCTTAAGTTTTACATCTAATTGGTTCCGTGTTCCTTCGTTCATTGTCGGTCCTTTACTTTACCTGTTTGACGTGTTAGAGATATCGGTGTCTTTGCCTACGAATGATATTCATATAATCATTAATGGCGCTGACAGATATTGCATATCACTACATCAGTTCTATGCTTGTGGGCTTATAATCTGAACTCTTGAGGGTGTACCGACTGCCTAAACGGGTTCGAGTTCAAAGAAGCGTATAGGGGCAGCACGAACGCCCCGTTGCATCATTTCTTTTACCCCTTGCAAATTCGTTCCTGGCTTTAGAACTCCCCCGTCTTCATCATACATAGCCTGCAGATAACATGATATCGCCCCCAAACCGCTCCAGCGGCGGGTTTTGCCATCGTGGCATCATTCGGCCAGGCATCGTAGACCGCCTGTCTGTCCCTGACGGAACAGGGCGGACGGGTGTGGCAGGCCAACTCATGTCCGTCACCGACAATCTGCCCGCAGGTCTCGATCCCCGTATCCTCGGAGCTGTGGATGATATCTCCGCTATGCCGGTCGTGGTTGGGGCGGTAGGCCAGGTCGTTGCTGATAGGCTGAAAGTTGAGCTGATAGACACCTGCTTCTTCAGGATAATTAAAGATTAGGACAAAAAGCTGTGTTTGTCAATATGCATGGCTGACTTTTCAAAGCTTTTATAGAGAGTTTTATAGAGAGCCTGAATATTTTTCGATCTGATCCTGCTGTTATTCCATATAGTTACCAATCTCATACATGGCAGTTATGTATAACTTTGGGCGGTCCCGAATCCTTGAGTTATCCAGATGGTAATTGCGGTTGAACATGAAGCTTGACCGACCCTAAATTCGAATCCTCAATTGCCCGTGCTGACTGAAAAAGAACATATGTAGCGCCACTCAAACGTACTGCCTTGGGCTGTACGATCTGCTTGAAAATACGCCAACGCTGTGGTTTTTGTGAGTATTTGTCGCGCCGGTTCACACGGACATTCTCCCATCCTGATTTTTGAAGAAAGGAGCAGAAACAATGGGTTGGTCTATTTATATTTCCCCCCGTTTTCAGGCCGTTCTGCGTCACAGGAGCGCGCGAAACGCTCAACCCAACCAGCGGCTCGTTACATTTAGACCTCCATACTGAGACAACTTGTCCCGACCACAATAGCCTGTGGTCACATTTGCAGCCTTGACACCCAAGCCCGTTGCCGCCATACTTCTTCCGCAAGAAAGCAAATTCCTATCATCTGTTATCCCAATGGTTCGCATCTGGGTTGGGAAAACGAGTGTGGGGGTGCGGCACATACACCGTTTGTGGTGGATGAGATGCCATCACGATAAATCGTCTATATCGAGGAGGGGCGGGTAAAGAATCATGGATACCGCAAAAAAATTGATTGGTGAAGACGCAACAAAGAATATCCTGGATGAATTTCCTTTCCGTTGCGTGTTGAGTTTTGAGCCTCTCATCGATTTGATTCGCTCAACGATCTCGGAAGATAAAGGCAGTATAAGCTCCACACGGAGCGTACTTGAAGAAATCCTCACCAAGGCCCCACAGCTCCAAGAGCCCATCAAGGATCACGCCTTGCTTCGGCCATTGGGCCCTTGGATCGAGAGGCTGATGTCCCTGGTTTTCCCTTCGGTTTACTGGGATGCGCAACCCCTTGCGGCAGTGGTTCCATTTACCATAAAGCCCGTGTTTGTGTCCCCGGAATTTCAGCGGCTGTTCCTGAATGATGACGGCAGTTTTTCCGGACGCAGGAATGTTAAGGAGGAAGACTTTAACCGTGGGCGCGCCATGCGCGCATACTTCCTGGTCCTGGAAAAACGCTACAATATCCGCCACAGTTTTGATTACCCACTGGTCCACATTGTCCGAGACAAAGAGAGCGGCCTTGAGAGACACTATAAAATGAACCTGGATTTCAGGTTTGTAGAGGTACGCCACGTCCGGGGTGACGATACGGTCCTGAATTCGGACATGCTCGGAGAAATCACGGACAACCTGACCGAGCCTGAAAAACTGCGAGCCGTTCTTCCGCCCGAGGACTTTGAGATTCGCGGTCTGACCCTGCTCCATGCGGTGGATGTGACCCAAACCGAAGTGCTTGCAGGACTTGAAAGGGATCTTGTGGACCAGGACACCATTGTCTCCCAGGAGGGATTTCTACGGCTCCAGGATCGCCTTCGCACCCTATTCCAGCGAAAGGATCTCACGGCCAGCATAGCCGCCCTTCAGGACGATCAGGTCTTTTTACTCAGCTCAGGAGTGGAAATACAAAAGAGCTGTATCTTCCAGAACTCGCGGCATATCCCCATGTACCAGTTTGAAGGAACGGCCTATCAAAAGGCAGTCACCAGCGGGAAGATCCTTCGAATTCCGGACCTGCTCAGGGAGGATTGGCCCGAGCACCTGAAGGAGGATATCCTGGCACGGGGAGTGCGCTCTCTCATCATCGTCCCTCTTTTCTACAAAGGCCAATGCATCGGCAACCTGGATTTCGCCACAAACGAGCCCGGAGCGCTCGGACCCATGGATGTCCTTTTCGCGGAACAGTTGCAACCACTTTTTGCGGTTGCGGTCCAGCACTCATTGGATGATTTTCACAACAGGATTGACGGATTGATCAAGCAGGAGTGCACGGCCATCCATCCGACCGTGGAATGGCGTTTTCGAAAAGCCGCCATGAACTACCTGGAGAAGACCCGGACAGGCAATGCAGCGGAGCTTGAACCCATCGTGTTTAAAGATGTCTTCCCCTTGTACGCCACCTCCGACATTCGGGGCTCGGCCACGGCGAGAAACAGCGCCATTCAAAAGGACCTGAATCGGCACCTTGAACTTGCCTTGAACGTTTTCAAAAAAGCCCATTCCGAAAAACCTCTTATGGTATTCATGGAAATCACCACACGCATTGAAAAAACCCGTGAGCGCCTCCAGAATGGTCTGGGCTCAGGGGATGAGGTGTCGGTGTTGGGTTTTTTGAAAACCGAGGTGGAGCCTTTTTTCGAGCAGGCGGCGGCTATGACGCCCCGTGTAAAGGGGGCTGTTGAGGCCTATTTTGATGAAGTGGATGCCAAGCTGGGCACGGTGTACCGTTTACGACAGGCGTTTGAAGAAAGCGTGTCCATGCTGAACGACCGGCTCGTATCCTACCTGGATCTCGAAGAGGAAAAGGCCCAAACCCTTTTTCCCCATTATTTTGAGCGTCACCGCACGGACGGTGTGGACTATGTCATTTACGTCGGGAAATCCCTGAGCGAAAACTCGGATTTTAACGAACTCTACCTCAGGGACATCCGGTTATGGCAGCTCAAGGTGGCCTGCGGAATGGCCTGGCACACGCAGGACCTGAAATCCAGCCTCAAAGTGCCCCTGGACACGGCCCACTTGATTCTGATCCAAAACACACCGCTTTCCATTCGTTTCCGTTATGATGAAAAACGCTTTGACGTGGACGGATCCTATGACGTCAGGCACGAGATCCTCAAATCACGCATTGACAAGGCGCGTGTCAAGGAAACCAGTGAGCGACTCACCCAGCCGGGGAAGATAGCTATTGTATACTCCCATCCCGAGGAGGCACGGGAGATGCGAAGGCACATTGAATTCATCCGTGATGCGGGTTTTCTCAAAGGAGATATGGAGCGCCTCGACTTGGGGGACCTTCCCGGTGTTCAGGGCCTTAAGGCCTTCCGTGTGGACGTGGATCTGGAATCCCCCGTACTTGCCGAAGTATCCACAAAGGTGTAGAGTCAACCTCCAACACATAAGATTTCGTTCGAGGCGTTAGAAACCTTAAAGAGATCCTTTGGAAAATATGGCTCATTTTGGTTACGCCCAAAGATGACAGAGACAACCGATTAAAATTCTATGGGTTACGAGATAACAGAAGGATTCACAGGGGCGTCTTATACGTACAGAAACAGCCAATTCAGTCATCGTGCTGCGTCTGGGGGGCCAAGTGTTCTGTGTAATGAGATAAGGAAAGAGAATGTTTGAAGAACTGGAGAAGATCAACGAAAGGCCCGAACCGTTCCAATTTTACACCGCAAGCGATCTATGGACCGATGAATATACATCAATGCAGATGCTCTCGTTCCACCTCAACGAGGGTATCGATGTTTCTTCGCGAAACGCAGAATTCATCAATCGATCTATAGAATGGATCGCAACTCAGTTCAACATCGGCAGGGACTTCAAAATAGCTGATTTTGGCTGTGGTCCCGGGTTGTACGCAGCACCGTTGGCGAAACGCGGAGCAAATGTGACCGGTATTGATTTCTCTGAGAGGTCGATCGAGTACGCAAAGGAAGTCGCAGCCCGCGAGCATTTGAACATCAGCTATGTCAAGGAGAACTACCTGGAGTTTGAAACCGTGGACCGATTCGACCTTGTGCTGATGATTATGTGCGATTTCTGCGCCCTCAGCCCAACACAAAGAAAAGAGATTATGAAAAAATTCCACAAGATCCTAAAACCGGGCGGTTCGGTCCTTCTTGATGTGTATTCTCTATCGGCATTTGAGCAAAAGGAAGAGATCGCGACATATGAGGTAAACCTGCTCAACGGATTCTGGTCACCGAAAAAGTACTATGGCTTTCTAAATATCTTCAAATACGATGAAGAAAAGGTTGCGCTTGACAAGTACACAATTATCGAATTGGCCCGCACCAGAGAGGTCTACAACTGGATACAATATTTTAAACCCGAGGGTCTTGAGAGGGAGTTTATAGAGGCTGGCTTTTCAGTTAAGGGTTTTTATTCCGACGTTGCGGGAACCTCATATGATCGTAAATCAAGCGAATTTGCGGTCATCGCCAATAGGGTGTAACAGAATAACGCCATTCACTCTGACGGGAGTTCCGCTGCATTCCATTCCCGTCGGTGATGGTCAGAAAATGGGCAACCGTTTTTTGCCGAGTGATTGCGTCAAAAAGTCATCCTTGGGAAATACTATTCCCCTCTGCGCCATTATCCCGCTCTTAAAATACGCCAAAACAAAAAGACCGGGTTGGAGCCAGCATGAAGGTGGGTTGTAGGAATCCTTAAAGCGATCCACCGAAAGGCCCCGTCGGCCATTATTGATTAACGATCTTGTTGCAGTTATCTGTCGTTTCAGGTGGTGTTGAATTTGTGAGAGCACCAGTTGGTAGCTCTTGTGACACATGAACCTTGATCCGCTATTATCATCCTTCTCCAGATGCTCATTTTGGCCAGATGAAAACAGCGACAAAGTCGAAATCAGTGGTTTTGAATCTGTTCGATTCTCTGACATCACATAATCAAGTCGATCGGAGCTGTGTCCACCTCAATGGTCCCACTGGTTAGGCTTGCACAAAGAAGTCAGGCATATTTCCAGGAATCCCGGATACTCTGTTTCCTCTTGACCGTTCACGGAAGGTTCCCCTATATTTTCTACCAGAAGAGGCGTGTCTCTACATTCTTGGCTTACCCGAACGGAGAGGAGGTCGAAGCGATGAAAAGGGGATATCGTATTTGTTTTTTTTTCAGTATAGCGTTGGTTATTGCGTTGTTTTCATGTTCGGACGACGATAACCGCATCGGTGCGAGAACATACGAGTTGGCCATAGTCGGCGGACGTGTGATCGATCCGTTGAACGGGGTCGATGCCTTAATGGATATACATATATCGAATGGCAAAATAACCGGGCTTGTGGAAAGAAAATCCGGGGTAACCAGTCAAGCCAAGGTTGCCGGCGTTGCGACTTTAGATGCTTCGGGTATGGTGGTAGCCCCGGGATTCATCGATATCCATGCCCACGAGGGGGATATACAGAAAACCATGGAGATCATGGTCCGGGACGGGACCACCACACTCATCGGTGGCAACTGTGGGATGTCAAAATATCCACTCGAGGACTTTTTCCAAAATCTCGAAAACGAAGGTTGTCTCATCAACTACTGTTCATACGCCGGTGCTTCCACACTACGGGTGCTTGCGGGAGCTGTCGACGAAAATGCACCGGCGACCCCGGAACAGATTCAACAGGCCGTAACCCTGGCCGAATCCGAGATGAAATCCGGCGCCCTGGGTGTGTCATTCGGCATACAGTACGCGCAGGGGATGCAATACGACGAGATACTTAGCTTGGGCAGGGTCGCGGCGGAAAACGGCGGGCTGACGGCCGCACACGCTCGGGATGCCGGAGCGGGAGAATCAGCCTTAGATGCCCTCGCTGAAATGATCCGTTTGGCCAGGGACACCTGCGCCCCACATCAGTACAGCCACATCGGAAGCATGCTTGCTTACGGGAATAATATGACCCCGGCGTTGGAAAGAATTGGCGCCGCCCGGGAACAGGGGCTGCTTATAACCGCTGACGTTTATGCCTATAACGCATCCATGGCAAGCATGAATGGGGACCCCCTATCCGGAGACGTTTTCGTCAAATACCAATGCAAGCCCGATGACTTTGAGGTAGTGACGAGCTTTTCCATAGACGGCGTGCCCTACATGAAATCCGGTGATCTATTTACGGATGAAGCGCAATTTTACTATGTGCGGGATATGACCTTGGCCAGCCGGACCGATATTATACCGATCGTGTTGGCGCACCTGCAAAACGAAGACGAAATTCGGAAAGCGATGCAAAGTCCCCATGTGGACATCTGCACGGACGGCGCCGTGTACAAGGATTCTGAAACAGGCGAGCTGTTCGGTCATCCCAGGGTCGCCGGAGGATTCGCTCGATGGTTCGGGTTATGGGTTCGGGACCGAGGGACCGTGGACTTAAAGACAGCCATACTCAAATCATCCACCATGGCCGCGAAGACACTGGGGCTTCACGGCAAAGGGACAGTTTCTTTAGGGGCGGATGCGGACATTGTTGTTTTCGATCCGGCCACGATTCAAGACAAGGCGGGATACGACCAGTCGGAATTCATGAATCCGCCGGAAGGAATCGCCTATGTTGTGGTAAACGGCGTCGTGGTCGTGGATCATGGGAAAATTGTTCCCAATACGTATCCCGGCCGTCCCATCCGCCGTACCTGGGACGTCCCCGGATATAAAGAGATCTGAAGGTTTGTTTCCATGGATCTTCCCTATTATACCAGCTATTACAAAACCTTCCTTCTTGTATCTGGATTGCCTAGCCCGGGAGAAGAACGGCATCAGGGCGATGGGGTCTTGATTTGTCTTAATCCTACGAAAACAGTAGGGTCTGATTGCAGAAGCAACTGGATTTTCACAAGGAGGCTGTTATGAGAACGATTGTTCGCTGTTTGCTTGCATGTATCTTCATTATCATCGGCGCTGTGCAGATCGATGCATCCGAAAAGGGAAATGTCTATCATCATCCGACAGGGCTTACCTTTTGGTATCCACAAAGCTGGCGGCTTCAGGAACTGGATGAAGCGCTGCAGCTTGTACCCAATGATGTTGTAACGGCGCAGAAAGGCCCTTCGGAAATTTATTTTGTCGGCGGAGAAAGCATAGCGGGGAGCGGAATCTCCCATGCGAACGATCCGCAGGTTGTCAGTTACGTCGATCAGCAGGTCCGATCTGTGCTGCATCAATTACAACTATCGAGAGAATGAGAGTATGTCCGAATGATGGGTACGCAGGGTGTCGTTTTCAGGTGGGCTGGCAACAATAATGCCGGTAAACCGATCGAAGGTCGTGCCTATATCGTTGTCACTAAGGATATATCGCTCACCCTCTCAGCGATCGCCTACAAGGGGCTTATCGATAAGCGCACCGCTTCACTGAAAAAAGTCTTTACGTCATTTGTGCAGGAAGATGGCCAACTGGATCAGGCCCTTGTCGGTACGTGGAACAAGCATTCCACCGCCTCCCTGGCAAATCCCGACAGGATCTATCAAACAGCCTGGACGGCAGCCCAGTAGGTATCGGAGGACAAGAGTCAGCTGACCTTCTATCCCGATGGGCGATGGCATCGTGTCAACAGCTCTCATACGCTTGTCGGAGCCGGAGGGATCTGGCTTGAGGATAAAAGCAAGAATGATCATTCCGGGAAATGGTTCGCAGATAGCAAAAGGCTTTTTATGATCTATGAAGACAATACGTGGGAAGACTTCGCCTACAAGGTTGTACCGTCTGCAGGCAGTCGCGTACTTCGCACTTCTGTGGGCAAAAAAGCGAAAATATGGCGGCAATAGATAATAGCGCGGTTTGTTTGGCCGCCATTACCACAAAAGTATAAAACTGGTAAGGCCAGTGGCAAACGAAGTTTCACCAGCCGTGTCTCGGCTCCCCTAATCGCTGCTAATAAGCAAAAAGCTCCCTAACATTTTGTTGTTTACGATACCGTCTTCTTGAGAATAGGGGTTATTCAATTTACACCGTTCGCTTTAAAGGGTATCACGGTCAGCGTGAGTCCATCCACATTTTGGACAAGCACTCGATTCCCTGCGGACAACGGGTATGTACTGACAGCACGCCAGAGTTCTCCACGAACAAAAACCTGTCCCTCAAATTCTCTCCAGTATCTGATTTCCCCGACTTTTCCCAACATACCCGTCTCTCCGCAGACGGATCTTTTCTTGCGATCCTTGATAAACCAGATCAGGGGAAGTACCACATGTTCCATAAACTCAAACAATAGGAACCCTGCCGCCAAAATGATAAGGGTAGTTGTCACCACAGATTCTCCTCAGTCATGCATTAGGTGCCCCACGACCAGAACCAGAATCAATGCTGCAAAACCTGCCGGAGACGTATGTAGGCCATAAATGAATTTCCCCATCCATTTGGGAGTTGCTTTGAATTTTATCATCAAGCCCAGAAAAACCATCATTGCCACGATTAGTAGACCCCATTCAGGTAGGGTGGACTTGCTGCAGGAAGACAATAGAAAGTGAAGACCGGCTACACCCAGGGCTGAGGGATTTAAAACATAATGAAATCGCATCAGGTGTTTTTTCTGGAATTGGTTGAATCTTTTAATGATGTCTTTTGTTTCCGGCTGTAAACGAAAATAGCGGCTCACACCTTTCATAAGCATGGTGAGCGCGACGGTCAGGTTCGCTGCCACAAGGAGCCATGCGGCTGCTTGACCCGTCAGCTCATTCCCGTCATCCCCCCTTTTCAACCGTGGCTTTTTCTGATTCTCGTAATTATGGTTTTCTATTCCCTCATATCGGTTGTGATGGCTTTCGTTACTCTTGTGATCATTTCCTGCCGAGGCCCTTGGCCAAACGGACAAAACCAGCAGAGTCAACACCACAAAAGAAAAGGATGCTTTTCTGTAGTTCCTTGTTGCTATCCAGGTAGAATATCGACGTTTGCTCATAAGCCTCGCATCGTTGACAACGGAGCGGGAACGGACTTACATTTGATCCTCAAGAGGATGAACAGAAGACCGTTTGCCCTTTTTGATATCCCTCGTCCTTTTAATCTCTTTGCAGAATCGGATTGAGCGCGCAAAACAGAATGAGATCATCAAACGTAGCGCCTTGGCAGCATAGATGAAACATTGGATTGCCGAACTGGAAAAGATCAAGGCCTGGCGTTTCCATGTGTCCAGTCCTTTAGGCCTGAATCTGATGCACTTGCCCACCTTTCCAGTATCGTAATGTTTCCCTTTTGCCCTTCTGACCTTTGGCCAGGTTTTTGTTGCTTGCTTTACCCTGTCCCTTGACCCGCAATCACAGAGGGATGATTTGGAACAGTAGTATCCTCTTTGATCCCACCCTCGTCCACGCCCCGGCCGAGCATCCACATCAGCATCTCCTGTTCGGCAACTTCTCTGCCGGTCTCGCAATGATAACTATCAAAAGCGCTACAGTAATACCGTGTTTTAGACCACACCGGGAATGCCTGGATATGATCAAGAAAGTCTCCTTTTAGAAAACCGATTTGATCATTTTCTGCTGGACCGATGAACAGAATCGCTCCCTTCCTGAAGCACCTTCCCTCGTGTAGCGCGGCGAACCCGCAATGGGCTTCCCATCTCAATTCGCCCATGCCGGTTTCAATGAGTTTGTACTCGCCAAGTCTGTAATTTTTTGTTGCCACGGCAGAGACCTTGCAGATGAACGAGACCGGCCAACCTTCCGTCTTACTGGTCCTTGTCCAGGCTATTTTGGAATCGTAACGTCATCGTCGTCATAGATCCTCTTTTCAGCCGTTGTGTGGCAGGCCACGCAGTTGGAGAATGAACCGATGGAGTCACGCTCGAAGACGCCAGGGTCAATTTCATGATGCTTTCTCTGAATATAGGGAATCTGAGTAATTCGTAGAGGTGTTTGACTGCCGATGCTTTTCATTATCTTACCGGATAGTTTCGCAGAGGAATTATCCGTCGCATGCGCCCTCAGATATTCATCAATTGCGTTCATTGACTCTGGATCAAGCTTCACGGCCTCCCCAAAATGGTCTGCAAGGCCTTTCACTATCTTATCCCATGATTCTGAAGGCAGAAGGCCCGGTTGGTATGCGAAATGACAAGAACCGCAATTCTGTGCGTATGTTGAATTACTCACAGTTTCCACATCGCGTTTGCCATTATCTTCAGAGTGTCTTCGCTCCCTTTTTTGATACCTTCGCTTTCCGTCATGATCATCATGATCGGCAAAAGCGGCATAAAAGACTCCACTTGGTGACAGTAAAAATATCAAAAAAAACAAAATCCACTTATGTATCTGTATTTTTGTCATATCGTACCCCTTTCATACCATCGGTTTCTTGATCCAGATGGTTTCAAATCCTTATCGACCCCATCTATTCTAAATTCTGTAAGAATGCAGTCGGGAAGTAACAAAACAATGTCATATTACAGTGGACAGAGGTATCAAAGATTAACAGAGAATCGAGAGGTTTTGTAGGTAGATGGGTGACGATGAGATTGCTCTTAGGGTATAACATGATTCAAAATTCACAAGGGCATGAGAAGTGGAAGGAGAATCGAGGAGGCTAAATAAAAATAATGCATTATCAAGGAGTTTCGCACTACATGTCTGGTTCACAGAGTTGGCTGCCTTAAGCGTTTGGCCCCTTTCGAACTCACAGCTTTTACAGGGGATATCTGAGCAACGCATATGAATGGGAGAACCTGCCTTCGCGTCCGGTTGAAGATAATGTAAACAGGTCTCTCCGCAAAAACAGGCTTCCGACAATGCGCTGTTCGTGAAAACGCCCAAGATTAGGAGCAACGCGATCAGTGTATCAGGCGCTTTTCGATATCCCATGAGGGTCCTACCATTAAGGATAGAAGATCATGTCATTTTTTCTGCCGGACAGCGATAAAAAACAGGCTTATAAGCGGACCGCTCCCAACGAAACCGGGCTGCAAAATAGACCCCGGCTCAGCGGACCGCATTGGCGATGATCTCCGCTATTTCCTTGTCGGACGCCAGCATCACCTCGGCTACCCCGGTGAGCATTATCTCTGTGACGGCGCCGGCATTCATCCGCGCGATGTAAACCCTTCCGTCGGATGTCTGGTAGATGCTCACACGGCAGGGCATGAAGGCCGAAAACGGGCGATAGTCGTCATTGCTCAGAATTCGTGAGCTGTGCTTGCCGCTGCAAACATCTAAGACCACCACAGGATGCAGGGTAAATCCACGCTCGGAAAGCACCCCCGCCAGATTGTTAACGTTAAGCAGACTCCACCCCGCCTTGCTCACTTCTTCCTTAAAAGCCTTGAGGGTTTCGGGAAACGACTTTTTACTCTGTACGACCTGGACCAACTGCGGCCGATCACCCGCGGTGCCTTGGGCCACAGCAAGTCCGGGTATTATGCAAATCACAAAGAACAACACCAGCCGGGCGCTCAGCCGTTTGTGGATTGTGTGCCTTGGCTTTAAAAACACCATTTTTTTAGTCATGGGAAACGCTCCTTTTCTATGGTTTGGTTAATCCACCACTCTTTACGAATAACACAATTAAGACTGATCAGACTGTCTCTTGAAACCGGTTGTTGGGTGCCGGTTCATGCGCCGAGTGTAGCCACCAGGTCGCCAACCCAGTGGGTAATGGCAATGACGACGACGGCTATCAGGACATGCTCGCCAACTGCCTTCAATGGGCGCTCACCCCGAGCTTGTGCGATGAAGTAGCTCAGAATTATAAGAATGGACAACCCTCACACAAGACAGGCTACAATAGCTGTGAAAAGAGGCAGAAAAAGAACCGGCGCTATGAAAGTCATGGCGAATATAAATTGCGCCATGAATGTTGCGATGGTGGCGCCTCAGATTTGCCTTAACGTGTAAACATTTTTTGATTCCTCTGAAATATGCATGCCAAGGGCATCCGAGACGGCATCGGCAATGGCGATGGCTAAAACACCTCCGAGCGCCACCAGCTTCGACCCTGTCCCGGAATGCAGGCCTACCATCAGCCCAAGTGTGGTAATAACAGTTGATGTGAGCCCAAACGAAATGCCGGTGCGCAACGAATCCTTCATATGATCGCCATCATTTTATCACCCAACGATGATCAGAATGATTCGCATGAGAAGCCGAATGCCGGGTTTGTGCCGCATAAATTACCAATTATAAGACCTTCTTGCACATCCACTCACGTATTGTATGGTATGATACATTAGTATCAGTCCAAAAACAAGAAGGGCAAAAGTATAAATCAAAGAAGCGGGAAAATTATGGCTGGAGTACCACAGGTTCAATTGAATAGCCCCGCAGCAGGCAAGTTACGGGGACCCTCCCAAATTCGAGAAACATTTTTCCATTTCAAATCCGCTGAAGGACCGCAAGCAACGGGAATACAGGACCTTGCGATCTATATGCGTAACCCCATCAACCCGGGATGGAGATCCACAAACTCTCCAACCTATCAACCGTTTTGTGTCAATATATCTATTTGATATTACCGATAATTGACTTCAGCGGCAAGGCTCCTGACCTATGGCCCCTTCTATGTTACTTTGAACCTCTTCTTCCGTATCCACCACTGATAAGTTCGCCATTTTCATCGTAGCGGCCCCGTTCCCATGGGGAATCGATGATGGCATCGATCTCCTCCTGACTCAGGTATTGGGCAACATAGGAAATTTTTGAGAGCACCAAGAGATCTATGGATTTTCCAGATCATGGAGATTTTTTGCCAGACATCTGACAAACGCAAATTGGCGAAATACCATGTAGCGACTCCTGAAGCTTCGATTACTCTTGACTTAAGCCAACTTCTTTAATCATATCTATAACATCCAAACAACCCCACATTCAACCCCTATTCAGGAGGTTATCTCGAGTCCGACAAATCCCTCTTATTCAATAGCAGTCGTCTGCTTAGCCCCTCAAACGGTTTGCAGTTGCCTTCACTCTATGTTAAACTCACGCTCACATTTGAGTCATGCCTTTTTAAGTAATAGTTTTTGCAGTGTTTTGATTTGCAGACGGATCCTTACGCCAGGAGGACAATAATGTGGTCTGCTAAAGTAAATATCAGGTCTATATTGTTGATGATCTGGGCCATTGCCATGACAACAGCCTGCCAGAAGGCCTACTACAATGGCTGGGAAAAACTTGGAGTCCACAAACGGGACATAATGGTGGAACGGGTGGAGAAGGCACGAGATAGCCAGGCCGAGGCCAAGGAGCAGTTTAAGTCGGCTCTGCACCAGTTCAGTTCCTTACTCAGCTTTAAGGGCGGCGATCTTGAAGAGAAATACACCACTCTGCAGGACGCCTATGAAAACAGTGAGAAAAAAGCTAAGGAGGTAAGCAGTCGGATTGCCAAAGTGGAGGCTGTCTCAGAGGCCCTTTTTGAGGAATGGCAGGACGAACTGCAACAGTATTCTAATGCGAAGCTTAGGACAGACAGTAAAAAAAGCTGGCTGACACCAGAAACCAGTACAAGAAACTGATTAGCGCAATGAAAAGCGCGGAAGAGAAAATGAAGCCGGTTTTAGCAGCTTTTCACGACCAAGTTCTCTACCTGAAACACAATCTTAACACCCAAGCGATTTCGTCTCTGCAAAGCGAACTGGTTTCGGTGGAAGAGGATATCGCCTCACTAATCAGGGAGATGGAGACCTCTATCCGGGAGGCTGACTCATTTATCGCCACCATGGCCAAATGAATAGTCGTTTTTACTAATGAGACCATAACCATTTAGGCGCCAGCTGTCAAGAAAAGGCTCAAAAGCTGCTTTTCCACCGCTTATGCCTGAATATTAACGGCCCCCTTTGTAACTCTATCTCACCGGAGACGTGATTAGAAAATGTTGCGGCAAAATACGGGAAATCGACTAAGAGCCGTACTGCCTCTATTGACTGTTTTGGTTGCTCTATCGTGTTTGCCTGAAATTACATTCGCCGACAAGATTGTCGTGTACTCTGGAGTCTATCCACCATATCAGATTGACGATAATGGAAAACTGACTGGGGTTAATACTGAAATAGTCCGGGCCATTTTTCATGATTCAGGGATTCCTTTTGAAGTCCGGTATGTACCGTGGGCTCGGGCTCAAAAAATTGTCGGCGACGATAGCGTTGAGAACACAGCAATCTATTGCCTTGGAAGAAATGAACAAAGAGAACAGAAATACAAATGGGTTGGAGTTTACTTTTATCAAAAAATCAGCTTCCTCACATTGAAGAATTCAGGTGTACGAATAGACGACCTTGACGATATAAAGGAATACATGATTGGCCTGGTACGAGGAGATATTATGACACATCAACTCATGTCCCAAGGATATATCGGAAAACATGAAATTGTGCATGATGACATCCTCAATGTTAGGAAGCTGTTCAAAAAGAGAGTACAAACAATCGTGACTTCCCTCCTGGCTGCAAGTTATATCGCAAAAAAGAACGGTCTTGATTTCAATCAGATTGAATCGCAGTATGATGTGGCAACAGTTGAATTCAATCTTGCTCTATCAAGAAAAACATCAGATGAGATCTTGTCAAAATTGCAGACATCGCTAAAATCATTGTTGAAAAATGGTACCATTCAAAGAATTATAGATAGCTGGCGCTGATGAAAGTGGGATGTGAAAAGTATGAGATTACTAAAACTTAAGGTGATTGTAATGGTTGTTATCTGTTTTTGTGCAACCACATTCGGCAATCGAGTTTATGCTGATGACAAGGTAATTGTCCTTGCCCACGAGATTTCCTGGGCCCCCCACTATGCAAAAGACTTGGAACACGGAGGTTATACCGTTGAGATTATCAGAGAAGCCCTAAAACGCGTTGGATATGAATTAGAGACTGTATGGCTGCCCTGGAAGAGGGCACAAGTAGAAGCCGCGAGAGGGGATTACGACGGTCTTGGTGCTTCCTACTATACCAAGGAAAGGGCCACAAAATTTGCCTGTTCAGAACCCATTGCCGCAACCGAAATTGTTTTCTTTAAGAGGGCCGAAGATGATATCAAGTATTGCAGGTTGGAGGATTTGAAACCATACAAGATAGGAATCGGTTTTGAGTATGGCTATCCTGAAAAATTCCTTAAGGCCGACTATCTGCAAAAAGTTGAAGCGTATGAGCTTAAGACCAATATAACAAGGTTATTGCATAAGCGAGTCGACCTCATCATCGGATCTCGTGAGGCCGTCCTTTTTTGCTTAAGACATGAGTATCCTGACAAGATAGATTCTCTGGAAATATTGGGAGATCCCTTGGAAACGATGTCGCTCTATGTTCTGTTCTCAAAAAACAGACCGGATTACAAACAAAAGGTAGAGGATTTTAATCGTGGCCTGAAGATGATCAGGGAAGATGGGACTTATCAAAAGATTATGAAAAAGCATGGCTTAGGGCTCACTCCCTACTGAAATCAGTTTTTTGAAGGCTCATGAAACATGGGCGCGTCAGGCGTGAAAGAAGCATTGGAGGAAACAAATGAACTTGAGAGATCCAGCAACTGAGGACTAAATCAAACCGTCAATCAGAGATGACCTCTTAGCAAAGGCCATGACCTACATGGAATCAAATCTTCCGATAATGGACTAAACAGGGCCAAAAAGGATTTTAGAAAGCCGATTATCCCACAACTGCAATTCTGGTGTATAGAGACTAACAATTACCATTTGTAAATTCGAAAGGAGGAGGGGAGTAATGAACAAAAGCTATGCGAAGATCTTTCTGTTTGTGGCCGCGGCATTGCTGCTGTTCGGCTGCGCCACCCCAAAAGCCGTTTCAACGTTCAGTGTTCAGGATCTCAACCCGATGTTACGGGGGGGAGACTATATCCCGAAGGTCGATAATTTTGTCGTCATCCTGGATAAGTCAGGGTCCATGGGTCAGCTCTACAAGGGGGAGCAAAAACTGTGCTATGCCAAAGAGATGGTTTGCCGGATGAATCAGACCATCCCCGACCTTCAGCTGACAGGGTCGGTGAGGATCTTCGGGAGACTGGCGGTTTTTTGCGATCAGTTTACCAAACTCCTGTGGGGACCGGCCGCCTATTCAAAGGGAGCGGTTAACGATGCTTTGAACAATGTCGGTTTCAGCGTCGGAGACAGCCCGCTGAACGATGCCCTGGATGCCACAGCCCAGGACCTGAAATCGGCCCGGGGGGACATTGCGGTAATCATCTTCAGCGATGGCAACAAGGAGTACATGAATTATGACCTCGCTAAGAAGTCTGCCGCAGCGTTGAAGGACCAGTACGGAAACAGGATCTGCATCTACACGGTGCAGATAGGCATGGATCCCGAAGGCAAGAAACTCCTTGAGCAGGTGGCACAGACGGGTCAGTGCGGTTTCTGCGTGAACGCGGACCAGATAGCGTCCAGCGAGGGGATGGCCGACTTCGTCACCCAGGTGTTCCTGAAAAAGGCGCCGCCGAAACCTGCGCCGGTGGTCGTGGAAAAGGTCGTCATTATGGATTCTGACGGCGACGGCGTTCCCGACAACCTGGATAAATGCCCGGGCACTCCCAAGAGCGCCAGGGTCAACAAGGACGGGTGCTGGGTCATTGGACACGTACTGTTCGATTTTGACAAATCCAAAATCAAACCGCAGTATTACCATTTACTGGACGAAGTCGCTGCGGTATTCGAGCAGAATCCGGGCCTCAGGGTAAGGATCGAAGGGCATACAGACAGTATCGGGACCGCCGCATACAATCTGAAGCTTTCCCTAAGAAGGGCCAATTCCGTAATGGAATATCTGGTCAAAAAGGGTATTGCCAAAGAGAGACTTCATGCCGAGGGATTCGGGTTTACACGACCGGTCGCTACCAACAAGACCAAAGAAGGCCGGGCACTGAACCGGAGGGTGCAGTTGACGCCGGTCCCATAAGGGACTTCAATCCGCTCTGATATGGGTCGGGTCTTGGTTGATCCGATCCATATATCCATCTTTTGAAATGATGTTGAATTCGACATGGAGAGGCGGTCTCGCATATATACCTTACAATACAATTTTTCCGTATCCGTATTCCCGGTTTCCTTGCTTGCGCCAGCGGTAACATTGCCCGAGATTTCCCATGAATCCGGGGGTCTGGGACTCAGGGTCTTGACTTCCGACATGGCAATGGGGACTGAAGGGCCCCCTTCTGCTGGTTCCAGGACCAGGGCACCCTCTTCTTTGGTCGTCACTTTCCCGATCAGCTTTTTGTCGTCGCGCAGGTAGGCCTCCAAAGGCTATTCAGTCATCAAACGGGCGATCTCCTCCCATTTAACTGTAATCGTTCCTGCGTAGGTGGCCTTAAACTCCAGCTTGCCAGACTCCATGCAAACAACTGTTCCTTGCAACCGGTCTCCATTCTTCATGATCAACTCGTCGGCATAGGCGCCGGCTGCAAGCAGAAGAATACAGAGATTTGCCAAAAGGCCGTTCTTGAGACAAGTCTTGATCCACCGATCGAACCATTGTCTGCTGAGCCTCTTTTCGTCTCCGTGACGCTGTCCCTTCATGGTGTCCATCCTCCTTACTTACCGAACACTTTCTTGAGAAGGTCGGTGACCCTGGCCGCAGGATCTTTGCGGATCTTAGCCTCCTCCTCGGCCAGCATCTTGAACAAACCGTCCAAAGACTTGTCGGTGACATACTTGTCCAGATCAAAACTCAAATCGCCGGCAAAGGGAATGCTCCTGACCTTGCTGTCCAGATCCTGGTAATACCTCGTGACCCCCACCTCGGACATGCTGTCTTTGACAATGGGTTTGAAGGCGTCGAACAGTTTCCCCCGGGTCTTGTCCTCGAAGTACAGGGTGGCTGCGTTGTCCCCGCCTTTGAGGATCTTGCGAGCGTCGTCAAAGGAAATCTGTTTGATGGCGTCCACAAAATAGGCCTTGGCCTCCGGCGCTGCCTTTTCGGCCGCCCGGTTCATGCTTTGTTCAAAGGCATCGATTTTGTCTCCGTAGCCGACGCCTCTCAGAATGCCTTCCACCTTATGGACATTTTCCGGGAGCAGAATCTTGATGTCCGGGTTTTTGTAGTAGCCGTCCAGTTTGGATACGGTGCTTACGGCGTTGTCCGTGCCGATCTCAAGGGCCTCCTTGAGTCCGTCAACGATCGTGCTGTCCGCGAGGCCTGAGCTCTCACCCCCGCCTACCGCCTTTTGGACCCCCTTGAGGAGGTCATCCAGCTGCACTGCGAAACCAGGGCCGTGGAACGCTACGCACAGGCCTGCCAACATGACGAGGGATATCCCTAATTTCTTCATTTTTTTCTCCTTCATACGTGAAAAACTAACGCGATCAGCCCCTTTCTCGATCCAGGAGCTTTTCGTACCAATTTAGCACTCTAATCTGAGAGCAAAACAGCTTCTTCCGCCACAAAAGCACGGCGAGGGAAAAAACTGGCTGCCGGTTGCCCTGGGCGTCTAACTCTTCAATTCCGACGTGCAGAAAGCGCACCGCGTCGCCTTGATCGGGATGGCTGACAGGCAGTGCGGGCACTCCTTTGCCGTGGGTTCGGCAGGCGGCGCCTCTTTCTCCCGCCTTAGCCGGTTCATGCCTCGAATCAACAGGAACACCGAAAAAGCGACGATCAGAAAACTAATGATCGTTGTAATGAACAGGCCGTAATTAATGGTGACGGCGCCCGCCTTTTGCGCTTCCGCAAGGGTGGCAAAAGGCCCTGCCGTGGCGCCCTCCTTGATCACGACAAAAAAGTTGGTGAAATCCACATTGCCGAGAAGCAGGCCTATGGGCGGCATGATGACGTCATCGACAAGGGACTTAACAATAGTTCCAAATGCGGCCCCGATGATGATGCCCACGGCCATGTCAACCACATTCCCCTTCATAGCGAACTCTTTGAATTCCTTCCACATATCAGCACCTCCACTTCGAATTTACTTAAAGACAGCCTTAACCCAACATAACCGTATTACAACATGTCGCTCATCTATCATTACCATCCGGCAGGAAGACATCATTATATGGAATTTGCGCACAATTTTCATCATGAAAGTGTATCTGTTTTCCAGGTTAGATAGAGCATCGCCTCGGGGCGGATGCGCTGAGGCTGGTTTATTTCGGGACTCCTATTTCAAGGTGAAATTGACCCGGCTGTCCTTTACCTTTTCCATACGCTCCGGTGCGATGGATTTGGGTTCGCTTAAAAAGACCCTTTTTGCTTCGATTTTTCCGGATGTGAGGAGGAAATCCTGTGTCCGTTCGGCGCGTTCCAGAGCCAGGAGCCGGAGCTGGTCTTCGGACACCTGGATTTTCTCCGTGAGCGCCTCTTTCATCTCCTCGGCCGTCACCTTCTTTTCTGCAACCTCCGCGGGCTTCGAAGGTACGTCGGCTACCGGGGCTTCAGTGGCTTTCTTTGGCTTGCCCTCGGTCTCTTTCCTGGACAAAGGACCCCTTTTCCGCCTTGTAGACCATTTCCAGATACGTCTCGTATTCCTCCGGCGCGATGCCGATATCCTTCAATGCCTTCCCGCCCTCGCCCCTGGCTGTCAAAACCTTCAATTTTTGTTCCTTCAGCTTCCGCATGAGGGCCTTCTGCCTCAGCGCATTCCTGTCCGCTTGCAGATCTGCGTGCCCCTCCACTTCGATCCGCAAACCGGGTCTGTCGTAAAGGACCTCAGCAAGTTTTTCCAGTTTTTCCTGTTCTCCTTTTTCAATCTCCACGGAACCCGGTTTGAACTCCACATAGCTCAACTCCTCGCCTCCGCCCGCGATGGCCCCCAGGAGCGCGAAGGGAGCTGTCAAGACCTTTTCCAGGAGATTGACCACCACCTGAAGAATCACCTTGCCAACCTTGAATTGCGGGTCGTCCAGGCTGCCAGTGACCGGTAGATCCAGCTTGATCTCGCCGGCCCTGTTCTTCAAAAGGGAGACCGCAAGGGCCACGGGCAGTTTGGTGGCGTCCGGGCTCTCCACCGCTTGCCCGAGGGTAAACTGATCGAGAAACACGCGGTTATCAGCTTTGAGCTTCCTGTCGTCAACAAGATACTCGAGTTGCACTGAAAGCTTGCCTTTTTCGATGGCATAGCCCATGTATTTACCTGCGTAAGGCGTTGCTGGAGACAGATCCACGCCTTCCGTCCTAACCTTGAGATCCAGGTATAGGTCTCTGCCCAGCGGATTGATTTTTCCAGTGATTTCAAGGGGCGCATACTGATTCACCTTGCCCTTTATGCTGACATCCGCATGTGTGTTTTCTTCAGAAGTCAGCCCGGTGACAGCGCCTTCAAGTTGGCTCAGCTCCGCCTCCACATGGGGTCGGATAAACAGGTCGGAGTAATCGATCCGCCCCCCTTTGAGGTGGACACTCTTGACATCGATGTCAATAGGCAGCCGGTCTTCGTGTTCGGTTCTTACCTCGGCCCTGGGCGCCAGGAGGGCAGCCTCTCCCTTCGTTTTGGGGGGTGCGGAAATATCTCCTTTAGATACGGTGGAAACAGCTAAGTCCTGGAGATTCACTCGCCCCTGTTCGTCAACACTGATCCGGGAATAAAAGTCGGTAAGGTTGACCGCCTCTATTAACATGCGCAGCGGTTTCAGGGACATGTCCAGGCCGCTCATTTCCAGCAGTTTCCAGTTCAGAAAATCCTGGGCACGAGCATTGTCGATGACCCGGACATCGGCTATCTCTATACGTCCCTTGAAGCGGCCGCTTGGATCTTTTCCAGACGGCAAGCTTAAACTGACATTCCCTTTCGTTGAAACGGCTCCATCTGTTACGGTAACATTCACCCTGTCTTTCCAATAGGGTTGATATGGCTGGATATCGATGCCTGTGACGTCGATCTTGAGTTCGGCAACAGGGGGACTGATTCCCACTTTCCCGGTTAGTGCAAAGCGCCCCTTTCCCGGGGGGCTCATGACGAGGGTCATTTTGCCCTGGCTGTTTTCAGTGGCGGCTATATCCTCCAGCTTCAGGTCGATCCCTTTGATGTCCAGGGTAACGGGTTGTGCGGAAGCGGCGTCCTTGAACGAGACCTTGTATCCGCTCATTTCCCCTTTCTTCAGAAGAACCTCCCACCGGCCGCCGGAGGTTCCTTCGCGCGCGGTGCTGAGCTGTTTCTCATCGGCCGTCGGAGCGCTGGGGATAAGTTGGGTCAGGCTGATCACGCCGTCCGCGGATCGGATCAGTCGGAGGGCGCCGTTTTCCGTGGAAACGCTTCCCAGCGTCACCAGGCGTCGGCCAACGTCGACCGACGCATCTGACATGGCAATTAGGGGAGTTTCGAAAAAGGCGTTTTTTTCCGGTTCACTGATCAATCGAAGTCCGGTTAGCCGAGTCGACAGGTTTGAGAGCTGGATCTGCGGGGGTTCCTGTTCATCCTCTCGGGCGAAACTGAAGTCGGTCTGAAGATCCAGATCCCCAGCTTCAATAAGAAACAGAATCTGATCTTGGTAGTAGGGTGCATATCGGCCCAAGGGAACCTTTTTCACGCTCACATTCCCCTGCAAGGCCAGGGGGTTCACCGAGAAAAGGCCGTCAAGGGCCACATCCTCTCCTGCATCCGTAGTCAAAGAGAGGGCAACCTGCGCCTGCTTGCCGACGTCATTGGTGAAACCGGATACATGCATGTCAATTTTTTCCAGACTTCCTGTAAAGGGCCCGTTTACAGTTTCGTCTCGGATATCGATCCGCCCATCGGAAAGACGAATCTCATCCACGGTCAGGATAAACCCTTTCTCCGGCTCCGCCTGCTTCAGCTTCTTACCTCCCTTAGCCACGATCAATTTTGCCAGGTTCATTTTACCTGCAGCATTCCTCACCGCGTTCACTTTTGGGGAGGAGACGGCCACCTTTTCAATATGCATATTCTGAGACAACAGGCCAGAACGCCCGATGGACACGTCAGCGCGCCGGAACTCATTAAGGAGTTCTCCGGTCTTTTCCGTCGTCCTGAAATCCCGGACTGCCGTGGTCCCGCTCACCACCAGGGAGGCGACGCTCGCTGCCGTTTGCGCATAGGCCACTTCCATTCTCATGTCGATGAGCCCGCTGTCGATATTGTATGGCAATTCAAACGGTACATACGGCAGATAGTGGGTCAGGTCCAGGTTCTGGATGTCCACGTTCAGAACTGTTTCCAGGCTCTCGTGAAACGGCCGGGTTTTACCCTGGAAGGAAACCGGCGTTCCATTGACGGTCGCGTTGAAATAAGGCTCTACGTTTGTTTTGATGTGGTGGGGGAAGTTGGAGACGAACGGAAGAGTGAGCTCCAGATCCACGATTCGGTGGGTCTTCTTCTCGGGTTCATCTGAAAAATCGATGCGACCTCCCGTTATGCGGATGTTGCTGACGGAAAATTGGAGCGGTTTGGACGGGTCGCTTGAAGGCGACTCTGGAGCCTCCTTTTTTTTCAACAGGTCGCTGAAATTGAACGACTGATCACCTGTTCGGACCAGGTTCATGTATGGAGATGTCAATTGGAATTCACTGACGATGACTGCCCATTTGAAAACCGAAAGGGCCTGAAGGTTGGCATAGAGCTCATCTAAAGAAACAAAAACGCCCGGCTGTCCGCGCTGGCCTGCGCAAAGTCCCGATACCCTCAGCGTGAGGGAATAGGGGTTTATTTTGATCCTCTGAATCGCAACCTCCCTGTGGAGCTGTTCCGTCAGGCGTTTGGTAAGCATGGACTTGAGCAGTGCCGGTGCGATGAAAAAACCGAAGACCGTGTACACCAGGAAGAAGGCTGCGATCCCGATCACGATTTTCGTTAAACGGCCTATCCTTTTCTTGCCTTTCCCCATTACGGCCTCCTCGGACTGCACGCGAATAAAAATTGGATCTCGAGACATGCCATGGCCAATGTATTAGAACGCGGCCATAGTCTCCCTTGATTCATGGAGCAAGAGAGGACATGCCTTTTAAAAAGAACCATAAACACGAAAGCTTCCGGTCGGATAAAACTATCCACTGGAGGCTCAACGTTTGCCGCGCTCTGCAGACATGAAAGCACAATTTTACTACCACGAGTTTGGGGTTTTGCTCATGGGTTGCCTTAAGTTAACCACAATGAATAAAGGTTAATTTGATTAAAACCCAAAGGGGAGACGATGTCAAAGTGAATTGGGGCTTCGAAATAGCAGAGAGCCGCATATTTGGTAGAGGGTTTGTGTTTACCGATTCTTAAAATAGGTCCGTTCGCATCTGTATAGTCTGATCATTTTTCCCAGCGCCTTAAAATGTCATTTATCCATCTGATGGCAGAAAGAAGGACGGTGGGATATACTGGAATATGTTGTGGCCGGAGATCTTTGTAAGCCCAAGGACCGACAGAGATGTCAACAGGTGCCCTTGGTTGAGAAAGCGAGCAGCCTCCGTTTTTCTTTCATATCCATTCCCATGCCATATTGAGAAAAACCTCCGAGTACTCTGCGGTCTCTGTGAGAGATAATCTTTTGTATTAAAACATAACATCAATTATTTTATCAACAAAGATAGCAATCACCTTGCCAAAAAAATGAATTTTTCTGAAAAAAAATTCCTGGGTTGTGACGGGGCCTTTTGATGAGTGAACGTATTTGACAAAGTCGTGGTTTATCATGGCCCAAAACAGGGAAAGGAGACCCAAATTATGGACAAAATCACTGGAGATTTTCTTGATCAACGGCCAGGTCGCCGGGATGGATGCCTTTGGCAGGCCGGACACCTTTTCAAAGGTCTTCCGGAAGCTCCTCGAAAGCTACGCCCTCGATAACATCGATTGGTGTGAGACGGACGGGGAACATAAGGCGCTCAAGAGCGAGGAGGCCAATGAGTTTGAACAACTGTCAGCAGTAAGCCCAAACCATATTCCTTCTTTCAAACCGATAGAGAAAGAGGATCTGGAATGGTCAATGAACGCACAAGAGCCCTGTTGCTCCAACTAAATGGAGAGCGGGGTTTTGTACTTTGTGGCGCCGGTAAATACGAATGGTAAGCGATCCCGGATCACCGGTTGAAAATGAAAATAAAGTATAATCAGTAAAGAACGTCCCACAGATTACAGAGTTTCATTCAAATCACGTCCTGGACGAATGGGTGCCATCGCTCCATTCCAAAAGGATATCTGCATACCTGTGAGGTTATTTATGCGGGCTCGGTTTCCAGGTAATTTTTCTCAACTCGATCCTTTTTTCAAGCCTAACTCCGTTGCCATTGTTGGTGCCTCGGACGGTAAGGGCAAGGTGGGTAGACTCTTCATGGAAAGGTTTTTGGAAGCCGGTTTCCAGAAGCTCTATCCTATCAATACGCGTGAGGCAGAGGTCTTGGGCATCAGCGCTTACAAGAAAATTACTGATGTCCCCGGTACCGTTGATCTCGCACTTGTGCTCGTACCACCGAAGTCGGTTTTGGATGTGGTCAAGGAATGCACAGCCAAAGGTGTAAAGGGAATTGTTGTTGTAACGGCCAAGATAGGCGAAGAAGGAGTTGAGCAAGAGCACGAGGCGGTTCGTGTCGCACGCGAAGCAGGTTGCCGGGTGGTAGGCCCTAACTGTCTCGGAATCTATTGTCCTGAATTTAGGCTCCCTTTCAGTCTTGGGCCAGGAATGGAAGCCGGAGATGTCGGGATCGTGTCCCAGAGTGGTTCCTTTGCCGACATTCTGACAAAAGTCGGAACCGCGCATGGGGTCAAATTCAGCAAAGCGATAAGTTGCGGCAATGAATGTGACTTGCATGCGGTCGACTTTCTCGAATACCTGGGGAACGACCCGGAAACAAGGATAATTTTAGCGTACTTTGAGGGGACAAAAGATGGCCATAGGCTGAACCAGGTGATAAGAGAAGTGACCCGAGTCAAGCCCGTAATATTGTGGAAATGCGGAATCACTCCCGAAGGCCGCAGGGCTGCGACCTCGCATACTGGGAGTCTGGCAGGAGTCAGGAGGATATGGGAAGGTCTTCTGAACGGTGCAGGCGTCATCCGCGTCCACAGCATTGAAGAGACCCTGGATTGTCTTTATGCTTTCAACAGTCAACCTCTACCCAAAGGGAGAAGGATCGCTATCATTTCAGGTCCGGGCGGACCAGCGGTAGGCACGGTTGACACCTGTGTGAATCTTGGTTTAGAAGTGCCGGGCCTAACAATGGCGACAAAGGAAGCGCTTCGTAAAATCATCCCCTCTTTCGGCACAAGTGTTGAGAATCCAGTGGATTTGAGTTTTTCAACGATTTTGAATCCCGGAGTCTATGGGGAAGTCATCCAATTGCTTGCCTCTGAAGAACATATCGATATGGTCTTGGTCATCTCCTACGGTGGGGAACATTTCATAAAGGCAATCGACCGGGTACGCCGATACAGCAATAAACCTTTGGCCGTAAGCCTGTTGGGCCCCTTGGAATCTATCGCGGGAGATTTCAAGTTTCTTCTACAAAACGGTGTACCTGCATACTTAGATCCGGCAAGGGCTGCCAAATCCCTGGCGTGGCTAGCACGATATGCCGTTTTTGCCGAGGTGCGCACTTAGCCGAAGCAGCGGAGCAGCAGGCGAAAAAATATGATGACACCCTGGATAAAGATAGGAAGGACGGCAATGAAAAGCGATGATGAATGTCGAGGGACCGGATGAAAAGCATACTGATTTTATTGGCTTTGGCTTTATTTGCCTGTGTTAAAGCCCCTGATGGCGTAAGGCCCGTTGATAATTTCAGTCTGGATAGGTATTTGGGGAAGTGTTATGAAATAGCAAGGCTGGACCATTCTTTTGAACGAGTTTTAATCAGAGTAACGGCGGATTACAGCTTGCGGGAAGACGGTGGGGTCAGGGTATTGAACCGTGGATACTTGAAACAGGAAAACGAATGGAAAGAAGCAGAAGGAAAGGCCTATTTTGTTCAACAGAGAGACCGGGGGTTCTTGAAAGTTTCCTTCTTTAGACCATTTTATGGCGCCTAAATCATATTTGAACTTGACCGTGAAAATTATCAATATTCACTGGTGAGCGGACCAGACAAATCGTATTTATGGCTTCTGGCACGGACCTCGGTAAGCAATAAAGATTTGATGGTCCAACTCATAGCAAAAGCGGCAAAACTGGGTTTTGACACGAGCAAGTTGATATTTGTGGAACATCAGTGAGCACCGGACTATTTCCCCGGTCGATGCTTTTGTTTTTGGTGAGCGGCGCTGTGCATCAGGGGGTATAATGGCAAAAAGTTGGATGATAGAACTACAGTGATGTTCAGGGGGGCTTGATGGCTCAGATGATTCAACTCAATACTGTTATGCAGCTTTTCACCGAAAAGGGAATAATTGCCGAACAAGCATTTTTCAGCAATCTGAAGCAGGTTCGGCTTGAGTATGAGATCAGGGAATCCAAAGGTTGATGAAGAAGGGAATCAGAAAATGAAATGCCATGAAGTGGATTATGAAATCCTGGGACATGACATGCAAATTGTTGAGGTCGAACTGGACCCCGGAGAAACCGTTATTGCCGAAGCCGGCGCCATGAACTATATGGAAGATGGCATCACATTTGAAGCCCGGCTAGGTGACGGGTCCGAGGCGAATGACAGCATCTTGGGAAAACTATTCAACGCAGGAAAACGCGCGGTATCAGGTGAGTCAATTTTCCTGACTCACTTCACAAACAGTCATAGCCAAAAGAAACGGGTTGCCTTTGCAGCGCCTTATCCTGGGAAAATCATTCCTGTTGATATGACAAAGGTGGGAAATGAACTATTCTGCCAAAAGGATGCATTTCTGGCGGCAGCCCTTGGGACAAAAGCGGGGATCGCTTTCCGCAAACGTCTGGGTACGGGCTTTTTTGGGGGAGAGGGCTTTATTCTCCAGCATTTGCAAGGAGACGGAATGGCCTTTGTTCACGCTGGAGGGACAGTGATCAAAAAACAATTGGACAATGACATGTTGCGTGTGGACACGGGGTGTCTGGTCGCTTTTACTAAAGGGATTGACTACCAGATTGAGCGGGCAGGCAGTCTTAAGTCCATGTTTTTTGGCGGAGAAGGTTTTTTCTTGGCCACACTCAGAGGCCGGGGAATGGTCCTGTTGCAGAGCCTCCCATTTTCACGTATGGCAGACCGTATACTTGAACACGCGCCTTCTGCTGGAGGCAGCAGTAAGGGAGAAGGATCGGTTCTTGGTAGTTTAGGTAGATTAATCGATGGGCGTTGAGCCCGGCGCTCAAAAAAACTGGCCATAGTGATGGACGATACTAATAAGGCCATAGTCATTTAGACATTACCAACTCCCAAGAACCTCAAATGCGGTTTTTCCAGATTTTATGTCTGAATATTAACGTCTCTCTTCAAGAACCTATAAAGGGGAGCACAGGTGCTGAATTGCAAATGGACGCATTTCCCTTTCGTTAGATTTACAGGAAGCGACCAATGAAACCAAAGACTCAAGAAACTCCCTTTAGGATCAATTGCTGACGGCTGGTTTTTCCTGTCACGATTATCCTGCTTTTCAGCATACAGATTTCTAATGCCCTTGGAAAACCGCCAATCCAGCAGTGTTCCATCGGTGTGCTGGTGATTTCCCAAAACATCCTTGAGGCACAGGCCCTGGCATCGGCGGCCAGAGATGACATTCGCTTGGTCCAGTACGATCCGACGGCCACGACCATCGAAGCGCTGGCACTCCAAGTGAGGCAAGAAGTCGGAAAAGCGAAGGTACGATCAATGGGGATAGCCGTCCATGACATCGGCTCCGGGAAGTTCTGGCTCACCGGGTCTGAAACGGTGACCCTGGATTCAACCCTTGGGAGCAAAAAACAACAGGCCTTCTGGGGGGATCTCGGAAAGTTGATGACGACAGACGGCCGAGTCGACATCCTTGCATGCAGACTGGCCGCCACGGAGAGAGGCCGTCTTTTGGTTGCGGCATTGGAAAGAATTTCTGGGGCAAATGTGGCTGCCTCCCGGAACAACACCGGCAGTTCTTCGGCCGGAGGAGATTGGTTACTGGAGACGGACGGAATTGATTCAGCGGCCGTTTATTTTGATCCCGAACGACTGAAAGCCTATACCGGATTGCTGGCATCACAACTGGAAAAACTGCAGGGCGCCGATGCAGGCGGTCCCTGGGACGGTCGACCCGACGACAGGTTCGGAACCTCCGTGGCCATTGATGGCGACTACGCACTGATTGGCGCCCCCGGCGTAGATTATGACACCAGTGGAAACAGCGTTATCGACGACTACACTGAAGAAAACTTCGGGCAGGCCTATCTCTTTAAGCGATCCCAGGACGGAACCAATAGCTGGGTATTCTTCAGGACACTTCGGCCCGCGAGCATCGGCTACCATGACGGCTTTGGATACAGTGTCGCCATCAACGCGGCAGAAGGGATCGCCGTGGTGGGGGCGCCCTATCGAGGCACGGGTGGCGGCGAAGACAACCCCGGTGTATATGTCTTCAGGAAAGACGAAGGAGGAACGAACACCTGGGGGGAGGAATGCCAGTTGAGCGGCGACAGCACGACAACGGCGTTTGGCGAAAGCGTGGATATCTCCAGTAACGGCCAGTACATCATCGTGGGTGCAAGAAAAGAGACGATTGTGGCAAGTCCCAACAAAAACGGCGCCGCATATATCTTCAAGAAGGGGTATCATACCACCGATACGGGCGATTACGGACGGGTCAGGAAGATTGAGGGCCCGCCCGACTCCGACATGGAGCAGTTCGGCCAGGCCATATCCATCGACGGCAATTACGCCGTGGTGGGCATGCCACTGGAGCTCTACAGGGTGAAGGGGATAAAGGGGCCACCCAGACAGGTGCAGCTTTTCTCCATCAACAAAACCAGGGTGGCGCCGATAATTGGGGGCAGGTGGAAAAGATCACGCCATCCGATGGTGTATCCGGCGACCAGTTCGGGTATAGCGTCAGCCTTAGCAGCGGATATGAAGTGCTTGTCTCTTCCGTAGACCACAACTCGGGCGCGGGTTCGGCATACGTATTTGATCGGGATGCCTATTGGCCCGGGCCAGACCCCTACGGCTACACCGGTGAGGCCTCTGACGACGCCTGGGAGGGCATCGCTTCTACGGGGACGACCATCGTGTTCGCGAACCCTGAGGATGGAATTGAACAAATCCCCATCGGTTTCTCGTTTCCATTTTAAGGATCGTCTTTATCTATTGTGATACGGATGCCGACCTTCCCGACACCGTAGACAACGCCCAAAGCGCGACGATCGGAATTCAGGATTCGGCGGGCGCACAGACTGTGCGCTACGGCTACAACGGCACGCGGACTGTGTATCCCTATCTTTTAAATAGGCCGGCCCTGCGGTTCACAATGCCCTATGGCTGCCCAGGCTGTTCCGGCTCTGCGGTTACCCTGGAAAACGTGCTCTTTGCCACGGGGACCACATGCACGTGTACGGGTACGGTCGCCATCAAGACCGGCGCCGGTGTCATCGTTGAAGCAGGCGCCAACGTCACCTTGACGGCGCCCGTGCTGACCGTCGGACCCGGCATGCATGTGGAAAAAGGGGCCGTGCTCCGCATCAACCAATAACTCATTCATCATTCAGGTTGCCGAAAATCTGCGCCAAGGCGCCCTGGTTATGGGGTTAGCTCTATTCTTGGCCTATTCCCCCTGAAATCCCAGAACCCCTGCCATAGTGAGTCTCCACCCGCAGAACAGAAAATGGACTCTTTCCGTGTCTCAGGTCCATGGGGAACAATAGAAATGGGCAGGGTCTTTGATGGTCCTGCCCATTTTAAGGATGCCGCCTATTTCACGGGCCGGAGGCGTATGGGTTGGCACCGTTGTGATGCCCATTATCGTCCAGGATTTCTGCCGAATTTTGAATCCTGTAGAGCTCGGCGCTTGTCGCGACATTCAGGATTGCGTATAGATAGCAGCCGCGATTTAACGTTTGTTACGAATCAATCCCTGGAATTGCTCAGCGCCTATACTCAATTCACCCCAAAATCCTTTAAAACAAGCCGAACAGGAACCGTATTTAACACCTCGAAGTCTGCCCAATACGATTTTTCACCCACTTTAACACATGGGATATGAATGATTCCGGTTGACGCCGTATACGTGGCGCAATCATCCCTGTGCCCCGGAACATCAAAGCCCGAACCTTCATTCGTCACCTCAAAGGTCCAGGGCTCAAGGAAATCCGCCTCTTTCCAGTAAAGGGTGCCGCCATCATTTAGGCATGGAATGTGAATGCTGTTATTTATGGGGTTCAATGTCGCACATGGCTGATTAGGATCATGCATCATTATTTTGCAGTCCCCTCTTAAAGGTTCCGTTCCTTTCTGGTAACGGCACATTTTCCCATATCTGTATTCAGGTAAGAGCGTTAACCTGCTTTCGTAAATGCTGACGAGATCATCCAAATTGCGTTTCGCTATCACCCAGGCGTCTTCAAAAAAAGTCTCACCAGAGTAGCCGATCATATCACAGCCTCCTGTAACAGGACCCTTTTCATCGCCATAGAACCAAGTTGTACAGTCTTTGTTTTCGCATTTTGTATAGCTGGATGATCTGCTTACGGCAAAGGAGTACAACCAGTCAGTGGCATCCGCATCATAGAGGGTTTGAACATCGATGTCGCCGGCGTAATCGCGAACCCATTTTTGGCATTCATATACGGTTTTGAATTCGGGGACAGCGGTGCCGTCGGCATAACCATAAGCGGGAAAGAAAAATGCAAACGTAAACGCCCATACGAAGTTTTTGCTTAACATAGTATCTCCTTTTTGAGTGCCGGTTGTATTTGGTTAAGATGAGCATCTAAAGTTCCTGCCCTTTTGCCATGATACTCCTACTCCGTATCCGCCGGCAAACGTTGAAGCGTCACAATGTCTCTTGCATTTGTAGGTTGGATGGCCAACTCCACGCAAGGTTGCACCCTGTCACCCTGTCAATGTCACAACCAGCGGTCCGCCCGTCTTTCAAGAGCAAGAAACCCTTAGAAGGTGGGTCATCGGAGGAAAACGGAAACCTGTGGCTTTCCGTTTTCATCTCTCGATGGCTTTGGTTTTGTTTTGGGTCAAGCTTTGGCTCCTGACAGGTCAAATTTCGGCCCATCAGTAGCAAAGCATGTATATTTTTAGGCGTGCTCTCAACGGATAGCTTCTTGTATAGCGTTTTGATGACCGGGCGAAGATTAGATGTCACTTATAAAATGACAAAATATGCCTTAAGTCAAGGAAAATCGGGGTTTCAATCCTTGCTTCGGAGTTATTCACCTACGCCAACGTCAGGCTGTAAAATGCTTTCTGTGTGGGGAATCATTCAACAACATATAACCAGGCGATCGACATTCTGCCAGCTGACTGTGAAAACTGGGGACCGCAGCCACCCTATCGTGTCCTTTCGGCAAGCGTGCATGACTCCGCCAGCGTGGATCATGTAGTATTGGGCCATTCCAATAATGAAGGAGGGATGGCCGATGGAAAAGCTCTCTGTAACACCCGCGATTAAGAAGCCCGCCTTGCAAGAAGTTCTAACCCGGTTCGAAACCTGGCGTAAGGGCAAGAAGCCCGGCAGTCGGATTCTCAAGTGCCTATGGGCGGCCGCAGTGGATGTCTGCAACGTTCATTCCCTCTGTGAGGTGTCGAGGGCCTTGGGGCTCAACTACACCTAGCTGAAGCGGCGGCGTACGTCTGCAAAGGCTCAGCCCTCTCCGACAAGCTTTGTGGAATTTCCCTTGCCGGCACCTTCTTCCGGCTGCGTGGTGGAACTCAGCAACGCCTCCGGCGCCACCATGAAGATGACCTTCCAAGGTCAGAGCCTCCATCCCGATCCAGTGGAAATGATCCGGGCCTTCTGGAGCCAGAAGTCATGATCCAGATCACACCCCAGATGAGACTCCTGGTGACGGATGAACCCATAATTTAACGTACCACATCCAGCCACCTATGAAAAGCATAAAATCATAGGCGTCCCGATCCTCCCCGTTTCCGACGGTCGTCCCCCTTTCCGCGCATGCAGGCAAATTCGACGATGGTGTTCGCTTTTCAGGTTTAATTCCCGCATCCCAGACCTATATCTGCCACATCAATATCGGTCAACAACATGGAGTAGCTGCTTCCATCTGCTGTCATCACTTTGAGTTCATGATAGCCTTGTCCTCCTGGACGATTCAACCAGAGGCTGGCGATGCTGCCGTCCGGCAGCACGCAGGGAGAATTGTCATTATTAAAGGCATCTGTAATTCTGACCGGTTCTGTTGCTCCGTTCGGCAAGCGCCATATATGCTCCCCATCCCAGTTCGCCTCAAAAACGATGCTTCCATCCGGGGCGTAGTCAGGGCTGTTCAGATCTCCGGTGTCCGGAAGCCCGGCCGGACTGTCAGCCGGGGTCAGAACCACCCGAAAGCCCGTTCCGTCGGTCCCCACCTCACAGATACAGCCGGCGCCGGAGTAGGGTTCATTTGTGCAGTTAAATACCACTTTGGTGCCGTCCTGACTTATGGCAGGCCAATTGTTGTAGGCGTAGGATGAGGCAGTTGTTAACTCAAATGGCGCACCCCACGCGCCGCCGCTGCTCCGGGTAACAGCCCATAGGTCCATGCTATGGGTTCCGCCATCGGAATAAATCACCAGATTGCCTCCTGAGGCAATTGCGGGGAATTCACCGCCCGCACGGAGCATCGTGCCGGCTGCACGGATAACATCACCGGTTGACAGATCACCCGCTACAACGGCCAGGCAGGACCATCCCGCACAGTCATCATCAAATCGTTCTGTTTCTAAAACAAGCCATTTTCCATCAGGAGAAATATTCAGGTTTCGGTCCTTTCCGCCTGCCGGAAGGGGTGAAAGTGCGTTCAGAGCCAGACTGATATTCTCAGGGGTCGCCCCCTCCTCCGCTTTGATCCGGTAGACCTGGCCGTCCCAGAGGGAATAGGTTATATGGCCGGATCCGGCTCCGGAGCCTATGGTTACCTCCACCATGTCATAATAGAGGGAACTGATATCAAGCGAACCGTTCATATTCATATCAACCCCGAAATAGAAGGTACTCGTCCCCACAGACAAATCGGAGAGACTCAAAAGCTGGGTGATGCCGAGGCTGAATAGCGGCCCTTGATGTGTCGGTAAGAGACCTGGAACCATCGAACCTGTAGAGAGCTCGTAGTAGTTGAAGGTTCCTGAAGGAGTCAATTCTGCTACCCACCAGTCCGCATTCTGAACCGCATAAATGCCTGGATCAAGGCTAACAGTGAAAGTGACCGGTGTGCCGGATGAGATAGAAAGCGGGCCATTGGAGCCATTGGCCTTGATGTCAGGAATGGGATTGCCCGTATACACGTATTCCAGGGCCCCCACGTCATACCCCGTTCCCTGGGGTCTCGTGACTCCGTCATAATCAGTGCTCGGAGCCCCGTTTGATGTCCCGGTGTCGATACATGCGGATGTCGAAGACAAGTGATAATCACCACTTTCGGGATTGACAAGCCCCGGATCCCCTTCTGTTGAGTCCGTATCCCCGGAAATATGAGACTGCCATTGGGCCAAACCTGCCTGAAATTCATGCCCCGGCCTGTTATCTTCAAACAGAGCGGTTCCGGATTTCACATAATAGCGATTATTGCTCATGGCGGGCATACCGGAAAGTCCGCTCAGCCCGCCCAAATCATTGGAGTATCTTATCTCTAATATTGTTGAGTTGAAGCTTCGTGACTGAACCACAATATTGTTTCTGATGACCGGATTCACTGAAGGCGGACGTCCAGCTTCAGGCTCCCAATCCTGAAACGTGACACCGAAATACAGGCCGGAATGTCCATTTTGGCCCACATCCACAAGGGTATTGTTGGTTACTTGCGCATTCTTGGCTGCATACATACCGATGCCGGCATATTGCGTATTGACGACGATGCAATTTCTGACCGTACCGTCGATATTTTCATAATAATTCGGGTTTACTACGGTATCAAAAAATTCCGGGCTGGTATCAAATCCCAACAGGATGCCTGCTATGCCGCAGTTCTTGACCAGACAGCGCTCAATAACCGTCCCGTTGGCGCCTCCTTTTGCATACAACCCCGTAGCCGCGATGTCGTGAATGTAGCATTGCTGAACCAGCATCCGGTCTCCGTTGACGTTGTCAATCGCTTCCGCGCTATCAGGGTTATTCCTTCCGGAATTGTAAATTTCACACCGGCGAATTGTAATGTCGTCACACCCGGGAGTAACCTTGACGCACGCGTCCCCGGTGTCATGAATCTTGCAGTCCTCTATGATGATATTGCAGGCGCCACTTCTGTCTGCCGGATCACCCCAGTCCCATTTCGTGTTGAACTTGATCCCATACCAGTAGCCTCCGATTACTTCAACTCGCTGCAAGGTGCTACCGTCGGAATCAACATCAAAAATGACGGCGATGTCTTTGTTTTCATCATTTATCACAGACTGAATAACAGCCCATTCACCCGTCATTGATTGTATCGTAATGCTTGCCTTCCTGATTCTTATATTTTCACTGTATGTTCCAGCCCTCAGAATAATCATATCCCCTGGGACCACCACATTATCAAGCGCATGCTGGATCGTCCTGTAAGGACTGCTTATTGATCCAGTGCCCGTGGTGTCATCACCGGTTGTAGAAACGTAGTACTCAGCGGCAATGGAAATCGACGATCCGATCACGAGACAATAAGCCAAGATGGGAATCATGAACAACCCCTTTCCTCTTTTAGCTGCCATTTAATACCTCCTTCGTACTTCGTAAGTCATTTGCCGACCTCCATTATTGAAACACACCGAAGACAAACGAGCATTTCACCACATCGCCGCTCTGACTGCCCATGGTTTTCTCCCGCTTTATTCGGAAAAGTCCAATTGACCCATTTTGTTCAGTTCTGATTTGTTAAGAACCAGACACTCATTGGGGTAGAAGATATCAAGACCCGTGGCTTTCCGTCCTTATCTCGCGATGGATTCGGCTTTCTCTAAAATAACATTTGAACTCTCAACAAGTCAGGCTTTGCCCTATTAGGAGAGCCAGGCATATACATTTTGAGGCGCAATTTCATGAGATAACCTCCTTGATAGAGGTTAACTGATCGGTTATTTGGATGTTGTGGATATAATGACAGAAACTGTCTTATGTCAAGGAAAATCGAGGCTTCGGGATTAGCTGCGTGGTCATTCACCAAATCGTGTGGGACAGGTGTCCTCGAAGTAGGTGTTGAGGATCCGAACAACCTGCTCCGGGGCCAGCCGTTCGGCCAGGGCCGTGAAACCCCGAAGATCCGACATCATGATGGTGACGCTCCGCTTCTCGCCGCCAAGATTCACCAGGTCCGGGCTCTCCAAAACGGTATTGGTCACCTCTTCGGAAAGATAGCGGCCGAACATGTCTTTGAGGAACGTGGCCCGCATCCGCTCCGACAGGTCATGAACCGAGATCAGCGCCTTGCCCCAGGTCTCCTCGAATCCAGGGGGGATGGCCGCCTTCATCAGGACCGTGATCTCCCTGCCTGTAAATGTCCAGTTGACACACTGCATTTCAAAGGAGCGACCTTCGGCAATGGCCAGGATCTGCTCCTTCAGGATGTCGTGGGCGGGGTCCGTCAGGTTCCTCTCAAAACTCTTCATCAGGGCCTCTTTGTTGTCGGTCTCATAGAGTTGCAAGGTGGATTCATTCATGTCCAGGATCTGGATCATACCCTTACAGTGGTTCAGTTCCTCCGGATGGGCATCGAAATAGGCCTGGAGATTTTGAACCCCTTTGCCCCGCAGACCATCCAGGCAGGTCTTGACCTTGGAAAAATCCTCCTGAGTTCCTCTTCCAGGATGGCTCTCTGGTTGGAAATCTGGGTGTAGGACAGGACGGCCACCAGGGCGAACACCAGGAGGGTGATGACGGCCATGAGCTTCCACCGGATGCTCTACCGGACGGTTTTCTGCTCTTTTGTGCCGTTTTCCATCGACCTGTCAACCCCTTCATTTCATCATCAGGAGGCCGCCGGTTGCCCATAAAGTGCGGGCTGGGAACATGTCCGTATCCATGCATCAGGCCTTTATGGCCACTGATTCGGCCTTAGTTGAAGAAGAAACGCGTCCACGGGCCAACACGGGATTCCATCCACCATCAGTTTCTCTTTCCCTCGATACAGGAGCGCCCCGGAAGCCTGTGGATAGTCAACGAGGAATGTCTTCATTGATTTGATGCTATGGGGGTGAATATGGGCTGCATTCTTCACCTCGATGGCATGGAAGTGACCCTCGCCATACAACACAAAATCCACCTCTGCCCCGCCACGGGATCGCCAGAAATAGCAGTCCACCTGGGCATCGGAATAGTCGCACCAGGCTTTGAGATGCTGCAAGACAAGCCCCTCCAGGGCCATTCCGCCGATTTCATCCGGGCTGTCCAGGGGCCCGCGTGGGCGTAAGTGGAAATAAACACCCGCATCAAACAAATAAAACTTAGGTTGTGCCGTCATGGCACGTTTTGCGCGTTTAGTAAAAACGGGCAGTCTGTACCCAATCAACAAATCTTCGATAATCGATAAATAGTTTTCGACGATCTTTCGCGAGACCTGACATTCTCTGGCCATATTGCTGAGGTTCAATATACTGCCGTGTGAAAAGCTGATGGTTTCCAGAAAACGGGCAAACGTTCCAATGTCTCTGACCAGTCCCTCTTCCTTGACTTCTTCCTTTAAATAGAGGGCAATATAGGTCTCCAGGGTCCTTCCCGGTTGTTTGGCCGAGACCACCAGGGGAATCAGGCCATTTCGGAGTGCCGCATCGAGCGAAAAATCAGGCCCCAGTTCGGCCGCCATGAAGGGATGGAAATGGGTCAAAAGGGCACGGCCGGCCAGCAGGTTAACCCCGCCACGACGCAGTTTTCGAGCACTGGACCCGGTCAAAATAAACTGATGCGTCTTGTATTCCTCGATCAGAGAGTGGATGCTGTCCAGCAGGGCCGGGGCCTTCTGGATTTCGTCAACGATATACTGTCTGGTCTCCGGGTTGGCTCCAACAATCTGTTTGATCCGATCGGGGTATGCAACATGATTCCTGAACGTGCTGTCATCTAACAAGTCCACAAGGTAGGCATCGGGGAACGTTCTTTTTAGCCAGGTGGTTTTGCCGGTGCCTCTCGGTCCGAAAATAAAAAAGCTGCCAACAGGCGGAGCAAAAAACCTCTCGGTGTATTTTTCCATTGATTGCCGCAAGATGAATATTTCAGGTTAATTCTGCGTCTTAATTTTACCTTTTTGGGTAAATTATGCAAGGAATTTATTTCTCATTAGGTTGCAGTATCGGAGGGAATCAAAAAGGAGGGGCGTTAAAAACTCTCAACATTCAAGGCTGCCGCGAAGCGGTTTCGTACATCTAACCTGAGAATCACCCTGACGCAACTGATCCCGGATCGGATATAGTAGGAAGGGACGGTGTCCATTGAGATCCCCTTTAAAGCGGCTCGTGATGGCTGGGAAAGGCATACGGGAACCCATCGAATGGTACCAGGCGGGCGGGCGAACCACTCCACCCCTCCATTTGTCAAAAAACAGATTTCTTACTTTAGATCGTGCTACCTGTGCGGGGGGCTTCAAATCATACCAAGCCTTCAAGGGGTGACCGTATCACCAGCATTTTTTGTTCCCCCGCGAATTAGAATAAGAGGGTATGAGGCGGGCCATTGGAAGATTCAAAAACGGTCGGTCTGGTTTTCCGAAGGATAAAAGGCAGATCCTCAATTGTGAAAGATTTTAGAGCCCTTTTATCGTGTCAAGTATGGATAAAGCCGAAAAGGAACCCATAGGGAGTCCCGTGATTGGAAATGAAGGCCGCAGGGGTTGGGATTTAGGAAAAAAGGGATTCCTTTTTACAGTGTCGTGTATGGATCAGGAAGCCGGTTCTCAGAAATGAGAGCCGGTTTTTTTGTGTCCATAGGTTGCGAGTGCGGTACTGGTGCGGTACTGGAAGCCGTCTCAAAGAAAAAGGACTTACGGCGAATGGCCGTAAGTCCTTGATATTACTGGTGCCGAGACGCAGAATTGAACTGCGGACACGGGGATTTTCAGTCCCCTGCTCTACCGACTGAGCTATCTCGGCAAATTCTTAACGCTGTAATATATCCACAGCTCCTTACGGGGTCAAGATCAATTTCAATCTAAAAGTCTTTTTTGTCGGATGCTTCAATCTCTCCATCCAGTTCCAGAGGTTGAAGCTCCAACTCGAAAGGAGCCGGCTCCTTTTTGCTCCTTTTAACAGGGAGTTCTTTTCCTTGGTCGTAAGTCACGCCATCTTTTTTAGAGGCATCGTCCACCGGGCTGCCGGCCACTGTTTGCTCATTGTCATCGGTTTCCCAGAAACCGGCCTTTCCGGGTTCTTTCTCTTTAGGAAAGAGGAGCTCAGGGTCAAAGATTGCCTCATCTTCGATTTCCACCTCGGGCACCTTTTCTGCTTTTTCAGAACTAAAAAAGACGAGTTCAGGTTCCTCATCGGAAAGATCTTCCAGTGAAATGGTTAACCCGTCGTCTGCCGCAGCCGCTCCCTCCTCGAATTTCGTTTCTTTTGCCGCCTGTAAAGGGACAGGTTCGACCTGGATCGGTTCCGGCCCCTCATCCGGAAGGCTGTCAAGGGAAATCAGCAGGTCCTCAGCGCCCCCCCCGGACGCCCCTGAAAATTCGGATTGCCCTATGGGCGTATCAAGCGCCGAGGTTTCGTCGCCTCCGGTCAAGACGCCCAACAAAGAAAAATCTTTGGGCTTGTAGGATGGCAAATTCATTAGGCCCCTCTCATGAGAGAGGTCATGCCGGCATTTTGGGCAGGCCTCGTTGTAATCGAAACTTATAAAACTGCATTTCGGACATTTCATGAGCGACTCCTTAAACAATTAAGATAATTTTAGCCAATCAGGAACCGGCGCTTCGGCGATCAGAGGACTTCTTGCATTTTTTCAATGCATTTCTCGCCAGCCAGTCACAACGCTCATTTTCCGGATGCCCTTTGTGTCCCCGCACCCACTTCCATTCAATCTGGTGTGACCTGCTCAATTCGAGGATTTTCTCCCACAGGTCTCTGTTAACAACTGGTTTTTTCTGCGAATTGGTCCAATTACGCCGGGTCCATCCAGATATCCACTCCGTCATGCCCTGCATCACATATCTTGAATCCGTATAAAGCCTTACCCTGGAAGGTCTCTTGAGCAGCCTGAGCGCCTCTATCACAGCCATCATCTCCATGCGGTTATTGGTTGTGTCCCGGGCGCATCCAGAGATCTCTTTCGTGACATCCCCATATCTGAGCAGCGAGCCGTATCCCCCCGGCCCGGGGTTTCCACTGCACGCCCCGTCTGTGAAAATTTCGACGATCTTACCTTTATTCTCTTTCATGTTCTCCCGATGTGTCGGAGGGCCGATATCCAAACCAAAACCCCGGCACGGCCTCAGCGGCGTGCAGCCCCGTCAGCTACATTATGAAATTTGTAGACAAGCACATCTAACATGACAGTGAAATCAATATTCTCGACCAGACAGCATTCAGGGACACTGATTCTTGTGGGGGCAAAGTTGAGTATGGCATTCACATGGGCCTCCAGAAGAAAGTCGGCCACTTTCTGGGCGGCAGAGGCAGGCGTGGTGATGACCCCGATCTCCACGTCCAGATCTCTGACCGCCTCCTTTAATTCACCAATGCTCCTGACCTTCAGGCCCGAGGGGAGCCGCTTTCCGATCTTGTCAGGCGCGTTGTCAAAGGCGGCCACGCACTTGAAGCCTCTTGCAGAGAAATTGTGGTGCTGCACGAGGGCGGATCCGAGCTTCCCGATCCCGACAATGCCCAGATTCCAGTTGCGGTTGATGGCCAAAATCTCTTTTATCTGGGCCTGAAGATCGATCACGTCATACCCCACACCTCTGATGCCGAATTCCCCGAAATATCCGAGGTCTTTCCTGACCTGAGCAGGGTTGACCTGGCAAAGCCATGCCAATTTTTCCGAAGATACCACCCGGTATCCATCGAATTCCAGGAGTTCGAGCTGTCTGTAGTAGATGGAGAGTCTGGTAATGGTGGCTTTCGGTATTTTTCCCGGTTTGGGCATCTTTCAGGCGCTTTATTCTTTTTGGTACGGTTTAATGGATTGCGCAGCTCTTGCTGCTGCGGCAGGCGACCAGGCGACCTGTCACCGACGATTCTCACAGGATCGATAACTTTTCGTCAACAGTTATTTGCTTGCGGTGTATTATAGGACAGGAGGCCGGACGATTCAAGGGATTTGCGTTTTTGAATTTAACAGGTTGGATTCCCAGCAAAACTCCCTGGGGATCAAACCCGAGGCAAAATTATGATGACAATTCCCCCTGGATGCTTTATAAATTAACTGGTTGAAACCGTAAGGGAAACGTTCCACCGTGCCTTGGAGTTTCCGGTTCCATGAAAACGCCTGGCCCCGAAAAAAACCGTCGTTCTTCGAACGAAAACCGGGAAAAAAACGCTCAGAAACAGGAGATCTCATTGGGCGAAAATATCTTGCTGGCTTGTGAAAAGGTATCGAGCGAGCGCTATCAAGCGTTCATAGAAAACATTGAAGATGGTGTCTATGAGGTAGATATTCATGGGAATTTCCTTTATTTCAATAATTCCCTCTGCAAGGTGTTCGGCTACCCGAAAGAAGAAATACAGTTCCAGAACTTCTCGAAGTTCATGAGCGAGGGGCACTCAAACATTGCGGCTGAGACATTTCGAAACCTCTATCAAACCGGTCGGTCTGTCTCAAATGTCCTGTGGGAATTCATTGACAAAAAGGGCGAACAGAGAATTGTTGAACTTTCCGCAAATCAGATTGTCGAAGAAACCGGGAAGATCATCGGTTTCCGGGGCATTGCACGCGATGTTACTGAGCGATTCAATATGCAAAGGGCCCTTCAGGAGTCGCAAAGACGCTACAAAACACTCCTCGATTTTGTCCCGCATCCGATAGTGGTATTCTCACTGGATGGCCGCGTTTCTTACCTCAACCCCGCATTTACAATCGTCTTCGGCTGGACCCTTGAAGAACTGAAAGGCAAGCGGATTCCGTATGTTCCTCCCGGGCTTGAAGAGGAAACATGCGAAAATATCAGAAAGCTGTTCGAGGAAAAGATCATTCTCCGCCAGGAGACTCAGCGGCTCACCAAAGACGGCCGGATTCTGGATGTGGCCATGAGGGCGGCTGTCTTTTGCGAAAACGAAGGCGAACCGTCGGGGGAACTGGTTCTTTTACGGGATATTACGCATGAAAAGCGGATCGAGCGGAACAACGAAGCTGTGCTGAGAACGAGTCTGGCCCTGCCCCGATATCCTGATCTGGATGACCTGCTCAGATATATCAGCACACAGATAAAAAACCTTTTGGACGCCGAGGGCGCCCTGGTCATCCTCCTGGACGCTGAAAAAAACGAACTCTATTTCAAGTCGGCGGCCCATGACAATCATGCTGCGGAAAATAGGCTCAAAGAGGTCCGTTATCCTGCCACTAAGGGCATTTCTGGTAAAGTCATACGCACCGGTCAGCCGATCATTGTGAAGGATACCTCCAAGGATCCGGATTTCTATTCGATCGTCGACATCCAGGCCGGCTTTACAACCAGAAGCCTGCTGGACGTACCGTTAAGGGTTGGAGAGCGAATCATCGGCGTTTTGTGTATCATGAACAAAAAGAATGGGGTCTTTGACGAGACAGACATTGAACTGTTGAACATGATAGCCGGAACGGTGGCCCTGTCTATTGAAAACGCCCGGGTTTCAAAGGAGGTGAAGGAGGCATACAACGAGGTCGCAAGCCTGAATCGGGCCAAAGGCAAGGTTATCAATCACCTGTCCCATGAACTGAGAACGCCTCTGTCCGTGCTCAGCGCTTCCCTCAGTATCCTGGAAAAAAAGCTCGTTTGTCTTCCAGTTGAGGCCTATCGGCCGACCATCGACCGTGCCCGGCGCAATCTTAACCGTATTTTAGACATTCAGTATCAGGTGGAAGATATTATCCGGGCGCAGCATTATGATGCATATAACCTCCTCTCGGTATTGCTGGAAGAGTGCTCCGATGAACTTGAGGCGCTCGTCGCCGATGAAGTGGGTGAAGGCCCTGTGGTGGAGAAGCTCCGCAAACGGATTGATGAGATCTTCCTCCCAAAAGAAGACCCACCCGTGGAGATCGTGCCGGCCCCGTTCATTGCAGACATCCTTCAAGCGATCCGGCCTCGTTTTTCTCATCGAAACATCGAGATAAAGACCCATCTTGAAACCACCCGACCCATCCTTATTCCAGAGGATCCCCTCAAAAAGCTTGTCATCGGCCTTGTCAAAAACGCAATTGAAAACACGCCCGATGAAGGCAGGATTGAGATCATCTGCAGGGAAAAGGGCCATGGCGTCGAACTGACAGTTCGGGACTGCGGCGTCGGGATTACCCTCGAAAACCAGAAGCGTATTTTTGAAGGTTTTTTTGTGACACAGGAAACCCTGGCCTATTCCACAAAGCGGGAGTATGATTTCAACGCTGGAGGCAAAGGGGCAGACCTGCTGCGCATGAAGATCTTTTCGGAACGCTATCACTTCAGACTCCATATGACCTCATCCAGATGCGGGTATATACCCCTTGATATGGATATCTGCCCCGGGGTTGTTTCGCAATGTGATTTCTGCACGAACAGGCATGACTGCTACGCATCAGGAGGGACGACGTTTACGGTTTTTTTCCCTTTTTCATCAAGCATGGCTGATGATGAAGGCCCGGGCGGACACACAAGGAGTTCATGATGGACCCGCAGGTTCTTTCAGCAATTGCCAGGAACGTGAAGGTGGAAGGGTATGCCCGCAAACTGGGGCTGAAGTTGGTGGACATCTCAGAAGGCGTCGCCGTTGTTGAAATGGTCCCCATGAAAGATGACGTCAACCTCTTCGGGATGGTGCACGGGGGGGCCATTTTTTCTCTCATGGATGAGGCATTTCAGGCCAGCTGCAATTCACACGGAAGGGTGGCCGTAGCCCTTGACATGAACGTCGTTTTTCATCATCCGGCGGAAACCGGCCGGAGACTCCGGGCGGAATCGAGGGAGATCCATCGCTCCAACAAGACGGCTGCGTATGAGATAACGGTTACAGATGAAAACCACATCCTGATCGCCTCATGTCAGGCCCTTGCCTACAGAAAACGAGAGAGACTGCCGTTTCTAAATGAGTAGATCGTCTTCGGCCCGTTATCCTCATCCCCAGAAGAAACAGATCGATGGACCCGACACCGTTATTCTACGATTTGACAACAAGGGGGCATTTAAATATATATTTGTTTCAGATCAGCCGATCACGAAGTGAGAGGTTTGCCGTTCGCAGCGGGATTCAGACTTGAGGGAGCCTTTGCGCTGTCCCTCTTGGATCCATTGTCCGATCCCGAAGTCGAGAAGCCTTGATGATGAAAAAGAACAATCCCGGATCGTCCCTTTTTGCGCACGGGATGGGATGGAAGGTGGAAAGGGCAAGGTGCATCTTTTGAAAAGAGAAGTGCTGATATCGGAAGCTGCCATCCGGAAACGGGTCAGGGAAATCGCCGACCAGATATCCAACGACTATAAAGGAACCGAACCGGTTTTGGTCGGAATACTGAAGGGATCGATTATTTTCATGGCCGACCTCATAAGAGCGCTCAGCATACCCGTCCAGATGGATTTTATGCGGGCGGCCAGTTACGGTTCGGAGATGCACTCCAGCGGCAGGGTCCGGGTGACCAAGGATATCGAACTGCCGATTCAGGGAAGGGCTGTCATTCTCATCGAAGATATTGTTGATAGCGGACTGACCCTGGCATACATAAAAGAGATGCTGGAAGGCCGGGGGGCCGCCTCCCTCCGGATTTGTGCCCTCATTGACAAACTTGAGCGCAGAGAGCAGCTCGTCTCAATCGATTATTGCGGATTCCAGGTCAAGGAAGGTTTTCTGGTTGGTTATGGACTTGATTGTAATGAGGAATACCGCAATTTACCCGAGATTTATGTCGTCAAGGAATAGGCGGGCATCTGCGGGTTCGGAGCGACCGATACCAGGGTACCGATAGATTGGGCAATACCGATTTCGCAGGAGGGAATCATGCTCATCCAATGTGAAAAATGCCGCACCATATTCAATCTCAACGAAACGCTTTTGAAGGAAGGCGGCTCAAGGGTCAGATGCTCGCTCTGCAGTCATCTCTTTTTGGCGTACAAGCCTGTACCCAGGGCGGAGGATAAGGATCAAGCGGCTCCTGTCGTTCCGGCACTGCATGAAGAGGAGGATTTCGGCGGACTGATCCCGATCGGCAATGAAAAGGAGGCCACTGCGCTTTTAGGAAAAGATGAAGCCTTTGACGTCGAACTTGAAAGCGTCTACAAAGACGCTCTTGCCGAGCCTGTTCCAGACATAGAGGAAGACACAAGAGAACTGTTCGAAGAGAAGGAGGATATTCCGGAAGAGACATGGAGGAAACCAGAACGAGATGGGGTCGAAGGTCCTTCAATGGATTTCCTCCCTATAGATGCCCTGGATGATCAGAGGGATGCACATGACCAGGACATGGAGCTGCCGGCAGATACAGCGTCCCCCGAAAAACCATCCAAAGGTGGTTTACTGACCGTTCTGCTGGTCATTATCCTCACACTCCTGGCCGGCATCGCTGCCATGACCTACTGGAAGCCGGAAATGATTCAACCTTACCTGTCCTTTTTAACCGCGCCGGAAAAAGCGAAACCGTCGGATGCCGGGGTCCGTCTCCTCCATTTTGAATCGGTTGCCGGCGCCTTTGTCGATTCTGACAAGACCGGACAACTTTTTGTCATCCGCGGGATGGTTCGCAGCGAGTACCCGAAGCCCAGGAGTTATATCCTGGTTAGGGGAAGCATTCTCGACAACAGGGGTAAGGTTGTTGAAAGCAGGGTCTCTTACGCCGGGAACACTTTTACCAAGGAGGAACTAAAGGCGCTCCCGCTCGAGGAGATTCAAAAGGCGATGCAGAATCGGGACGGGATGGCCAGGCAGAATTTCAATCTCCCCTCAGGCGCAACCATTCCCTTCATGATCGTATTTGACAACCTTCCCGACAACCTGAGTGAGTTTGCGGTGGAAGCGGTAAGCTCATCTCCCGGAACTTAGGGCCCGGTGTCTGACAGGTAGATTTCCTGGGCTCTTTTGAGCGCGGCAGGATCATCCACACCCATGACCTCTTCCTCGTCTTCTGCGATAATATATCCGGTCGAGAGGCCGTCTTCATACATATATTCGACAAGGTCCGTGATAAAATACTCACTGACATCTTTCGGCCTGCCATCGACATCTTTACGCACCGCATGCGGCCTTGAGGCGAGCACGGGAAGGTAGCGGAGCAGCATCTCTCTTCTAACCGCATAGATCCCCGAATTGCAGATGCGAAGCGCCTGTTTCCGTTCTTCAGAAAAATTGCTCCAGTATGCCCATTCGATGATCTTTTTGACCTGATCGCCTTCTGTCTCAAGCAGGCCGTATTGTTTCCGTGATTCCGGGCTGAAACCCAGAACGACCAGTGCATGGTCCTTCAGTGCGCTTACCAGCCTCGCATACGTACCGTACCTGACAAAGGGTACGTCGCCCATGGTAACGACCAGCGTTTCACACGCGACTGATTCCAGAAACGGTGCGGCCGCGAGCAAGGCCCCGCCGGTCCCGTTGAGTTCGGTTTGTTCCCTGGTGGCCACCCCAAGGTCTTTGGCGGCTGCGATGACGTCCTCTTTTGCATGGTGCACAATAACAGCCCTGGGACCGGGAGGAAGGTGGTTCAAAATGTGTAGAAGGATTGGGAAAGTCCCTTCATAAAGAGTTTTCCCAGGCTTCAGGGGAAGCAGGGCCTTGTTCCCGGCGTATCCCTTCATGCGGGTCCCCCTTCCGGCGGCCAGAATCACGGAAGCTGTTTCCATACGGATATCCATATCATCGTTAGAAAAATGTATCCACCTGTTTCAGGCGTTAAAACCGGGACCTGCCGGGTCCCGTGCCGGCCCCGTAAGACCGGCCTTTCCATTTTAGTCCCACGCCCCGCCAGAAACGGATGGCCGATGTCCAGGTCATGGCCAGATAGAGCGTCGCAACCGCTGGAAAGACCAGTGCCCACCCGAATGACAGGCCGTAAAACCTGAGGGTCGGCAGGTAGCTCAAGACCATGGCGGCCAGGGCGCATCCTGAAATAATCCTTGACAGCGTCGATGGCATGAACAGCCCCGCGATCGGAAACCAGAATACGACCATCATCATAAGCGTGCAGAATAACAGGAGCAGCGTTGAATACCGGAGCTGAGGAAAGGCGGTCCTTGCCACCATATCCCAAATGCTCTTTAGATGTTCATAGGGCCGGAGACTCCGCACCGAGTGGGAAAGACCGATATAAGTTCTGCCGCCGGAAGATTTGACCTGCCTGGCGACAGCACAATCATCGATGAGGTTATTTCGTACGGCATTGAAACCGCCTGACGCTGTCAGCGCCTCCCTTCTCAGGAGAATGCATCCTCCGGCAGCCGCAGCCACCCGGGGCCATGTGGAATTGGACAGGCGGAAAGGATACAGCAGCTTGAAGAAATAGATAAAAGCAGGCATCAACAGCCTCTCCCAGAATCCGACCATGCGCAGAGCCGCCATCAGCGATACCAGTTGGAGGCCATCTTCCTCCATCTTTCTTCGAAGCGCCCTCAGGATCCCCGGCCTGAGCTGGATGTCTGCATCCAGCAGGAGGACCAATTGGGTCCGGACATGCTGCAATCCCTGTTCAAGGGACCAGAGCTTTCCGCTCCAGCCCTCGGGCGGAGCTTCCCCCGGGACGACGCGCAGGCTCTTCACGCCGGCGGATGTGGCGGCAAGGGCTGTCCCGTCTCTCGAGCGGTCGTCCACCACGATGACAGGAATCTCCTCACCCTGGGCCTTGACGCCTGCCAGGGTTGTTCCGATCACACCGGCCTCATTTCTGGCAGGAATCAGCACCGTTATGTCGCTCAGGTCCTCCACGGCCCCGTCCGCGGAGGCATCCAATACCTCGGACGTAGCCCACGGTCGCCATGGCAGGATCAGGATAATCGCCCAGGCACAGGCCCCGGCTATGGCCAGACAGGTAAGGCTCATTCAGGGCGCCGGTCGAAATGAAACGCGGATCCCGCTGAAACCGGGACTGGCCAGTTGATACTGCATGCTGATTGTGCCAGGCTTGAAGGTTTGATTTTGAATTGCCTGATCACGCCTTTTTTCATGGCCCTCCCACCCGGTTGGGCAACGCGAGATAGTCGTTACCCTCCTTCTCTTTTCCCCGTTTGATGCAACCGATACCGTAGATCCGACACTTCACAGAGAGTTCCTTCAGGGCTGCCTGCCGCTGTTTTCTGTTGAGCGTTCCGCCCTCTATAAGCTTGAGAAGGGCCTGTATCCTGAATCGATCCATCCCCCTGTACCGGGTGGAGAGCTGATCGGAATGACCCCCTTCTTTCACAACCAGGCGATGTTCGATCAGGTGAACCGGATAGCGGCAGGCGATCCTGAGCCAGAGGTCATAATCTTCACAGACGGGAAGGCCTTCGTCAAAAAGCCCTGCCTCGTTCAGCAGGGAGCGGTGGAGCATGACCGCCGACGGACTGATGAGACAGAGCCGCAGGGATGCCTCAAAAATATTTCCCGAAGGTTTCAGATGCCTCTTTTTAGGGTTGGCATATCGGGCTTTTCTCATCCAGATCTCCTGGGTCTGGCAGATGACGGCCTCGGGATGGGCCCTCAGATAGTCCGTCTGCACCGCCAGTTTTTGAGGCAGCCAGTAGTCATCCGAATCGAGGAAGGCGATCCATGGGGCCTTCGATTCCCTGATTCCCCTGTTTCTGGCGGCAGAAACACCCCGGTTGGAAGGTTGAGCGATATAGCGCAGCTTCCGGCCGAACTGCCGGAGCACGTTTTCCGTATTGTCACATGAACCATCGTCGACAACGATAATTTCATAGTCATTACAGGTCTGAAAGAGAACGGACGCGACGGCCCGGGCCGTCTTCATGGCCCTGTTGAACGTGGGGATGATAACGCTCACGGACGTCATAGCCCGGTCTGCCAGAGCAGGGCCAGAAGGCCGGTCAGGAGAAAATTGGTCTCGACGAGCGCCTCAAGGGCGATCCCGGGGCAAAGCCACTGCCTCTCGTACGCCAGAAGCGAAAGCCAGAGGGTAAAGAGGGGAATGAGCATGAAACAGCAGAAAAGGGCTGGAATGCCAAAGGCAGGACTGACGAGCAGGATCAGGGCGGTGATCAGAAAGACAGTCCTGAGAAGGATCAGCGTGCGTCTTTCCCCAAGGGTAATCGGCAGTGTTTCCGTGCCTACCATGAGATCTCCCTGGACCTGCAGGAGGCTGAAAAAAATGGCCCTGGCATAACTCCATGTGAATACAACCAGCCCTGTCATGATGGCGGCAAACACATTCACCTCTCCGGCTTCAAACACCGGCAGGAGCGTGATGACAGCGACCCAGGCAAGGGCCTCGGACAGACTCCTTGATCCGGGGATGTCCTTGATCTTACTGTAACGGTACCTGCTTCGGATCTGTTCCGGCACAAGGGGGATGCTGTATATGATGCCCAGGAGGCTCAAACAGGTCAGGGCCAGGAAGGTGACGTAGCCGACCGCGAGAGAAAGCGCCAGCGCCATGGCGAGGGCGGTCATGCCTGTAATATTCAAGAGAACTCTGTGGGTTTTCAGAAAGGCGGCCCTGGCCGGGTCATTATAGGCGCCGGCGCCCTTATCCAGAAAGCGATTGAACACATGCATGGCATAAATATAGAGAAATGCCAGGAGAGGAAAGGGTGATGCATGATCTCTTCCTGCCATGATGGAGGCGGCATAGGCCAGCGAAAACGCCCCTGAGGCCACAAGCAGATTGCTCAGTACCATGAACCTGAAAGCCTCTTTCAGCCAGCGGGTCAGAAAGGTTTCCCGGCGGTCGCGAATCCCCTCTATTTCCTGTAATACATTCCTTATCATCCAGTGGGGGGTCGATGCCCCGGCCGTCAGTCCGATCACACGCATTCTGGAGAGCTGATCTTTGTCCAGATCCTGTTCGGTTTCTACATGAAAGGTTGGCAGGGATTCTTCCTCTGATATCCGGGCCAGTCGCTGGGTATTGGCGCTGTGATAGCCGCCTACCACCACTACCGCATCCACCTGTCCCTTAAAGGTTCTCACCTCCTGTTGCCTCTCGTGGGTTGCATCACAGATAGTATCAAATACCAGGAGGTCCGGAAATCTTTTCTTCAATGCATCGACGATCTCATTGAATTTCTCTTCGTTCTGGGTCGTCTGCGCAACGACAAAGGGACTTTCCATCCGGCTGAGCCCGGCCACGTCCGCATCGTCCTGAATCACATGGGCCGGGGTCCTGCTGTAACCCATCAGTCCGATGACTTCGGCGTGGTTCAGATCCCCCACAATGATCGACGGATGCCCCTTGTTGGAGTAATGCCGAATAATCTGCTGCACCCGGGTGACCTTGGGGCATGTGGCATCGATGACCTTAAGGCCTGTCCGTTCCAGCAGTTCACGTTTTCGCGGAGGAATGCCGTGGGCCCTTATGACGATGCGGCCGGAGGTGAGTTCCCTGACCTCATCCGTTGCCCTCACCCCTTTTGCTTCAAGGAGATCCAGGACCTGCTGATTGTGGATCAGGGGTCCAAAGGTAAACAGAGGCCCTTCCTTTTTGTTGGCCTCCACCATGACGATCTCCATGGCGCGGCGGACGCCCATGCAGAACCCTGCTGTCTTTGCCAGTATGACCTTCATATTCCGCGGGGCCCCCTGGCAGAGGTTCGGCATGGGACGGGACGCATCCCGCACATCGCCGCGCCGGACGGTCCGGTCAATACGGAGAAATAGGCGTCCATTGCAGCAATCATCGTATCCAGATCATGAATGTCTGTAAAGGCGCCTCGAAACCCGGCGCTGTAGGGGAGGCCTTTTGTATACCACAACAGAAGCCCCCGCATGGCCTTTGCAGCCCTGCCTTCACCCATCTGTTCCATCAGCAGTCTGAAATGGTCGAAAATAATCTCCCGCCTCTCAGACAGTTCCGGCGAACCGATATCCCGTCCGTTATCCAGGTTCCGAATCTCCCTGAAAATCCACGGGTTGCCCATGGCAGCCCGACCGACCATGACGCCGTCGCATCCGGTCTGTTGCATCATGTCAATGGCCCGTGCCGCCGCATCGATATCGCCGTTGCCGATAACCGGAATGCCGACCTGTGATTTGACCAGCGAGATGATTTCCCAATCGGCATTTCCTGAAAACCGCTGGGTCACGAATCTTGGATGGATGGTGATGGCATCCGCACCGCAGCCTTCGACGATCCTGGCAATATCGCATGCAACAGGCTGGTCCGGAGACCATCCCGCCCGGGTCTTTACGGTCAGGGGAACAGGGCAGACCGCGCGCACAGATGACACGATATCTCTCACATGATCGAGCGAACGGAGAAGGGCGCCCCCTGCGCCCGTCTTCAGCACTTTTCGCGCCGGGCAGCCCATGTTGATGTCCACCAGATCGGCCCCCTCATCCACGACCATCCGGGCGGCCTCGGCCATGACGTGGGGATCCGAACCGAATATCTGAACCGAGAGGGGCCGTTCTTCCGGATGGCTCCGCAGATATCTAAAGGACCTTTCCTGGCGCCTGGCGAGGCCCATGGCGCTGATCATCTCGGTGGTAACAAGCCCTGCACCCAGCCGTTTCACAATACATCGGAATGGCAGGTTGGTGATTCCCGACATGGGGGCCATGATCAGCCGGTTCTTCAGTTTTAGAGCGCCGATTCGTAACATGTCAAACCACAGGTCACCTTAAAGATCAACATCTCCCGCAAAGGTTCCGGAGGGCCTTCTCGGGCCCCAAAGGATCCCTGGTCAAACAGCCGGCCTCCCGTTGATTCACAGAATAGAAATAGGGGCCGAACCCTACAGGCCCGACCCCTATCGCATGCATTTTTTCAATTGCAGCTTATGCTGCATCCTTATGGGATGGGCGTCAACTCGACCCTCCGATTCAGGGCCCGGCCTTCTTTTGTATCGTTGGTAGCGACCGGTCGCGTGAATCCATATCCCTCAATGGAAAGCCTGCTTTTGGCAATGCCCTTTTTGGCCAGATATTCCATTACGGCATTGGCCCTTCTTAAAGACAGCTTCTTATTGTATGCGGCGGTACCGATATTGTCCGTATGTCCCTCGATGCGCACCTTGAGATCCGGGTTTTTCTCAAATACCACAGCGGCCTCATCCAGGAAATAGAAAAATTGCGGCTTGATGTTGTATTTGTCAAAATCGAACAGCACGTTGTCAAGGACCCAGCACCCGAACTTATTGACTCTGGCGCCCTTGGGGGTTCCCGGGCATTTATCCAGGTTGTCGGGGACGCCGTCGCCGTCCGAATCCAGAATGACGACCTTTTCCACGACTACCGGTGCAGGTTTCGGCGGGGCCTTTTTCAGAAACACCTGCGTGACGAAATCAGCCATCCCCTCGCTGGTCGCTATCTGGTCCGCGTTCACGCAGAAACCGCACTGACCCTCCTGCGCGATCTGTTCAAGAAGCGCCTTGCCTTCGGCATCCATGCCTATCTGAACGGTATAGATACAGACCCTGTTCCCATACTGGTCCTTCAACGCCGCTGCAGACTTCTTCACTTTGTCATAGACCATGTAATCCTTATTGGCATCGGTGAAGATAATCACGGCAATATCGCCCTGGGCCGATTTCAAGTCCTGGGCCGTCGCATCAAGGGCCTCGTTCAGCGGGCTGTCGCCGACACTGAAGCCGACCTTATTTAAGCCGTCGTCAAGAGCGCCTTTTGAATAAGGGGCCGGCCCCCAGAAAAGCTTGGTAAGCTGATTGTCAAAAACAGCTGTCCGGCCAAAGATCCTGAGCGCCCCGGTCAGCTTAAGGTCCGGAATCGTCTGATTCATCCGGCATACCAAATCCTTGGCATAGCTCAGCTTTTGCTGTCCCTTGTAGAGTTGGCCCATGGACCCCGATTTATCAAGGATGACGACAAAATTATCGACCTTGGGGATATAGTCTCCCCCCTTTAACATCGGGTTGAGATCCTGGGCGCTAAACGTTGAAACGGCTTTCGGGGTAGCGCAACCGAACAGCAGCAATGCCGCGGCCAAAAAAAGAACCACCTTCACACAGTCTTTCTTCATTACACAATCCTCCTTTCGTTTGAATCGCAGTTTTTACCCTGTATTCCGTGGTATCGCCTTTCGAACACCTCGGTTTCAACCATTCAGGCGTCTTCGCCCCGCCCTGGACGGTTCGGCAGCCTTCCAAACAGGAATTTGGCCGTTTTTATGGAAGGATACGCCGCCCATAAGGTTCACGCCTGTCACGCCTTTTTCTATTCGTACCGGTAATACTGGCCATGAACTTGAAGTGTAAATAAAACAGATTCGATTGTCAAGATAAACAGGGCCCGGGCCCGACGCAGAGAGGCCGCAAGGGCGCCCGCCCTCGTCGAAGTCCGACCGGTAATTTCAGTGGGAATCCTTTGCGTAATGACCCTCTGTTGAGCGGTCAGTCAGGGCGCTCTTCTCCGACGGGCGCATCTTTCAGCCCGATGGCGCCCACCGGGCATATCCGGGCACAGGCAAGGCATTCCCTGCAGGGCAGGTCAGCCGGCGACCCCGCACCGTAAAAGCTGACCAGGGTGGAAAACCCTCGCCTGGCAAGGGCCATGAACGGCCGGCCATTCAAGGACCGGCAGACATGAATACACCTGCCGCACAAAATGCATCGGTTGGGATCGCAGCTCAAGAGAGGATGGTCTTCGTAGACATCCGGTTCCTTCAGCGCATGATCCAGACGCTTCGGTTTCAGGCTGACCTTCAGAAACCGGCCAATCTTCTGCAACTCGCATCTCTTGTTGGCACGGCAGTGGCCGCAGTCCACATCGTGGACCGACATGAGAAGCTCGAAGGCCGTGCGTTGCAGTCTGCGCACAGCGGTCGTATCGGTTCTTACCACCATGCCATGCCTGGCTTCGGTATTGCATGAGGTGACCGGTGTTTCATGCCCGTCTATCTCGACAAAGCACAATCTGCAGGAAGCAGGAGGCGCATCCAGGTCTTCCAAATAGCAGAGGTTGGGGACATAGATCTGGTTTTCGAGACAGGCCTTCAGAAGGCCCGTTCCTTTCGTGACCTGGATCTCCCTGCCGTCGACAATGAGAGTGATCATCTTCTTTGACGCTTTTACGTTTTGGGACTGACCGGGGGTCGCTCAATAACAGGGGCAAGATCCGGCGGTGAAACCCTTTTAACGGCGTCATATTCAGATGGACATGCCGCCATGCATTCACCGCACTTTACGCAGAGCGTCTGGTCCACCCCCTTTTTCCGGTCCCTGGTTGTAAAGATGGCCTCCACAGGGCAGCACCCCACACAGGCATCGCACCCGCGGGCACATTTATCCAGATCAATATAATAGGCGGTCAGATTTCTGCACATCTTTGCCGGGCACCGTTTCTCCCGTATATGGGCCTCATACTCATCCCGAAAATACCTGAGGGAGGTAAGCACCGGATTCGGGGCCGTCTTACCCAGACCACATAACGAACCCCGCTTTATTTCCTCGCTCAATGTCTCTAAGCATTCCAGGTCGCCTTCGCGACCCTCTCCCTTTGTGATCCGGTCCAATATGTTCAAGAGATGGTACGTTCCGATTCGACAGAATGTACATTTGCCGCACGACTCCTTCTGGGTGAAATCGAGAAAATACCGGGCAACGTCGACCATGCAGGTGTCTTCATCCATGACCACCATTCCGCCCGAACCCATCATGGCCCCCGCCTTTGTCAGGGAGTCAAAATCAATCGGCGTGTCCAAAAAACCTGCAGGGAGGCATCCTCCGGATGGCCCGCCGATCTGGACGGCCTTGAAATTCCTTTTTTTGGGGATTCCACCGCAGATATCAAATATCAAGGTCCCGAGCTTCACACCCATCGCGATTTCCACCAGACCCGGATGTTTGACGTCCCCCACCACTGAAAAAACAGCGGTTCCCGAGCTCTTCTCTGTCCCGATCCCCTTGTACCAGCCAGGACCTTTTCCCAGAAGGGAGGGCACAGAGGCAAACGTCTTGACATTGTTGATGATGGTCGGCAGCCCCCAGAGGCCTTGATCAACCGGAAAAGGAGGGCGGTGCCGGGGCATCCCCCGTTTCCCCTCAATGGATTGAATCAATGCGGTTTCCTCTCCGCAGACAAAGGCCCCTGACCCCTGAAACAGGTTGACTTCCAGATCAAATGAAAGACCCAGAATTCCCTTGCCCAGGAGCCCCAAGTCTTCGGCCTGTTTGACGGCCCTTGAAACCGTCTTCACAGCAAGCGGATACTCGGCCCTGACATAGACGATGGCTTTCCGGGCCCCTGTGGCGTAGGCGCAGATGGCAATCCCTTCAATAACCTGATGGGGATTGCTCTCCAGAATGGTCCGGTCCATGTAAGCCCCGGGGTCGCCCTCGTCCGCATTGCAGATGACGATCTTTTCCTTTCCCTCAGCGCTTTTTGCCAGTTCCCACTTCTTTCCTGTGGAAAACCCTGCGCCTCCCCTCCCCCTGAGACCGGAGGCCAGCACGTCATGGATGACGTCATCAGGGGAGCTTTCAAGGGCCTTCAGGAGACTCCCGTATCCCCCGTCCGCAATGTATTCATAGATGTTTTCCGGGTCGATGAGCCCGCATTTTTCCATGACGATCCGCTTTTCGTGATAAAACCGTGGGAAGTCCGAGACCCGTGGAATCACATCGTCCTCATGCATGGCCCCCAGCAGGTATTCAAATAACGGATCCCCGCCTTCCAGGAACGACTTCACCAACATCCTCGCCTTGCCCGGCGTCACCTGATGATAAAAAATCGCCGGGAATCCCGGCTTCTCGATAATGACCGCCGGTTCCGCATAACAATGCCCGATACACCCCACCGTATGGATACGGGCATCGATGTTCCGCTCGGCCAGTACCTCTTCAAAGGCCCTTTTTGTTTCCAGTGCCCCGGAGGCAATGCCGCACGTCGCCATCCCGATATGTATTTTGGGAAGCGGATCTTCCCTGAATGCCTTTTGACGTCTCTCGGCTTCTTCACGAATGGCACTGAAGGTCTGATGCAAAGGGGTGTTATGCGCCTGATCCATTTCCCTCTTTTTCCCGCTCTTCTTTTTCCTTTTTTATCTGAAAACCGAGGATCAGTCCTTCCACTTTGCTCGGGGCAACGCGACCATGGACGTTCTCATCAACAACGGCCACAGGCGCCAGGGCGCAACATCCGACACAGGCCACCCGTTCGATGCTGAATTCCCGGTCGGGCGTCGTTTCACCGGCCCTGATCTCCAGCTTCCTTTGAAAATTCTCAAGTATGATATCCCCGCCCCTCACATGACAGGCCGTACCGAGACATACCTTGATGTGATGCTTTCCGGGCGGGTGAAATCGAAACTGGTTGTAGAACGTGGCAACGCCATATACCTCGGATAACCCCAACTCCAGGTATTCACCGACCATCTTTAAGGCCTCTGGAGGCAGATAGGCATGCCTCTCCTGTATCATCTGGAGTATCGGGATCAGATAACGTCTCGCCCTGCCGAACCGGCTCAGCTGCGATGCGATATCCTTCAGCATGTCTTCTTCCCGACCGTGTATTGCCGCATCCACTGGAAGTCGCGTATCCATGACCGAAACCGAATCCATCGAAATTGAAAAGCAGGAAACCAGCCGCTATATCTTTTCCATTGCGCCAAGGGCGCCTTGTATCCTGTCCCGTAACAGGAAGCAGAGTCTCTCGAACAGGATAAATCCGAGTTGTTTGTCCCTGATCATCATTTCCCTCAGATCCGCTCCCTTGATGACCATGACCTCCGTCGGTTTTTGACAGATTGCCGAGGACATGAGGTTATGCGGCTCACCCAGAAGGGTGGACCAGCAGCCCAACACCCGACCCTTGCCAAGGACGCCGATAACGGCACTCCCCTTTCGCGCACCCAGGTCCACGGATCTTTCAAGGAATATCTGACCGTCTGCAATAATGTAAAGATGTTCTCCAAAATCACCCTGCGAGAAGACATATTGCCCGGGTTCATAGTTCTGAAGCCGGCAAAGGTCGGCTATCTTCCTGATATAGCCCCTGTCCAATCCCTTGAAGAACTCAGACCTTTCCAGAATATGTTCACTTTTCGAATGATTCATGCGCCACCTCCGGGATGTTACACGCACAGGGTTACGGTACGCCGGGCCGGATACGGAAAGACACGGCAGACCATTGACGCGTCAGTGGATGCATTGCCAGCCATGCCCCTGATACTTCAGTACGACACGGAAGGAAAGAGTTTTCGGTTGGTATGCGGGAGAAAAAGTGCTGCAATATACTCGTCTGTAAAGGGCTGGTAGGTGGAAAGCTCGATATTTGTCATTGATCTTGAAATATTGACACACGTCTCGATGGCCGATTCTGAAAGAAGACACATGCGGGCGCCCGTCAGCGAACTGTTTCCGATGAACTGTATCCTTTCTCTGGGGAGGTCCGGCAGAAGACCGATGGCAACGGACTTGGCAATATCCAGAAAACTGCCGAACCCGCCGGCCACATAGAATGTCTCTATCGTTTCAAATCCAAGTCCAATATAGTCGGTCAGGGACTTAATGGCCGCAAAAACGGCGCCTTTTGATTTGATCAGGTTATCGATATCTGATTCCGTGATGACCACGGCTGCACCCGATTCGGTTTCATCAGGAAAGGCGATAACGTATTCGGGTACGTTCTCCTCAATCCGGAGACGATCGTCCGGCCGGTCTCTGTGAAATTTTCCTCCCGGGTCGATAATCCCGTTTTTCACAAGTTCATAAATACAGTCAATCAGCCCGGAGCCACAGATCCCCCGAGGCCTGGCATTCCCGATGGTTTGATAGTCGAGCCTGCCGTCCGAGATTTTCACCTTTTCAATCGCTCCTTTGATGGCACGCATGCCGCAACGGGTCCCGCCTCCCTCAAAGGCCGGGCCCGCCGAGGCCGAACAGCATATCAGCCAGTCCTTGTTGCCGATGGCGATCTCCCCATTGGTTCCGATATCAATGAGCCCCCGCACCGCTTCGTGTTCTGAAATCCCGCATGACATGACGCCCGCCACAATATCCCCACCCACATACGAGGCCACGCATGGGATGGTTTCCAGAATGCCGCGGGGATTAATCTGTATGCCGATATCCGCGGCACGGATCTGGGGAAATTCATCGGCTGTAGGGACATACGGGTCCAGACGAATGGAGCAGGGGGTGAGGCCCAGGAGAAAATGGCTCATGGTGGTGTTCCCGGCGGCCACAACAGCGTTTATTTCATCAACCGGGATGTTTTTTTCTTTGCTTAGCTTTCTGATAAGCTGGTTGATGTTCTTGATCACCGCCCTTTGAACCGGCTCCAGCCCACCCTTGCCGCAGGCAAAGATGACCCTCGATATAACGTCCTCTCCATACGTCGCCTGTTGATTGTGGATTCCTTCCGAGCCGAGCAGCCTGCCCGAGTTCAAATCCACCAGCTGGACCACGACCGTGGTCGTACCCACATCAACGGCCACGCCATAATTGGCATCCGACGTATCACCGGAGTCTATTTTCAGAATACGGTAGCCTTTTCCTTTCCTTGCAAGGGTGACGGTCACCTTCCAGTCGTTCCGCCGCAGCTTGTCGGAAAGATTCTGAAGGCAGTCCAGAGGAATATCGAAGGTGTGCCATCCGAACTGCTTTCTCAATTCCCTGGATATCCTCTCGATATCAGGGACATTGTCGTCCGGTGTCGGCGCCGGCAACTCCAGGTATATCTTTCTGACGATAGGCTTCAGCGGGGCGGCGCCGGCCGCCTCAGTCGCCCCCTCAATCATGATCTTTGATTCCTCCATCCTCGATTCAGGCGGAATCACGATCTCCAGATCGTCATGCACCTCTGTCTGGCAGGCAAGGATATATCCCTTCATGATCTCATCCTGGGAGAAAAAGCCTTTTGCATGGTCCTCAGCCTCGGCCCTTCCCCTGGCAACCAGGACGCGACACTTGCCGCACACGCCCTCGCCTCCGCAGAGGTTGTTTATGAAAAGATCGGCCTGCCGTGCGGCCTCCGCCACGGTCGTGCCTCCCCCCACCTCAACAGAGGTATCAGCGGGTAGAAAATGAACTGTATATGTTTTCATCCAGTATCTCCGGAGGCCTCAGAGACGATCCTGCCGACTGATCCGGGCGGGAAACCCCGTTACGGTCTTGGCTGAGGCCCTTCCTGCCTGAACTAAGTCTATACCTTGAGCATGTCAAAGATGTTTGACAATTGCAGGTCAATGTATTCGTCAAGGGTCAGACGGTTCTTGAAATGCCAGTGCTTGAGGATCCACGTGTGAGCGGCCATCATGACATTGTAGGCCGCCAGATCGACATCCTTGTTTTTAAAAAGACCCCGGTCTATCCCCTCTCTAATCATTTGCCCAAAAATATTGATCACTTCCACCTCCAGCTGCATGATGCGAGCCCTGGATGTCCTGTCAAGAGAGTTGGATTTCTGATAGATCAGAAGCGCCTTTTCCCGTTGCTGTTCAACCACTTTGAAATAAACGCGCATGGCAATGGCCAGTTTCTCTTCGGGATTATCAACGCCCCGTGTCATCCTGAGGAGGTTCTCACGAAAAGTGTTCAGAACATCTTCCATGATCATTCGCATGATGGACGATTTCTGCTTGACATAATGATAGGTGACCGGCAGGCTGACGCCTGCGGCTTCTGAGATTTCCTGAATCGAGGTGGCGTTGAACCCCTTCTTGACATAGAGTGCGCTCGCCGCATCAATGATTTTTTTCCTGACCTTGTCTGCATCCGTTATCTGATCCAGAACAGTCAGTTGACTACTGGAGATATCCATGACGATCCACCCTGTGGGAAATAAGTTTAAGCCGTAACGCAGGAACGCGTGGGCGAGATCCTTCCCCGTGTCATTTTTGATCAGAGACCATAGACAAAGTTCCTGCGGGTGTCAAGACGCAAACCCGCTTCCGGTGAGGGTTCTGGACAACCACGATCGAGCGGCATCACCTGAATATTTCTCTTGCCGTGACGAGACGCATGATCTGATTCGTGCCGGTGTAGATCTGGATGAGCTTGGCATCGCGCATCATCCGTTCCACCGGATAGTCCTTCATATACCCGTAGCCACCCATGACCTGAACCGCATCGGTGGTTACCTTCATGGCATTGTCTGACGCGAAAAATTTGGCCATGGCGCACGAAAGGGGTACGCGTTTGATATCCTTTCTGTCCAGGTTGCATGCCGCCTGATAGGTCAGGAGTCGTGCCGCCTCCGTTCCCGCGGCCATATCCGCGATCATGAATTGAATGGCCTGCATTTCAGCGATGGCCCTCCCAAACTGGACCCTCTGCCCGGCATAACCGACAGACTCATCCATAGCCCCTTGCGCCAATCCAACCGCCTGGGACGCGGAAAACAGCCGACTGGTATCCAGGGCCGCCATCATACTGCCGATCCCGCCTCCTTCATCTCCAATGACGTTTTCCGCCGGGATCTCCATGTCCTCGAAAAACAACTGGGAATTGACGCAGCCCCGCATGCCCATCTTGTTTTCGTTTTTTCCGTAGACAAGCCCTTCGGTCCCCTTTTCGACGGCAAAGGCAGTGATGCCTTTCGACCCCTTTTCAGGGTCTGTAAACGCGTAGACGGTCAGGACGTCGGCAATGCTGCCGTTCGTGGTAAAACATTTCTGGCCGTTTATAACAAAGACGTCCCCCCTTCGAACCGCCCGTGTCCTCATTGACAGGATATCCGATCCGGCCCCGGGTTCGGTCGCTGCAAATGCGGCAAGACGTCCTTTCGCCAATCCCGGAAGACACTTTTCTTTCAGCGCTTCACTCCCTCTGCAGAGAATCGGCAGCATGCCATCGGCCTGGGCAATCAAGATGAGAGCGGAAGAAGCACAGGCCCTGGCGATTTCTTCCAGAATCATGGAAAAGGTCAGATACGGCAGTCCGATGCCGCCGTATCTTTCAGGGAGAAGGGGCGCCAGGACCCCGTTTTCGGCAAATACCCTGACCGTATCCCAGGGAAATTCTGCCCGTTCGTCGATTTCAGCGGCCCTGGGCCTTATTCTCTCATCGACAATCTCCCTTACCGTATCAAGGATCATTTTCTGTTCAGCGTTCAGTGTTATCATGGATCTGTCTCCGTGTGTGCAGGATTGCCCCCGAGCGTCTTCATTCCGAGAGACCCGCCTTGCATTTGCGGCGTTTCAACATCTTAGACATTCTGCCGGCCCGGCACCGTTTTCCTTTGCAGCCCCCCTCGACAGAGCGTCCGCACGTTTCAGAAGCGTGGGAATGCGGTATTCACCGTGCATGCGTCTGATCTTTTCGGCGGCGACAGCCATTTCCATTCCGGCAGCGGTCACATAGACGGGGTTACTGCTGAAACCCCGGATGACCGCAACAGGCCTGGACCCGGCAAAGTGTGACTTGGCAACTCCGATCACAGCTATTCTCCGTCCCAGTTGCCGCCATAGATGGAACCCCAGCCCCGGTCGCTTGCCGATGGTAACGTAACCATCTATAATAACGGTTGAAACGGGTTCCTGAACCATTTCGAATACAGCCATGATACACGGGAGTTCCCTTCTGAAAAATGCGCCGGGGACGTACGCCTCGACCTGGGGGATATCCGCTGTGTACACCGCATGTGGAATGGTATCGGAAAACTGCTCAAAGACCACCGCAGCGGCCCGAGCCGAGCCGCTTTCCCGGTATGTCACATCAATCGCCGCAATCATTGCTCCCGGATCCATCATGAATCAAAGGCGGTAATTTGAATGTATCGGCTGAGAACATACGACGGAATGCCCTTCGATTCAAGGGATAATTGCGGGTCTCTTTTCAAGGGGAACCGTCTGCCCGCCTCAATGTCGCAAACCGGGCCGGCGGTCTGCGTCCGAACAGGCCGCCCGCTTTGGCATGCGAAAACATCAAATGAGCGTTCGTCTGCCAGTGCCTGTTGACAGAATGTATGCCACCTGTTAGTTAATCCGGATGGCGGAGGAAATGCCGTCTGTCCGGCCCAGGTTGAGTTTGGCCGGGTTCGGGTTCCGGGTTCGGGTTTTTCTATCGTTCATATCCATCGTCAATCGTCACAGGTTTCTCCATGACTCAGGGAAAAATAGTTGAATATATTGATGAGGGCCGCTTTGTTTCCGCAATCTGCCTGCAGGATAAAGGGAACAGGCTGCACCTGCTGACCCCCTCAAACCGCGAAATCAATCTGTCGACCAAAAGGACCCTGCTCATTTCCGAACCCACAGTAAATGTCTCTCTGCCAAGGGAAGACCTGCTGGAAAGACTCCATCAGATCGAGGAGACGAGAATCCGCCTGAAGGAACAGATCGATGTAGAAGCTCTCTGGGAGCTGGTCAGGGACGAGGAGGAAACCTTTGATCACACATACCTCGCACAACTCATTTTTGGCGAGACGATCACAGGGAGTCATTCCTCTGCGGTGGTACGGGCCCTCTTTGAAAACCGTCTTTATTTCAAGATGAAAAACGGCAACTTCCTGCCCAATTCAAGAGAAAAGGTCGAACAGATCGTCAGACAGGAAGCTGAAGAGGCTGCAAAGGCCGAAAAGCTCCGACAGTGGAGCCACTGGTTAAAGGAGGTTCAACGCGGGGAGGAAGTGCAGGATCCTCCCTTCAGGTATGAAATTGTCAACCTGCTCATACAGCTTGCCCTGTACGGAAAGGAAGCGCCCGAATTCAAATATGGAATAGAGCTGCTTACAAACGCCGGCATATCAGACATCCGCCAGGCACGGGTGCTGCTCATCAGGTTAGGCGAATGGGAAGAAGACGAGAATCTGGATCTGCTCCGATCGGGCCTCGATGTGGCGTTTACCCAGGCCCAGTTGGACGCATCCGCTTCCCTGACGGCCCGTAACGTTGATCCCACAGGGCGCGAAGACCTCAGACATCTCTCCTCACTGACCATTGACGGGCCTTTGACCCGGGATTTCGATGACGCCATCAGTCTGGAGAAGATCGGCGACGAACTGCATCTGGGCGTGCATATCGCCGATGTGGCATCTGCCATCCCCCCAGACAGCATCCTTGACGCGACCGCCGCCGAAAGGGCATCCTCTCAATACCTTCCGAGAAGACAGATACCCATGCTCCCCCCAGACCTGTCCGATGACCTTCTCAGCTTGAGGCAGGGATGTGAACGCAACGCCATTTCTCTCCTGGCCTCCTTTGACACGACCGGGGCCCTGCTGGACTACCGGTTTGCGCCCACGACCATCCGGGTAAGGGAGCAGCTCGTCTATGAAAAGGTGAATGAGGCGCTGGAAAAGGACGTTACGATTAAAGAAATGCATCGTCTCAGCCAGCGGCTGCGCCAGAACAGGATGGACCAGGGGGCCTTGAACCTGTCACTGCCTGAACTGGAGGTAAGGTTCAACGGAAACGACGCGTTTTCACTGGAACTGGTTGAACAGGAAACGCCCTCACGGCTCATTATTGCAGAATTCATGATCCTCTATAACTGGCTCGCGGCGAGATTCTGCGTGGAGAAGCAGATTCCGACCCTTTTCAGGAGCCAGCCGGGCCCCAGTGAGAAATTGCCTCTGGATGAAAAGGGGTATCTCTATTACGTATTTCAGCAGCGCCGGAAGTTAAGTCCCCTCAGCATCCGAACCGATCCAGGGCCCCACAGCGGATTAGGGGTCGACGTGTATATCCATGCCACATCTCCCATTAGAAGATATCTGGATCTTGTCAATCAGCGACAGATACATCATCATTTGTTCAAAAAGGGTGCTGTTTACGATGAAAAAGAGCTGGCAGAGATCCAGATGGCTGTCGAGCCCACCCTGAAAAAGCTTGGGTTGATCAAACGAAACCGACTCCGCTACTGGACCCTGAAATATCTCAGCCTGCACCGCGGAAAAAAACTGCGGGCCTTAATCCTGGATGAGCTGAAGAACAAATACCGTGTGGTATTGACGGATTTTCTCATGATTGCGGATCTGAAGCGAACGAATGGCATTATTCTTCGCCAGGGTCAGAAAATCCTGGTCGAGGTCAAAAAGGCGGATCCGTGGGATGACATGATCAGCCTTGAATATATGGAAGACGCATGATGGTTCCCTGTTCCAGGTCGAACGGCATGGACTGGCTGCTCGATACGGGCTATCGGATACGCCGCCAGGGCCGGCAGGTCTTTCCCCTTCGCCCCGGATTCATCCGACCGGCATGCAAGCCTGTGACGCCGCCTCTTCTATGGCAAATGCCTTGTTCAGGATCAGTGTTCCGGCGGCGTCGTAGGCCAGGATGGTCAGAAGCTGCGGTGTCTTTGTATCCGAATCGAGGTAAAATCTTCCCCGGATAATCCTGTAGTTTCGAACCTTGAAGGCCTGTCCGCGCCTGTAGTCAACAGGGACACCATGGTTGAGGGATGCCTTGGGGTAGGCCCAGAACCGGGGCGGGTCCGTTGTGGTATTTCCGGCAATGATAAAGAGATAGCCGTTGAGCTGGTCTTTGTCCGATGCTGTCTTGACCAGCCTGAATTTCACAGATAATCTCCCATCGCTACTTTTCGTTGTCAGTCTTTCGATCCCAAGAAGGGGCTCGGGAGATGCCTCCCTGGCCGGGTTGTCCTCGGCCTTTCGCTGCGAAACAGCTTCTTCCCTGACCGGTTTTGGGGCCTCAGGTTTTAAGATTTCAGCCTTCTTTTTTTCCTTGCCCTGAATCCTGCAGATGGTGTCTTCCAGAAGCTTCAGTCGCTGTCTGGCCTGATACAGTGCCCGTTTGGTCTCTTCGGTTTCATCCACCAGTTTCTCCACCCGATCCGCCTGAATCGTCTCTTTCCTGAGGGCGCCGAAATAGAGGGAAATCCCAACAACGGAAGCGGCGATATAGAGGATAAAGATGATGGAAGCCAGAAACAGAAAACGGGAGGTAAAGCTGAAACTCCGGACCTTGCCCAGGCCTCTTGAGATCATCACCGTGAAGGAAGACAGTTCTGCCGGCTTTTTCCCCGGGCTTCCGTTTTGCTGGCCGGGTAGCATATGTTTCGGGTCCTTTTCCGGTTGAAACGTGACGCTTGATGAACTTGCAAAAACGCTCTGCGTGGGCCGCCAAAAGTTTGCCGGCGATCTTGCCTCGTCCTAAACAGGATGACAACGCTTGCTATAGCCTGCCGGGGTCTACGGTATCGGCTTAAATAAAACGGGCTAAGACAATGCCGATGGAAACCAGCAGCCCGTGGGCGATGAGGGTCTGAATCGTCAATGCCTGAGCAGGTACAATCCCGGTATGGGAGAGGTATTCATGCCACAGAATCCGCATGGCCTTGAATGCCAGGGGAAATGCAATAAACGAAATCAGGATCATTGGTGAAAGGCCCATACCCTGGACCAGAAAAACAACACAGCCAAACCCTATGAGCATGATGGCGCAGTAGATGTACCTGGAAACGGCCGGACCCATTCTCACTACCAGATTCTTCTTTTTTGCCTTGCGATCCGCCTCGTAGTCAGGGAACTGATTGATCCAGATGACGGCTGCAATGAAAAAACCCTGGGGCGCCCCGACGGCAAAGGCCTGCCAGTTGAGTGACCCGGACATGACATAATAGGTCCCCAGTGTGACCAGCGGCCCGAAGGCAAAAAAGATCACCATCTCTCCCCAGCCCCTGGACATGAGTTGCAAAGGCGGGGCGGAATAGGCCCATCCAGCCCCGAGCCCCAGAAGCCCGATGGGAATCACCAGGGGACGCCCCAGCCAGACCAGCCAGATACCTACGCCAAGACCGACAGCAAAGAAAAAGAGTGCCATGGCAAGGACGGCCGCGGGTGCAACACCGCCATCCTGGATCGCACGGCTGCCGCCGCTGAAAGGTGTAATGCGCACATTGACCGGATCGCTTCCACGGTTATCGAAATAATCATTGATGAGGTTGGCGCCTGAGTGAAGACCGGCGATTCCGGCGGCGCACAGGAGAAGGCGCCCGATGGAAAAGCTTTCCGCGGTCAGGGCCAATGCAGCGCCGATAATGACCGGAACAATGGAGCCGGCAAGAAAGGGCACCCGAAGGGCCTTCAAATACGCATTCATGGTTGCAAAAAACCCGTTTTTGTTGTTTATAGTCGCAAGGCTCAAGGCACAAGGCGCAGGGCGTCAGGGGGTCGGCATTGGGATGTCAGCCCGTAACACCGCACATTCAGTACCAGATAAATTGAAAAGTTTCAAGAAGCTAATAAGCTATCCCGGCCTTTGCCTCAAGGAAATCCATACAGAGAAAGCATCATTCTACAGATGACAAAGGCATCGCACAATCAAAATCCCGAGGCAAGGATTGCCCGAGCCGACCAGGACAGCTCATTTGTATCACAACTGGGTCCCATCCTCTTTCTGACAGCGATTTTCTTCCTGAACTTCATCGGGAGAATCATCTTTGCACCCCTGTTGTCGAGTATTGAAACCGACCTGGGCATTGTCCATGCCGAGGCCGGTTCATTTTTCCTTCTGATATCCACGGGCTATTTCATCTCGCTTCTCTGCTCAGGCCTTCTCACCTGCCGTCTCAATCACCGCAGAACCATTATCCTGTCCGCTCTCTCACTCGGTACGGCCCTCCTCGGCATCGCCCTGTGCAACAGCCTCTGGACAATCCGCCTGGGGCTGTTCCTCCTCGGGCTGTCCACAGGGATTTATCTGCCCTCGGGTATCGCCACACTGACCTCCCTGGTTGGCTCCAAACACTGGGGCAAGGCGATTGCCGTGCACGAACTGGCCCCCAATCTGGGCTTTGTTGCGGCGCCGCTGCTGGCGGAGGGCTTCATGCTCTGGTTTCCATGGCGCGGCGTTATCATCTTTCTGGGTATCAGCTCCATCGTATCGGGTGCGGCCTTCACTCTCTTCGGAAGGGGCGGAGCATTTCCCGGGCAGTCCCCCAATTTCGGATCGTTGAAGAACCTGTTCTCAGAACCTGCATTCTGGATAATGGGAGTCCTTTTCTGTTTGGGCATCTGCGCGACCCTGGGCATATACACCATGCTGCCCCTCTACCTGGTGGCCAGCCAGGGACTCAACCGCAACCGGGCCAACATGCTGGTTGCGCTCTCACGAATCCCCGGTGTATTCATGACATTCATGGCCGGGTGGCTGAGTGATCGCATCGGACCCAAGCTGACCATGAGCGGCGTGCTTCTGATTACAGGGCTCTTGACAATACTCCTTGGTACGGTTTCGGATGCATGGATTGTGGTCCTCGTTTTTCTCCAGCCGGTTATTGCCGGATGCTTTTTCCCTCCCGGATTTGCAGCCCTCTCCTCCATTGGCCCGCCCGGCGATCGGAATATCGCCGTGTCACTCACCATCCCGGCCGCTTTTGTTTTGGGGGGCGGGGCCGTCCCCATCGGAATCGGCATCATGGCCGATGCCGGTTTCTTTGACCTGGGGATCGCCCTGGCCGGGGTGCTGGTCCTTACCGGGTCCATCCTTGCGCTCTTTTTGAGATCACTCCGGGTGTGATCCACGGTTTTTCAGCTTGACCCTCAACGCGGTTTTTTCTATATTTCAAATCCTTGACTGCATCCATATTGATGCAAGCCAGTCCACTTTAGGCACTTTAGGCACTTTAAACTCACAACCTGGAGGTTATTATGGCGAAAGTAGGAATTATCGGCGTCGGCCAGACCCCTTTTGTCCGGGGATATCCCGGCTCGATCCGGGAAATGGCCTTTGAGGGGTTCAGGGATGCCGTTCAGGATGCCCAGATATCAGCAAAAGACATTGATGCATCGATTATCTGCTCGGCCCCGGAATATGACAAGCAGCGATCGCCGGCCGGGGTCTTTGCCGAGTATTTAGGTCTGGTCCCCCAGCCCACATGCTATCTGGAGAGTCTTTGCTCCTCAAGCAGCATGGGGCTTCGGGTCGCCTATTCACTGGTAAAGTCGGGGCTTCATGATGTCGTTGCGGTCATCGGATTTCAGAAGATGTCAGAGATTTCTTCTGCGGAATCCCAGGAACGGATGGGACGCGGCGCAGACATCCAGTGGGAGAGCCCCTTCGGGACCATGATGCCCGCATACTATGCCATGTACGCGAGGGCCCACATGGAACAATACGGGACCACTCCCGAGGACCTGGCCCTGATCCGGGTAAAGGCGGCAACATACGGCCAGATCAACGACAGGGCCGTTTACCGCAAGCCGGTCGCCTTTGAGATGTTTTCTGATCCGGAGAGCCCCATGTCCAACCCGGTGGCCAGTCCGCTCCGGGTCGGAGACTGCTGCGCAAACGCGGACGGCAGCTCCTGTGTAATTGTCGCCAATGAGGAAAAGGCCAGGGCATTTTCCAAAAAGCCGGTGTGGATTCTGGGACTGGGCGCTGCATCCACGGCCGTGAACCTGGCAGGGAGGGATCTCTTTTCAGGGCTGATCGTTGCCCGGCACGCCGCTGAGCAGGCCTACAAGATGGCCGGCATCACCGCCAAGGATGTCGACGTGGCCGAGGTTCACGACTGCTTCACCATCGCCGAGATGATGGCCTATGAAAACCTGGGATTTGCCGGACCCGGAGAAGGCAAGGAACTGATCAAGGCCAAAGAGACTTACAAAGAGGGGAGTATCCCGGTCAATGTGGATGGCGGGCTGCTTTCCAAGGGCCACCCGATCGGCGCCACCGGGGGCTCCCAGATCCGGACCATTGTGCTGCAGCTCCGCGGCGAGGCGGGCGACATGCAGGTAAAAGACCCTCAGATCGGGCTGGTCCATAATATCGGCGGCGTGGGCCTTTACGGAAACGTCAGCATTTTCGGGAGGTAACAGATGGGCAAACAAAAGAAAGAAACGGATGATCGGTTCAAGAAATTCGGAACGGTAAGCTTTACCTCCATCACCAAGATCAACGACTTTATCGACTACCTGGATCAGGACAGGGTTACAGGGACCCGTTGCAAGGTGTGCGGTAAGGTCTTTTTCCCGCCCAGGGCCGACTGTTATGCCTGCCTTTCCAGTGACATGGAATGGTTCGACGTGTCCGGCAAAGGGAAACTCCTGACCTACAGCAAGCTTGAATTCGCGCCTATCGGCTTTGGCGATGACCTTCCCTATGCCATCGCACTGCTGGACTACGGCGATTACAAGGTATTCGGGCGCATCGCCGGTGACGTGCCCGAAGACGAGATCAAGGTGGGCATGGAAATGACCACACAGGTCAACCGGCTGCCCAACGGCCAGCTAAACTACGTGTTTCAAAAGGCCTGAGCCTGCTCAAGCCCCCGCCAAACCGGCGGGGGCTTTCGGGGAGACGCCATGGCTCATTCAAGCAGTACCCACCCCGGGTGGCTGGAAATTACCCTTCAGGCAGACCCTGCCCTGCACGAGCTTCTGAGTTCCTTTTTTTTTGATCTGGGCTGTACAGGTCTGGTACTGGAGGATTTTCAGGATCGCGCAATAAGGGCCTATCTCCCCTTCCAGAAGGACCTGGAGGAGATCAGAAACCGGATCCAACTGTATCTCCAGGACCTTAAAGAGATATTCCCCGATGTAGAATCCCCGGACATTCGGTTCGGTAAGCTGGAAGACCAGGACTGGGGCCTCAACTGGCGCCGGTTTTTCCGTCCGGCCCGGGTGACGCCCGGGCTTCTCATCATCCCTGCCTGGGAGCCCGTTCCGGAGAGCGGCAGCGCTCATATCATCCGGATGGACCCCGGGCCTGCCTTCGGGACCGGCCAGCACCCCACCACCCGGATGTGTCTCGAGGCCATGGAGCGGCTTCCGGCCATCAGACCCTGGACCCTTCTTGACGTCGGCACAGGGAGCGGCATCCTGGCCGTTTACGGGGTAAAGCTGGGAGCGAAAGAGATCCTCGCCCTCGATACAGACCCGGAGGCCATCCGCTGGGCCGAACAGAATATCCGTCTCAACAATGCAGTCCACAGGATCCGCCTCTCCCAGGCGCCCATCGAACAGATGAATGGGAAATTTTCCCTTATCTGCGCCAACCTGATCCTGGGAGAGATCCTGAGACTGATCCCCTTTCTTTCACGCCTCATGGATTCCGGGGGACGACTGATCCTCTCCGGCATCCTGGAAAACCAGGTTCAGGACGTTGACAGTGCACTCTCCAGGCATGGCCTGGAGGTCCACGATACCCTCCACCAGGGGGAGTGGGCCTGCGTCATCGCGGCCAAACGCCCGTGACCAGCGTTCCTCGCCCCCGATGGATGAAAACGCAATCTCTTCAAAAAACAACAACGTCGGTTATCGAGTATTTAACGCCGATAGCCGCAACCAATCCCGCCATTTGGCACAATTATAGGCGGGACTCTCGCAAAGACGCAAGGCGCAGAGATTTTTCTTGTTTTTCATGACAGAAAACCTGGAAATAATGGCCTAACATCAGAATACGGGAAACGCCACCACTTAACTCTGAACCTTTGAACCCCTGAACCTTTGAACCCCTGAACCCTTGAACCTTTGAACCCCTGAACCTTTGAACCCCTGAACCTTGAACCTTTGAACCTTTGAACCCCTGAACCTTGAACCGCAGTTGAGAACGCCCCATGTTAAAACGATTTATTGTTGAAGCGCCTATTGAACCGGAGCGACCCTGCGTCATCACAGGCTCCGAGGCGCGGCATATGCTCAAGGTGCTGAGGATGGGCATTGGGGATCGACTGGTTCTCATGGATGGAAGTGGCGCCCGCTTTCTCTCCGTCATCCGGTCAGCGACACGACAGGAGGTAACGGTCATTCCGCAGAGGCCCCTGCCCCACCCCCCGCCATCACCGGTCGAAATCATCCTCTGCCAGGCTCTCCTGAAATCCGGCCCCATGGATTACCTGATTCAAAAGACATCCGAACTGGGCGTGGATTCGATTCTACCTTTTTTCGCTTCACGTTCGGTGGTAAGGCCTGATAAGGAGACAGCCGGGAGAAAGATGCGACACTGGGAGAAGATATGCAGAAGCTCCGCAAAGCAGGCCGGAAGAATCGTTCCGGCCCATATGGCCGCTCCTGTCTCTTTTGGGGAATTGAGTGCAGAGTTGAAGAAGGAGAGAGGTCTGAAGGCAATCTTATGGGAAGGTGAAGGAGAAAGGGATCTCAAGGCCCTGTTGAAGGATTCCTCCAAGACAGATCGATTCATGGGCATCATCGGACCGGAAGGCGGTTTTACCGCACAGGAGATTCACATGGCCGAGGGTGTCGGCTTCATCCCGGTCTCCCTTGGAAACAGGATCTTGAGGTCAGAGACCGCAGCCACTGCCATGGTGGCCATTGTCCAGTATGAATGGGGGGACCTGGCTTTTTAGAACTGGTTTTCATAGAAGACCCTTGACGAAAATCTGATCAGAGAATATATTGCTTCCAGCCTGTTTACCTGGACCCGGGGAGGGGGTGGATGGTGAGGATAGGGTTCTAAATAAATTAAACTGATTTCCATAAGGAGGTTTTCGCATGAAAAGACTGTTTATTATGGCCGTTGCCCTCGTCTTTTCGTTGAGCACGGTCGGCGCCTTTGCTGAGGACGATTCCAAGATGCTCCAGGCCAACGAGAAAAAGGCATGGGAAAAGGCCGGTTCGGTGATTCCGCCCGAGCGCCAGCTGAATGTCGAGCAGTTTAAGAAACTCTACGATGAAGTGATGGCCGGGAAGAAAAAGGCGTATCTCGTCGATACGCGGACCCATCCCGAGTTTTACGCCTTTCATATTCCGTATACCGACCATATCCATTCCGGCCATATGTATACGTTTCCCAAAAAGATCAAAGACAAAGACGCCATGATCGTTGTCTGGTGCCGGACCCACAAGCGACAGGCCTATGTGGCCGAAAAGCTTGTAGAGTATGGGTATACGAATGTCTGGACATACAATGAAGGAATCGTAGGCTGGATCAAGGCCGGCTACGAGGTATGCAACCAGTTCACCGGGCTCTTCCAAATAACCAAATACTACAAGGAGTTTGACGAAATGGATGAAAAAACCGGAAAGCCCAAGTGGCAAATTCGCGAATTTCATCCTTACTGATTCAATGGATGACCCCAAATTTGGAAGGGAAGGGCTGCCGGCCCTTCCCTTGCAAATTTTTATTGATGCGCTGCACGTATTCCGCGTAAAACATATGTATCCGCCCCCGGCCGGATCGCGGCCCACCGCTACTCCGGTCTAAACTATTGCATTACACCCGAACCCGACAGCCTGCCATCTCTTATGCTTCCAAATCGGTTGTGCCCATACGCTCTCTCAAAATTGACGGTCTCGTAACAAGTCGAAAATGCTCTCTTTCCGTCATTCCGGCGAAAGCCGGAATCCGGTGTCCTCAACCACTTATGAAACCCTGGACCCCGTCCCGCCATTTGGCGGGATTCAACGGGGTGACGACTTTTTACGAATGCATCAAAATTAGTTGTAAATAAGTTCTTGACAACCGAATACCGAAACGATATATTCCAACAAATACATTTACTGGATGGTTATCCCATGAAAGAGTTTATTAAGGTAATGAAGGCCCTTTCTGATCCCAACCGTGTCAAGATCGTCAAGATACTTCAGCAAAAAGGGATGTGTGTATGCGAGCTTCAGGATGCGCTTCAGATATCGCAGCCAAGTGTATCCAAGCATCTGAAAATACTTGAAGAGGCCGGACTTGTCGATTACACGAAGGATGGACTGTGGGTCAACTACTTTCTCTCCAACGGCCAAAAATCCTCGTATGCTTCGAGCATCATGGGAAATCTCCGGCACTGGCTGGAGGATGAGCCGGAGGTGGTGGACCTCATTGAGAGACTCCCCCGGATTCGAAGAGAGGAAATCTGCAAACGGTAAGGGCTTTTTTTTGCGCTTTTTAAATCCATAAATTGGAATATATATATTTAGGGAGATTTATCGATGAAAGAACGTACCAAACTGCTGGTTATCGTACTGACCTTTACGGCTGCCTATTATGTGCCCTGGTCCAGCGAAACGATCCGACAATCCGGGCTCGAGGCCTTCATGATGCTCCAGGAGTATGCCCGTGAGCATGTGTTGACCTGTCTTATTCCTGCTTTTTTCATTGCCGGGGCCATTGCCGTTTTTGTGTCCCAGGCATCGGTTCTGAAATATTTCGGTGCCCAGGCAAGCAAAATATTGTCTTATTCCGTGGCCTCGGTTTCAGGGACGGTCCTGGCAGTGTGCTCGTGTACCGTGCTTCCCCTGTTTGCCGGGATTTATACGCGGGGGGCGGGGATCGGTCCGGCAACGGCGTTTCTCTATTCGGGACCTGCCATCAATGTTCTGGCCATCGTGCTGACGGCGCGGATTCTGGGATGGCAGCTCGGCCTGGCCCGGGCCATTGGTGCGGTAATCTTTGCCGTCGTAACCGGGCTGCTTATGGCCTTTTTCTTCAGAAAAGAGGATGCGTCGCGAACTGCAGGACAGATTTATCTGCCGGATGAAGAGGGACAGGGCCGGACCCTGACCCAGGATGCCCTTTTTATGCTGACCATGGTGCTCATACTCATCTTTGCGGCGTTTGCAAGGCCTGCCCAAGGGTCTACAGGGCTGTGGCCGGCCATTTTTGCGGCCAAATGGTATATCACGGTCGGGCTTCTCATCATCCTGGGTTTCATGCTGAGGGGCTGGTTTGTCAAAGAAGAAAGGGTCAACTGGGTTCAGTCCACCTGGGGATTCATGAAACAGATTTTTCCCCTGCTGGGGGCGGGGGTCCTGGTAGCCGGGTTCATGCTGGGAAGGCCCGGGTACCCGGCATTGATCCCGGAGCATTATATCGAGTCCCTGGTGGGGGGCAATTCGCTGTGGGCCAATCTCTTTGCATCGGTGTCGGGGGCGCTGATGTACTTCGCCACCTTGACGGAGGTGCCCATCCTGCAGGGGCTGATCGGTTCCGGGATGGGGAAAGGCCCGGCCCTGTCGCTCCTCCTGGCGGGCCCCGCCCTGTCGCTTCCCAACATGCTGGTGATCGGCGGGGTCATGGGGGTCAGGAAGACAGCGGCCTTCTGCGTCATTATCGTGATGTTGAGCACTGTCGCCGGCATGACCTACGGGTGGATAGCAGGGTAGCCTGGCGCACCGAAGACGCGAAGAAGTGTTTTCTTATTTTGTTTTCTGTTGAAAAGGCAGAAAAGAAAATGAATGCCTTCCAAAACAATAGATAACAATAAATGCGCTGAGTAATATGATAATCGGAGCAGCGAGATCGGTCTCCTTTTGCTTTCCGCCGTCTCAGCGGAAAGCAAAAGGAGAGATTCAAACTTTGTGCCTTTGCGGTGAACAAAAAAACTGGAGGCGTAGATGGCACAGAACGATGTAACCCAGATCAGAATAGCGGGTTCCCCCGTGGGCATCATCGGACTCAAGGCGGTCATGGAAGACATGGCCAAGCACTATGCAGAGAGACCGGATCCGGAAGTCGAGGCGGAACTCCTTGATCGTCTATCCAAGAGGAACTATGTGCCCCCGAAGGTTCGGGAAGATTATGGCAAGGCCTTTTTGCGTGAGTTCAAAAAATTCGTGGGAAAACCGTTTGAGGAAGAGAAGCCGGAGGGGATTCAGATCAAGGTCCTGGGGCCGGGATGCGTACAGTGTGATCGCATGGAGCAGGACCTGATGCAGGTCGTGTCTGAGACCGGAATCATGGCGGACATCGAGCACGTTCGGGATATCAAGGAGATCGGCCGGTACGGTGTCATGGGTACACCGGCCCTGATCATCAACGGCAAGGTGAAATCGGTCGGCAGCATACCGCTGAAATCGAAAATGATTGCGTGGCTGAAAGAGGCGCAGGAGGCAGCGCACAAGGCGTAACGCCCCGCGAAAACAGAAAAAACCGTCAAGGAAGCCGTTTCCGAGGCCGGTGTTTCCGCCGAGGTGGTGAAGGTGACCGATACCATGGAGATCGCTAAACATGGTGTTTTCGGCACGCCGGCAGTCATCGTGGACGGAGAAGTCAAAAGCGTCGGCAAGATTCCAAGCAAGGACGAAATCAAATCCTGGATTCAGAAATAGCTTTGAATAAGGCCGGGAAAGAGAAGGGAATGGCTGAAAACTGCTGTTCAACCAGTGGAAATGTCATGATCCTGTCCTGTTCGGGCGGTTCCAACGTGGGGCAACTGGCAAACCAGGCCGCGGTGGAACTGACGCAGGAAGGCTTTGGTAAAATGTTCTGCCTTTCCGGAGTGGGAGGGCATCTTGGGGGATTCGTCCAGTCTGCCGAAGACTTGCCCGAAATGGTGGCTATCGACGGGTGCGACTTTGGATGCGCCAGGGCCATCCTGGAGCATGCCGAGGTTCCGCTTAAAAGTTATTTGGTCGTTACTGAACTGGGGATTGAAAAACACAAGGATTTTGATCACAGCAGATCCAGAATAGAACAGGTCAAAAAAAGCGGTAAGGGAAACCGCAGTGAGCGGAACGGCAAGAACCCGGCAAGGCCCAAGCCCAATGCAAGGCTGTTCTTGCTGCGGGTAAGGGCATTACCGAGAAATGAAAGGAAATTGAATGAATAAACAGAAAAGGTTTTGGCTGATGGCAGTCGTGTTGATTGCTGGCCTCCCTTTTGTCGCAGCCTTCGGGGGATCGGCGCGCGCCGACAAACCGGCGGCAGTGACTGTGGAAGGCGCCTATCCGGGCCTGGCAACGGGAGTCTTGAAACTGGGCAGGCTGACGGATATGGAAAAAAATACAGTTCTTAAAGCCTACCCGATTGAAATCAAATCTGATTTTGCCGAAGAGATGCTCAAAGAGGCGCCGCCTGAGATGCGGAAGGAGTTGGAGAAGAATTTCTTCTTTCTGCTCGAACAGAAGGCCATGGAGATGCTCATCAGGCAGGATGCCGTCTCCATGGGGATATCGGCAGAGCAGTCCAAGGACGCAATGCTGAAGTCCTATGTCGAGCGACTCACAGGGGGGCTCACTGTCAATGAGGCGGAAGTGAAAACCTTTAAGGAGGGCCAGGAGGTCTTTCGACATGTTGGCTTCTTCGCTGAAAAAGACGTCTTGGAACAACTGGCGCGACTGGGAGTCAAGTAAATGCAGAAAGGGATTAAGACCATCGCGCTAAGGGTTGTGGGTCTTGTGGTCATGATCGGCATGCTGGGCCTTTCACTTTACGGGTGCTCTTCCGACGAACCCCCTGCATCCCATTCCCAACCGGCCGGCGTTATTCCGGTCAAGGGAATGCCTACCATGGTGGACCTGGGGGCCAACGAGTGCGTTCCCTGCAAGATGATGGTGCCGGTCATGGAAAAGGTGGAAAAGAAATATAAAGGGAAGGCCGCCATCATATTTATCGATGTCTGGAAAGACAAGGAACCGGCCAAACGCTTCGGCATTCGGGCGATCCCGACTCAGATTTTTTTTAACAAAGACGGGAAAGAGGTGCATCGGCACGAGGGATTCATGAGCGAGGCGGACATTGACCGGGTCTTCAAGCAGATGGGCGTGAGTTGACCCATACGGAACGGAGAGGTTATGCTGCTTGAGAGTTATCAGCCCCGTCCGGGCGACGTGTATCCCATCCATCATAAGACCGTGGAACTTGAGTCAGCCGAGGAAGGTACGCCATGAAATCAGAACGAATTGCCGGAAAAATATGCCGGACCGTCTGGCAATCGGGCGCAATGGTTCTCCTGGCCTGCGTCATCGGACTTCTGGTCAATGAAAGCCGATCAGACAGACTGCCCCTGGTGGCCGGCTGCTCGCCCGAGGTCCGTTTGACTACCGATGCGGGGGACAGCATGCTCGTTTCTATCGAGGAGGCGGAACACCTTTGCCTGGATAAAAAGGCGGTTTTTCTGGACGCACGGTCCCCGGAGGAGTACGCCCGTGGACATATCAGTTGCGCCGAAAACGTCCCCTGGCAGGGGTTCGAGGCATATATGGACCGCGTGTGGGGCGTGATCCCGGAGGATGCCTGGATCGTGACCTACTGCGACGGGGAGACCTGTTCCCTGAGCGAGGACCTGGCCAGGGAACTGATCGCCATGGGCTACAAACAGGTGAAGGTCCTTTTTAACGGATGGACCCGGTGGAAAGAGGCCGGATTGCCAGTGAAGAAGGGGGATGAAGGCCGTCAATTGGCTGAAACAAATTCAGATGGAAGCGCCTCATAACATCATCGGGACGATCCCTCGTGACATCCCTGAGAAAGGTAAAATGAATGGCTGACGTTCAAACAGGTTTTTTCAGACGACAATGGCAACAGGACGGCCCCCTCGTCCTGATCGCCCGGCTGGTCCTTGGAGTGATTTTCATCTACGCCAGCATGGACAAGATCGCCCACCCGGCGGCCTTTGCAAAGGACATCCACAATTACCAGATCCTTCCACTGGCGCTGACTAACCTCACCGCACTGGTTCTACCCTGGCTGGAGCTGATCATCGGCATTTTGCTGTTGACAGGTCTGTTTCGAGAAGGGACCGCGTGGATGGCGACCCTGCTTCTGATTGCATTCTTTGGAGCCATGGCCTTCAACCTGGCCCGGGGTCTCGACATCCACTGCGGCTGTTTTCATACCAACGTCCAGGGCACGGAGAGTGCCCCCATGACATGGTACGTATTTCGAGATGGTCTCTTCCTCGTTCCGGCATTCTATCTCTTTTGCCGAACAGTTATGGGAAAAAGGGAGCTGGCGAAGGCACAGGCGCAATAGTCGCGCTGAAGGCGATCTCTCCCCAGACTGCCCCGAGCCGCCCCGTTCGTAGTGTGCATTAAGGTGAAACATTATGAAGATACTCTTTTTATGTACCGGCAATTCCTGCCGGAGTCAGATGGCCGAGGCCTGGACCAACAGGCTGAAAGGCGATCAATTTGAAGCATATTCGGCAGGCGTAAAGCCAAAAGGGATCGATCCCAGGACCGTCAAGGCCATGGCCGAAGCGGGAATCGATGTTTCAGGCCAGAAATCGAAAGATATCGACTCCCTTGGGGATATGCAATTCGATTATGTGGTCACCCTTTGCGACAACGCCAAGGAATCCTGCCCTTTTTTTCCCGCCAGGACCCGGCTGATGCATTGGGGTTTTGACGATCCTCTAAACAGCAATTCTTTGACCAGCACCAAACATCGCGCAGCTTTTTCGGATTGAGGCGAAGCTCCGCTGATGGGGGATTTCATTTTCCTTGTTTGGGTAGCCGTTTTTGGAACCAGTTTATAAATAAGGGGGTTATCATGAAACGCTTCTCAGCTGTTTTACTCTCGATAACGATTCTTGTGCTTTTACCCTTTAGCTCGGCTTCCGGCGCCGAAATCTTCAACCGTTATGCCTATGCCAGCTCAACCCGAAGTCCAGCTGAAACCTATGAAGAGGATCGCACCATAACAGGTCATCAAGGCGCTTCCACCACCCTGGCCTTCAGACTGAGTATTTACGGTTCCGCCGGACACAATATGCCTCTTTTGGTGCAGGTCCATGAGTGGGGAGGCGATTTCGCCCGCATGGAGGATTTGGCCAGCTACATTCCCGCCCAATACGAATTTGTCATGCTTTATTTCCAGTTCAAGCCCTCCACGGAAAATGAGACCAACTGGTGGTTCGGCACGCACTGGGGGGGTGTATGCCACATGTGGGCTCACGATGCTGTAATGGAGATCGTCAGAGAGGTTATCGGAGGCTCTTTGATCAATAGCCAGTTCGGCGCGAGCATCGACCCCAACCGGGTATACCTTTTTGGCCACAGCATTGGCGGAACAGGTGTCTGGCAATTAGGCATCCGAAATCCCGACGTATTCGCGGCCATCCATGCCCATTCGGGGTTTGCCCGGTTTACGCCGCCCGTGGGCCCTTTTGAGAATCAATTTGTCAATGACATCGTGGGAGGACCCAGCGAAGGCATAACCATGTTGGACGGAATCGGGACCGCTTACCCAGCCCGGGACTATTCAAATCTGGTCTGGTTGCTGAGCAACTTCCACGATTCGGCTTTTGAGATACCTTTCGTCAATATCACGGCCGGGACTGAGGATGAAACAGTCCCAGCAGCCTCCGGCGGCGATCTCATGCGTCCGCTGCTGGACAGTCAGAAGCGGGGATTCTACTACCATCGACACAGCGGGGGGCATTCTGGTGTCGCCTTTGTACAGATGAACTGGATGTGGAACTTCAGGCTCAACCAGAGTTTTCTGGCGTTTACCAACCGAAGCGGCTACGGCATCGAACCCGATCAGACAGTAAGCCCATGGGTCTCGAGTGGATATGCCTCCGGCGGCATCAACAACCTCTATGAGTTCGGCTGGGACCCGGACAGCATTATCGATCAGACCGGCCGGTACAGGGTGCAATTGACGGGGAACGGAACAGCAGACGTGACTCTCAGACGGTTACAGGCCTTCAACGTCACGGCAGGGGGAACGTATCATTACTGGCTGGACAGCAAATCAGGGGCCGGCACAACAGTAACCGCGGATGCCAAGGGACTTCTGACGATACCGGCCGTATCCGGCCCTCGCCTGCTGATCATAGAATCGGCCGGTGGCCCACCGGCTTCAGTTAACCCGGATATCAAGGCCAATAATTCCGATGGCCCGGTAAATGTAAACTCAGATGATGCTGTTTCAATTACTGTCAGCCTTGACCCGGGCGGTTACACCAGCATGAACGCCGATTGGTGGGTGGCTTATAACACGTCCATGAATATGAGCGGCAACTGGTATTCATATGTGTACCCAACGGGATGGAAGCAAGGAATAATCCCTTGCCTTCAATCAGGTCTGTTTCAGGTGCCATCCGTTGAGGTCTTAAACATGGCCATGCCTGCGGGCGACTACACATTCTATTTCGGTATTGACAGTTCTCCGGATGGCAGCCTGAGCAACCCTTTGTGGTTTGATTACGTCAATGTCAGCGTCCGTTAAACAACACCGCTTGAAAGTGCCCGGGGCAACCCTTGGATTACCCAGGGGGCTCGTAACGGTTGCCGTCACCCGATTAACGTGAAAAGCGATAAGGCAGTTTTCAAGGGTCCGGCGGAAGAGAAAGCCTTGGAAATAACAGGGACGAGGAGACAATAATCAATAAATGATCAGCAGGAAGATAGGAGGGTCGAACTGCTCCGTCTTTTTGAGGAACTGACTTGCCCCCTTCAGGTGATGCGAGTTTTCCTCCCCTTTGAGGGACTAATAATTTCAAAGCACTGGTTTTACCAGCGGTGCATGATGTAACCTTTTGGAAAATATCAATGAACGAAAAGACGAAAGGAGGACCAATGAACTGCTTTAAATCTTATAATTATCTGATTATCTTCATATGCGCGCTGTTTGTATCGCTGCCTGTCAGTTCCCAAGCTGCACAATCACCGACTGCACCGGTATTGACAGTGGCCACTTCCGGCACAACGGTTACGCTTTCCTGGAACGCTGTATCCGGTGCCACTGGATATACACTGTTTTATGCCCCGTATCCTTATGCCGGTCCCGAGACAATCGGAAGTATTGATATGAGGGTTCAAACAGGCATCTCCGTCAAGCTTTGGGAAGGCGCTGCTTTCTACATAGCTGTTCAGGCGTATAACAGTGCCGGGAGCAGTCCTTATTCCAATATCGGCTATTTTTTCATCCAGACCTCAATAATTCCTGATACCACCGATGGTGTATATATCTGGGCAGATCAACTGCAAACGTACAGTGATGGTCAGAATCAATTTGTGGCGGGGCACTTTGTGGGATCTCAGAAACTCACGAAAGACCGCATAGATGCGATTCGAGATTACAACGCTGGTTTCATTGTGCTGCAATATCACAAAGCCTATGGGGTCGACATCGGGAATAATATCGTTGGTCCCTATGAGTGGGGGCCGGATATCGCGACAATGAATGAATTTGTTGCCAGCAACCCGGGATATGGCGATCTGGAAGATTATTACATTCACTGGACCAATCAGAAAGACGCTGCTCATCGTGTCCAGCATTACTGGGCGGGAAATCTGGAGTATCATCTTGCGGATATCCGGCATGCCGGTTTTCGCGCTTACTTGATCCAGAAGATGATCAAAAGATGTAAAGAAGTCGGATTTAACGGAACATTTTTTGATGTTGCCTTTTTCCCCTGGTATGAATATGAGCCGGACTACGATCCATCAGTGGGGTTTGGTGGGAATGGTATGATGTGGTATGAATACGCTCCCTGGAACTGGCCTTCAATCGATCACGACGCTTCGACACTTGCCGAGAACTGGAACTCGCTGGCCGTGCCGTACTGGCAAGAGATTACAAGCGGATATCATTCCGGAGAAACGAGGTATTATAGTATTGTAAACTGTGACCGTATGGTTACCGGCTGGTATGAACATGCCTACCTTGACTATGTCGACGGAGGCCTGTCGGAAGGCTGGATGACCGGTGGGGATAGCAATGACCGACTGGTGGGCAGTGACTGGGAATTATCAGCATCCAGAATTTTGCGGTACCTTACCGGTAACGACAAGATTCTCATTGCGCAACCGAATAATGGCTGGTCCGATAATATAGCCTTGCGTGAATGGTGGATAGCGAATTATTTTTTGCTGAAGAATGATAAATCATTTTATAATTATGCATATAGCATGGACGTCTACTGGTGGCCTGAGTATGAGATCAATCTTGGTCCGTTCATGCAAACACCAACAAAAAACCTGGGCGATCTCCTTGTAACAGGTACACAGAGCCTGTATGCAAGAACCTATGAAAACGGTCTTGTGCTGGTCAATCCGGGAGAAAGCTCTCAACAATATGCTCTTGAAGGTACCTATTACCGTTATAGCTTCTCTGGAGGCGGGTATGTTGCCGAAAATACAAAACCGGCTATGACGATAGAACATTCCACTCCCATGAGCGGGACCGTTTCTATTCAACCGCATACTGCGCTAATCTTGTGGAAACCAACCGGTTAGCAGCTACCTATCAGTTGCCGGATGGATTTCGTAATAACCACAACCCTTTTTCACCGGCGAGACGGGCCATTTGACGAGGTAAGACTACGTTTATGCTCGAGTTTGCACAGGATGACTGGGGACGGGTATTGATTTATTGAGATCGATCATTCCATGCCCTCGGCCTGATAGGGGCAGCGACGTTCAGGTTGCTCCCGGCAGCTTTCTAAGACCTCCTGGAGGGAATTGCCAGCCCCCAGGATATGCTCATCTCCGTTGATCCGGTCTTTGGTCCCACGCATCGCTTTGGCGGAAGCCCACCCGCCCAGGTTCCGTATTAACCCGCCGCATCAATTCTGGCTTTTCGTGGCATACCGGATGCAGATACCCGGCAAGTTTAATCCTGTCAATCAATACATCAATACCCGTCCCCTATTCGGCACATCCAGTTCATACCCGATATCCCTGTATCCGACGCACCGGCGACCAAACATTTTTGCCAGCATGGGGATATCAAGGTCCGCGTAGTCGAAAATAATCACTTCGCTCTTGGCATCGTGTATCCGGTGAAGACGCCCCGCATATTGCGCCAGTATCCCCTTCCAGGAAACCGGAAGGGCCAGAAACAGGGTATCCAGCCGGGCGTCGTCGAATCCCTCGCCCAGATACCTGCCTGTGGCGAGGATCAGCCTCTCTTCTTCATCCTGGATGCGGGTCATTTCTTCTGAAGCAGCACTCCTCTGCCTGATGCCCATGCCGCCTTTCAGGACGATCATATTCCTGACAAGAGGACCGAGCCGGGCCGAAAGAAGGTCCAGATGATTTCTCCTTTCTGTAAGCAGGACCGGGGAGCGGCCCTTTGCAAGGGCCTTCACCACATCTTCAATGATCATGTTGTTGCGGCCCTCGTCCGAGATAAGGGCCTCATAGAGTTCATGGATCGTCAGGTCTGTCCTGTTCGACATCACCTGGGACAGCGCGAAATGGGTCTTTCGTACGATGACCCGGTGACTGAACGGTCTTTTCTCGGCCTGACGCCGGTCATCCACCCGGTATCTGACAGGCCCGCACTGCATAAAGATGATCGGATGGTGCCCGTCTTTTCGCGTTACCGTGGCAGAGAGGCCGGTGACATATCTTGCCTTGCTCTGCCTGGCAACGATCTCAAAGCTCCTGGCGGCAATCCGGTGACATTCATCGACAATGAGGTACCCGTATTCCCCAACCACATCGTCCACCATCCCTTTTGTGCCAAGGCTCTGGATGATCCCCACGTCAATACGGCCCGAAGGTTTGCGCTTCCCCCCGCCGATCTGGCCGATCTGTTCAGATTCAAGCCCCAAAAACCGGCTCAGGCGATCCACCCACATATCCAGCAGGTGCTTGCGGTGCACCAGAACCAGCGTGTTTACTCCTCTCGCGGCGATCAAATATGCGGCCACCACGGTCTTTCCAAAGGCCGTTGACGCGGACAGCACACCGGCATCATGCTCCAGCAGCGCCGCTGCGGCCGATTGCTGGTCCGGCCGCAGGGCCCCGTTAAAACGGACATGTATCGGGTTGCCCCCGAACCGTTTGTCCACCACTTGTGTCCGAATTTTGAGGGAATGAAGCAGATCAAGCAACTCCTCCAGACAGCCCCTGGGTATTCCGATGTGCTGCGAGAATTCTTCACAGCAACTGATAATTCGGGGCTTGTCATAAACGGGAAAGCGCATGGCCTGGGCCTTGTAGAACTCCGGATTTTGAAAGGCCGCCAGACGGATCAGACGGTTTCTCAGCGGCGGCGGAAGCCCCTTCTTTGCCACATAGACCTGATTGTCCAGCACCAGTTCCATCGTTTCAGGCAGAGGCCCCGTGACGGCCGGCTGCCTGGGTCTTCTGGACGGCGGCAGGGTCCAAGGCTCGTCATCCTGCTCATCGGTCACCGCCATCCGAACCCCGATAACTCGGCCGAGGCGCACGGCTTCGTCAACAAGGGCTCGGACCCTGGCGAGATCTATCCGCCGGATCGATGACAAAAAGGCCCACTGATCCGAGTGGGGTTCAAAGAGTTCATTTAGAAAGAGACTGTTCCCCTGTTCCCGGGATCTTTTCTGGAGGGGAAGCGCAATGAGACTTCCAAAACCGCCTTTTGGCAGGGTATCCTGGCTGGGGAAAAGGCGGTCATAGGAATTAAGCCCGAGTTCCGGACGCCGGTCCATGGTCTCGGTCAGGATAAAAGAGAACATCTTTCTGGCCAGAACCGCAGGCACCGGTTCGTAAAAGAAGACCCACACATGCCCGCCGTTGCCCGAGCGGGAACGCTCCGCGGCAGCCGGTATGTCAAACCGTCTGCACGTCTCTACAAAATGCGACACGTCCTCCATCCACTCGGATTGGTCAAAGTCGGCTGCAATAAACCGGCAGGTCTCGTCAGGGAGGAGAGGATACACGCCGATGGTAAAATCGCGATCTGATTTTTCTGAAGGGTCATTACCCAGAAGGTGCTTTCGGATGATATCATCCGTCAAGGGAATGAATTTCTGATGCTGGCAATCACCGCATCGGATCTTCGGTTTTCTGCACAGGCCCCGGAGCCATTCATTGCGGCAGGCCGGCTGGTAGCCGCTCTTACCTGTCTTTTTGCTTTCAAACCGCCTTGCGTAGACATCTTCCCGGCCTCTGAAAAGGGTGCGGAACAACAGGATCTTGTCTTTTTCAGAAGACCTGCTTGTCACGACGGTTCGGCCTTTGACCGCACAATATCCGGGAGAAGCTTCTTTAATGTGCAAGCGGCTCTTTTCCGCCCTCAGCATCTGGAGACGCTCCAAGGCCTCAGCCCGGCGATGATCCAGATCCGCCAGTTCCCTTTCAGCGGCCTCAATCTCCCGGTCGATATCCATCACTTCAGGTCCGTTCTACTTTAGTCACTTCAGGCGCTTCAGGCACTTCAAACATCACCCTATTTCCGGCATGAGGGACCATTTGATCACCCACTCTTTTCCTGACGGGCCTTCATCCAGACAGACGATGCCGCCGTTCTGGAATTTAAAGACCGGGCGGGCCACATCGCCGGTGATGAGAAACGAGGTCAGCCTCTCCATGAAGGGGAGATGCCCGACAATCATGAGGTCGCTTTGGGCGTTCAGGCCGCCGGCAAATACCGCGACGTCGTCTAGGGGGCTCAAGCCCTCCATTTCCGTGACGCCTCCTTCAGGCCTGAGGGCAACAGCGAAGATCTCTGCGGTCTGGTGTGCCCTATTTTTCCCGCTGTGTACAATGGATTGCACCTGCACGCCGTACCCTCGGGCCAAGGCCGCAATGCGTTCCACGTCATCGATCCCCTGACGTGACAACCCCTGGTCCGGGTCCTGGTCTTTGGACAGGCTCCTGCCGTGTTGAACCAGAAAAATTGCCATAGTTTCACCTCCTGAAGGGGTTATGAAGCAGCCCTGAAAATCCCTCTTGAAGACTGCCTTAAGCCAGTCGTTAGATGTAACTCAAAGGGTTCCCTTAATGCTCGATCCGGCAGATCTCACTGCTCATATGATACTTACAATTAGAGTTCCGTGATGTCAATCGCGGAGTCGAAATGGAGAGCCCCTCGGCCAAAGCCCTCACGGACGGAATTGCGCGGGTTTTCAGTTAGCCGACACGCCGTCCCACCGCCACCCGAGGCCCCCGAGTCCAAAGCGCCGCGCAAGAAACGCTTCAAGATCGGCGATAGAGTGAAAACCAGTCACGGCACAGGCACTGTCGTGGAGATCGATGGCGAGAAATATCTGGTGGATCTGGACGGGCAGGGAGCCCGGCTTTGGACAAAGGATTGGGCGCTGAGGAAAGGTTGAACGGGCATCTCATAGAAAAGAGCACGTTGGAATAAGGCGCGTCGGCATCACCATGGAAGTTCCGATCGAATTCGTCAGTTCAGAAAAAGAGCCGCCAGTGAGGTCGTCCCCTATTTTACGTCGAGGGTCTGACTATGCCAGTTCCTGGTTGAACTGCTTGAGGAGGGTTTCTATCTCCTTCTTGGTGATTTCGGCCTTTTCGCCCTTGAAATAGGCTGCCAGAAGATAGATCTTAATTTCGTCCGCCTTCCAGAGGTAGATGAGCCGAAAGCCGCCCCGCTCTCCCTTTCTTACATCGGAGCTGGCGACCCTGACTTTCCATATCTCCTTATTCCAGCCCGGTATCGGATCTCCGGCAGAAGGATATTCCTCCACTAGCTTGATTTGGCCAAGAAGATCATCCTTGACGCGAGGGTATTTCTTTTTCAGGGTCTTGACCGATTTCTGGAAGGTCTCGGCCAGGTGGACATCATAGCTCATCCCAGGCTTCCTTCCAGTGCCTTGTCCTGCCTGCCCGAATATCGTCCAACCCCTTTTTGACAAGCTTCTTGAATTCGGGGGATTGAGAAAGAAGCCTGCTTTCTCTATGGTCTTCCACTTCGCCCATGACCGAAAGCATTTTCCTGTATTCCGCTATCGGCAGGATAACCGCAGTCGGGCTCCCCTTTTCGTCGACGATGTACTTTTTGGGGAACTCATCTCCAGCCCTCCAAAACCACCGGTTCCCATTCTTCGCTGATAAATCGATCTTCAGCTTCTGACTCCGCACATGCCTTGGCCAATTCTTCGTCTATTACCCTTCGCCTCAACTGCTTCAGGTAGGCTTTACAGGCTTGATTGAGGAAATCCTTCCTCGTACTGAAAGGGTTCAGTCTGTCGATTTCCTCAAGTAAGCCCTTCTCAAGCAACACCGTTGTTTTTATTTTCGTATCATTCATGCTGGAATGGGATTCCATGGATAGCCCTCCTTATGTCCTTACAAATATACTGCCAATTATACATCCCTTCAGGCTCCTGTCAAGATGTAGTGAATATGGCCTTCGCCTCCCTGTCGATAGCTCCTCTTGCCAGAGATCACCCTGCGTACACCATTCTCGGATTGGGGATATCGCCATCCCGTCTTGGAATCAGGTGAATATGCGCATGCATGATGGTCTGGCCTGCGGATGTACCACAGTTGACGCTGATGTTGAATCCGGTGACACGGGATTATTTCCGCTGATTTGTTCTTGAAGGGTGAGAGTAAGTGCCTCTGGTTCCTCCTTTTTTGATTTTCCTTCAAAAAGAGGGGTATCGTAAGGAGGGTGGATTGTCAAGGCGGGGCGGACCCGGCCCTTTTTGGGAATGGATGGGACGACTCGGACTGGGTTGCGATCATAAGAAACACATATTTTCATGCCCGTCCCCATTCCCACCGATGGAAGATGGTTTTTTGAACGTATGCTCAATAAAAATCCTTGACAGAACTTGAATGAAGATTATATTATGAGCGCACGCTCATAACAGGAGGGAACCATGCCCAGGCCGAGAAAGCTGAGATTTGTGCAGGGACATCCCATTGTGGATGCCTTTATTCCGAACAGCGTGCCGCCATGGGGAAGGGAGGAAGTAACCCTTTTCATCGAGGGCCTTGAAGCCATCCGGTTGATCGATTTTCAGGGGATGGATCAGGAGACCGCAGCGCGAATGATGAACGTCTCGCGTCCCACATTCGGACGGATCCTGGCCGAGGCAAGGGCCATTGTGGCCGATGCCCTGGTTATGGGCAAGGTGCTCAGAATCGAGGGCGGTCATTTTGACATGCCGCCCAGGGGAAGAGGAAGGCACCGCTGGGGCAGACGCGGTGAATTTTAGAAAAAAGGAGGTGTGTATTATGCCAGGATTTGATGGAACAGGACCCATGGGCGCAGGGCCCATGACCGGAGGAGCACGGGGGTGCTGCAATCCGTCCGGGGGGTATTATGGAGCGCCGCGTTACGGCTGGGGCCGTGGCTTCGGAAGGGGCTTCGGCCTTGGTTTCAGAGGCGCGCGGGGATATGGAAGAGGACTTGGCCGGCGCGGGGCATATGCGCCTGCAGGGGCGTTGTACGGCCCTGCCTACGCTGCCCCTTATGGCAATCCGTACCCCATGAACCCGGATTACGAAATGAACATGCTCAGAGATGAGGCGAACGCCATTAGAAATGAACTCGACGCCATCAACAGGCGGATTCAAGAGCTCGAGTCGAAACCTTCAGCGTCATGACAAACCCGCAAAGAGATTCCCGCACTTCGGGAAATGCGCATGAATTTGATTTTCCCGGAGGTGCGGGAGACACAGTAATATCGGCCTTCGACATCGAGCATTGAACGTCCAACGTCGAATGGTCGAAATCGCAACGCGATGGATACGCGGGGCTGTGATTCTCATCCTGTTGATTGCCATTTCATTTCAGACCGGTTACGGTGGGAGGCACTCCATGACTGAATCCGCCAGTCAGCTCCTGATCATCTATGACAATTACACATCAAAAAAAGCTTTGACGCCCGCCTGGGGCTTTTCCTGCCTCGTCATGCTCCCACAGTATCAGCTCCTTTTTGATGCGGGCGGCGACCCTTCCATCCTCCTCAAGAATATGCATGAGCTGAACCTGGACCCGAGAAAAATAGACGCCGTGGTCCTGTCCCATGTACACGGGGACCATGTGGGAGGGCTTTCAGAATTCCTTCACGGTCGACCGGACGTGGTCGTCCATACGCCGAAATCGTTTCCAGTAAACTTCAAGGGAATGGTCAGGGGAATGGGAGCAGTTGTTAACGAGATAAGCGGTTTTCAAATGATTCATCCCGGTGTCTACACCACCGGGGAACTTGGATATGCCCTGAAAGAGCAGTCGCTGGTCCTGAAAACCGATCGCGGCCTGGTCATCATTACCGGCTGCGCCCATCCCGGCATCGTTGAGATTGTCGAACATGCGACAGCGGCTTTCAAAGACGAAGTTTACCTCCTGATCGGAGGATTTCACCTGATGGGATATTCTCCATCGGAGCTGAAGAAAATCGCGAAGAGGCTGGATGCGCTCAAGGTAGAAAAGATCTCCCCCTGCCATTGCAGCGGCGATGAGGCCCGGGAATTCTTCAGGCAGCATTATAAAAACAACTTCATCCCCTGTGCAGCCGGGTTGGTTCTGAAGATCCCGGTCCTCAAACAATGAGGTGGTCCGTGAATGCCTCTGTAACTCCTCCCATTCACCCTATTCCATGGGGAGGATCCTCACCGGAACAGATGCTTTTTCCTTAAATCGCTCGGCGTCTGCCATGGACCCGATCCCCCTGCCCACGTGCATGGGGATGGCCAGCCGGGGACGCATCTGATCAGCCACAGATACGGCCTCTTCCGCAGTCATGACGTAGATCCCGCTTACGGGCAACAGGGCGATGTCGGCCTTGACCGAGGCCATTTCCGGAATCGGATCCGTATCGCCGGCGTGATAGATGGTGATGCCGGAAACTTCAAAAAGATACCCTGCATGGCCCGCCTCCCTTGGATGAAACAGCACTCCCGGGCTTCGGAATTTGTTGATGTTATAGGCCGGGATCACCTTTACCGGGATGCCTTCAACCGTGAGGCTGTCGCCCGGCTTCACCACGGTCACCGGCGGAGGGAGTTTTGCGGCCGCCGCCTCTACGGTCACCACATGCGTGTTCCTGCCCCGCACTTTGGCCACGTCTTCGGGCGAGCAGTGATCCCGGTGATCGTGGGTAATCAGGATGATGTCGGCCTGCGGACCTCCGGAAATCTTCCAGGGATCAATGTAGATGACCCGGCCTCCGGCCTCTATCCGGAATGCATCGTGGCCCAGCCAGTGGATCTTGCCTGCCGCATCTTCAAGGCCTCCGCCTTTCTCAGCCCCGATGGCAACCGAAACAAGCCCCTGCAGGATAACAAGGGCGGCTGCCACAGACAGGGCCCTGAATCTTCTTCCTGTCATCATCATTGACCCTCCTTTCGATACGTCAAGCACCCGAATTCGGCGCAGGACGTCCCCCTTTTCATATTCATATCTTTTTCAGAAGCTGGGTGGCGGCTGTGAGCATGGGGTCCCAGACCGGGCTGAAGGGCGGTGCATAGGCCAGGTCACACTGGCTGAACGCTTCGACGGTCATCTTCGCGTGAAGGGCCACGGCCGGGGCATCGATCCGGTGAGCGGCCCCTTCCCTTCCCACCATCTGCACCCCCAGCAGCAGGCCGGATCGCTTGTCGCCGACCATCTGTACGCCGATTGTGGAAGATCCCGGATGAGCGTGGGCCCGCGATCGGGACTGGATGTCGATCTCCTCCGGTTCAAAACCGGCATCCTCGGCCTCCTTTACGCTAAGCCCCGTCCGGGCCACCTGGAGATCGAACACCTTGAACACGGCTGTTCCTGCCACGCCCTGGAGGGAAACCTCCTTGCCCGTCATATTGTCGGCGACCGCCCACCCTCCCCGGTTGGCCCTCAAGGCCAAAGGGATCCAGGTCTTTTTTCCGGTCACCACATGATAGGCGTCAGCACAATCACCGGCAGCGTAGATATGCCTGTCTGACGTCAGGAGTGTCCTGTCCACGGCAATGGCCTGATGAGGGCCCAATTCAAGCCCGGCCTCTTCAGCAACCTGGCTGTTGGGTTTCACCCCGATGGCCGCAATGACCATCTGGGCATCCAGTTCCAGATCGGAGCAGATTACCCGCAGGCCTTTATCTCCTTTTTCAATGCGTTTTACCTCGTGACCCGGATGCAGGGTTACGCCATTGCGCTCAATCTCTTCCCTCACCATGGCAGAGAGCGTCTCATTCATCCAGGGAAGGAGCACGGGTCGGGGTTTGACCATGTCCACCCCAATGCCTCTCGAACGAAGGGCCTCGCACATCTCCAGAGCAATATATCCCATCCCGATAATGACCACCTTGCTGACCTGATGGTCCACAATAAACTGTTTGATCTTTCTCCCGTCCTCCAGGCTTTTCAGGCCCAGCACCCCATCCTCACCAAATCCGGGCAGACGAGGGATGACGGGTGATGCACCGGTAGCGATCAGAAGCTTATCGTAAGACAACTGAAACGCGTCCCCATCCAATGTCTGTCCATGCACGGTCTTCGTCACAGGTTCGATGCCGTCGACACGATGGCCGGTCCTCAGGTCGATGCCCTGCTTCTCCCTGAACACATGGGCGTGCCTGACCACCAGGTCATCCATTTCCCGGTCCGGCTCCGCGATATTGTAGGGCATCCCGCAGGCGCTGTAAGAGACATCGGTCGTCTGTTCCAGGACCGTCACTTCCATATCGGGCCGGTTTCTCTTACCGCGACTGGCAGCGCTCATGCCTGCGGCATCACCGCCGATGATGACACACTTCATTATCTTTTTCTCCTTTGTCTCCGGTGTTTCAGTTTTCAGATCTCAGAATGGATGGTCTCGTAAAAAGCTATCTGATGCCGTGAGCGGCACTGTAACCGGAAATGACTAAAGCATATCAAGATGTTATGCTTTAGTTATTTGAAAGTCGTCACCCCGGTGACGAAAAACGGCGTTTTCTGACTTTTTCCGAATGCATCCGAATCGATCCGGTCCCGGCGCCGATGACCGCCGCCCGTTTGACATCAGATCCGTTGTTTCATCAGGGTCAACCGTCTTGTGCCCCGTATCTGCCTGAAATTGGCCCCCTCGCTGACGCAGCGCAATACCAGGGCGGGGTCCAGCACCTGTGTCCCGCAAACGGCATCCACCCCATGCTCGAACAGGACCGGAGAGAGGGGGGCGGTATCCCCGAGCAGTATCACATAGGCGGCCGGGTTCGATAGCCCGAGCAGGTGATCCAGGGTATGGTTGGTCAGCGTCGTCCCTGTTATGGCCACAAGGTCCGCCTGGGGAATCAGACGGTCTGCAGCATCTTCACTGAGATCATCACCTTGAGGATTCTTCTCGATGACCCAGAGCCGGGCTGCGACCTCGCGGACTCCCGGCACAAATGGAAAATGCCCCACAATGACGACCCGCTTCCCCTTTCCCTTTTCCATGATTAGTTCAGCGGCGTTCAGTTCCATGCAGGCATCGACATCCACGTGAAGCAGGGAGTTAATGGCGGCCATGCCCGTTGCCGCCTCCAGAATGCTCGGGGAATAGGCGAGCCGTGCCAGTTCCTGTGCGCTCTTGCTCAACAGGCTGCCGGGTTTTTTCACCATCGGCGGTTTCTGACGCAGGGCATCTTTGGGGAGGGTTGCCGCCAGCCCGCAGTTTCGTGTCAGAACCGCGGTGTGAAAAACCCCCTGGCGGATATCTTGAACAGGCGCATCCATATTCAACTGTGCTATTAGATCATCCAGGATCTTCATACACGATTCTCTTCGCTTTCCATCCCTTCTTCACCCCCCGATACTGTACATCTGACGGATGCATTTGCGGGGACCCTGGGACAACAGGCCATGATCCCTGGGCTTGTTTTCAATGGTCCACTCGATGAGTTTCATGAGGACCTCGTCTCCCCTGCCCTCCCTGAGGGGTGTCTTCAGGTCCGTTTCCTGATCCGAGAAGAGGCACCCCCGGAGGTTTCCCTCGGCGGTCAGGCGGAGTCGATTGCAGACAGAGCAGAAATGATGGCTCAATGCGCCGATGAATCCGATCTCGCCCCGGGAGCCTTCAATCCTGTATCGTTGTGCAGGTCCGTCATAGGGATTGGACTTCACGGGCGCCAAATTCCCCACGGACTGAAGTCTTTGAAATATCTCATCCGTAGGCATAAACCTGTCAGGCCGCCACCCGTTTCTCTCGCCCACCGGCATCAGCTCGATAAAACGGATGTGGTAGGGCTTTTTCATGGCCAGATCGGCGAACTCCAGTATCTCGTCTTCATTCACGCCCTTTATGGCCACGACATTGATCTTGATGGGGTCGAATCCCACACGCTCCGCCTCTTCTATCCCCTCCCATACCTGCTCAAAACAGTCCCTTCCCGTAATGCGAAAAAAGCGATCCGGTTTCAGGGAATCCAGGCTTACGTTGATCCGGCAGATGCCGCAGTTCCGGATGTCAGCGGCATACTGCTTGAGCAGCACGCCGTTGGTGGTCAGGGCGACCTCCTCCAAGCCCTGGATCCGGCAGAGATTATCCAGAAAACCGGTGAAACCCTTGCGGACCAGGGGCTCGCCCCCCGTAACCCTCACCTTCCGGATCCCCCTTTGTACGGAAAGCCTGACCAGATGGAGCATCTCCTCATAGGTGAGGATGTCGGAATGGGGTAGGAATTGCACGCCTTCTTCAGGCATGCAGTAGATGCATCTCAGGTTGCAGCGATCCGTGACGGAAAGACGCAGGTAACTGATGGTCCTGTGGTTTTTGTCCAGCAATGGAAATACTCCCTGATTTCTTGAAAGGATTATGCAATGCTGCCGTGCGGTACGATATAAAATAGGGGAGTATATACCAACATAAACGGGCCTTCAAGACAATATCGCCTTCTCGAAGACCCATGTCATGTGCAATGACCCGGCATCTTGCCTTCAGGAATAAAGGATATCCGATCTCCGACCGAAAGGTTCCGGCAGAGCGCCCTATTCCCGCGTCATGGCGGTCCCGCACCTGGGACATGTCTTATCGTAGCAGGGAGTTCCTGCCTGGTGGGTCATTCGCTCGCCGCAGTTGGGGCAGACGCAATAGCCCCCCGGGCCTGCTCCAGAACCGCCCCGCCGGCCGCGACCGCCGCCCTGTCCTTGACCGCCTCCGCCCATACCTCTTCCTGTCCCCGGGCCCTGGCCACTGGGTCCTGTTCCGTCTCCTCTCGGCATAGTCCTTGCCTCCTTTCACCCCGCGACTCTCGCGGGGTTTGGTATGTCTTTTTCCGGTGGTATGTCCTCATTGCTGAAATAGAGATCATTTCTGATTAAAAAGCGGCCTGTCCATTCGTTTAGTGCCTTATTTCCAGCTTTTCTGTCATGAAAAACAAGAAAAATCTATGGGCGTCTTTGCGAGAGTCCCGCCTATAATTGTGCCAAATGGCGGGATTGGTTGAGGCTATCCGCGTTAGATGTCAACGGCTTCTCCCACTTTTTCCCAGATATCCCGGACCGCCCGGCACCCTTCTGAACCGGCGTCAAATTCAGCGATGGTCTTCCCCTGAACCATGGCCTTGGTAAAGGCCGGATCAAAAGGGATTCTCCCGATCACGCGCACGTTTTTATCTCTGGCAAAGGCTTCGATGGCCTCTCCCTGTTCGGGGTTCAGATCGAACTTGTTGACGCAAAGCATGGCGGGGATCCTGAAAAAGGCCGCCAGCTCGGCCACACGCTTCATATCGTGTTGGCCCGAGACCGTGGGCTCTGAGACAATGAGCACCCCTGCGGCCCCCCCGAGGGAAGCGATCACGGGGCAGCCGATACCTGGAGGCCCGTCTGTAAGAAGCAGACCCAGGTCCTTTTCCTCAGCAAGTTTCTTTCCCTGCTGACGGATCAGCGTGACCAGCTTCCCGGAATTCTCCTCCGCAATCCCCAGCCGGGCATGGGCCATGGGGCCGAAACGGGTATTCGAGAGATACCACTCGCCGCAGGTGTTCAGGGGAAAGTCGATGGCCTTTTCAGGGCAGAAATAATAGCAGACGCCGCACCCCTCGCACTCAATGGCATCCACCACAAAATCCGCGCTGATGGCATGCCACCGGCACAGATCCCGGCACAGGCCGCACTCCGTACACCTGTCCGGGTCGATGACGGCTGTATACCCGGACTGGAAATCGTGGCGTTCTCTGATCTCCGGGTTCATGATCAGATGGAGATCGGCCGCGTCCACGTCCGCATCACACAGGACCTTGTTGTCGGCAAAGGAGGCAAAGGCCGCAACGACGCTCGTCTTTCCGGTCCCCCCCTTGCCGCTGATGACGACGATTTCTTTCATTACAACAGCTCCTTTTCATGCAGCGAGTCTCTCGATGCGATGATACAGGTCGAGGAATTTTTCTTTCCATTCGGGCATTGCCTCCACGATCATCTCGCCCCTGGAATAGGCCTCGGCGATCCGCCGGTCAAAAGGGATCTCCATCAATACGGGAATGCCCTCCTGTTGGGCATAGGTCCACACCTGGTCATTTCCCATGTCCGACCGGTTGATGACCAAACCGCAGGGGATGCCCAGAATCCTGACCCCCCCGACGGCCAGTTTCAGATCGTGGAGGCCAAAGGGCGTCGGTTCTGTCACCAGGAGGACAAAATCCGCGCCCTTCATGGAGGCAATCACCGGACATGATGTTCCCGGAGGGGCGTCGATAATGGTCAGTGAGCCGTCCCGGGCATATTCGCGCACCCTTCGAATCAGGGGGGGCGACATGGCCTCCCCGACCCGCAGCCTTCCATGGACAAACTCGATCCCGTTCCGGTGTCCCCGCTCGATCACGCCCAGTTCCCGGCCCACCTCTGTAATGGCCTTCTCAGGGCAGACCTCCATGCATCCGCCGCAACTGTGGCACATTTCATGGAAAGGCAGAACAGTCTCGCCGATAACCACAATGGCCTTGAACTGGCAGATCTCGCCGCATTTCCCACACAGCGTGCACTTTTCCATATCCACCTCGGGGACCGGGGTGGTGATGGTCTGAACCTCTTCAATGGTCGGGTGGAGAAAGAGGTGGCCGTTGGGCTCCTCCACATCGCAGTCCAGGACCTGGACATTGGACCCCACGGAGACGGCCATATTGGTGGCCACCGTGGTCTTCCCCGTCCCCCCCTTTCCACTTGCGATACTGATAATCATGGGTGACTCCTTGAGTTATTAAACGAGAATTCTGAGAAACGATCTCTCACAGTTCAGCGCTTCCTGCAAACCCCTTCGAATGATGGAGCAGTGGAGTACTGGAGTAATGCAGAGCACCCCTCCAGCCCAGTGGCAACTAACATTCAAGACTCCAACACTCCAGCACTCCAGCACTCCAGCACTCCACCATTCCATCACTCCTCCCTGCTCCTTACTGACGGCCGGATGCCCTAATGGTCGCAGATATTGGCCCCTGACACCAGGGTCTTCGCAAGATACTGGTTGGCCAAAGACTCGGGTGAGTCCATGGGCGCGCCGATGATGACCTCGACCCCTTTCTCCCGAAGAAGGGCCTGTGCCCTTTCGCCCATTCCCCCCACGATGACCACGTCAGCCCCCTGATCATAGAGCCATTGTGGAAGCACTCCGGGCTCGTGGGGCGGGGGGGTCCGCATATCCGTGCCAAGGATCTTGTTATTCTCGGTTTCCATGAATGCGAACTGATCACAGTGTCCGAAATGGGATGCCAGTTTTCCTCCGGACACGGGAACCACAACCATCCTTGCATCCGGCGAGGACTTCTTCCGGGTCGGAACCTCTTTGCGGGTCTCCCGGACAGCCGGGGCCCGGGTCTCTGATAACTGAATAACCGCATCAACGATCTTGTTGAATTCCCGGGTGATGGCGAGGTCCGGGTTGTCCAGGATTCCCATATCCCCGGTGTCGCCGTTGGACACCACCTGCGGTTCAAGGGGGAGGGTCCCCAGGAGTCTCAAACCTTCCCTCTTTGCAGTCAGCATGCCCCCTTTGGTCTTGAAGATGTCGATCGATTTTCCACAGTGAGGGCATATCAGCCCGCTCATGTTTTCCACAAGGCCCAGGATCTGCATGTTGACCTGGCGGCAGAAGTTGATGGACTTCCGTACATCTGCCAGTGAAATTTCCTGAGGCGTGGTCACGATAAGGGCCTTTGCATCGGGTATGGTCTGGGCAACGGTCAGGGGCTCGTCGCCCGTCCCCGGCGGCGAATCGATGATCATGTAGTCGAGATCGTCCCACTCAATATCGGATATGAACTGACGGATGACCCCGATCTTAAGCGGCCCTCTCCATATCGTGGCCGCATCCTTGTTCTCACCCATGAGCGGCTCGATGGAAATCACCTCCATGGTCGGCAGGTACCTCACGGCATGGGCCTTACCCTCCCGCGTGGCCGGACCGATGGTTCCCCTGAGCCCCAAAAGGCGCGGGATGCTGGGGCCGTGGAGATCCACGTCCATCAGACCCACCCGGTAGCCGCGCTTGGCCAGGGCGACCGAAAGATAGGCCGCCACGCTGCTCTTGCCCACGCCGCCTTTTCCGCTCATGACCAGTATCTTGTTTTTTATCCGTCCCAGCCGTTCTTTTATCTCCATATCCTGCCGCTGATGCTGGTCCTTCTGTCTTCCGCTTGTCATAACCCTCTAACCTCCGGTTTCTTCTTTAAATTCTTAGACATTCGATGGCCTCGCAAAAAGGATTTTTACATGGACATCACAGGTTGCTTCACGAAAACACAGCCCGGTTATTCCTTATCATGGCATGTGGTTTACCGCCGTACATTGTGCCCGACGGATCGCTTCCAGTCGTGATACCCCAAAGATCCCCCTCAAACGAAAAGAATCATCCCGTGCCCTGGCTGTCGCAATTAACGTGCCAGACCGGGGATATGGTGCGACCCAGAGAACAAACAGCTTACTATCAGCAGGTTATACAGTAATTTCCGTTGCAGGGGGAAATAACGTTGCAACATGGCTTGCGTTTATGCAACGGTAGGGCTCATAACGATTGCAATGATGCGAAGCCAGGGGATCGTTTTTGCCCTTGGCATGAGCCGGCCCGCTTTCATGACTCTGCCGACCCGCGGCTTCACACCTTCTGATAGAGGGCCAGTATCCCCTCCAGGGGGCTCAGATGCCGCAGCAGCCGGAACCCGGGATATTGCGGCAGGATCTTATGAAGGCCATAGACCATGAAAATGGCGTCCTTTCGAGCTGTCTCCGCCAGCATCTCTGCAAACGCGTCGTGCATGACCAGGTAGGTATAAAAGAGATTGAATGAGCCGACCTGAAGGCCTGTCCTGAGGGCAACCGTTTCGTGAAGCCGCCTGTCAGTGGAATCGCCGTGAAATAGAAAGACGTTTTCCGGGGGTGTCTGGAGCCCCTCCTTTTCCAGGAAAGCCTCCAGCCGGCACCGCAGAGGGCCATATTCGTCAAGGGTCCATTCATCCATTTCAATGCCGACCGACAGCCTGACGAGATAGCTGAAAAAGAGGTTGACCCGGCCGTCAGCGCATCCCAGATCCAGAAATGAGGTCTCACCCGGGACGATGATCGCTTCCTCCATCAGCCGATCGGCGCACGCAAGAAGTGTCAGCAGATCGGTCGAGCGCCTGAAGCCTAACGGGCCCGAATCTCCCACTTTTCTCCGGTCATAGAACTGGGCTAGCCGGGTAAGGCTGTTTTTGAGTCGTTGATCCATTTTTTCAAGACGGCCTTGATGCGCTCATGGAGAACGAAAAGGGCATCCACCTCTGCACCCTCCTTCTCCCGAAGCGCGGCGATGCTGCATGGATCGATCTGATCAGTTACCTTTCTGCAAAGATAATTGATGCAGATGATATGACGGGCCCTCAGGATGCACCCGTTTTCACCTGAGAAATAGCAGGCATGGGGCCGGCGCCTCTCCTCGGGGAGGCGTACCCCCAGAAGTCGGTTGATGAGAAGGAGCCAGGCATCATACCTGTCTTCGATGCCGGCCCCGCAGCAGGAGCCCCCCTCTTCCCGGTCACATTGCCGGCATATTTCGACAATTCCGGACTGCGCCATCTCCCCGCGGGTGTCGGCGGCAGCCCGTCTCAGTTTATGCAAGAGCCCGGCGATCTCCCGGTCGCTGAGGAACGCCTTACCGAATCGCTCATACCGGCGCCGGGCCCAGGCGATCTTTTCTTCGATGGGGCTCGAGAGGGATATCTGTGGCGCTGTCATTCACCCTTCTTTTTCCCGGCCCGGGTTCCTTTCTTTTTTTCCTCTTCTTTCTTGTCGTTCCCGAAATCCTTGAGCCCCTCGGCCAGTTCCTTTAACTTCTGGTCGACCAGGTAATTGATAGTCCCTTTTGGATAAGCCCCCTTGGCATTCTTCTCTCCCGCCTTCTTCCCGGTCAGGATCTCAATGCCCTGGTCGATGGTTGTTACCGCATAGACGTGGAACCGACCCTTTTCAATCGCCTCCACCACGTCTTTGCGGAGCATCAGGTCCTTGACATTGCTCTGGGGAATCATGACGCCCTGTTTATCCGTAGCCCCCATTTTGCGGCAGCAGTCAAAGAATCCCTCTATTTTTTCATTGACCCCGCCGATGGCCTGGACCTCGCCCCTCTGGTTGACCGACCCGGTGACAGCGATATACTGCCGGATTGGGACCTCGGACAGACTCGAGAGAAGTGCGTAGATCTCTGTGGAAGAGGCACTGTCGCCGTCCACGCCCCCGTAGGATTGCTCAAAGGCGATGCTGGCGCTGATGGTCAAGGGTTTGTCCTGGGCATATTTTTTGCGCAGATACCCGCCCAGGATCAGCACCCCCTTGTTATGGGTATTGCCCGATAGATCCGCCTCCCGCTCGATATTGATGATACCGGCCCGGCCCATGGACGTGGAGGCCGTGATACGGGAAGGCTTCCCGAACATATGGTCGCCCAGGGAATAGACCGCAAGCCCATTCACCTGTCCCACTGCCTCGCCCTCAACGTCAATCATCAGGGTCCCCCGATCGATCATCTCCTGGATATGCTCCTCAACCATACTCGACCGGAATATCCTTGCTGAAATGGCCGCCTCCACATGCGCCTGCTCCACGGTCTTCTGATTCTTCTGGCCCGCAAAGTAATCGGCCTCACGGATAAGGTCGGTTATCTCCGGAAAGCTGGTGGAAATCTTCTCCTGTCTTCCCGTCATCCGGACGGCCTGTTCCACAAGGGCGGCCACCGCGGTCCTGTCAAAAGGCCTCAGCTGCTCTTCCTCTGTTTTCATCTTAATGAAGCCCGCCATATGGTGGAAAGCCTCTTCGTTCTTATCCATGGATGTATCGAAATCGGCCCGGACCTTGAACACCTTTTTGACGTCCTGGTCATAGTAGAGGAGGAGGTGGTAGAGGTAGGCATCGGAAATGACCACGACCTTGACATTCAGATCGATCGGCTCCGGTTTCAGCCCGCTCGTGGTAAAGAGGTAAAAGGGATCATAGGTCTGGATTTCGAGCTTTTCGCTTTTCAGGGCCCTCTTCAGGGCCTGCCATACCCCGGGCTCCATGATGGCATCCAGGAGATTGATGACAAGGTAACCGCCCATGGCCTTGACCAGCGAACCGGCCTTGATCTTGCTGAAATCGGTGCGCCATATGCCGGCCCTGTCCACAATCCGCTCAATGCTCCCGAAGATATTCCGGTAGGTGGGGTAGCTCTCCACAACCACAGGCGGCGATTTCTGGTCACTGTTATCCACCAGCAGGTTGACCTGATAAGGCTGGAACCGGTCTCCTTCCGGCATCATCATCATGGGAAGGCCCGGAATCTGGGCCTGCTGCTGTGGATTGAAAATCTGGAGGTTGTCGGCCATATCTTCCAGCATCTCTTTCAAATATTCCTTGACTGCCCCGGTCTCATATTTCTGGATCAGTGGCGCTGCCAGATCCGATGCGTTTTTCATGAAGGTCACCCGGTCCATTTCTTCCACCTTCTCCTGGACCTCCTTCTGCAGATCCCTGAGTGCAAGAAATATCTGATCGATCTGTTCCCTGAGCCGGGTGTGTTTTTCCTTCATCGTCTCAAATTCATCTTTGGGAAACCTCCCCCTTTCGACCATGGCCTCCACCTGGTCGATGTGCATCGGCTTTTCGTCAACCAAGGGCATCACCTCCGGCCGCTTGATCTGCCCCACCTGAACGTCCACCAGAGCAAAGCCCTCTTCCTTCACCCGTTCATCCAGGTTCTTGAAAAAGGCCTTCCCTTTTGCCTCATAGGCCTCCATGATCTCTTTTTTCATGTTGATATATTCCTGGCTCTCGAAAAGCTGGGGGATCTGCTTCTTCAGGGTGTCGACAAAACCGCCGACGTCTTTCTTGAAGGAGATGCCGGTGCCTCCCCTAAGCCGGATCAATATGGGAGCCTCCGGGTTCTTGAAATTGTTGACATAGCAGAGATCATCAGGGACCTTGTCCCTTCTTGAAATTTCTTCGAGCAGCTTCTTGACGGTGGACATCCTGCCGGTTCCCGGCATACCGGTCACAAAGACATTGTACCCCTGCCTGTCTACGCCCATACCGAATTTAAAGGCATCGACCGCTCGATGCTGTCCGATGATCTCCTTCAAGGGTTGGAGGGCATCGGTCGTTTCAAATGGCAGCGTGGCGGGATCGAGCCGCCACCTGAGTTGCTCGATGGGCACTTCCGGATAAGCGCTTTTTTTGGGCATTGTGGTTCTCCTTGTCTTTGATGCATTTCAAAGGGTAACGTTCAAAACCTGATGATCCTCGAGCGATCATCCTGGCAGGCTTGCACTTTCAATCAAACTCGATCTTTATGCTGCGGGTCTCTCTGGGTTTCCACTTGGGCACCACGATCTTCAATATGCCGCCATGGAGGGTCGCCTTGATCCCTCCGATCCTTGCGCGGGACGGGAGGGGCACGCTGCGGCAAAAGGAACTCAGCTTCCTCTCCACTCGCTGGTAATAGCCGCCTCCTTCAACAGAGGTCTCCTTTTTGCATCCCTTGATCGTCAGTCTGTCATCAGTGACAGACACCTCCAGGTCATCGGGATCGACCCCGGGGATCACCGCCTTGATCGTCAGAGCATCATCGGTCTGGAAGATCTCCAGTGAAAGGCCTCCGGAAAAGCCTCCCATCAACAGGTCCGCACCTATGTCGGGGCAATACTGGTTGAGGAGATAATCCATATCCCTCCGCATCCTGTTTATCTCTTTATCCATCCAGAGGATCAGTTCCGCCATGACAGGATCTCCTTGTTCATGCTTCGATGTTTCACGCCCTGGTCCCACTGGCAGCAGGATTCGAGGTGCGTCTCTTTCAATCCGCTATTCCCTGTAACCGTCCGGTACAGCACGGCCGTCCACATATACCCGGTTTTCATTATCCAGGGCGAACCGGCCCCTTGCGATCATCTCGATGGTCCTGGGAAAGATCTTCCAGTCCCCGGCCGCCTTGAGCCGATCCTGGTGCTCATCCGCAACCTGCCGCAATCTCTCGGGGTCCCTGACAACGGCATCGAGCGCGTCAGGGAGCGTCACGGTGAGCGCCTCCGACACCATCAGGAGGGGCCCAGTATCCACCCCCTCGTCTGTCCAGAGCGTAGAGGACCTGAGGGTCGTCTCTCCCGCAGAAATGGCGTCTTTCACTGCATCATCGCCCACATATTTTCTGCGGCCGTCAGGGAGGCGCAGGGAAAGATCCGCGGGGTGAACATTCACGCACCTGTTAAGGGTGATGTAACTCATATACCCGCCCAGGGCAATGCAATCGATGTCAAATGCCTCAACCAGCCTTGCGGCGACACGGTCATATTCCTGCCTGGCAGCCAGCCCTCCAGACGTCAGAACCGTGCGTTTGAGGCCCCTTTTCTGATGAAAGGCCCTGATGTCGTGGCTGAAATAGGGTAGACCATTTTCGAGGGCGATCCTTTCCCCGGCGCAGCGCCCGTCCGACCTGTCGCTGAATATGAAAACCGTTTCGAAGGGGGACCTGTCCTTGCCGGCATTCAGTTTCCGTTCGTGCTCCAGAAGCCGCATGATATTGGTGCCTGAACCCGACATGAAGGCTGCCACCCGCATCGGTGGCCCGGCGCTCTCAGGATCAAAGATAGGTGTGATGGTCATTCTGGACCCCCTTCCATCAGGGCCTCAACCGGCTTCATCTGATAAGGGGTTCCCTGTTCCAGGGCCGTCAGGACGCTTCCCCCGCCGGTGAAGTAGTAGGCGTCCGGGTCATCCAGACCTGCCATGTAGATCCCTGGGCAGAGATTCCGGAGCTCTTGAAGGGTATCGCCGCCGGCAAAGAGTCTCGCCGCAGAGGAATTGTCCCCGATAAGTCGGTACAGGGCCTCGGAACCTTCATAAAAGAGGGGCATGAACCCCATGACCGCATTCACAAAGATCGTTCTGGCGGAAGCGATGATATCCGCCACCCCCTTTTTCTGAAACGATGCGGGGTCGATATCCACGAGATATCGGATATCCCGGCCCTTCTTCAGCCCTTCAACCCCGATGGACCGGTACCGTCCCTCGACCCGCTCCTCCATGGTCTCCGATTCCACCACAAAGGGCAACTCGACGATCTTTTTACCGCTCCTGTCCAGTTCCACCAGCTCCGCTGCGAGCGCCCGGTCTTCCTCGGTCACCCCGGCAATCCGGATATCGTACTTAGCGGCCAGAAAGGTATTGTACATCAGGCCTCCCAAGATCAGGTGATCCACCCGCTCGTAGAGGGCCTTGAGAGGACCGATCTTGGTGTCGTACTTGGCCCCGGCCACGACCGCCACAAATGGCTTCTCCGGCTCCAGGACCCTGTGGAGGTTCGTCAGTTCCTTCTGCAGCAGGATGCCTGCAAAGGAAGGTAACTTCCGCGCCACATCGTAGGTGGAGGCATGGGCACGCCATGAACCAAAGGCGTCATTGACGTAAATGTCGGCCAAAGATGCCAGTCCATGGGCCAGGGTGGCCCGCTCAGGCCCTTTTGCCTGTTCACCCTCAAACCATCGGGTATTGGGGAGATAGATCATCCCTGCCTTTCCCTGCCTCAGATCGGCAATGGCTGGCTCGATGGATTTGTCGATATGCGTAATCCCCTTCTCAGGATCTGCTGAAAATTCCGGGACATGAATCCTTAAAGGAAGTTTCTGTTCCAGATAGCGCACAATCGGTTCTATTGCCTCGTCCTTCCGGCACGAAATCCGGCCTGTCTTCTTATCCCTGGGCCTTCCCACATGGGTCATCAGGATCGGCTTTCCTCCTCCTGTGGCAATGGCATAGAGCGTCCCGATGGTGGCATCGATACGGTACGGATCTTTGATCCGGCCCTTTTTGACCACGTTATGATCGACCCTTGTCAGGACGACCTTTCCTTTCATATCGCTTTGTTGTATAAGCCTCAGACGGGGGTCCAGTTTACCTTTTTCCATGGGGCATCCTCTGGGATTTAAATGACGCGATTCGATCACATAAGGGGCATGCATTGGATTTTACTGAATACTGCCTAAAAGTCAATATAGTTTGTGAGGCGCAATGCGCAAGGCGTGAGGCGGTTGAGTCCCGCTCGAAAGCGGGATTGAGCTGTTGAGCCCGCAGCGATTTATCGGCCATCAGCTATGAGCCGCCCAGCGTCCGGAAAGGAATCGGCATCATGATTGTAAGGAATCTGAATGACAAGGAAGTGCTCGAGACCACCTATCGTGCCCACGGCGGGGCGATCGCCCAGATGATCCTGGACCGGCGCACCTTAAAAGAAATCGGGTTTCTGGCCATTGCCAGTCTCAAACCCGGCAAGGAGATCGAGGCCCATGTGGACCCGATGGAGGAGATCTATTTTGTTCTGAGCGGGTCCGGTGAAATGCGCGTGGACGGAGAGGCCCGGGCCGTGAAGCCGGGGGATGCTGTCTGGATCCCGACCGGTTCCAGCCATGCACTCCTGAATACCGGTGAAGAAGATTGCCTGATCCTGGTGGTCGCATCTCCTCCATGGTAGAGGCCCGTTGCGGTGCGTGCTCTGATCATCAGACCCGGGGCACTGGGGGATACCCTCCTGCTGCTTCCGGCGCTCAACGATCTCGCCGGCAAGGTCAGCGTCACCTTTGTGGGGAGGCAGCCCGGCCTCGACTTCATCCGGCCTCATGTGGATCGCGCCATGGATCTGGAGGGATCCGGATGGCGCTGTCTCTTTATGGATCAGCCGGACCCGGTCCGACTCCCCGTGCCGGAAAGGGACATCAAGATCGCCGTTGCATTTTTCAGTGATCCGGATGGCCTGATCCAGCGAAACCTGAGAGCCTCTCTGCCCCATGCTGCCGTCCATCTTTTCCGATCCTTTCCACCCGGCGACAAAAATATCCATGTGGCCGAGTACCTGGGCGGCTGCCTGACATCCGCAGGTCTCCCTGTGGATCCTGCCCGCTCCATGGAGGCCGTGAAAAACGGCGCCCTGTTTAACTGGACAAGGCCGTCTGAAAAGAGAGCCCGGATCGTCCTGCACCCCGGATCCGGCTCTCCGAAAAAGAACCATCCCCCCGGGCTCTGGATCGACCTGGCGAGCCGGTTCAGCCGTGACCCGGGCCTCAAAGGCCTCCAGCGCGTTTTTCTCCTGGGGCCGGCAGAATCAACGCTTCATGCTCATTTTGTGGAGTATCGACGATCCGGCGATGCAGAGATATTGCTCTCTTCGAACCGGGAACTGCTTATGGAAACGCTGGACCGGGCGGCCTTATTCCTGGGCCATGACAGCGGCATTACCCACCTGTCAGCCATGCACTGCATCCCCACGGTGGCACTTTTCAAGAAAAACAATGCCACGCAGTGGAGACCTTTGGGCCCGTTTGTACGCGTCATAGAGGGCAGGGACCCTGACATGGCGCTTCTGCAACGAACACTTGAGGCGGCCGGAGAGCTTGTCCGCAGCGTGCGTTAGTCAATCCCTGACTTCGCAGTGATTTATTTAAATGATACCATCTTAACCACTTTACCTCACTTTGGGCACTTTCGTTCACTTTAGGCACTCTCCCGGTATATCCGGGTTGGGGAGGAAGAGATGTCCACTGTCATGATACAGCCGTCAGATTATGAAACCGCGCGTAAGGCCGTGGATCGGGCCTTCGAGCTCTTTCCGGTGGCGGTCGCGGGTCGGAGGGTCCTGATCAAGCCCAACGTGCTGCGGGCTTCGGAGGCTCGTGAAGGCATCGTGACCCATCCGGCCGTGCTGCGGGCCGTAGTGGAAAAGGTGGAAGAGACGGGGCCTGCAGCCCTGATTGTGGGAGACAATCCCGGTCTCTTCAACTACGGCGACAACGAAAACTGCTTTGAGAAAACCGGGCTGATGGAGGCGGCCAAGGGGTATTATCGGAATATCGGCAATGACTCACAAAGGGTGCCGTTTAACGCCGATTACACGCCGTGGGTCAGCGTCTCCAGGGCCGTGCTCGATGCCGACGTCCTCATCAGCCTTCCTAAATTCAAGACGCACGGGCTGACCATTGTGACCGGCGCCATCAAAAACAGCTACGGATATCTGCCCGGGGCGCAGAAGGCCCGGTTGCATAAGGCGGCAGGCAGTCCAGAGCGCTTCCATGAACTCATTGTGGAGGTATTCCGGCTTCGCGTCCCCGATCTTTTTATCGTGGATGCGGTGACGGGCATGGAGGGGAACGGTCCTGCATCGCCCGACCTCAGAGAGATCGGTCTCATCATGGCCTCGGATGATGCCGTGGCCATGGACGCCGTCATGGCCACGATGATGGGTCTGGAACCGGACCGTCTTCGTTTCCTGCGGATGGCACAGGAACTGGGTCTGGGCTCGTATGATGTTGACAAAATGGAAATCATCGGCGATCTGAAAATCCTCCCTGATTTCAAGCTGCCTCCTTCAGGCGGTGAAGCCGTTTCGCAAAACCGGGCTATTCAGGAAATGATGCGCAGCCGGACCCTGTTGAGGCCTCAGGCCGATCCGGACCTCTGCACGGCCTGTGGGAACTGCATTGACCAGTGCCCGGTAACGGCCCTGTCCATGGACAGGGCTCTGCCCCGTGTGGATCCCGATACCTGCATCACCTGCTTCTGCTGCCAGGAAATCTGTCCTGAAAAGGCAATGACGCTCAGGTGATGCAGGTTTTGTTGATTTTATTGCTGGTGCGAGAGGGGGGGCTCGAACCCCCACGGGAAATCCCACTGGATCCTAAGTCCAAAAAGGTGTTGATTCCATGGCACGTCCGGTAAAGCGAGTGAAAAGCTCATCCATATATATTTCATATAGTTGGCTCGCTTTCCATATCAAAATGAAATCAAGGGAACGACCGGGAAACAGGGGGATATTTTCAGGTAAATGTTGACCAAAGCCGATGCATTTGGCGAGGCCGCCGGGTCTTTCACAAAGCTCCCGCTTGACTAAATTCCCTTTCTTGACATTCTTGTCAATTCCATCCATAAAGTCAAGGGCAATGAGATATCACGTGTTCAGGGATCATCAGGCTTGATTAAATAAATATACTTGACAATCCAGTCAAGTTTGGGTATT
>Ga0209164_1000243_pt1 | contig 164441 bp, 117 predicted proteins | sample MTBNYHSulfiMetaG_FD_187458 | JGI IMG/M metagenome (GOLD analysis project Ga0209164, IMG submission 187458) | Enrichment culture microbial communities from rom New York Harbor, USA that are MTBE-degrading - MTBE-NYH (New York Harbor Sulfidogenic)... | ecosystem: Environmental > Aquatic > Marine...
CGCCACGCTGCCGACGAGCGAGGTCCCCTCCAGCAGGGCCATCTTCCCCGTCATGCCGATGCCCCAACTTGGATCCCCGGGATCCTCGGAGATGGCCACTCGCTGCGAGCCCTGGTCGGGCACGCCTACCAGGATGCCCACCATGAGGGCGGTCTGCAGCAAGCTGAAGAGCGTCTCGAGACGTGCCGAGCGCCCGAAGTGCTCGCGATGGACGTGGCTAATCTCGTGCCCGATCAGATGGGCGAGCTCGTCGTCGGTGATGCCGCTCTCCAACATGCCACGCGTGATGAAGAGAAATCCCCCCGGCAGCGCCATGGCGTTCGGTTCGGGCATGTCGAGCACCTGGAAGTTGTAGGGCAAGTCCTCGCCCCCAGCGACCGAGGCCACTCGGTACCCGATTTCGGAGATCCGGGCTTGCCACTGCTCGTCTTCGTGCAGTCCGATCGTCTCGACCAGCATGGTGGCGATTTCGAGACCCATGCGGACATTGTCGGGAAGCGACTCCAGGGCCGGATCGCGCTGCGGGCCCTGCTGAAACCCGCCGTCCGCCGGGGTCTGCGCCCAGGCCGTGCCGAAGCCGAAGCCGAAGCCCATGTCCAAGCCCGTGCCCAAGCCGAAGCTCGTGCGCGTGCCCAAGCTCGTGCGCGTGCCCAAGCTCGTCCCCGTGCCCGCCTCTGCTCTGGATCCGGCGATGAACACCCAAGGTCCGCTGAGCAGGGGGAGGAGGGGAGAAAAGAGCACCAAGAACACAACGAGGACGCAGGACAGCCGCAGCAAGGCCAGGCGGGCCAAGAACCCCCGCCGGCACCCCGTGGCCCCGGGAAACGCCGCCCGGCTCGAGTCGGCGGACGATGCGCTCAATCAACCTCCTGTCCCTAGCAGGTTCTCGGGGGCCGCACGCATTCGGGCCGGGGCGCCCTTTGTCCGGGTCGGGGCGCTGCTCACCGCGGGCCACGCTCACGCCACGACCACGCTAGCCGCGCGGCCCCGACGGGTCAAGATGACGGCGGGGACCCCAGCGCTACACGCACCCGTTATGACCCGCTATTCCACAGGGAGTTCCGCGTAGGTCGATGGAGCTGGCCCGCGGCTTGCTGAAACCACCGCCGGGGGGCGCTGGCCTATCGGAGGGCCGGCAGGTTGCGACGGGTGGGTGCGTCTCCCGCCGCCCGACGGTCAGTAGCGGATCTGGAAGCCTGCGCCGATGGGGGTGGTGTCGCCCCAGGTGGCCGAGACGCGATCCACTCGCGCGATCTCGGGGCCGCGGTGGATGAACTCCAGCAACTGCCTCAGGGCGCTCTCTTCACCGGCGGCGACGACCTCGACCGTACCGTCCGGCAAGTTGCGGGCGAAGCCGCGCAGCCCCAACTGCCTGGCGGTGGCGATGGTCTCCGCGCGGAAGCACACGCCCTGGACCCGTCCGTGGACGATGGCTTTGAACTGCCCCATGGAGCACCTCGTTCAGCGGGGGTAAAGAGCCTGGTAGCCAGATGGTTCCAGGTCCCGCGCTCCCGGTCAAGGTGGATGGCTCGGGGGCCATGGGGGCCGCAGTCGGCCATTCGCGCCCGCGTCTGGGATCCGCTATGCTGGTCGGGACGTCCAAGCTGGTCGGGACGTCTAGGGTCATCGGGACGTTCCAGGACCCGGTCGGCCGCAGTGGCGCGAGGGTCGGTGGCCGTCCACAGGAGGTCGTGAGCTGATGCTGCCGAGGGCAGGCGTGTGATGCTGCGCGCAAGACTGGACAAGTCAGGGTGCCCGCCGGGTCACTCGCCCCATGAGTCGCTCGCCCCCGAGGGCCATTCAGGCGCAACGCGCCGCGATGCCGGCGACGAGTTGCTCGCCGCCGCCGTGGCGCGCGAGCTCACGGGAACTCGCTACGAGATCGCGGCTGCCGGCTACGCACGCCTGACGCGGCCGCTGCGGCGCCTGGTCCTGCCGACGCAGCTGCCGCAAGGCATCTGGCCGTTCGTCTCCCGCCCCGCGGAGGAAAGACGCCGGCCGCCCGGCGAGCCGGTCGCGTCGGTCGTGCTCTTCGACATCGAGAGCCTGGGGTTCATCGGCCGGCCGCTCTTTCTCATCGGCGCGGTCCATGGCCGGCATGTTGCCGGTGAGCTCTGGGATCTGGAGATGGTCCAGTACCTGGCGCGCGACTACGCCGAGGAGGAGGCGATTCTGACCGCTTTCCGCGAGGATGCCTCGCGCGCCGACCTCTGCGTGAGCTTCAACGGGCGCACCTTCGACCTGCCGTTTCTGGAGCTGCGGGCGGCCTACTACCGGCAAGAGCCCTATCGTCCCCGGCAGCATCTCGACCTGCTGCCCGTGGCCCGGCGCTGCTGGGGCGCGCGCCTGCCCAACTGCCGGCTGAAGACGCTCGAACACCTGATCTGCGGCCGCCCGCGCGCCGGGCTCGACATCGACAGCGCCCGCGTGCCCGAGGCCTACCACCGCTTCGTCCGCACCGGCGAGCCCTTCGAGCTGTTGGAGGTGCTCGGTCACAATGCCACCGATCTCACCAGCCTGCTCGAGCTGCATGCACGCGCGGCCGCGGAGCTAGGGCGTGAGACAACGTCGAAGGGTGACGCCGAAAGGTGACGCCGAAAGGAACGAGACATGAGCGCTGAACTGCGTCCTGGGTCCGCATCGGGTGAAGGCTCCGCGCGTGGTGGAACCCGGCGAGAAGCGGCACGGGGCAAGGGGCGCGCGAAGGCCGCGGCCGCGCCAGGGGCTCCTGGGCGCGGGCGCGGCAGCCAGGGTCGTGGTGGCCAGGAGCGCGGCGGCCAGGAGCGCGGCGGGCAGGGTCGTGGTGGCCGGGAGCGCGGCCCGGCGCGGCTGCTGGAGAAGCTCGAAGGTCTGGCGTACCGCAACGAATCGCTGGTGCGCGTCGAGGAAATCCCGCGGCGGCGCGCGGCCTACGGGACGCTCTCGCGGCCGTTGCCCGAGCCGGTCGCGAGCGCCCTGCGTTCGCGCGGCATCGAGCGGCTCTACGTCCATCAGGCCGAGGCAGTCGAGGCCACGCGCGCGGGCGAGAACATTGTCGTCGTGACCGGCACCGCCAGCGGCAAGACGCTCTGCTACCTCGCGCCGGTGCTCGAGGGTCATCTGGCGGACCCCGGGGCGACCGCGTTGATGCTCTTTCCGACGAAGGCCCTGGCGCAGGATCAGCTCAAGGGCATCACGGCGCTGTGCGAGGCCGCGGGCGGCGCGCTGGACTTCACGGCCGGCACCTACGACGGCGACACGCCGCCGCGCCTGCGCAGCAAGCTGCGCGATGAAGCCGCGGTAATCCTGACCAACCCCGACATGCTCCACGCCGGGATCCTGCCCAATCACGCCAAGTGGGCGCGCTTCTTCTCGCAGCTCCGGTACGTCGTGTGCGACGAGATCCACGTCTACCGCGGGATCTTCGGCTCGAACGTCGCCAACGTCATGCGGCGGCTGCGGCGCATCTGCCGCCACTACGGCGCCGACCCCAGGTTCATCTGCTCGAGCGCGACGATCGCCAACCCGGGCGAGCTGGCCGAGGGGCTGACGGGCGTCAAGTTCCGCCGGATCGATCGCGATGGCTCGCCGCGCGGCCGCAAGCACTTCGCGCTCTGGAATCCTCCCGTCTTGAGCCACACGAGCATGGACCGGCGCAGCTCGAACCTCGATGCGCGCGATCTGCTCCTGTCGTTCATCCGTGACGGGTATCAGGGGATCACCTTTGTGCGCGCCCGGCAGGTGGCGGAGGTGCTGCTGCGCTACTGCCAGGAAGAGCTGGGTTGCCACGGTGGCGGGCTGGCGGCGCGCCTGCGCGCCTACCGCGGCGGCTACCTGCCCGAGGAGCGCCGCGCGATCGAGCGGGCGCTCTTTGGCGGCGAGCTTCTGGGCGTGATCTCGACCAACGCGCTCGAGCTGGGCATCGACGTCGGTTCGCTCGACGTGGCGCTGATGGTGGGCTACCCAGGCACGATCGCCAGCACCTGGCAGCAGGCCGGCCGCGCGGGCCGGACCGATGCCGATGCGCTGGCGGTGCTCATCGCGCACAACACGCCCATCGACCAGTACCTGATGCGCCACCCCGAGTACTTCTTCAGCCAGTCGCCCGAGCACGCGGTGATCGATCCCAACAACCCGCACATCCTCCTGGGGCACCTGCGCGCCGCGGCCTACGAGATGCCGATCGGCGCGCGCGACGAGGAGCTCTTCGGCGAGTACGCGCCGGCGATCCTCGAGATCCTCGAGGAGCACGGCGAGGTGCGCTTCGTGCGCGGCCGCTGGTACTACGCCACCGACGGCTATCCCGCGGCCGAGACGGGCCTGCGCAACGCGGGCGATGAGGTCTTCGTGATCGTCGACACCGGCACGCCGGGGGCGCCGGCGTTCGACCGGGCGACGCGGTCGGGGGACGCGGTGTTCGACCGGGCGATGCGCTCGGGGGACGCGGTGTTCGACCGGGCGATGCGCTCGGGGGACCCGTTCGATACGGCCGAGCAGCGCCTGCCGCCGCCCGCGCAGCGCCCGAGCGTGCGCCGGGCGATCGAGCGCGGGTACCGGATCATCGGCACGCTTGACCAGGCTGGGGCCTACGCCCAGCTTCATCCGCAGGCGATCTACCTGCACGACGCTGAGACCTATTTCGTCGAGCATCTCGATCTCACCGAGCGCGTGGCCTACGTGCACAAGGTGAACCTCGAGTACTACACGCAGTCGATCGCCGACAGCCGCATCCGCATCGTCGAAACCGAGAAGGATGAACGCTGGCGCCGCTCCGAGATCGGGTTTGGATCGCTGGCGGTGAGCGAGAAGGTGTATCTCTTCAAGAAGGTGCGCTTCGGTAGCCGCGAGTCGGTGGGCTTCGGGCCCGTGGATCTGCCGGTGCAGACGCTCGAGACCGAGGGCTTGTGGGTGACGCCGCCGGCCGCCGCGCTGGCCGAGGTGGCGCGCCACGGGCGCGTCGCCGCGGAAGGCCTCTGGGGCATCGCCAACGTCCTGCGCGATGTGATCACGATCCACGCGATGTGCGACGTCATGGACATCGGCACGGCGATGGACGCCCGCGGGACGGGCGCGCCCTCGCTCTTCGTCTACGACAAGTATCCCGGCGGCCTGGGTTTCGCGCGCAAGTCGTTCCACCTGTGCGAAACGATCATGCAGGGCGCGCTCGATCTGATCACCGGCTGCCCGTGCGAGGCGGGCTGCCCCTCGTGCGTGGGCGCGCCGGTCGCGCCGCATACGACCAACGACCCTGACGGCGGCGGGCGCGGACGCATCCCCGACAAGGAGGCGGCGCTCGTGCTGCTGCACCACATGCTCGAGAAGGAGCCGTACATCCCCAAGCGGCCGCGGCCCGACTACGAGGGGCTCGCGGCGGCGGGCCGGCTGGTGGGGGACGGCGGGGGGGACTTCCCAGCAGGCGCCGAGGGCGCGGGGGCCCGGGGCCGCAGAGGCGCGACCGGCGACGACGAGGTGCCCGACGCTGACGAGATCCTCCGGCGCCGCCGCGCGGTCAAGCCGCTGCCGCCCGAGGTGGCGCGCCGGCTACGGCGGAGCCTGGGAATGGGGGGCGACGCGGCGCAGGCGGGGAATTGACTCATCGGGCAGAGCGGGGGCATACTGCCTCTCGGCAACACAACGTACCGGTCCTACGACACAAACCACCCGACCGGAAGGAGGTGACCCGTATCATGCACAGGAACCAAGCGCGGAGCCAAACCGCGGAATCGGATTGGGTCGCCTCCCCTAGCCTCGGCTGAGCGCAAACTCGATCCCTTCCCGCACGGCTCCCAGCATCAAACAGTGACACACAGGAGCCATGTATGCACGAACTGACGAACGAGTGGGGAGTCGTCTGCGCCCGCGTCGATGTCTTTCAAGAGGACGGCGACGCCTGGGCGGTGGCGGTATCTTGGAAGAAAGACGTGGACGGCCTTCCCGGCCAGAGTGCCTGGGACGAAGCGATCGATGCGAGCATCGCGGAATGCGAGCAGCATGGTGCGGCCTTCATCGACTGCCGCGTGGTCACGGCCAGCGAAGGGGTCGCTGAAGCTCTGGCGGCCGCGCGCGCCGCGCTGCACTGCGATTCCCTCGTCGCCCGCGGCTTCACTCAGGGCGAGGGCCGCGTCGAATACCGTATGGACATCGAGGAAGCCCTCGCGGCGCTCGAAGCCGGGAAGATCCCATCCACGCTCACCTGGAATCAGGTCGACGTGGATAGCCCGACGGAGCTCGCCCGCGCGGCAGACTGTCTTCGCCAGGCCAGCGAGGGCGATCCGGCGTCTCATCCCGACGAGGATGCTCTGGGGTTCCTGAAGGTTCTTCTCGCGGACGAAGAGACGGCCAAGACTCCCGAGCGAATCCAGATCGGGATGTGCGCGGGCGTTCCCGCCGCGGTCCTGGCGCTCATGTCGTACCCCAGTGACGGATGGTCAACGATCTACTACCTCGGCGTCATGCCCGCCTTCCGTGGTCGCGGGCTCGGTGCTGAAGCGATGCTTCATGCGCTGCACGGCTTGAAGGCAATGGGCGGAAAGACCTACCACGACGGTACCGGATCGAATAACGCGGCCGCCCGATCTCTCTTCGCGCGCCTCGGTCGGCCTCCTTTCCGCGTCATGGAGGAATGGAGGCTCACGAAGCGCAGCGCGTAGCGCAGCGCATAGGCAGTTGCAGCGGTCATCCGCTTGGGCAGTGTGGCGGGCGGGGCCGCGATGCGTGGTGGATTCCTCGTGCGATGCGCAGCTACTTAGGCGACGGATGAGGAGGCGAAAGCTGAGGAGTTCCACACCGCCGGGGCGGACGGAAGCGATCGGTCGAGCCGCACCAAGGCGGCCGGCGCAGGGGTCAGCCGCACATCGGGCGGCTACCGCCCGCTGACCTCGGCCACGACCTGGCGGATCTGCTCGAGCACCAGGTCAGGCTGCTCCCAGGGAATCATGTGCCCGCTCTGCTCCGCCACGACCAGGACAGCCCCGGGGATTTCCGCCACCATCTGCTCGTGCGCCCGTCGCCACGCCTGCTGCTCGGCCTCCTGGGGCAGAAACCGGCGTCCGCTGGTGATCAGCCTCACGGGAATCCCCTCTCGTATCTTCGTCTCCCGCATGATCGCCATCTTGGGCTCCAGCCCCTGGCCGACCATGCGCACCATGGCCTTCTGTTCGCGCGTGAGCTTCTCCAGATCGGACGTATCGAAGGGGAGCTTGCCGGTCATGGGATGCTGGTCCCAGTACTCGACACCGTGAGAATCCACGAACGGGGCATTGAACGGATCGACGAAGACCAGGCCAACCACGGCGTCGGGGTGGTCATGGGCATGGAGCCGGATCATCCAGCCGCCGTAGGAGTGCCCCACCAACACCAGATTCTCGTCCAGGCCCAGCTTCTCGAGTGCCCGCCACAGGCTGCCGGACTCCTCCCGCATGTCGCAGGGAAGCTCGGGCAGGTCGCTCCCGCCGAAACCGGGACGATCGTACGCGACCACCGTCGCCCCCGTCGTCTGCGCGATACGAGGGGCAAGGTTCTCCCACTCGCCCGAGTCCATGCCACCGCCCGCTTCCAGCAGGACGACCAGGTCGTTCCCCGGAATGACCCAGAAGAGCAGGCGATAGGAACCCACGTCGATCAAGTGCTTTTCGCCGGCGGGTAGGGCAGCGGTGGGAGAGATGGCCGCGGGCTGGGCGTCAGCCGGAGCGTCGCCGGGAGACTGGGCGCTGGTGGGAGCGTCGCCAGAAGGCTGGGCGCTGGTGGGAGCGTCGCCAGAAGGCTGGGCGCAGGTGGGAGCGCTGGCCGCGGCGACGAGGATGACGAGGATGACGAGGATCAGGACGAACGGGAGCCTCGTGCGCAGTTTCATGGGTTCGCTCCTCAACGGGACCTGGGGGGGTGGGCCCGAGTTGCGCCGGCATCTGCTGCTGAGGATAGTACCCCAACTGTACGAGGACTCCTTCCAAGGGGTTGCGAGGAGGGGTTGCGTGGAGGGGTGGCGGGGAGTCTCATGGACTGCTGGTGGAGGCTAATGGACTCGTGCCGGGCAGTGCGGCCGCGGCGGGCACGGGCGGCGGCGCTGGCGCTCGGCGGCGCCTGCGCCATCAGCTCGGTCGGGGCAGAATGCATCGACTACGACGACTACCTGCACTGGCTGAGTCGCGCGGACACACCAGGGTATGCGCACACCGTGGCGATTTCAGGAGCCTATGCGTACGTTGCGGATCATGAGGGAGGTCTGCAGATCGTGGACATCTCGGACCCCGCATCTCCGCAGCTCGCGAGCGGCCTGATCACGCCCGGCGGTGCTCTGGGTGTGGCGATCCGGGGCACCCATGCCCTCGTCGCGGACAACCTGTTCGGCACTCAGATCATCGACATCACCAGCCCCGAGAAACCCCAGATCGTGGCCGGCCTGGACACGCCGGGGGAAGTCCTGGGCGTCGCCGTCGCGGGCAGGCATGCCCACATCGCGGACTGCGAGGCGAGGCTCCGGGTGGTCGACATCTCGAATCCCGCAGAATCCGACCTTCGTGAGCGGTGTGTCCTGGCCGGGCCCCGCCGTCGATATGGCGCTCGCGGGCACCCGTGCCTTCGTCGCCGACTACTCGTCCGGACTTCAGATCATCGATGTCACGGATCCCACGAATCCCGCGATCGCGCGCAGCCTGGACCCGGCGAGCTACGCTACCAGCGTCACCGTATCGGGCTCCCACGCCTACATAGAGGCCGATACGAGCCCTGCCCAGCCCGAGCTCGTGCGGGGGTAGCGGTACGCTTTCAGACGCTTGTCGAGGGGAGCGTGCGGGTGGCCCTTTACGATACCTCCGGTCGGCTGATCCGGGAGCTGTTCGCTGCGGCTCTGCCTGCGGGCGATCACGACATCCTCTGGGAGGGCCGCAACGCGCAGGGCGACCCTGTCGCGGAAGGCATCCACTTCGCGCGGGCAGCGACGGCCGATGGAACCGGGACGGTGCGGCTCGTGACGACTCGGTGATTCGCCAGGGATCGGGGGGCTCGGGGTGGCTAGGGGGGGCGTGGCGGTGCGCGGCGGGCCGCGGCTGCTCGAAGCGGCCCGTCGCGGCGTGGTGGCTCGGTGGCTCGTGGCGGCTGGAGGGGGCTCGTGGCGGCTCGGTGGCTCGTGGCGGCTGGGTGGCTCGGGGCGGCTCGGTGGCTCGCGGCGGCTGGGTGGCTCGCGGCGGCTCGGTGGCTCGCGGCGGCTGGAGGGGGCTCGTGGCGGCTCGGTGGCTCGCGGCGGCTGGAGGGGGCTCGCGGCGGCTCGGGGCGGCTGGGTGGCGGGTGTCGGCCTGGATTCGGCCCGCGCGAGAGATCGCGCCCGCAAGCAGAGCGATCAGTTGGCACGCGAATGGCTAGGGATTCCGATGATACCCAAATTCGCAACGTACTAATTTTTTATTGACTTGCGACGCAATCCTGATAGAGTACACGAAGTCGATCACGCCTCGCCCGGCGGAATGTGCACATCCAGTTGAACACACGCCTCGACGATTGCCTGGCTCAGCGCACCATTACAGGACCACCACAGAATCGTCTGCCGACCTTTCTGCAGGAGGAGTACTCATGTCCAATGACCGATCCGATTCGCGGAATCAACGCATCTCGGATGGCGCGGCCGCCTCGCCGGATGGCGCAGCCGGTTCCGCAGGTGGCGCTGTCGCCTCGCCGGATGGCGCGGTCGCTTTGCAGCGTGGCGCTGTCGCATCGCCGGCAGGCACGGTCGCGCACCTCTTCGCCCGCGAGGTGGACGCTGCGTTGCGGCGCGCACTCGGCGAACTGCAACGAGCTGAGCAGAATGCCGTGCTGTGCTTCGCGCAGATGGTGCAGCGCAAGCTCTACCTGGAGCTCGGCTACGCGACGATCCACCAGTACGCGGCCGAAGCGCTTGGCTTCTCTCAGAACCGAACCTACCGATTCCTGCGACTGGCCGAGGATCTCGAGCGCCTGCCCCGCCTGCGCGAGGCGGTGGCGGCAGGTGAGATCGGGTGGACGAAGGCGCGCGAGGTGGTCAAGGTGGCCAGCCCGCGAACCGAGGCGCAGTGGCTCGAGATGGCCCGGCAAACTGGGCGCCGTGAGCTCGAGGGAATGGTGGCGCGCGCGCGCAAGGTGCGGGCGGCCAGGCGCAGTTCGAACCCCGGGCAAGCAACGCTCGCCGTGGTGGCATCGTTCGCCCCGGGGGCCGAATGTTCCGTGGCGCCTGTCGCCGCAAAGCCGCGGGCGGAAGACAGCCTTATCGACGACTCCTTGGTGGACGCTTCCCTGGTGGACGCTTCCCTGGTGGACGATTCCCTGGTGGACGACTCCTTGGTGGACGACTCCCCGGCCGCCGTGGTCTTCCGGCTCGCGCCGCTCCAGTTGGCCCGCTACGAGGCGTTGATGGAGCGCATTCGCAAAGCGCGGGTTCTGGCGCCCACGCTCTCGCGCGAGGAGCTCCTGCTCGAGGCTCTCGGGCAGTTGCTCGACTCGTTCGAAGCACAGCTCGCAGATCGAGATGCCGGGGCTGGCGCGGACCATGGGCTCGCTGCGGACCATGGGCACGGTGTGGATGCCAGGCAGGGTGCGGATGGCGGGCTCGCTGCGGATGACGGGCACGCTGCGGATGCCGGGCACGGTGCGCAGGGCGGTGCTGGCGCGCATCGCCACGCCCGTCCGGGCGCGGGCCCAGAGAGCACCGGGAGCACCGGGTGGACCGGCCAGGGGGCGGCCGAGAAGATCCACAAGAGCCTTTTGCCCCGGGGCAAATCTGTAATACCTTACAGAATAATCATTTACCAATGCGACACCTGCCGGCGCGGCTTCGTGCAAACCACCCGGGGTGAGAAGTCGGTCAAGCCCGCTGAGCTGGAGGCGGCCGGCTGCGATGCGATCATCGCTCGCCCCGGCGCGAGGAATGAGGCCACGATTCCGCCGTCGGTCCGCGCGGCCGTGCTCGCGCGCGATCGGCACCGTTGCCGGGCTCGTGGATGCGGGGCGACGCAGTTCTTGGAGGTGCACCACGTGGTGCCGCGCAGCGCCGGGGGCTCGAATCGCGCCGAGAACCTCGTGACGCTCTGCAGTCGCTGCCATCAGATGTGGCATGAGCGTGGCCTGGGGGCGTTGGCGCTGATCCCACACCCATTGCCGGTCTGAGTGGGCCGCTCAAGTGCCTGCCGGTGGGGAAGCCGTGGCGCCACCGTCGCTCAGGTGCTCGCCCGCGGCGATGATTCGTTGCGCTTCGGCCAGCAGCGTCTCGCGCTCGTTGAAGGCGGGGTCGTCCAGCACCCCTTCGAGCAGGGCGCGCAGGATGCGGCCGATGGCCGGCCCCTCGGACAACCCCAGCGCCATCAGATCGTGGCCGCCGATGGCGAGGTCCTTGACGTTGAGGGCCGTGTCCTTGGCAATGACCTCGTCGATGCGCGCCAGCAGGGCCCTGAGTGGGGAGGTGTCGCCCGACTTGCGGGCGTTGCCGCCCATGTCGGCCATGCGCAGGGCGATCAGATCGGGAATGTTCTCGCGGCCCACGGTGCGGACAAAGCGGCGCACCGCGCTGTCGGTCCACTCGGGCTCGTAGTAGAACATGTGATGATAGACGAGGTGCTCGACGCGCTCGCGCTCTTCGTTGGAGTAGGCCAGCCGCCGCATGACCCGCCCGGCGATGCGCGCGCCCAGCACCTGGTGGGCGTAGAAGGTGTAATCGCCGTCGCGCTCCTCGCGGGTCTGCGGTTTGGCGATGTCGTGGAAGAGCGCGGCCAGACGTACGATGAGGTTGTCCGGCGGCGCGGCGTCGATCGCCATCAGGCTGTGCACGAGGACATCGTGCGAGTGGAAGCGGTTCTGGCGCACGTCGCGGCAGGCCGCGAGCTCGGGCAGGACGATCGCCAACAGCCCGGCCTCGAGCATGAGCATCAGGCCCCGCGAGGGTCGGGGCGCGAGCAGTATCCGGTTCAGCTCCTCGCGGATGCGCTCGTGGGAGATGCGGCGCAAACCTTCGGCCTCCGCGCGGATGGCCTGCCAGGTCGCCTCCTCGATGCGGAAGTCGAGCTGAGCCGAGAAGCGAATGGCGCGCATGAGGCGCAGCGCATCCTCGCGGAAGCGCTCGGCCGGGTCGCCGACCGCGCGGATCGTGCGGCGCTCGAGGTCGTCGAGGCCGCCGAAGGGATCGACGATGTGGCCGGCGCGCGGGTCCCAGGCCAGCGCGTTGATCGTGAAGTCGCGCCGTTCGAGGTCGCGCTCGACCTCGCGCGTGAAGGCGACCTCGTCGGGGTGGCGGCCGTCGCTGTAGGCGCCCTCGGTGCGGAAGGTCGTGACCTCGTAAACGCCGTCGCGCCAGGGCACCATCAGCGTGCCGAACGCCGCGCCGACCTCGTGCACGCGGCGGAAGAGCTTCTTGACGTCGCTCGGCGCTAAGTCGGTGGCGATGTCCCAGTCCTTGGGCCGGCGGCCGAGAACGAGGTCGCGCAAGCAGCCGCCCACGAGGTAGGCCACGCCGCCAGCCGCGCGGAGCCGATCGGCGATCTCCAGCGCGCCGCGCGGGACATCGCGGCGCAGGCGCGCGGGGTCGAGGCTGTCGAGCGACTTGCGTTTCATGCTGGTACGAGTCCTCAAGGACCGGCCCCAGACGAGGCCCGGGCAACGCGTGCGCCTGGCGGGCCGCTGGGCGGGGCGCGCCGTGCCACCGCCCGGACCCGGGCAATCCGCCGGCCCGCTGGCCCGCCAGGCCGACGGGCGGGATGCGATCGGCCACCGACCGGGCTGCATCGGGGCCGACGGGCAATTCGATCGCAGCATAGCATCCGGCCACACTGGGCACGAGGGGTTCGACCGGCCGGTGGGCATGAGGAGCTTCGCCCCACGCGGGGGCAGCTTGCGCTACCTTTGGCGAGCTCTCGGCCGGCCTGCGGCCTTGGCGGACCTTCTCAGGCGATCTACCATCCCGCTGCGTGGGTCAGGAGGGCGGCGCGCGGGCCGGGGGGGCTCGCGCACGAACCAGCCGAGGGGCGGCAATTCAGGACAGCAAGGGGCACGATGCAGACGCTGCACATCGATCTGGGGCGGCAATGGCGCGGAGGCCAACGCCAGTGCCTGCTCCTGTGCGCCCGGCTGGCGCGCGCAGGCGTGGGCGTTGCGCTCGTTTGCCGGCCGCGCACTCCGCTCTGGCACCAGGCCCGTGCCGAGAACCTGCTGCCCGCGTCGCTCAACCCGGTGGCCGATCTTGATCCCCTCGCCGTGGTGCGCCTGCTCGGCCTGCTGCGCAAGATGCGCCCGCACATCGCCGCCGCGCACGAGGCGCACGGGCTTGCGTTGCTGGCCGCGGCGCTGCGGCTCTGGCCCCGGAAGGCTGGTGCGCCGCCGGCGCTCGTCTACCACCGCCGCGTGGACGTGCCGCTATGCAGAAATCCCCTGGCGCGCTGGAAGTTCGCGCGCGTGGCGCGCTTCATCAGCGTGAGCGAGCGGATCGCGCAGATCCTGCGCGCGGGCGGCATCCCGGGGGAACGCATCGCCGTCGTCCACAGCGGCACACGCGGCGTGGCCGGGGCGCGGGGGGCGCTCGGGGGTGCCACAGGTAGCCAGGGAGTGCTCGGTGGTGCAACAGAGGGCCAGGGAGCGCCCGACGGTCGGCCCTGGGCGCGCGATGACGAGCCGCCCCTGAGCATCCGCGCGACGGCGCGGGATGACGAGCCTTCCTTGAGCATCCGCGCCGCCGTGCGCGAGGATCTGGGCATCGCACCCGAAACGGTCGTCCTGGGAACGGTGGGTGGGCTCATTCCCCATAAGGGGCACGCGGTCCTGATCGATGCGCTAGGGACCTGGCGCGCGTCGGGCAGAAGCGAGGAGATCCAGCTTCTGGTTGTGGGCGACGGGCCGCTCCGTGGGCGACTCGAGGAGCGCGCGCGCGCCCGCAGGATCGAGCGCATCGTGCGATTCCTCGGCGAGCGCAGCGACGTCGAGCTGCTCCTGGCGGCGATGGACATCTACGTGCATCCGAGCCTGACGGAAGGGCTGGGCAGCTCGATCGCCGATGCGTTCTCGGCGGGCGTGCCGGTCGTCGCCTCGAGCGCCGGGGGGATTCCCGAGATCGTGCGCCACGGCGCGACGGGCTGGCTCGTGCCGCCCGGCGATGCCGACGCGCTGGCCGACACGATCGCCCACGCGCTCGAGCACCCCGAGATGATGCTGGCCATGGCCGGCCGTGCGCGGGAGTTGTATGAAGCGGAGCTGACGGACGAGGCGATGGCGCGCAAGACGCTGGAGGTGTACCGGGGTATCGCGGGCGGCAAGGAACCCGGCTGATGCCGAGGGGATTTGCCCCCATCCCCCTCGGACCGCCTCGTGTATACTATTCGCTGAATGTGCAATCCGGTGAGGCATCACTTCGAGTCCGAGGGGTTGAGCAATCCGGTGAGGCATCACCTCAAGTGCAGGAGGGTTCTGATGCGCGCCACGAGTGGTGCTCTGCTCGTCTTGTTCGTGGGATCCTTCCTTCAACCGCCGGCGTTCGGCCGGTCGTGGCTGATACGTCCTGATGGCTCCGGCGATGCGCCGACTATCCAGGCGGGGATTGATTCAGCAAGTGTTGGCGACACCGTTCTGGTCGCCTGCGGCACTTACTATGAACATGACATTGTGCTCAAGTCGCAGGTTCATCTCCGGAGCGCGACTGGGTATGCTGACTGCGCCACAATCGACGCGCAAGGCAACGGGTCGGTCATCAGATCCGACAACCTCCAGGTTGGCTATGGCCTGAGTGGATTCACGATCACGGGTGCAGCCAACAGCGGGATGTTCTGGAGGGGGTGCTTCGGGCCCGTGATGTTCTGCAACCTGACAGGCAACTCCGGAATTCGGGGAGGTGCTGCCAGGATCGAGGGAGGACTAGGGCCCCAGTTCTATTGCTGCATGTTTCGCGATAATCACGCGCTCGGGGATGGAGGTGCGTTGTACACAGAACAAGGCTATACCTTTGTGTATCGATGCACCTTCCACGGAAACCGCTCGGGAGCCTACGGGGGTGCCATCGCCTGCCAGTCCAACGAGCTCGATCTCCAGATGGAGGAATGCACGATAGCGCTGAACACTGCCGGCCAAGGGGGGGCTGGGATCTCCTGCCTGGATGCATCGGGCTTGACCTTGCGCAACAGCACCCTTGCGTTCGGCGCCGGGGGAGAAGCAGTCCGTTGCGCAAGCGGATCGGGAACCCCCCTCGTCCAGTGCTGTGATGTGTTCGGCAACAGCGGCGGGGACTGGACAGGCCCTCTGGAACCCCTGCTCGGGCAGGACGGCAACATGTCGGAGGATCCCTTGTTCTGTGATCCGGCAGCGGGAGACTTCACGCTTCAGGAATGCTCGCCCTGTGGCCCACTGAGCTCACCTCACCCGGAGTGTGGTCTGATCGGTGCCTGGCCCATCGGGTGCGGGGGAACGCCGGTCACGCGCCTTTCCTGGGGCGCGGTCAAGGCCCTCTTCGGCCGCTGACCCGCGCGGGTCGCGCCTGCGAATGCGGGAGCCTGTGAAGAGAAGATGATCTTGAGCGACGGAGAGTCTCCTGCGCGCTTGCGCAAGGGTCGTGCCCCTGGGCCAGGATCCGTCGCAACGGGGCGGAGGTCTCGTTCGGCCAGGGGCCATGAATCCTTGGGGGGTGCCGTGAAGCTCGAATGTTGTGACGTCCTACGGATTGCTCTGCTCATTGTCCTGGGTGCTCTGTTCGTCTCGGGTGCTCTGGGCGGCGGTCTGGGTCTGGCGCTGAAGGTGCATGCGCAGGCCGCTCAGGCCGAGCCGGCAGCCAAGGTGATCCGCATCGACACCGCCCCGCGAGATGGCGTCCGCACGCTTCGGATGCGCGAGCTTTGGCGGACCGATCCCGAGGCGCAGGAATACCTCTTCGGCTTCATCGACGCGGCCGTCGCTGATCGGGAAGGCCGCGTGTTCCTGCTCGACCGGCAGGTCGGGGACGTGAAGGTCTTCGCACCCGACGGGCGCTTCCTGCGGACCATGAGCGGGCGTGGCGAGGGCCCCGGGGAGACGCAGACGCCCAGGGAACTCGTTCTCGCCTCCGATGGACAGCTCGGGGTCGTCGAGGAGTTTCCCGCCCGCATCGCTTTTCTCGATCGCGAGGGCCGGGGCGCCGGGAGCTGGGCGCTACGGTTCTCCGACGGCACGGAGCGGCCCCTGATAGCGTTCAAACAGGTGATGATCCGCGGTTCCCGAACCTATGCATCCTACGCCCGTATCTTCTTCGACACGAAGGAAGAGCTGAACGGCCTGGCCGCGTTCAACGCGGATGGCGATCTGCTGGTGACCTACGTGGAGCGGCGTCGTCACATCACCGACTCGGCGGACGCCGATCTCGAGTACCGTGGCTTTGGTCGGGGTCACTGGGATGTCGATGCCGGCGGAACGCTCTACGCCTTGGAGAAGACCGGGGAGTACCGGATCACCGCGCGCGACTCCACCGGCGCCGTGGTGATGACCCTCGAGCGGGCCTTTCCCCGCCGGACGCGGACGGCGGAAGAGATCGCGCGCCTACAAGAGGTTTTCAAGGCAGAGGAGAGTGTCGCTTCGGCAACCACGGCGGCCGAGCTGGCACCTGCCATCCGCATGCTGCACGTGGCCCAGAACGGCGAGCTGTGGGTCCTGACCGATGCGCCCGCCTCAGTGCTGCAGAGAACGGGAGTTGAAGGGCCCATCGCCACGCTGGCCGATGTCTTCTCGGGCGAAGGCGAGTACCTGCGCCAGATCGTCATCCAGGGGGAAGTCGACTGGGACAAGGACCGGTGGATCTGGATCGCCGCTGACCGGGTGATCATCCTGCGCGACCGGGCGTCGGCCCTGGCGGCCGAGCAAGCCGCGCTCCGGCGCGCATCGGCGCGGGCCGGGGGAAGGGCCGTGGAGGCCGAGGCCGAGCCCGGCCAGGAGATGGTGGTCGTCTGCTTCGCGCTCACCGAGGCGTCGTGATCGGGCGTCAGCGGGAATCATGTGGTGGCGCCTCTGGCGAGTGGACGGGCGAGGCACCCCCGGAGCCGCTCACCCTCCGAGTCCCGCCTACCCTTCCCCGCGCCGCAGCTCCCCCACCCAGATGTCCGCCCGCCGCGTGGGCTCCGGCAGCCGGTAGCCCGTCGCCATCGTGAGCACGATCGCCGCCGCTTCATCGATGCCGATGCGGTGTCCCGGTGAGACGTACAAGGGCCTGACGCCGTCCCGCGTCCGCAGCACACGGCCCACGCAGTGCCCCTCGTACATGAGTCGCGTCGATGCACCGCGCTTCGCACTCGGCTCGCGGTGCTCACCCACCAGCCGCGACTTGGCGACGCCGATCGCCGGCAGGTCGAGGATTAGCCCGAGGTGCGCGGCCAGTCCCAGGCCCCGCGGGTGGGCGATGCCTTGGCCGTCGCAGAGGATGAGGTCTGGTCGCACCCGCAGGCGGCCCAGCGCCTCCGCGTAGAGCGGCGCTTCGCGGAAGCTGAGCAGGCCGGGCACGTAGGGAAAGGGTGATGGCCGGCGCACCCAGACGCGCTCGACCTCTTCCCAGCCGGGGAAGCGCAGGACGATCACGCCCGCCACGAGCTCTTCATCGCGACGCGACCACCGGCCTGAGCCGGCGGCGTCGCAGCCGGCGACCAGCAGGGGCGGCGCGGGCGCGTCGCCGCGCGCGATGACACGCCCGGCCAGCTCGCGCTGCAGGGCGATGGCCGCGGTGGGCGTGAGGTTCCAGGGGTGCCGGACTGCGAGGCTGAGCCGCGGGCCGGCAGCGTCGCGCGAATCGTCGCCGGAGCGCGCCACGGCCCTATCCTCGTTCCACCGCCGGTCGGTAGCGATTGGTGAGCGGATAGCGCCGGTCGCGGCCGAATGCGCGCGGGGTGATCTTGACGCCGGGGGCGGCCTGGCGGCGCTTGTACTCGTTGCCCTGGATGAGACTGAACACGTGGTCGACCGTCTCGCGGTCGAAGCCGGCGGCCACGACGTCCCGGGGGCTGGCGTCGTCCTCGACGAGCGCCTTCACGATCGGATCGAGGATCTCGTAAGGCGGCAGCGAGTCGGTGTCCTTCTGGTCGGGCTTCAGCTCCGCGCTCGGCGGGCGCGTCATCGTGTCGTCCGGGAGCGGCGGCGGCCCCGCGGACCCGGGCGACGCCGGCAACCCCGCTCCCTGGGCGTTGCGCCACCGCGCGAGGCGATAGACGTGCGTCTTGAAGACGTCCTTCAGGACCGAAAAACCGCCTACCATGTCGCCGTACAGGGTGCAGTACCCGACCGCGACCTCGCTCTTGTTGCCGGTCGCCAGCACCATGTGGCCGAGCTTGTTGGACCACGCCATCAGGATCATCCCGCGCAGGCGCGCCTGGATGTTCTCCTCGGTCGTGTCGGGCGGATGGCCGCTGGGACTCTCGGATGTTTCGGTCGTGTCGGGAGGATGGGCGCTCAGATGCGCGGCCAGCTCGCTGGTGACGGCCGAGAACATCTCCGTGATGGGGATCTCGTGGAACGTGATACCCAGGTTGTGCGCGAGCTCACGGGCGCCGGCGCGCGTCGCATCCGAGGTGTAGGGCGAGGGCATCGAGATGCCGACGACCGCGTCGGGCCCGAGCGCGTCGGCGGCGATCACCGCGGTCAAGGCGGAGTCGATCCCGCCAGAGAGGCCGATCACCACGCCGCGGAAGCCGTTCTTGCGCACGTAGTCGCGCAGGCCCAGGCAGAGGGCGCGGTAGACCTCTTCGTCCTCGCCGAGCGACGGGGCGACGGTGCCCAGCGAAGACTCGCACCGGGGCGCGTCCATGGGCCGGATGTGCGCGACGGCGGGCGAGGGGGCGATCAGGTCGGGGTCGAGGGTGACCTCCTCGAGGTAGAGCGTGGTCCCGGTGCCGGCAGACGCCGCGAGGTGGGCACTACCCGCGGCCTCCGCACCGCCCGCGGCCTCCGCACCGCCCGCGCCGCCGCCCGCCGGGGCCGCGAAGCCCGCGGCGGGGCTCCCGGCGTCCGCCGTGCTCGCATCCCCTGCCGGCACCGGTAGGTCCACCAGCAGGAGGTGCGGCTTGAACTGAGGGGCGCGCGCGATCACGGTGCCCTGCGCGTCGACCGCCAGGCTCTGGCCGTCGAAGACGAGCTCGTCCTGCCCGCCGACGAGGTTGTTGTAGAGCAGCGGCAGCCCATACACGCGGGCGCGCGTGACGGCGAGGGCCTCGCGATCGGCGCCCTTGCGGGCGTGATAGGGCGAGGCCATCAGGTTCAGCATCAGATTGGCGTGGCCGCGCGTGGCCTGAACGTCGGGCGCACCATCTTCAATCCACAGATCTTCACAGATGTTGACCGCCAGGCGCCAGGGCCCGATGACGTAGACAGGACAGCGTGTGGAGGGGCGGAAATAACGCCGTTCGTCGAAGACCCCATAGTTGGGCAGCGCGCACTTGCGGTAGACATCGAGCACGCGCCCGCGGCCGATGAGCGCGGCGCTGTTCCAGATGCCCTCGGGGCTGCTCTCGGTGAAGCCGACCAGGACCAGGCCGCGGTCGACCTGCCGGGCGAAGCGCGCGAGCACCTCCTGCGTGTCGTCGAGAAACGAGCGCTTGAGCAGGAGATCCTCGGGCGGATAGCCGTTCAGGGTGAGCTCGGGGAACACGACGAGCGCGGCGCCATCATCGGCGGCCTGCTGGTAGGTCGCGGTGACCAGACTCAGGTTGCCCGGCAGGTCGCCCACCGTGGTGTTGATCTGCGCCAGGGCCACGCGCAGCACGCGCTGGGGATCCATGATCGTTCTCCCGTCGCCTCACACCTGCCGGCATGCCGTTGGACAGCGGTGGCGGCCCAGTCGACCGGTTGCCCCGAGCGAGCCGCCCGGCGTCACAGCCTAGCACCTGTTCCCGCCCGCGGCCATGTGGTACCTTTCCCGGTTCCCATTGGGCGAGGATCCAGACACAGGAGGGGCCATGGGGCGCCAGGAACGCCGTCTTGAGCGATTGCTGGAAGAGCTGCGCGGCACGCGCCGCCTGCTCATCCTGACGCACGACAACCCCGATCCGGACGCCATCGCCTCGGGTTGGGTCCTGGCCCACCTCGCGCGCCGCCTGCTCGGGCTGCGTGCGACGCTGGCCTACGAAGGCGTGGTCGGACGGGCCGAAAACCGGGCCATGGTGAACCTCTTGCGCATCCCCCTGGTCAGGCTCGGCGAACTGGCCCCGGGGCAATTCGACGCCGTGGCCCTGGTCGACACGCAGCCTGGTACGGGGAACAACTCCCTGCCGCGCGGCGTCGTGCCCCGCGTCGTCATCGATCACCACGGACTGCGCCGGGCGACGCGCCATGTCCCGTGGGTAGACGTACGGACCGACTACGGCGCCACGGCGACGATTCTCACGGAGTACCTGCTCGCCTCGGGCCTGCCGCTCAGACGGCGGCACGCGACGGGGCTCTTCTACGCGATCCGCTCCGAAACGCAGAACCTGGGACGCGAGGGTGGGAGTCCCGACCTGAAGGCCTTCCTGACGCTGTTCCCACGGGTCGACAGCCGGCTCGTCGGACGCATCGAGCAGGCGCCGATCTCGCGGAGCTATCTGGCACTGCTCCAGGGGGCATTTCGAGCGACGCATCTCTACGGGGCTCTGTCGATCACCCGGCTCGGAAAGCTGCCCTATCCGGATGTGGTGGCGGAGCTGGCCGACCTGTTGCTGCGCATCGACGAGGTGCACTGGGCCATGGCCATGGGGCGCTACCGGGGGAGCATCTACGTGTCGCTGCGCACGCAGTTGAGACGGGCCAATGCAGCCCGCGAGATTCGGCAGCTCTTCGGCACGCTGGGCAAGGCCGGCGGCCATGGAATGATGGCTGGCGGACGGATCGATGTCCGCGCCGAGCGGCTCGATCCGGAGAAGGTCGAGCGCGAGATCATCCGTCGCGCGCGAACGCTGCTGGGCAACGGTGCCCGCGGCCAGCGGCTGTTGGCGGACACGTGTCCGGGCCGGAACCGGACGAAGGGAGATTAGGCCATGAACAACGCGCACGCCAGCGGGTCGGGCGCACGAGAGATCGAGCTGATCGTCATAGGCGCGGGGCCGGGCGGCTACACGGCGGCCATTCGCGCCGCGCGGGCGGGCCTGCGCACCCTGCTCATCGAGCGCGAGGCGGTCGGCGGCGTGTGCTTGAACTGGGGCTGCATCCCGACCAAGGCGATGCTGCATGCTGCCGCGCTGTGGCGGGGCCTGAAGGGCGCGCGCCGGCACGGGATCACGGTGAATGACGCCGCGTTCGACTACGCCGCCGTCGTGCGCCAGTCCCGGCAGACGGTGTCGCGCCTGACGAAGGGCCTCGAGCTCGTCTTCGAGCAGGCGGGCATCGAGGTCGTGCGGGGCAGCGCGCGGCTGGACGGCCGCGACGGCGATCGGATCCGGGTGGCGGTAGAGCTGGGCGCGGCGGCGAGCCGCGGGGCCGCCGGTGCCCGCGCGGATGGTCGTGGCGGCGCCGTGGCGGCCGCGAGCGCCGGGGCGCAGGTGCTCACGGCACCCAAGGTGATCCTCGCGACGGGCAGCCGCGTCAAGTCCCTGCCCAATCTCGCCTGCGATGGCCAACGCATCCTCACCAGCCGTGACGCGATCGTGTTGCCGGAGGTGCCCCCGCGGATGCTGATCGTGGGGGCTGGCGCGATCGGGCTCGAGTTTGCCGATCTCTTCGCGACCTTCGGCGCGCAGGTGACGGTGGTCGAGATGCTGCCGCGCATCCTGCCGACCGAGGACGAGGAGGTGAGCGCCGCGCTGCGCAGCGCGCTCGTCAAGCGCGGGATCAAGATTGTGACCGGCGCGGTCGTGAGCGAGGTTGCGCCGATCGAGGGGGGCGCGCGCTGCAGCGTGCGGCCGGCGCCGGGAAGCGAGGCGGGCGGGGAGCCGGGCGGTGAACCTCGCGAGATCGAGGTCGACCGCGTGCTGGTCGCGGTGGGGGTGACCGGCGCGGTCGACGGCATCGGCCTCGAGACGCTGGGCGTCAAGCCCGAGCGCGGCTTCGTGCCGGTCGACGGGTACCTGCGCGCGGGGGCCGCGGGGCTCTACGCGATCGGCGATCTCGTCGGGCCGCCGCTGCTCGCGCACACGGCGTCGTCGCAGGGCGTGCACGCGGCGGAGCACGCGGCCGGGCTGGCGGGCTCCGAGTACGACGCAACCTGGACGCCCGCGGCGGTGTTCACCCACCCCCAGGTGGCCTCGGTCGGCCTGCGCGAGCACGAGCTCGCGGCGCGTGGGCTGCGCGCCCGCGTCGGGCGCTTCCCCTTCAGCGCGCTGGGCAAGGCTGTCGCCGAGGGCGAGGTGGCGGGGTTCGTCAAGGTGCTGCTCGAGGAGGGCAGCGACCGGCTGTTGGGCGCGCACGTGATCGGGCCGCTCGCCTCGGAGCTGATCGCCGAGCTGACACTGGCCGGGCGCGCGCGCCTGAGCGCCGCGGAAGTGCTGCGGACCATCCACACGCACCCGACGCTCTCGGAGGCGATTCCCGAGGCGTTCGGCGCGGCGCTGGGGATCGGGATCCACGGGTAGCCCGCGCGAGGGGTGCGGGCGCGCGGTTCAGGGCCCCGGGTTGACGGCGTTCCCGCGTGCCGCGCGCGGAGGAGAGAACACCATGTCGGCGGCGCACTCCCACTGGGACGGCGTCGCGCTGCGCCTGAGTGGGTGCAGCGCGTACCGGCCGGCCTGGGCGCTCCAGCGCGAGCTCTGGGAGCGCCGGCGGCGGCTCGCGCTGCCCGATACCTTGATCGTGCTCGAGCACGAGCCCGTGATCACGATCGGCAAGCACGGGGACGAGCGGTTCCTGCGGCTGCCGCCGGGGCCGCCCCAAGGCGCCGGTTCCGGCGCCGGAGCGTCACCCCGTGCCCCCGAGGTCGTGCGCATCGATCGCGGCGGCGAGATCACCTACCACGGCCCGGGGCAGATCACCGCGTACCTCATCGCCGATCTGCGCGCCCACGATCTCGGGGTGCGGGCCTTTGTGCACAGCCTCGAGGAAGCGGTCATCCGCACCCTGCGAGATTTCGGGATCGAGGCGTTCCGCAGAGAGGGATTGATCGGCGTCTGGAGCGCACTCGCGGAGCATTCCGGGCAGCCCAGGCGACCCGGGCAGCCCGGGCCACCCATGCAGCCTGAACGGCCGATGGAGTCCAGGCGACCCGGGCAGCCCGGACGGCCGGCCAAGGTCGCGGCCGCGGGTGTGCGCATCGCGCGCGGGGTGAGTCTGCACGGCATCGCCCTCAACGTGAGCGACGCCTGCCTGGAGGGTTTTGGCTGGATCGTGCCCTGCGGGCTCGCCGGCGAGCAGGTGACGACGATGGAAGCGCTCGCGGGGGCAAGGGCGCGGGCAGCGGGAACCGCCGCCGAGCTGGCGGGAGGGCTCGCGGCCGCTCGCACCGCGGCCGAATCGATCACGCTGGACGCGGTGGCCGACCGGCTGGCGACCCACCTGGGCGAGATCTTTGCGCTCGAGCTACGGCCGCTCACACTGCCCGGTCCGGCGGCGGACGGCGACGTGCCCGCACTCCTGGAGCGCGTCGAGCGCCACGCGGCGCGCGGGGCCAGGCGGCCGCGCTGGCTGCGCGTCGAGCTGCCGCGGGGCGCGGGGTTCGCCGGCGTGCGGCGGGTGCTCAGTGAGGGCTCGCTATGCACGGTCTGCGAGGAGGCGCGCTGCCCCAACCGCCAAGAGTGCTGGGAGGCCGGCACGGCGACCTTCATGATCCTCGGCGCGGTCTGCACGCGCGGATGCCGATTCTGCGCGGTGGAGAAGGGCGCGCCCACCCCGCCTGATCCGGATGAGCCCGAGCGCGTGGCGCAGGCTGTGGCGCGCATGGGCTTGAAGCACGTCGTCGTGACCTCGGTCACACGGGACGATCTGCCCGACGGCGGGGCAGAGCACTTCGCGGCGACGATGCGCGCCATACGCGCTGTGACGCGAGGTGCCAACGTCCATCGCGCGACCGCGGGTCCCGGACCCGCTGAGGTCACAAGCGCGCCGAGGCCTGGGACGATTGAGGTGTTGATCCCCGACTTCGTGCGCTCGCCCGCAGCCCTCGAGACCGTCCTGCGCGAGCGGCCCGACGTGCTCAATCACAACATCGAGACCGTGCCGCGGCTCTATCCGATCGCGCGCCCGCGGGCGGACTACCGCTGGTCGCTCGAGATCCTGAAGCGCGCGGCCGGCGCGGGCCTGAGCGCCAAGTCGGGCTTCATGATCGGGCTGGGGGAATCGGCGGGGGAGATCCGCCAGCTCCTGGTCGATCTGCGGCAGGCCGGCTGCGAGCGCGTCACCATCGGGCAGTACCTGCAGCCGCGCCGCGAGTGCCTGACCGTGAAGCGCTACTGGACGCCCGAGGAGTTCGCGCAGTGGGGCGACGTCGCGCGCGCTCTCGGCTTCGCGCACGTCGAGTCCGCGCCGCTCGTGCGCAGCTCCTACCATGCGGGCGCGTCGGTGGGTAGCGCGACCGAGAGCCGATAGAAACCACGCTGGTGGGGTCGGATCGCCCAGCGGGGCAGACAGAAACCAAGCCGCCCTGAGCATCAGTCGAGATAGCCGAGGGACCGCAGTTTCTCCCGGACCACCTCGAGGTCCTCGGGCCTCAGTTCTTCCGTGACCGGGAGGCTCGCCAGGGGGTGCTTGCGCCGGCCCCAGTCGATCGATTCCCAGAGCCGCTCGTGGAAGTAATAGAGAACCAACCGAATGCTGTGAAACAGGACGGTGATCACCGTCATCTTCGCCCAGTCGCGGGTGATCGCATAGGAGATCCCGCCGAGCAGTAGGATGCCGACCACGCGCCAGGTGATCGATTTGACCCACGAGCGTTTCTTGCTGTCCATTGATCTCCCCATCGGCGCCTCGAGCGCGCATCCCCAGTTTCCGTCGACCGGCGGCGAGAAGCTCCGATGGAGGCTGTGGTCCCAGTGACGTTCCAGCCGCTCACCCCGGCGACGCGAACTCCCCGTAGTGGCGGCACCGATGGGAGGCGCCGCCTCATCAGCGCAGGTCGAAGTCGATCCCGGTGATCGCCTGGGCGCCGGAGATCGTCAAGACTTGCGCCGCGTTCCAGTCGGTGGTCGCAGGGTACCAGATCGTGTCCTCGGGGGGCTGGGCGGGCGGTTCGCCCGTGCTCTGAGGCCAAATGCCGATCTTGTAGTCGCCGTCGGGAAGGCCGCGCGCTGCGTAGGGCTGCGGCAACTGCTCCAACCAGTAACTGAACCAACTTCCGCTGGGATGGAGGCGCCCGCGTGCGGTGGGGTCGCCGGCGGCCGTGACGTAGAGGATCACACCGTGCTCACCCTGCGGATTCATGTACCGGATCTCTCCGGCAATCTGCCCGCCTTCTTCCAGCGTGAGCGTGACGGGCACGACACCACCGTTGGGCGGCACACGAACGAGCACCGCGTCCTCCGGCCCTGCCGCGCGGTCGTACCACTGCGGCCTCCAGGCCTGGTCCAGGAACAGACGCGGCAGGATCCTCAACCAGTAGTCCCCGGCGTCCAGATTGCAGAACGCCACCGGAAAACGGCCCTCGGTGTTGGACGTCGCGGTCTCCGCGACGACCCGCGATCCAACCGGCGAGAGGAGCTGCACCCGGCCTTTGCAGGTGGGAGGATACAGCGGGTTGCGGATGTCGATCTGGATGCCGCTTTCCACCACCTCGATCGGCGGCAGGTTGGAGCCGGGCGTGAGCTCGAGGATCTCGCCCTCGCTGAAGCGGCCGGCTGGGTACCAGCGTTGGCTGCCGCCGATGTTGATCAGCATGCGCACGGGTTCGGGCATCTGGATTGCGACCGCGAACGTGCCATCGGTGAGCGTGCTGAAGGTGGCCACCGTGGCCGAGGAATCTGGCGTGACGAGCGTGATCTGTGGGAGAGGCCGCGGATAGAGTTCCTGCCAACTCCCTCGGACCGTGCCCGTCAGGTGGGCTGGAGCCACAGCGAGCTGTGCCTCGAAGTGCGCCGTGCCGGCGGCCGCAACCACGACCGTCTCAGCATCGGCACGCTGGCGGGTGGGTGGCAGCCACAGCGTGTGCCCGTAGACGGCCACGGGAGGGTTCCAGGAATACCGATCCGACAGGTCCAGCTTGAGAAGGTAGGAGCCCGGCTGGAGGCCGCCGATCGCGAAGGAGGCTTGCCCTTCCTGGACTTCGCCCCTGGCGGAGAAGGAATAGTACGCGAGGCTGCTTTCCGGGCCGACGTCGTCAGCGATGCGCAAACCCTCGAGATCCACGCTGGCCCCGGGGGGGAGGGTGGGCAAGGCCAGCGCGACCTTCATGCTGCCCAGAGCGAAGTCTGCCACGATGACGGTGTCGGCGGTCACGGTGAGGTCGGTGCGCGTCTCGTAGCCGTAGGGCGGTCCGCCAACGCTGTAGAAGGCGGGGGCGGCGGAGAATCTCAGGCCCCCCGACTCCGCGATCTCGGCATAGAGCGCATAGGTGCCACTGGGCACTTCCAGGCGGTAGCTTCCGGACGCATCGACGACGGTCCCGAAGCTGTTGTAGCTGGCCACGTCCCCGGCTAGGACCCGCACCTCGGGATGCACATCGCCGCAGGTGAAGTGCCCTTCGATCACACCCCCCGAGTAGAGCGAACGGCAGGGCATGGATCGGTCTTCATCCTCGCAGGCCGACACCGCCAGCAGCATCACCGCGAGGGCGGCGATGTAGCGCAGGTGTAACGATCGCATGGCGCTCAGCTCCCTCATTCGACCAGCGACCATTCGAGGCCCGTGATCTGCCCGTGATCCACAAGCGTCAGGACCTCCGCCTCGTCCCACAGGAGTGTGCCCGGATACCAGACGAGCGTCGTCAACGTGTAGCGAACGCCGAGACGATAGGTTCCATCGTGCAGCTGCCCCAGGGAGAATTCGCCCGTGTCCCGGTCGGTCACGGTGTAGATCGGCGAGTACTCCACGCCGTGCAGAGGGTCATCGGCAGCGCAGAGCTCGACCCGGCGCCCGCCCGCGGGCGAGCCGTCGGCTCTGAGCAGCCGTCCGGAGATGGTTCCGCAGGTGGAGAGGACCATCGTGATCCGCGCGGTGCCTCCTACGGGAGGGACCTCGATCGGCAGGGCATCCTCAAACTGATCGGCCTGGTCGAACCACTGCGGGCACCAACGCTGTCCGGCGCCGCGGGGCGCAAGCTTGAGGAAGTAGGTCCCGGGATCCAGACAGGGGATCGTCAGCGGCGTCTTCCGGGGAGGCCTGAATTCGGCCGGCAGAACGCTGTGGCCGCTCGCATCGAGCAGCATCAGGTCGGCCTGCCAATAGGGGTCCGGCGGCTCGACGTGACACTCGAGCGCGCTGTAGAAGCACGGCGGCACGGCCACACTCTCCCCCTGAGCGCCGGCGAATTCCGTGGCGCTGGCGAAGTCCGTGCCGCCGATCCAGCGCCACGGATAGGAGTCGTGGAGCAGCAGGCGCACGGGCACCTGCAGGAAGAGCGTCATCCGGAACGAGCCGCCCTCCGCCAGGCGTCCGGAGGTGTAGGCGCTCGACTCATCCGTATAGGCGGTCAGGTGTGGCGAGGAGAGCCCCAGAGACTGCCACGGGCCCTTGATCTCCCCCGCGAGGATCCAGGGAGCATTCACGGTGGCCGAATAGCTCGTGGGCGCGCCGCTGCCGACCTGCAGCCAAGCCGCTTGGGTCGGGTCGAGCGTTCCCGGGAGCCAGAACGTCTGGTCGCTCGTCTTCAACCTGAGCCGGTAGCTTCCGGGTGCGACGGGCATGGGGCCGGGGGACCACCGGCCGTCGTGCGCGGTGGCGTCGCCATACGCATACCCGTTCGGCAGGGAATCCCCGTCCGTCGGAACGAGCTCGACCCGCATCGACTGGCCGTCGAGGATGGACGGGGTGGTCAGATCGAACGTCACGGCGCCAAGGTGAACATCCGCGCGCAAGGGCACGCAGGACACGGTTAGCGTGTCGCAGGGGGCGGTGCGGGGTCGCAACAATCCCGGACGGGCATAGTACCCCTCCTGTCCGCCGATCCTCACCTGCAGGACATAGGTGCCCTCCGGCACGATGAACTCGTACCAGCCCGTCGAATCGGTCGCGGCGCTGGCCTCGACCAAGGGGGAGTAGGGGTCGTCGGTTGAGGCCAGCCTGACGAAGGCGGGGTAGGCCGGGGGTTGACCGGCAGCGAGCACGTACCCGTGGATAGCCCCGAGATGGTTCCAGTCGCAGGGACGGGAACCGTTGTCATCGTTGCAGCTGGGATCCAGGATTAGCAGCGATCCCAATGCCAAAAAGAACCCGACGGGCGATGGTCGCATCGAAGACTCGACTCCTTGCGAACGCCGGCGCTGTCACTGCTGCGAGTAGTATGACCGACCGGAGGAGCGTGGACAACACCGGGCGCGACCCGCCCGACCGTGATCCCGATCGCGAACGCCGCGCCGCGCGAAGTCCTAACCGTATTTTATTGATATTCAATTGGTTACAAGATTGCTGCAGTTTCGGTCTTGCCATACCGAACATTTGTTTGGTATCTTGGGTATCGTTCAGCAGGAGGGTTTGGGCGCGGAGATCTCGGGATGCCACGAACACCTTGGAATGCTCGAACACCGAGATCTCCGCGACCCGCCAACCGGGGGACCTGTGGCTGAGAGGCCGACATCCGGAGACCCGCAACCAGGAGACCGGCAACCAGGAGACCCGCAACCGGGAGGACCCGCACCAGGGGATCCGCATCCGGAAGAACCCGCGACCAGGAGAGCCCAATCAGGAGAGCCAACCATGGACGCGCTGACGCAGCGACAAAGGGATGTCCTCGACACGATCCTCGCGTGCGTCGAGGAAGACGGGCGCTTCCCCTCGATGCGCGAGATCGCCGCGCGGCTGCGGGTCTCGTCGCCGGCGACGATCTTCCAGCACCTCGAGGCGCTCGCGACCAAGGGCTGGCTGCGGCGGCGCGGGCGGCGCTGGGTGGTGCCGCCCGCGGTGCGACGCGATCTGGGCATCCCGATCGTCGGGCGCGTGGCGGCCGGCGCGCCGATCACGGCGATCGAGCACGTCGACGGGCAGCTCGACGCCGAGTTCCTGGGCCTGACCGCGGGGCGCTTCGGCGTGCGCGTGATCGGCGACAGCATGGAGGGCGAGGGGATCCTCGCGGGCGACTACGCGATCGTCGATCCCGAGCGGCCGGTCGCGAACGGCGATCTCGTCGTGGCCTACCTGGGCGAGGAGCGGGAGGCGACCGTGAAGCGCTTCCATCGTGTGCGCGGGGGGATCGAGCTGCGGCCCGCCAATCCGCGCTATGCGCCGATTCGCGTGGCGCCGGGCGACGAGCACTTCCGCCTGGCGGGTCGGGTCGCCGGCATCGTGCGGCGGTTCTGAGCGGGTGACATCGTGAGCGGTGACATCGTGAGCGAGCCATGCACTGGGAACGGTTGGACGAGCCGATCAAGGTGCGCGCCGATTTCCGCGGCGGCGAGATCACACCGCTGCTCTTTCGGCGCGGGGCGCAGGCGCTGCGGATCGTCTCGGTCAACAGCCGCTGGATGGATCGCGAAGGCAAGCGCTCCATGCACTACTTCTCCGTCACCGCCGAGAGCGGTGATGTCTACCAGCTTCGTTTCGACACGGGGGATCTGACATGGCGGGCGGAAGCGATCATGTACGAGGGGTGAGCCTCGCAGCGCTCAGCGCGGCGGCGGCCGGCCCCGGGATGTCACGTGCGGGCGCGGCGCCGGTGCGCCGGCTGAGCGCGAGTGGGCCGGGTTTGCCGCAGCCGGTGCGCCGGCTGAGCGCAGGGTCGCCGTGGGGGCCGCATCCGGCGGTGCTGCACCTGGACATCGATGCCTTCTTCGCGTCGGTCGAGCAGCTCCGCGCGCCGCGGCTGCAGGGGCGGCCCGTGATCGTCGGCAGCGGCGTCGTCGCGAGCGCATCCTACGAGGCGCGCGCCTACGGCATCCGCGCCGGCACGCCCATCCGCGAGGCGCTGCGGCGTTGTCCGGGGGCGGTCGTGCTGGTGGGGCACGCGCCGACCTACCAGGCGTTCGCCGAGAAGATCTTCAGCCTGGCGGCGACCTTGAGCCCCGACGTCGAGACGTTCCTCGACGACGCGCTCGTCGATCTGAGCGGTACCGAGTGCCTGCACGGCCACCTGATCCGTGCCGCCGAAGCCCTGCGCACGCGCGTTGCTCGCGAGACCGGCCTGAGCATCTCGCTGGGGCTGGGCACGAATCGCATGGTGGCGCGGATGGTGACGCGCCTGAGCAAGCCCGGCGGGTTTAGCTGGCTGAGGCCCGGCGGCGAGGCGGACTTCGTCGCCGGCCGTCCGATCGAGGAGCTGCCCGGCATCGGGCCGCACCGGGCCGGGGTGCTGCGCGAGCTGGGTCTGGCGACGATCGGCGAGCTGCGGGCCTTTTCGTCCGCGCAGCTCCGCGACCTCTTCGGCGAGGCGGGGCTCCTCATCGCCGAACGCGCCCGCGGGCGCGACACGCGGGCGATCCACCCGCGGGAGCTGCCCGCGTCGATCCGGCGTGAGACGTCGTTCGACGAGCCCGTGACGCGGCGGGGCGATCTCGAGGCGATGCTGCACTACCTGACCGAGCGTGCGGCGGCGCGCGCCCGGGCGCTGGGCGTCGAGCCGCGCCGGCTGCGCGTCCACCTGCGCTGGTCCGACGGCCGCACCGCCGCGGCGGCGAGCGCGCTCGAGGTACCCGGGTGCGTGACCGCGGGGCTCTTCGGCGTGGCGCGCGGGTTGCTCGTCCGGCTGCTCGACCGGCGCAAGGGTGTGCACAACGTGGGCATCGAGCTCGGGCGGTTTCACCTCGAGCCCCTGGCTCAGCTTCAGCTCTTCGGCGAAGCGAGCTGCAGACTGGGTGGCGAGGCGAGCGACGAGGGCGGCCCAATGCGCGCCGGTGCCATCCGACGCGCGCGCCAGGAGCGCATGGACCACGCGGTCGATGCGATCCGCGGCCGCTTCGGCTTTCGCGCCGTTGTGCGCGGGCCGTCGGTCGAGCTGATCGATCGGGTGCCGGGCGACCGGCACGGCTTCGTCCTGCGCACGCCGTGTCTCACGCGGTGATGCCATGGCTGCGGAGCGCGCGGTGGCGGCTGCAGCTCCAGGGTGCCCGGCGCCCACGGGCGCGGCGCGCACAACGGTGGCGCACCGCCTGCCGCTGCTCGTGCGCAGCGCCTACGCCTTCCTGCGCGGCGTGGTCCTGCCCGACCGCTGGGCGCGCGCGGCGCGTGAGGCGGGCTATGGGACCCTGGCGCTCGTCGACTGGGCCGGGCTCTACGGCGCCCTCCCGTTCCTGGAGGCGGTCGAGCGCGAGGGACTGCGGCCGATCATCGGAGCCGAGGTGCCCCTGGGGCCGCCGGCCGCGCACGGCGCGTCGAGCCGCGCTGGACCTGGCGGTGCCACCGACGGCATGCCCGGCCGCGCTGCTTCTGCCGGTGCCGCCCACCGCGGCCGGCTTCTCGCGCTGTGCGAGGACCTGAGCGGCTACCGCAACCTCAGCTACATCCTCTCGCGCTGGCACGGCGGCGCCGAAGGTGCTCGCGCGGGCGCCGAGGATCCCTCCGCGGGCGCGGCCAGCGGCGATCGAGTCGGACGGGGCAGTCCGGAGGACCCGCTGGCGATCGTCGCTGCCGAGGCCGGCGGGCTCGTGCTCCTGAGCGACGACGCGGCGGTGCTCGCGCGCTTGCGTCGCGAGCTGGACCCCGCCACCCTGGCCGCGCTTCTGCCGTACCCGCCTTCGCCGCGCGGGGAGCGCCTGAAGCGCGAGGCCGCGCGGCTCGACATCGAGCTCGTAGCGCTGCCGCAGGCGCTGCTCGTCGACGAATCCGAGCGCGCGACCCTGCGACTCCTCGAGGCGATTCGCCGGGGGGGGATGCTGGCGGAGCAGGGCGGGCACGGCAGCGTGATGCCGTGCCCGGCGGAGATCGCGGTGCGATTGGAGACGGAGCCGGGTGCCCACCGCGCCGGCCGCCGGCTGCTCGAGCGGTGCCACCTGCGGCGCAGCGATCTCTTGACGCGCACCTTTGTGTTTCCCCGCCTCGCCGGCGCGGAGGGCGGCGAGCTGCTGCGGCGACGGTGCGCGGAGGGTCTGCGCGCCCGGGCCTTGAGCGCCTCGACGCGGGCCCGCCAGCGACTCGAGCAAGAGCTGGCGGTGATCGAGCAGCTCGGGTTCGTAGACTACTTCCTGGCCACCGCGCGCATCGTCGACTGGGCCCGCGCGCGAGGCATCCCCACAATCGGGCGTGGCAGCGGCGTCGCCTCACTGGTTGCCTATCTGCTTTTCATCACCAACGTGGATCCTCTGCGCTACGGGCTCTACTTCGAGCGGTTCCTCCACCCGCTGCGCGGCGACTACCCGGACCTCGACATCGATCTCGCCTGGGACCGCCGCGACGAGGTGATTCGCCATGCGTTGGCGGCGTTCGGCCTGCACCGCGCGGCGCGGGTCGGCACCCACCATTGCTTCCGCGAGCGCGGTGCGTTTCGCGAGGCGGCGCGCGCGCTCGGGCTGGGCGAGGAGGCGATCACGCGAGCGATCCGCGCTCGCACGCGCCTGGCGGACGATCCCGACGCGAGCATCGCGCGGGCGGCGCGGATGGCGGCGCTCCTGGTCGACTTGCCGCGCGGCCTCGGCTTGCACCCGGGTGGGATCGTGCTGGCCGACCGGGCGATCAGCCGCATCGTGCCGATCGAGCGCGCCGTGAACGGGGACGCCGTCACGCAGTTCGAGATGCACGGCGTCGAGGCGATCGGGCTGATCAAGATCGACCTCCTGGGCAACCGGGCGCTGGGCACCGAGGATGAGACGCTGCGGATCATCCGGGCGGCGCACGATGCCCAGACGGGCCCGGCATCAGGAAGCGTGGCGGCGCCGGCCAAGGTCCCGGCGCCGAAGCACGCGCCTGTGCCGCCCGACATGGAACGGATCCGCCACGACGACGGTCCCACCGCGCGGCTGCTGGCGGCCGGCGATACGCTCGGGTGCCTGCAGCTCGAATCGCCGGCCATGCGCGGGCTCTTGCGGCAGGTCGGCGCGCGGGATCTCCCAGGGGCGATCCACGCGCTGTCGCTGGTGCGGCCGGGGCCGTCCTCCTCGGGGATGAAGCAGGCGTTCATTCGCCGGGCGCGGGGCGAAGAGACGGCGCGGGCGATCCACCCGGCGCTCGAGGGCCTGCTACGCGAGACGCGCGGCGTGCCGCTCTACGAAGAGGACGTCATGTGCATAGCCGCTGCGATCGGGGGACTCACGCTGGCGGAGGCGGACATGCTGCGCCGCGCGATCGGCCAGGCGGTCATCCGGGCGGGCCGCGCGGCCGCGGGTGGTCCCGCCTCCGCGGGCGCCGCCGAAGACGCCCCGGGCGCCCCGGCGGACCCGGCTGCCGCCGGTGACCTGGCGCGATTGCGCGACGGCTTCCTCGCGGCGGCTCGGCGGCACGGCCGGCTCGATGCGGCCGAGGCCGCCTGGGACGTGCTCGTGCGCTTCGCCTCCTACGCCTTCTGCAAGGCGCACGCTGCCGGTTACGGGCTGCTTGCATACCGCACCGCCTACCTGAAGGCCAACTTCCCGGGCCCCTTCTTCGCGGCGCTGCTCAACAACCACCGCGGCATGTACCCGGCTCGGGTCTACGTCGACGATGCGCGGCGCCGCGGCTTGCTCGCGCGACCTCCCTGCGTGCAGCACGGCGATGTGCGGTGGCAGTGGGAGCCGCGGGCCGGGCCGGTGTTGGCGTTGGGATCGGGATCGGGGTCAGGGCCGGGGCCCGGTGTCTTGCGCTGCGGCCTGGCGAGCGTCTTCGGGCTGCGCGAAGAGACGCTGCGTGCCATTCGAGCGGAGCGGGAGCGCGGAGCGTTCCGCGCTCTGGGCGACTTCGTGGCGCGTGTGCGCCCCAGTAGCGCAGAGCTCGAGGCGCTGCTGCTGGCCGGGGCGTTCGACGATGCCTTCGGCGCCTCGCGCGGCGCGCTGGTCTGGCAGGCGGAGCGCTTGCTGCGCGGGTGGCCCAGGGCGCGGCGCGCGGGGGCGGGGCCGCGCTGGCGCTGCGCACAACCGGCGCTGGCCCTGGCCTCGGCCGAACCGCCGGCGGCCGAGGGGCCATGGCGCGAGATCTCCCCGGCCCACCGCGCGCGGCTGGAGCGCCGTTTCCTGGGCATCAGCCTGACCGTCCATCCGGTGGACCTGCTACCCGAGGCGCCCAGGGAAGGGGGAGGTGGGCCGACCATCCTGGCCGCGCTCGAAGCGGCCACGCGGGGACGGTCACGCGGCGTTGGACTGCGCGGGATCGTCTCCGCGACGCGCCGTCATCGGGGCGAGGATGGACAGGGGTTCTTCTTCTTCACCCTCGATGACCCGACGAGTCTGCTCGAGTGCGTCGTGCGCGGGGAGTCCGCGCTGCGCCGGATGCCGCGCGTGGCGGTCGACCACTACGTCCGGGTGGAGGGGGACCTGCGGCACGTCCATGGGGCGTGGAGCCTCGACGTCCGGCGCCTGCGCGTCCTGGGGGAGCACTGAAGGCGCACAGGCGCCGGTGCCGGCTCAGAGCGATCTCGCCGCCAGCTTCGCGGCTGCCTCGCCCCCCCGCTTCGCGGCTGCCTCGTCCCCCCTGCCTCGGGGTTGCCTCGCCCTCTGCCTCCGGGCTGCCTCGCCTATGCCTCTGCGTCGGGGGCTGCCTCGACCACCGCCTGAGGGCAGTCCCAACGACAGGTTTTGTGCTTGCCAGTCCGATCGTTCCCGGCTTTCATCCCTCAGTCCGAGAATCGAACGCGGTCTTCAGCGGCGCTGGGAGCGCTTGGCGTGCAAGTCCATGGGGAGGCCTCGATGCAGGGACGATACGCGCGAACCGCGGGCCGGAGGGGCTGGGCGCATAACCGGGGTGCGCCGAGCCTGGCGCTCGCGGTCGTCCTCGCGCTGGCGGGGATCTTCACGGCGGGGGGCGCAGCGGCGGGCGCGGCGGGCCAGGCGGAGCTGCTCGCCCAGACGGAAGTGGGCCATGGCGCGCAGGCGACCACCGGCGCCGAGGGGCACGATGCGCCGGCGACCACCGGCGCCGAGGGGCACGATGCGCCGGCGACCACCGCCGCCGAGGGCCACGATGCGCACGCCGGGGCCGACCACGGCGGCCATGCGAGCCTGGGCGAAATCCTGCCGCTGTGGACGATCATCCCGTTCGTGGGCATCCTGCTCAGCATCGCGCTCTTCCCCCTGCTGGCGCCACACTTCTGGCACCACCACTTCCCGAAGGTGTCCGCCTTCTGGGCGCTGGTCTTTGCGATCCCCTTCGTGATCGCGTTCAAGGGCGCCGGCTTCTACGAGATCCTGCACATCTATCTGATCGACTACATTCCCTTCATCATCCTGCTGGCGGCGCTGTTCACCGCCTCGGGCGGGATTCTGCTGCGCGGGACACCCGTCGGCTCGCCAAGGGTCAATATCGTCTTTCTGCTCATCGGCACGCTGCTGGCCTCGATGATCGGCACGACGGGCGCCTCGATGGTGCTCATCCGGCCTCTGCTGCGCGCCAATGCGTGGCGCCGGACGCGGGTGCACATCGTCGTCTTCTTCATCTTCCTCGTGTCCAACATCGGCGGATCGCTCACGCCGCTGGGCGACCCACCGCTGTTCCTGGGCTTCCTGCACGGCGTGCCCTTCTTCTGGACGCTGAAGCTCGCCCCCGAGATGGCCTTCACCGCGGGGATCCTGCTGGCGATCTTCTTCATCTGGGACACGCTGCTCTACCGGCGTGAGCGACCCGCCGACGCGCCGACCGGACCGGCGGAGCCGCTGCGCGTGGAAGGCGCTCACAATTTCATCTACCTCGCCGGCGTGCTGGGCGGCGTGATCCTGAGCGGCATCTGGCATGCGGGGGCGATCAACGTGCTGGGCGTCCACATGGAGATCCAGAACATCGTTCGCGATCTGATCCTGATCTCCATGGCCCTGCTGGCCTACTTCACGACCAGGGCCCAGACCCGCAAGGACAACGAGTTCACCTGGTTCCCGATCAAGGAGGTCGCCTTCCTGTTCGCCGGCATCTTCATGACGATCATCCCGGCCCTGGCCATCCTCAAGGCCGGGGAGCACGGGGTGCTGGCGGGGCTCATTCGCGGTGTGAAAGAGCCCTGGCACTACTTCTGGGTCACGGGCGCCCTGTCCAGCTTCCTCGACAACGCGCCCACCTATCTGACATTCTTCAACTCGGAGCTCGGGCGCTTCTGCGCCGGCATGACCGAGCGGGCGGGGGTCGCCCAGTTGATCGCCCAGCATGAGATCTATCTGAAGGCCGTGGCGCTGGGGGCGGTCTACATGGGCGCCAACACCTACATCGGCAACGCGCCCAACTTCATGGTGCGCTCGATCTCCGAGGAAGTCGGCGTGCCGATGCCCAGCTTCTTCGGCTATATGATCAAGTTCTCGATCCCGATCCTGATTCCGGTCTTCGTGCTGGTCACCCTGGTGTTCCTGATCTGACGCGATCGGACTTGGAGGTGAACGATGGCGGAGTATCACGAGCTGGTCTTCGAAGGTTCGCTGCCCGTCGTGAGGGCCTTTCTCACGGGGCTGCGCCTGGGCAAGGGCTGGGCGACGTCCTCGATTTGCTCCGAGGACCAGGACATCCAAGCCGACAGCCTTGGCCAGCGGGTGTTGGAGAAGATCAGGCTCACCAAGGACCTCACCCACGTGCTGGTGCTCGACCGGCACGTCCCGGTGGTGACCGAAGCGACGCGGGCGGCGCAGAAGACCCTCGGGGTGGCCGTCCGCCGCTCCCGCGTTGTGCGCGAGGCGAGGTTCGACTACACCTTCGCGGTGTTCGATCGCAAGACCGGGGCCAGGCTGCGCGCGCTACTTGCTCAAGCCGGACCCGACCTGACCCGGAAGGATGCCGAGGAGGAGGAGGACGTCTGTCCCGAAGGCAAGGGCATCGAGGTCTACGCCCCGACCCACGAGTATGCCTTCAAGGGCAAGGGCACCGTGTGCGGCCCGTTGCCCCAGGTGCTGGCGTATCGGGATGCCCTCCGGAAGTTCGAGCAGGTGTTGATCGACAAGATCGTCCTGGTCCTGCGGTAGGGCGCAGAAAGCCGGCGGGCGCATGATGAGCTCGGATGAGGCGCTGCGGGTGGCGGGCGAGGGGGCGTTGGAGATCCTCGTTCGCAAGTCGCGCTTCATCGGCGTGGCGCTGCCATGCTCCGGTGAAGCGAGCGCGGCGACCGAGATCGCCCGACTGCGAGCCCTGCACCCCAAGGCCACCCACCATGTGTATGCCTGGCGCTACCAGGATGCCCAGAGCGGGCTGATCAGCCACCGCTTCGACGACGACGGCGAGCCGGGCGGCACCGCCGGGCGCCCCGTGCTGGCCGCCCTGGAGGGACGGCAGATTGCCGAGGGCCTGGTGGTTGTCGTCCGCTACTTCGGCGGCATCAAGCTGGGGGCCGGGGGGCTGGTGAGAGCCTATGGGGAAGCGGCGGGCAAGGCGCTGGCGGCCGCCGAGCTGCAGCCGATCGTGCGCACGCGCCAGCTCGCGGTCCGCTTGCCGTTCACGCACGTGGCGTGGCTCGAGCGCCTGGCGGCGCGCGAGGGGATCGCGATCCTGAAGCGCACCTTCGCGGCCGATGCCGCGCTCATCCTCGCGGTGCCGGCGAGCCGCTGCGAGGCGCTCACGCGCGAGATCATCGACCAGACCGGCGGGGGCGCCCAGATCGAAGCCGTCTAGGGTGCGCGCAGATCGGAGGCCTGGGGTGCGCCCGGAAGGTGTTTAGCGCGACCGGAAACGATCCCCGCGGGCCAGGCCGAGGCGAAAGTCCGCCAGAATGGCGCCGTGGTCGGCCGCGAGGGGTTCAGGCAGAGCATCGAGCGGATAGAAGCGCGCCTCGGCGGCGTCGTCGGCCCCGTGCGGCTCACCCGCTGCCCAACCGCTGAAGACGATCGTGATGATGTGGTGGCGGGCGTCCCGCGCGGGGTCGGAGTAGGCTCGAAATTGCTCGAAGTTCTCGACGTTCAGGCCTGTCTCTTCAAGGACTTCCCGCGCCACGGCCGTCTCGAGGGTTTCGCCCAGCTCCACGAATCCCCCCGGGAGCGCCCAGCCGAGCGGCGGAAACCGGCGCTCAACGAGCAGCACCGCGCCATCCCCGTTGCGGACGATGGCATCGACGGTGAGCAGCGGGTAAGGGGCGCGCGCGAGCGAAGCGCCGCAGGCCGGGCAGGTGATGCGGTCGAGACGTTGGCCGCAGGCGGGGCAGTCGAGGCCTCTCATGGGTCGGTCCGCGCCGACGCCGCCGGCCGGTCATCGTGGCCGGCCGAACCCAGGAGCTCCTCGGGCTTGAGCACGTCGCTGAGCACGAAGAGCGACTCGTGCGCCAGACCCTCGCGGGCCAGCGCTTCACTGCCCCCGGCCAATCGGTCGAGGATCGTGAAGACCTTGGACACCTTGGCGCCGCACTCGCGCACCGCCTCCGCCGCGCGGATGAGCGATCCGCCGCGCGTCATGACGTCATCCAAGAGGACGACCCGGCTGCCGGCCGCCAGGTGGCCCTCGATGCGCCGCTGGGTTCCATGGTCCTTGACGGTGCTGCGCACCATGAACCCGGGCAGGGGGCGGCCGTGCTGATGACTCATGGCCGCGAGCGCTCCGACGATCGGGTCGGCACCCATGCTGGGTCCTCCGATCCCGTCGGGCCAATCCTCCGCGAAGCGGTCGAGCAGGAGCGTGGCCACCAGGTGCGCCCCCTCGGGATGCGTGGTGGTCCGGCGCAGGTCGAGGTAGAAGTGGCTGGTGCCGCCCGAGGCGAGGGTGAAGGTCCCGAACGAGAGCGAGTGCTCGCGAATGAGGTCGCGCAGGCGCGCGCGGGCGCCGCGGCGCTCGGTGTCCGTCTCGAAGATTGGCTTCATGGTTCCTCTGCCAATGCCCAGGCCACGATCGAAATCCCGGCCGAAGCTGACTGCGGGAAACGGCCCCCCATCGGCCCGCGGAGAATAGGAGCGGCCGGGAGAGGTGTCAAGCCAGCCGGCGACGGCCGCTGGTGAAGGGGAGCGGTGGGGCGCCGCCCAGAGCCACACCTTGGGCTTGCGGGTCCGTCGAGGGCGGGGCAAGCTGGGGGGGCGGAGGCGCAAAGCTCCCGGGAAGGATGAGGCGCGGGGCTGGCAGCCAGCGCGAGGTGGGGACTGCCCGGACCGGCGCCCAGCGGGCACGAGGGGAGGCACACTGGAGACGCGGCGCGGCTCGATCGCGGTGCCACCCGAGCATGGGTGGCGACGGAGGTCCCTTGGTGGCGGTGCGGTGGTCATCGCCGCGGTCTGCGTGGCCCTGTGGATGCCGGGCGCTGGGCCGGCAGCGGCCGGTGATCTCGTCGCGCGTGCCGCTCCCGCGCCCAGTGCCGATTCGGCCGGTGTGCCGCAGGCCTCGACCGCCAAGGCACCGGCGGTTCCGGGGGCGGGCTACGCCTGGTTCCCGCCCCTGGCGACCCCGCTCCAGCTGACCGGCACCTTCGGCGAGCCGCGCGCGGGGCATCTCCACGGCGGCGTCGATTTTTCGACGGGCGGCGAGACCGGCCGGCCGGTGCACGCCGTGGCGCGTGGCTCGGTCGTCCGTGTGCGGGCCAAGGCCGCGGGCTACGGGCGGGCGGTCTACCTCGACACCGACACGGGCCTGCAGGCGGTCTACGGGCATCTGGAGCGATTCGCCCCGGCGCTCGAGGCCTACGTGCGCGAACGGCAGGAAGCTCAGGGGGAGTTCGAGATCGAGCTCTTTCCCGAGCCGGGGAAGTTCCGCTTCGCGCGCGGCGACGTTCTGGCCTACTCGGGGGACACGGGTGTGGGCCCGCCGCATCTGCACTTCGAGCTGCGCCAGGGCGACGTGCAGCTCAATCCCCTGACCCTGGGGATCCAGGCTCCCGACAACATCGCGCCCTCGCTCGGGCCCCTGCGGCTGCGAGCCCTCGCCGGGCGAGCTTGGGTGGAGGATGGGATCGCGGTCGAGCGACAACTGCCCGTGACCGAGCCGATCGCCGTGTGGGGGCCGGTGGGGGTCGAGATCGGGGTCACCGATCGCAGCGGGCAGAACACCTCGCGGCTGGCGCCGCTGCACGTGCGGCTCTGGCTGGACGAGCAGCTTCTCTTTGCGCGCACCTTCGCGGGGGTGGACCTCAATCGCGGGGATGACGCGCGCCGCATCTACGGGCGGCCCTGCCAGGGCAGCAATCGCTGGATCCTGCGCCTGTACCGTTGGCCGTCCGGGGCCGGGCCCGACATCGCCCAGGACGATCCCGGCCAGGCCGACGGGATCATCGATGCCGCGCAACTCCCCCCGGGCCCGCACGTGTTGCGCGTGGAGGCTGAGGATGCGGCCGGTCGCCGGGATGGGGTGAGCTGGCGCATCGAGGCGATCGCACCGCTCGTCCTGGCCGATTGGCGCTGCGAAGCCAGCGCGCACGGCGGCTGGATGGCGGGCATGCGCCTGGCCGAAGAGCCCGATCCGAGCCGCATGCCCCTGCGGCTCGCGTGGCGCACCATGGGCCCGGCCGGGGGCGATCAGGCGGGGCCCGCCAGTGGAGAGACCCGGTGGCTCGCGCTGGGGCAAGGCTGGTTCGCGGCGCACGTCCCGGCGCAGGGGCCGCTCGAGCTGCAGATCCTCGATGCAAACGGCAGGCGCTGTGCCGCGCCCTGCGCCACCGACACCGCGAGCAGCCTTGCGGGAGCCGCGGTCGAGGCACGCCCCACGGAGGGAGGGATCCTGTTCGAGCTGCGCTGCCCGGGTCTGATGCCCGGCATCCCGCGCCTCGCCCTGATCGACGGACTGGGTGCCTCCGTCGCCCTGACCCCGCGGGGGCTCTCCCGCGAGGGAGTCTGGGCCTTCCTGCTCGAACATCCCGTGCCTATGGCGCTGCGTGGGCCGCTGCGAGCTCTGAGCCTGCGCGCCGGTGCGCAGCAGCGCTCGCTCGAGCTGTCCACTTCCGGCCTTCTGGCGGTGCCGGGTCCGGATGCAGCCGGGATGCGGCCGGCGTGGCGCGCCGGTCCCCTGACGGTGCAGCCCGGGGCGTCGGCTTTCCCAGGCTCGGTCGTGCTCATGCAGGATGTCTGGGAACCGGGCGACGCGCGCTGGGAAGACCTGGCGGCCCGAATTGATCGGGATGAGGGCGGCGAGTTGCGTCTGCTCTCGGCCATCGTCACGCTGGGACCCGAGTGGTGGCCGTTGGGAGCGCCGCTCGAGATCACCTTCGATCCCGAGGTCTTGCTCGATTGGCCGGATGTGCAGCCCGGGCGTTGCGGCATCTACCGGCTCACCGAAGGCAACGCCTGGCGTTGGGTGAGCCAAAAGGGGACAGCGGGGTCTCCAGCTGCTACGGTGAGCTCGCTCGGCCGCTGGGCGGTCGTGGAGGATGTTGCGCCGCCCCGGGTGTTGTGGGGCAGTCCGCGCGCGGGGGCCGACCTGCGCCACCCGCCCGCGCGCTTGCGGGCGGGCGTGACGGACCTGGGCAGCGGCTTCGACCCGCGGGACGCGGACATCTTCCTCGATGGTCGGATGCTGCTGGCCGAGTGGGATATCGACGCCGGCGTGCTCAGTGCCCCGGTCGCTGCCGGCCTGGCGCCGGGGACGCACCGGTGGGAGGTGCGGATTGCGGATCGTGCGGGAAACGCCGGCAGCCGCGCCTTCGAGTTCCGGCTGGCCGCGCAGCCCACGCCGGGCAGGGGGCGGTGAGACGTGGTGATGCCGGGTGGATGGCTTGAGTTCGAGCAGCCGCTGATCGAGCTTGAACAGCGCATCGCCGATCTGCGCTCACTGGGGACCACGCAGGGCGCGGTGGTCGACGGCGAGCTGCACGACCTGGAGCGCAAGGTCGCCCGGCTGCGCGAGCGAATCTTCGCGGGTCTCACGCCCTGGCAGCGCGTGCAGCTCGCGCGCCATCCGCGCCGACCCTACACCCTCGATTACATCCCGCACATCTTCACCGACTTTGTGGAGCTTCACGGCGACCGCGCCTTCGCCGACGATGCGGCCATCGTGGCCGGTCTGGCGCGCTTCGAGGGCCGCCCCGTGGCGGTGGTCGGGCACCAGAAGGGGCGCAACACCAAGGAGAACCTGCGGCGCAACTTCGGCATGCCGCACCCCGAGGGCTACCGCAAGGCGCTGCGCGTCATGCGGCTCGCCGAAAAGCTGGGCAATCCGATCATCACCTTGGTCGACACGCCGGGGGCCTATCCGGGCATCGGGGCCGAGGAGCGCGGTCAGGCTGAAGCGATCGCGGTGGCGATTCGCGAGATGTCGACGCTGCGGGTGCCCGTCGTGGTGTTCGTGACCGGCGAAGGCGGCAGCGGCGGGGCCCTGGCCATGGCGGTCGGCGACCGGGTCTACCTGCTCGAGTACGCGTTCTATTCGGTGATCTCGCCCGAGGGCTGTGCCTCGATCCTCTGGAAGACGCGCGAGAAGGCCGAGGAAGCCGCGCGCGCCTTGAAGTTCACCGCCCCCGAGCTGCTCGAGCTGGGGGTGATCGACGGTGTGCTGCCCGAACCGCCCGGCGGCGCGCATCGCAACGCGCGCGCGATGGCGGACGCGATCGCCGAGACGATCCGCGGCGCGCTGCTCGCTCTGGGGGCCCACGCGCCCGAGGCGTTGGTGCGCCGGCGCCAGGATCGTTTCCTCGCCCTGGGTGCGGTGCTCGAGGAGTGAGCAGGCCCGGCGGCGTGTTACCGAGGCGGGTCCGGGCGGGCTGGACGCCGCGGCCTGACGGTAGGAGTGTGGCCGGGCGCCCCGTGTGTTACCCGGTGAACTGCAGCTCGTGGAGCCGATGGTAAGGCCCCCGGCTGGCGAGGAGCTCCTCGTGCGTGCCCGCTTCCACGATACGGCCAGCTTCCATGACCACGATCTGATCGGCGCGGCGAACGGTCGATAAACGATGCGCGATCACCACCGCCGTGCGACCCACCAGCAGATTCTGAATCGCTTCCTGCACCAGGCGCTCCGACTGCGTGTCGAGGGCAGAAGTCGCTTCATCCAGAATGAGAATGGGTGGGTTCTTGAGCACCGCGCGCGCGACCGTGATGCGCTGGCGTTCGCCGCCCGACAGGCGCAGGCCGCGCTCGCCGATCAGCGTCTCGTACCCGTCGGGCAGGTTCAGGATGAAGTCGTGCGCGTTGGCGGCCTTGGCCGCCGCCAGGACGTCTTCGTCGGTCGCTCCCAGGCGGCCGAGACGGATGTTGCCGGCGATGGTGTCCTGGAAGAGCACCGTTTCCTGCGTGACGATGCCGATCTGGGCGCGCAGGTCCGCCAACGACACCGCGCGCAGATCGACGCCATCCAGCGTCACACTCCCGGCGATCGGGTCGTAGAAGCGCGGAATCAGACTGGCCAGCGTCGTCTTGCCACTGCCGCTCGGGCCCACCAGGGCGACCATCCGGCCGCGCGGGATCACCAGGTCGATGCCATGTAGCACAGGCCGATTCGGCTCGTAGGCGAAGTCGACGCCACGCAGCTCGATCGCCCGGTTGAACGCGGCAACCGGCCGGGGCGCCGCCGGTTCGCGCACGGTCGGCACGGTGTCGATGACCTCAAAGATGCGCCGCCCGGCCGCCAGCCCGTGCTGAATGTGGACATTGAGCTGATGGATCGCCTTGATCGGGTGGATCATGCTCAGGAAGGCGATCAGGAAGAGCAGGAAGTACCCGGGGCTGGTCTGTTCGAGGATGATGCGCCGGCCCCCGATGTAGATCAGCATCGCGGTCACGATCACCGCGAGCACCTCGGTGAGCGGCATGCCCAAGCTGCCGATACGCGTCATGCGCACGAGCGTGCGGCAGTACCCGGCGGTCTCGCGCATGAAGCGCTGCGCCTGGTGGGCCTCGGTGTTGAAGGCCTTGATGATGCGAATGCCGCGCACCGTCTCGCCTACGACCGAGGTGATGGCCGCCATGCGTTCCTGCGAGACGCGCGAGATGCGCCGCAGCGCCTGGCCGATCTGGTTGATGAGCAGCATGCTGGGCGTGAGGATCACGATCGACCACAGGAAGAGCTGCGCGTTGGCGATCAGCACCAACGTGACGTAACTCGCGAGCGCGAGCATGTGGCGCAGAAGCTCCATCAGGCCGTTGGCCACGGCGCCGCGCGAGAGGTCGGCATCGTTCGTGATGCGGCTGACCAGGACCCCGGAGTGCGTGCCCTGGAAGTAGTCCAGGCTGAGCGACTGGTAGGACGCGAAGATGCGATCGCGGATGTCGCGCACGACCGTCTGCTCGATGTAGACCGACAGGAAGCTCTGCACGTACCAGCAGATGTTCTTGAGCAGGAAGATCAACACCAGCAGGACGCAGAAGCGCGCCAGCGTCTCGAGCCGATCGCGGCCCGAGATGATGCGCAGGAAGATCGCCTCGAGGCGGCCGCGCAGGTCGTTGAGCTTGCGCTGGTGCTGGGCGGTGGCGTCCGCGGTCTCAGGCCGCGGCGTCGCGGCGGCCGCGGTTGGAATGGCGCCGGCGCCGCTGTCGGCCGCCGCGGCCGCGCCGATCGCGGCGCTGTCGGCGGCCGGGTGGCCGACGGCGGCCGTGCTGGCCGCGGCGCCATCGGCCCCAAGCCCGGCGCCGCCCCGCAGCACGACCTCGGTGAACGGCACGATCGTGGCGAGCGACAAGCCGTTGAAGGCGGCGCTCAGCGCCATGAACAGGATGGTCAGGGCGAACAGCATCGCGCGCGGACGGTGAAAGCCCATCAAGCGCTTCCACGTCCGCAGGGCGTCGCGCAGACCTTCGCCTGCCGTCCTGGAACGGATGTCACGTTTCAAGTTCGGTCGAGCTCCCTGGCCGCAGACTCACCGTCCGCGGCGGGGCGATCCTCCGCGTTGGCGCGATCGCGCTCAAGCGGGGAATGATCGGCCGTGGGTCCCCGCTCGTCCGGAGCGCCCGGCACGGGGCGGTCGCCCCGCAAACCCTGAGCGCCCGGCACGGGGCGGTCGCCCCGCAAACCCGGAGTGCCCGGCTCGGGGCGGTCGCCCCGCATACCCTGAGCGCCCGGCTGGGTGGTGGCGCACCGCCTGGCCTGGGCGCAAACGAGGGCGATCTGCCCGGGCAGATCGAGTCCGCTGGGCGCCACGACCAGCCTCGGCCGGCGCGCGGATAAGGCCCGCGTCACATGCGTGGCGGGGGTGAGCACGATCGGCCCACCGGCGGGCGGCGCAGCCCGCGGCCCGCGCGCGGGCGAGCCGGCCGGGTCGAGAGCTTCTCGGAGCCAGGCGCGGCTGCCCTCGCCGAGGACCAGGGTGAGATTGCGCTCGCCCAGGGGACCGTAGCGCAGCGGGTGCGACGTCAGGAAGAGCGCCAGCGCCGGCACCCCCAGCGCCGCGGCCACGTGCAGCGGTCCCGCGTCGCAGCCGATGTAGAGGCGCGCGTCCGCCAGGGCCGCGACGAGGCCCTCCAGATCCGCGATGACCCGCACATCGCTGCCGGGCAGTTCGTTCTCCAGGTGCGCCAGCAGGGCTTGATCGCCCCGGCCTCCGATGACGCGCACCGGCCCCAGCCCACCGTCGGTCAGGGCGCGCGCTACCGCCGCGAACGCTTCGGCCGGCCATTGCTTGGCTCCCCGCCCGCCCGGATGCACGACGATGGGACCGGCGGCGGCTGGGTGCGCATCGGCTGTCTGCACGCCGGCGCGTTCGAGCAGCGCGGGCGATAGACGCAGGGGATGCTGCTGCGGATCGGCACCCAGGGCAGAGAGGAGCAGGAGCGGCGCCAACGCGTAGTGGCATTCGGGCTCGGGGGGCGAGACCACCACGCTGAGCGCGCGCCGGGAGAGGGGATGATCGAAGCCCACACGCCACGCCGCCCCCGAGACGAGCGGCGCGAATGCGCTGTAGAACGAGTGCGTGTCGGGATTGCTCAGGTCGATGGCGATGTCCCAGCGGCCCGACCGGATGGCGGCCAGATGGGCTGGGTAGGTCCATGGGCGGTGGATGAGCCGGCGCTTGTGCATCAGCAAGAGCTCATCGATCCACGGCGCACCGGCCAGAACATCCGCGAAGCGACTGCCCACCAAGAGTCCCAGGTGGGCGCCGGGCGCGGCCGCGCGTAGGGCCTGCAGGAAAGGCGTGATCAGCACCAGGTTGCCCAGGCGGTTGTCTTGCCGGATGAGCAGGATGCGCCGCGCCCCGGAGAGGATCTTGGGTTGCGCCGGCGGCTGGCGCCGGGCGCGGGGCACGAAGAACAGCACCGCCAAGGGCAGCAGCGCGCGTTTCGAGGAGCGTTCGAAGCGGGCGAGCCAGCGCTGGCGGCCGGCCGGGGCGTGCCCGCCCGGCGGCTTCGGCTCGCCGGCGGCGTCGCGTTCGCCTTCGCCTTCGCTAGCGCCTTTGCTAGCGCCTTCGCTGATGGCGAGAGCGAGGAGCAGCCACAGCATCGCGGCCGGCTCCTCATCGGTGAAGTAGCACTGGAGGAGCCCGGCCGTCAGGAACGCGGCCACGATCGCGATGGCGAGCACGCCGCGCCCGGAAACCCATGCGGCGCGCAGCACCGCCCACCAGAGCGCGATCCACGCCAACAGCCCAGCCAACCCGGAGTGCACCAGAACATTGAGCAGATCGCTGTGCGGGTGGCCGGTGGCCATGTAGTCCCCCGGCAGCCGATAGAGCGGGAAGTGCGACTTGAAGCTGCCCAGTCCCGCTCCGAAGAGCGGGAAGTCGGCGAAGATCCTGAGCGCCGTGCCCCACAACCGCGATCGCGGATCGCTGCCGAACTCGCCCAGCCCCGCGAAGCGGGCGAGGAGCCCGGGCAGGAAGGCGATCGCAAGCACCCCGCCGGCCGCGATCAGGACCGCGGGGATGAGCGCGCGCAGCCGATGCTCACGCCCGCGGCGGCCGGCGGCGAGGGTGGCGGCCGTGGCCGCGACGGCGCCGACGACCGCGCCGAGCAAAGCCGAGCGGGCGTAGCTCGTGATCAGGCCCACGCCGCAGGCGGCGGTCACGAGCAGGATCCCTACCCGGCGGCGCCCGGACGCGCCGATCAGCAAGGCGAAGGCGGCGGCGAAGCCGGCCAGCATCACCCCCCCGTAGGTGAGGTGACCTCGCAGGGTGCCGATCGCATGAAAGCGCCCGCTGCCGTCGGCCTCGAGCGCGGTTCTCCCCAGGGGGTCCACACCGGTGGTGTTTTGAATCAGGCCGATCACCCCCGCCACCGCCGCCGCCAGCAAAACCGTCACCCATGCGACACGGCGGGCGGCCCGGACCTGAAGGACCGCCAGCAGGATCGGCAGATACACAACCGGCCAATCGCCCCGCAGGCAGATGAGGGAACGCAGGGGATGCTGCGAGTAGACGATGGAGGCGAGTTGGACGAGGAAGTAGAAGACCAGCGCGGCACCCAGCTCCGGATGGCGGACCAGCGGCCGCAGGGCCAGACGCGGGTGGGCGAGCGCCAGCGCCAAGCAGGCGAAGATGCCCACCTGGGCGAGGAAGATCGACGTTGGAGCTCCCAGGGCGAAGATCCCGGCCGCGACGGCCGACGCGATGCACCAAGTGCGCGCAAGGGCGGGCGCTCCGGCGGCCGGATCGCCCGGCGCTGGGACCCGGACGTTCCAAGCTCCGATTGCACACGAGCTTGCTCGCATTGACACCCCCCGACCCCTTTGCTACGGTGCCGCTGTTCTGGGACGGGGCAGCCGGGAAGTATCGTCTGCCGCCCTGCATGTGCCCTACGCGGTCGTGGGGGTCCATGGTAGGAACGGTGATGAGCGCCCGGCAAGCTGAAAGCGCAGTCGAAAGCGCAATCCGACAGCGCGGTCTGAAAGCGCAGGGTGGAGCCGGTTCGGGTGACTGGACGGGGGAATTCCATGCTCTCTAAGGAATTGTTGGACATTCTGGTGTGCCCGGCCTGTAAGGGAGATCTGGAGTACAAGAAGGAGCCGGAGCGGCTGATCTGCCCGGCCTGTAGGCTGGTGTACCCGGTCAAGGACGACATACCCATCATGCTGCCCGAGGAAGCCCGGCGCATGGGGGACACCGAACCCGGCGAAAAGGGAGGCAGCTGACGCTGATGGCCATCGCCAGGCGCGCCCGTTGTCCAGGGCCATCTCGATCGTCCCGACCGCCGCATGCCGGGCTCGTCCGCGGACGCGCGCTCACGGCTGGCCGGAGGGTCCGGGCGGGCTGGATGACCCTGGGGGGCTGGGTCGTTGCGGCCATGCTGCTCGGCCTCACTGTGGCCGAATCGGCCCGGGCGGCCGGCGATGCCCCGTGGAGCCTGATCGAATCGACTGAGCGCCGCGTCGTCCTCGCCGTGCAGGTGCCTGAGCCGGTCTGGGTCGCGGGCGAGGACGGCACCGGTCGCATCGACGTTCCTGGTTTCGAAGGTTGGGGCGCCGAAGGCCGCCGGACCGTGCCGGCGCTCAATCTGCGCGTCGCGCTTCCGCCCGACGCCGATTTCACCGTGCGCGCCGAGGCGATCGACCTGCTCCCGATCGGCCACGCGCTCACCGAGCTCATGGCCGTGGAGGGCCCCACCGGGGAGGCCGAGCGGCTGAGCTACGCTGATCCGGACGGTTTCGTCCGCTACGGGCAGCCTGCTTGGGGTACCACGCAGCGGATGCTCGAGTTGGCTGTGCACCCGGTCTGTCCGGACGCGCGCGGAGGGCTCCGGTCCCCGCGGGCCATTCGCATCACCGTTGACTTCACGGCGCCGGAGCCGGCGCTGCTGGCGGCGCCAGGCCGTGCGGCGGACCCGGCGGTCCGCGCGCGCGCACCTCTGGCCGACCGGGATGACGTCTGGGCACCGCTGCTGGACCGCCTGGTTGTCAACCCGGCCTCGGCGGCCCAGTGGCGCCGGGCACCCGTGGCCGCGCGCGGTGCGGCGCAGGCGGGCGACGGGCTGGGCAACGCCACGACCTGGGTGCGCCTCGAGGTTGAGCGCCGCGGCTTCTATGTCATCACGGGCGACGATCTCGCGGCCCTGGGTTTCGAGCCGGCGCTCGTCGATCTCGGGCGCCTGCGCCTTTTCTGCGCTCCCGCGGGTGAGCTGCGCGAGGATGTGCTCGGCGAGCTGCTGCCCGACTGGCTGCAGCCCTGCGCCCTGTGGGTCGTGGACGACGGCGACGGGCTCTGGGATGAGGCCACCCGGGTCTACTTCCTGGGCAACGGACCCGACGGTTGGCGCGACGACCTGGGTCTGCCGGCGCTGGCGGATGACCGCTACTACACGCATCCGTATGCGAGCCGCTTCACCTACTGGCTGACCTGGGACGGGGAGTTCGCGACCGAGCCGCTGTGGATGGAAGAGCGCGCGGCCACGCCCCCCGAGGGCCTCACCCTGCGGGCGAGCGCGCACGCCCGCGCGCACCTCGAGGAGAACAAGATCTACGACCCGCGCCCGCGGGTCGCAGACTTGCCGTGGGAGCGCTTCCTGTGGGTGGATCTGGCCGGCGTCCCCGCGAAGATCGACCTGGCGCTCGATCACCTCGTGCCCGGCAGCACCGCCGTGCTACGCGTGTCCGCCTGGGGCCGCAATACGGTCTTCGACAACTTCGTTGATCACAATGTCCTGGTGGAAGCGCAGATCGGACCGCTGGCCTCGTCGCCGCCCCGCATCCCGCTCGGTACGATCGCCTGGGATGCCTACCGGCGGGGGCTGCTCGACACCGAGGTGACCGCCAGTTCCGGTGAGATGCGCATCTGGATGTCGATCCCGACCCGGATGGGCGCGGAGAACCAGCCCCTGGCGGACGCTTCGTACCTCGGGTGGATCGAGTGCGAGTACGAGCGCGACCTCATCATGCCGGGCAACTGGCTCGAGTTCTATGTCTCGGCCGCCGAGGCCGCCGGCGGGGGGTGGCGCATCACCGGGCTGACCACGCCGGACGGGTGGCTGCTCCTCGATGCCAGCGATCCACGCTCGCCCGTGCGGCTCGTGCCCCGGTACGTCCCGGCGGGCAGTTCCCAGGCGGCCGAGTTCAGCGTCACGCCCGCCGGCGAAACCGCGCGGCTGGTCATGATGAAGCTGGCTGCCGCGGCCGCGCCGGCGCGGCTGACGGTGCCCGCTTGGACCAGGCCGCTCCTGCGGGAGCGCACGGAGGCGGTGGACTATCTGATCGTCGCGCCGCGCGAGTTCGACACCGCGGCGCAGATGCTCGCCGCGCACCGAGCCATGCGCTTCTACGGGGCGAATGGGGATTCGCCGCAGGCCGCGCGCGTCGCGCTGGTGGATATCCAGCAGATCTTCGACGAATTCAGCGGGGGGCAGCACGACCCGACGGCGCTGCGCAACTTCGTGCGTCACGCCTGGCTGAACTGGAAGGGCAGCGCCGGCGGGCCCACGCTCTCGCACCTGATGTTGCTGGGCAACGCGCACTACGACCCGCGCGGGTACCTGGCGCTCGGGGCGACGGACCATCTGCCTGGCTACCTGTACTACGAATTCGCGCTCACGACGAGCCCGGAGTGGCGGCCCGAGCACTTCGGCGACGACTGGTTCGGTATGCTCGATGGTCCGACGGACGCGTGGCTCGATCTGGCCCTCGGCCGCTTGCCGGTGATGAGCGCCAGCGAGGCGACGGGCGTCGTGGAGAAGCTGATTCGCTATGACGAGAGCCCCCCCCAAGGACCGTGGCGCTCGCGCCTGCTCTTGGCGGCCGATGATATCTGCCAGTCTTACAAGACCGACGGGCTCGGCTGGCGGCACCTGAGAGAGACCGAAGTACTGGCCACCAGTTGGGTGCCTCAGGACGCCGACATCGTCAAGCTCTACATGGTCGAATATGGGAGTCAGTGCATCTATGACCGCAAGCCCGAGGCCGCGGGCGACTTGCTGGCCCACCTCAATGACGGCGTGCTATGGTTCAACTTCACCGGCCACGGCAGCGAGGTTCAATTGGCCGACGAGCGCCTGCTCGAGACGAGAAGCCTCGGCTCGCTGACCAACGGCGAGAAGCTCTTCTTCTTCCTGACCGCTTCGTGCGCGGTGGGCAAGTTTGCCCACGGCGGCGATGGTCTCGGCGTGGCGGCGGTGCGCATGGCCCATGGCGGCGCGGTGGCCGCTTTTAGCGCCAGCGGGCTGGCCGAGGCGGGTTACAACGAGGCCCTCAACAAGCGCATTGTAAATGGGGTCTTTCCGGCGGGCACGCTGCTCAAGCCCGTGGCGCTGGGCCCCGCCGTGTGGGCGGCCAAGACCGCCAACTACAACGACCGCCGCTACAACCTGCTGGGTGACCCGGCCTCACGCCTGGCGACCCCGAAGCTCGGGATCGATCTCACGCTCGAGCAAGGCGGCAGCGCCGTGAGCGACACGCTCGCGCGCGGGATGATGACGGTGCTCACCGGGCAAGTGCGCGATTGCCTGGGCGAACCGGTGACCGCCTTCACCGGCCGCGTGACGATGGAGGTTCGCGACTCGGATTTGCAGCGCAGTCCGGTGCCGGGTGCGATCGAGTACACGCTGCCGGGCGCGAGGATCTTCGCCACCGAGCTGCCGGTGTCCGCGGGAACCTTGGCGGCCGAGTTCTTCGTGCCGACGGCGCTGCTGAGCGGCGATCGGGGCCGGGCGCGGATCTACGCCTACGCGACCCAGACCGAGGGCGAGGCGCTCGACGCCGGCGGCCTGAATCACGGGCTCATCATCGGCGAGACCGGGGGGCCCGTGACCGACACCGCTCCGCCGGGCATCGAGCTGCGCTGGGAAGACCCGGCCGCGACACCCCAGGTCGGGAGCCGGATCACGGCCACGCTGAGCGATTCGAGCGGGCTTTATGTAGCGGCGCTGACGCCGTCACGGGCGGTGACGGTGATGATCCTGGATGAAGACGATCGCTATCTGGCGGCCAGCGACCTATCAGATCAAGTGCAGTTCGGATCCAATTTCCGGACGGGCACGTTGACCTATGCCCTGCCCGCCGGTCTGCCCACCGGCCAGCCCCTGCGCCTGGTGCTCGAAGCCTCGGACAACGTCATGAACCGCCAGCGCGCCGAGCTGGCTTTCCAGATGACCACGGGGGCGGGTGGGCGTCTGCTGGGGTCCGTCTACAACATGCCCAACCCGGTGGAACGCGAGACGCACTTCCTGGTCGAGCTGGCGCGTAGCGCCGACGTGGAGATCACCATCTACGCGGCCACGGGCCGGGTGGTGCGGCGTCTGAGCGAGACGGGGGTGAGCCGCGAGCGCGGTCGTCGCGTCGGGGTCGCCTGGGACGGCCGCGACGACGACGGCGACGGATTGGCCAACGGCGTCTATTTCTATCGGGTGGTGGCGCGGGAACCGGGCGGGGGCCGGGACGAGCGGATCGAGCGCCTGGTGGTCTTCCGGGAGGCTCCTTGAGACCTCCCGCGGCCCTGTGCTAGCCTGGACGAATCGTCAATCTGGCCAGCGCCGGCGGCAGGGGCCAGGCCGGTGGCCGATGGGGGAACTCGTGTCGCTCAGGGGTGTTTTGCGCTCTGAGCGCTTTGCGGCGGGGGGATTCGACCGTGCCTCCCGGAACCTTATGGCTGCGAGGTGAGACGATGAAGGCGTGGATGACGACGGCTGCCCTGGCGCTGATGCTTGCAGCGAGTCTGGCCGCTCCGGCGAAAGCCCAGACCCACGGGGGCACGGGGGTTCTGAAGATCAAGCCCGGAGCGCGGGCAACCGGCATGGGCCAAGCCGGCGTGGCGCTGCCCCAACGGGCGTTGTCCGTCTGGTGGAACCCGGCGCTGCTGGCCCAGAACCAGGGGCGTGAGGCGTCCTCCACGATCGCCAAGCTCGTGCCCGATCTGGCGGATGACGTGTACTACCTCAACCTCGGGTTGGCGACGACCCTCAAGGGTTGGGGCGGGGTGGCCCTGGACATCATGTACCTGTCTTACGGCGAGACCGAAGCGGTGGACGAGGAGGGTCAGTCCTACGGCTTCTTCAGCAGCTACGAGCTCGTTCCGACGCTGGGGTTTGGCACCCGGCTGCTCGGCGATGCCGACGTGGCCTGGGGTGAAACCGGCGAGCTGCTCGCGGCGGTGGACGTGGGGCTATCGCTCAAGTACGTGTGGGTCGATCTGGCTCCCGATTGGGCGATGGCGATCGTCGGCGAGAACAAGGACGGGCGCGCCAGCGCGGTGGCGACGGACTTGGGGGCCCTGGTGCAGGGTTCGGTGGCCAACCTACCCTATGCCCTCGGCGTGAATATCCAGAACCTCGGCTCGACGCTGGTCTACATCGATGCCGACGCGGGCGACCCGCTGCCCCGCAACCTCAAGGCGGGCATCGCAGTCGAAGTCTACGGCTCGGATGCCCTCACCGCCACGGCGGTGTTTGATTACAACAAGTCGCTCATCGTCTACGAGGAGGAGAACTACGAGGTCAAGACCAAGCTCGGGCTGGGGGAGATGAAGGAGCTGCTCAACATGGGGGCCGAGCTCTCGATCAAGGATCGCATCAATGCTCGCCTCGGTTACGTGAATGATCCGGAGGGCGAGATCCAGTCCATGACCTACGGCATCGGTCTCGACCTGCCCCTCTCGGGCGGCAGCAAGGTGCTGCGCTTCGACTACTCGAGCATCCCCCAGGCGCTCGATCTGGATCGCGTACACTATCTATCTCTGGGGGTACTATTCCAGTGATTCGAATCGCGCCGCCCACCCTGCTCATCGTGCTCTTGACCATCCTCGGGGTGCCCGCGGGCGCCGGCGGAGTATGGGACGACGCGATTCCGAGACCCCTGCGGTTCGACCGACCACCGGTGTCGCCGAGCGCCGGACGCACCACGCTGTGGACGCCCGCCGGTCACCCGGATGGCTTCGAGCCCCGCGCGTTTCCCTCCCTGCTGCGCGATCGTTCCCTGCCCGCCCAGCCCGATGGGATCCTGTGGCGGCGCTTGCGCGCCCAGTACCCCGGCCTCGACCCGCTGGAGTTGGCGGTGCCATCGCCGCGCGCGGTCGACGCGCTCATGGCCCAGCCAGCAACCCTCGGGCGGGGGGCGCCCGACACCGTGCGTGTCCTGGCGCTGCGCGTGGATTTCCTGAAGGACAGCGCGGGGACCCAGAGTTCGACGCTCGACGGGCGCTTCGATCTCCGGCACCCCGACTCAGCTCAGGTGGCCGTCGATCCGCCGCCCCACAACCGATCCTACTTTTCCGCGCACCTCGCCGCGGTCGACCGCTACTACCGGACGATCTCAGGGGGCGCGATCGTGCTCGACTGGGACGTCTATCCGACCGAGGAGGACAGCGCCTATCACCTGGCGGACACCGCCGACTACGGGCCCTGGACGATGGGCAGCGACGAGGAGATCCTGGCCCTGGCGGAGCGCTTCGTACGCGACTCGTTCGCCGCGGCCGACACCTCGGCCGATCCGCCCGAGTTCCATCGCTATGACAGCTTCCTGCTCTTTCACGCCGGCAGCGACTACCAGAGCGACATGAATCGCAACTCGCCCTATGACATTCCCAGCTTCAACATCCAGATGGCGACCGGCAGCGAAGTCGCGGTTCAGGACTCGACCTTCTTCATCGACCTGATCCTGGTCGTGCCGGAGACGGTCAGTCAGGATGGCTACCTGGGCGTGCTCAACGGGGTGCTGGCGCACGAGTACGGCCACCAGCTCGGTTTCTTTGACTTGTACAATGTGCTCAACTTCTACCCGATGGTGGGGATGTTCAGCCTGATGGACTCAGGTGAGAGCCTGTATGGTCAGGTCTGGGACCCTTACCGTGAGATGGCCGTCTACGTCCGCGGGGCGATTCCCGCGAGCCTCGATCCGTGGCAGAAGCTGCTCTTCTTCCGTTCGGGCGTGAACGCGCGCTGGATCGATCGCGGCGGCACGTACGACTTGCCGGCGGTTGAGCTCCACAATGACTTGCTGTTGATCCCGGTCGGCTACCCCGATCCGGAGCCGGAGCCGGGTGAGACGGGACCGCTGCATCTGCTCAGTCCCGACGTGTTCATCCTCGAGAACCGGCAGTTCGACTTGAACGGCGACGGCACGGTCTTCCTCGAAGCGGACTCGGCCACCGGAGTGATCCTGGGGCCGCGCAACGTGCCCGAGGACATGCTGGCCGAGATGGGCCTCACGGAACCCGACACGCTGGGGCGCTACGAGGTCGACTACCTGCTGCCCGGGAGCGGCATTCTCATCTGGCATGTCGATACCCAGGCGCTGGCCGACGCCTTCAACTACTGCTACGGCTGCGTGAATATCTTTCCCGGTCGCCACGCGGTGGGCCTGGTGGAGGCGGACGGGATTCCCGACCTGGGTGACATCTACAGCGTCGAGTGGACCGGCGGCGCCCTCGACTACTGGTCACCTGAGACGTACAACCACTTCGGGCCCGCGACCGACCCCAGCAGCGCCGCGGGCAGCGGGGCTTTCACCGGAATCAGCATGACGGTCCTGGACTCCGCGGCCGTGACGATGCGGGTCGCGGTCGACGTGGGCTACCGCCGGGAGGGCTGGCCCATCTTCGCTGGGGGCGTCCCGGGCCCCGAGTCGATTGAGGTGCTCGACGTCGACGGGGATGACGTGCCCGAGATCCTGGTGGCCGCGGGCCATTTCATGCAGATCCTCTCCCCCGACGGATTGAGCCGGGCGGCGCAGTTTGACAGCGTCTTGCTGCCGGGTGTCGCGGCCCGGTCCGATTTCGCCGCGGGGGGCGATTCCAGCATGCCGATCATCTGCGTCGCCACGAACAGAAACGTCTACGGCTGGGACCCGCGCAGCGGAGCGCTGTTGCTGGACTATCCCGGCAGCGCTGCGGCGAGCTCTCACCTGCGCTTCACGACCACGCCCATGGTGCTCGATTCGATCATCGTCGTCGGCGACGCCCAAGGGCGGGTCAGGGGGCTGCATCCGTGGTGGTCTCTTTCCGGGGCGGAGCCGCCGGCCGGCGAGAACCAGGGGGCGATGGTCTGGCGCACGCCGACGGCCGGCTTCGCGGTCACCGCGTTGGCGGCGGGCCCGCTGCTGCCCGGTGGGGGCGAGGTGCTCGCCTGGGGCAACGAGACGGGTGAGGTCCGCCTGGCGGGCGGCAGCCAGTGGGCGGGATTCACCGCTCTGGCCGGGTGGCCGCGCCGGATGGGCGTCGTGGGCGATGGCGGCATCGCCTGGTTGCGGCTGGTCGCGGGTGCCGGTGGGGACGCGGGCTTCGTTCTGGCTTGCTCGGGTGGCGGCGCCCTCTGTCTGTGGGACCCCGACGGAGCTACGCGGGCGGGCTGGCCGGTCGACATGGGCGCTTCCCCCGCCGGTCCCCCCGCGATCGGCGATCCCGATGGCGACGGGTGCCTCGAGATCGTCTGCACCGATGTGGCCGGGAACATCCACGTCTACGATCTGCAGGGCCGCCCCGAGGCGCATTGGCCCCGTTCGGTCTGGCACCCGGATGCGCGGTGGCGCAAGGCGGTGCGCTCGAGCCCGGTGTTGATCGATCTTCATCCGGCCCCCGCCGGAGATGGGATACCGGAGATCGTGCAAGCCGATGGGCAGGGTGCGCTCCACGCGCTCGACGCGCACGGCGCGGCGATTGACGGGTGGCCGCGGGCGGCCGGCTACGCCGTGACGAGTGGGCCGTTCTTCGCCGGTCTGGGGCCGGAGGGTGGCCTGCAGATGGTGGCCGGCGATCTGGATGGCTATGTCACCGTGCTCAAGACCGAGTACGCCGGGCGCGAGATGCGCCCGGGCGAGGGGTGGAGCCCACAGACGGATCCCGGGCACGCTGGGTTCTATGCCGCCAGCCGGCTGCCGGCGGCGAGCTTCGCGGGCGGGCTGTTACAGACGAGCGGCCTGCTCTTCACCCCCAATCCGGTCATGGGCGCTGAGGGCCTGCTGCGGGTCCAGATGGGTCGCCCGGGGAGCCTCGACGTTCAGCTCTACGACACGAGCGGGCAGCGGGTGTGGGAGCGGCAGTTCCATCCCCAAGCCGGTGCCCAGGGCGACGTGCTGGCCTTGGACCTGAGCGGCGTGGCTCCCGGACTCTACGTGGCGAAGATCGTGGCGCGGGCGGATGGTGAGGCTCTCTCGGTCATGCGCAAGCTCGCGATCGTCCGCTGACGGATGGCGCGCAAGCGTGCGCTCGGATGGAGCCCGATGGGTAAAGGTATGAACCTTGAACCAACGCCGGCAGCAGGGCCGGCGTCAACATCGACCCGGCCGGTCCCCAGGGGGGCCAGGCGGATCTGGCCGTGCGCGGTCCGCGGCTGGGCCGCGCGAGCCCGCCGCGTTGCGGTGGTCGCCGCGGTGCTGGGTGCGCTCAGCGGCTGGGCCGCGGGCGCCGTGCCCGCGCCGGTCCTCGCGACCAGCGGCCAGACCGCGGCAGCCGAGGGCATGGCGGGCGGTGTTGTCCAGGCGATGCGATCGAGCCTGGGAAATGGGTCCGCCGAGGCGCTGGGCGGGCCACCCGCCAGTGTCTCGAGCCGGCAGGCCCTGGTGCCGGCGCTGATGTCGGCCGTCGTGCCGGGCAGCGGCCAACTCCGCAACGGCTCTGTCATCAAAGGGATCGCCTTCGCGGCGGTCGAGTTGACGGGCTGGATGGCCTGGCTCTCCTTCCGGCACCAGGAGTCCAATAAGTTCGACGACATCAAGTCGTTCGGCGGGCGTTACTGGGAGTACGAGCGCTATCGCAAGGTCGCCCAGGACGCGGACAGTTGTGTGGCCTACGGCTGTCCCTGCGGCCTCTACTCGACTTCGGCCGACAGCCTGATTCTCCTGGCGCGGGACCAGGGTGGCAGCCGCCTTTACGACTACTTGACGCGCGATGCCTATGCGTGTGGATGGGACAGCCGGCTCAGTCGCGACCTCTACCTGGGTCTCCATGACGACCGGGAGGACCTGCTGGACGCCAAGCGCCTCACCGGACGACTCATCCTTCTGAACCACGTCGTGGCCGCCGTCGATGCGTTTCTCCAAGCCCGCCGGGTGAGCCTGGCCGGCGTTGCTGACCTGGGGGTGGAGATGGCCGGATTGCCAAGGCACCCGCATCCCCAACTCACCTTCACCGCGCGGTGGGACTGAGAAAGGTGGGCATCATGAGCGCGAGGAAATCGAGGCGATGCGGGCGAGTGTTCCGCGCCACGATTCTGGCGGCGGCCGGCCTGGCGGTCGGCGCGATCGGCGGTGCGGGGGCGACGCCCGGCTTCTACCACGACGGCTACGCGCGCGGTCGCGCTGATGAACCCTCCTTGGCTCGCTACGCGCGCGGTCGCGCTGATGAACCCTTGGCACCAGCGTCCGCTGCCGGCCTGGAGCTGAGCGCGTCATGGCTGGCCGCTGCCGGCGCCGGCGATCCGGCTTCCGGCTCCCCGGCGCCGTCCGCCGCGCGCGCGTCGATGCCCCGCCGGCTCACGCCGGCCAAGACGATCGGCGCCTCCCTGCTCTTCCCCGGGTGGGGCCAGTACCTCACCGGCCACAAAGGGCGGGCGACAGCGTTCCTCGTGGCCGAGGTCTCGTTGATCGCGGCGTGGATCGGCTTCCGCGTCCAAGGCGAGGTGCGCCAGGACCGGTACGGCGATTACGCGGAGCTGTTCGCGGCGGTGCAAGATGCGCGGGACAAGTCAGACGGCTACTACCGCAACCTGGGCCGTTACAGGAGCACCGCGGATTACGTGGATGATCTGGCGCGTGACGCGCGCGCCCGCTTCGGCGACGACATCGCGCAGCGCGAGGCTTATGTGGCCGCGCGCCGGCCGAGTGCAGACGAGGCCTGGCAGTGGGCGTCGCAAGCCCACCGCGAGACGTTCGTCGAGATGCGCAAGGCCAGCCGCAGCGCCTTCCACCGCGCCGATCAGATGATCGGCGTGATCCTGCTCAATCATGTGCTGAGCGCCGTCGACGCCGGACGGCTGTCGCGCCAGGGTTCTTCCGGGCGGGCCCTGTATGTGCGTCCGGGCTCGGACGGCACGAGCTACCTCGGACTGGTCTGGCCTCTCGATGAGTAAGCCATGGTGGTTGCATCCCCATCGCCCGCCTGCCCCCGCGGGTCTCGGCGCGCGCTGCCCACGCCTGCAGCCGCGCGGGTCATGCTCGCCGCGGCGGCGGCCCTCCTGATCGTATCAGCTTCTTCGGCCCAGGAGCCGGGGAGCGGCTTGGCGGTCGAACTCGCCTCGGCCCCTGTCCCGGTCAGCGCCACTTGGACCGCCGACTGGTCGCTGGCCCAACGCGGCGGCCTCGCGCCGATCGCCGTGGACGTCCATCCGGGGGGTGTCGTGGCGGCCCTGGAACGGCGGCGCCACCGGCTCTTCTTGCTGGATAGCGCGGGCGAGTGGCTGGGCCTGGCCGGACAAGCCGCCGGGGCCGGTGCCCAGGTCGGTTTCGCTGAGCGGGTTTTCGCCCGCTCGGGGCTGAAGCTGTTCACGCTCGATCCCGAGCAGCGCAGCGTCGAGCGGTTCGATCTGCGGGGGCAGTGGGAGACGCGCTTGGATGTCGGCAGCGAGGCCGATCGTTCGGGTGCGGCGATCGGCACGGCGGCGGACTTCGCGCTCGATCGCGCCGGTGAGTTGTACATCCTCGATGCCGCGCGCGGCACCATCCTCCGCTTCGGCCCCGACGGCCGGTTCATCGCGTCGCTGGAGACGTGGGGCGATTGGCCGCCGGCCGAGGCGCGCGCGATCGAGGTCGACGGCCGCGGGCGGCTGTTCCTGCTCGGGGGTCGGCCCGCCGCGGTGTGGGTGCTCGAGCCCAGTGGCCACCTCGTCGAACGCCGCCAGGTCGTGCCCGCCGGCGAGGAGGCCTTCGAATCGACCGCCCTGGCGGTCGACGCCTGGGGCAACGCCTTCGTGGGCGGTGGGCGCCCCGGTCGGGTGCGGGTGCTGCCGAGCGGCGGATTTCCAGCGTGGTGGATCGATGCGCCCGCGGGGCGCGCCTGGCAGGTGGCCGACCTGGCGGTGGACGCCCAGCGCCGGCTGCTCGTGGCCGACCCAGCCGGGGCCTGCATCCGCGTGTTTACCCTGGAGTACCGGGAGAGGGCCGAGGCGCGTGGGCGGGGGAGCCAACCTTAGGGGTCCACGGCCGCGCGCATCGAGACAGCGCGGCGCGGCTGGGGGCGGCGCCGGCACGCCGTGTCCGGCCCGCCCGGGCGGGTTTGCCCGGAGCGCCCGGGGTGCTGGCGCTGATCGGATCGGCCGGGCGGCGGCGGTGCTGGCGCTGTGCGCGGCGCCGGGGCTGATCCTGGGATGGCCCCCGGCGCGGGCAACGCTGGGCATGGCTGGGGGCGCCGGGATCGCTGGCGCCACCGACCCCGCCGGTCCAGACGGCGCCCGCGACGCTGCCGGCGCATCGGCAGCCGGCTGCCTGCGCGTCGGCGAGGCGCAGGTCGAGCTCCCGCAGCCTGCCCCGGGCGATACGCTCGAGCTGGCACACCGCTTCATCGACCGCGCGCACTTCACGATCAGCCAGGACAGCGTCGTCTTCCGGCCGGGCAAGGATTACCTGCTCGACGCCGTGGGAGGTCGCCTGGTCTGGATCGGCCCTGAGCCACCGCCCGAACCGTCGCTCATCGCGTGCTATCGCTTCGTGCCGTTGAGCCTGGCCAGCGAGTGGCATGGGCCGGGGCGCGTGGTGGCGGCCGAGGCGGGCGAGATCCCGGCGTCGCCCCCGGGGGCGACACCGGCATCCGAGGCCCGTGCCCAGCGGGTCCTGCCCGCCGGGGCGCGGCTCGAGGTGGGCGGCAGCAAGACCGTCTCGATCGAATTCGGCAACCGCACGGACGTGAATCTCACCCAGTCGCTGGATCTCACCATTCGCGGCCAGCTTGCCGAGCGCGTCGCTGTGAGCGCGGTGCTCACCGACCGCAACCTGCCCCTGCAGCCGGAGGGCACGACCACGGAGCTGGCCGACCTGGACAAGGTGCTGATCTCGGTGACCTCCCCGTGGGGCGCGCTCGACCTGGGCGATCTCACGGTGGCGCAGGGTGCGATCCCGCTGCTGGCCCATCGGCGCGAGCTGCAGGGCGTGCGCGCGCGGGCGGGGCCCCAACGTGGGGCGACGGCCACCGGCGCGCTGGGACGCGGCACCGGACGCTACACGGTGACGGAGTTCTATGGCCAGGACGGCCGCCAAGGGCCCTATCGGCTCGTCACGAGTCGGCCCGAAGCCGAGGCCCTGATGATTGCCGGCAGCGAGCGCGTGTGGCTCGATGGCCGGCGGCTCGAGCGTGGCGCCGACAGCGACTACACCGTCGACTACTCCGGGGGGCAGATCTACTTCACCGCCCGCAATCCGATCACCTCGCGCAGCGAGGTGCGCGTCGAGTACCAGGTGCGCCAGGGCGTCTTCGAGCGCGGCTACTATGCGCTGGACTCGGCCGTGGGCGATAGCGCCGCCAACATCGCCGTGGCCTGGGTCCACGAGCACGATGATCCGCACAGCTCACCCACGCTCGACCTCACGCGCGCCGAGAGGGCGATCCTGCAGGCTGCCGGCGATTCGGTGACGACGGGGATGGGGGGCGGAGCGAGGCTGATCGGGGCGGGGGGCGGTCCCTACGAGCTCGTGGAGGCCGACACGCTCGACGCCGCGATCTTCGTCTATCTGGGCCGGGACGCCACGGGCGCCTATCGCGGGTCGTACCAGGTCACCTTCGTCGACGTGGGGAGCGGTGAGGGTGACTATCGCGATTCCACCCTGGCCGAGGGCGACACGATCTACGTCTACTCGGGACGCCGCCAGGGCGACTTCCTGGTGGGTCGCAGGCTCTACCTGCCCGAACAGCTCGATGTCATCGGCGCCCAAGGCGGCGGGCGGGTGGGGGGGGGCCTGTCGTTGACCGGCGAGGCGGCGGTCTCCTGGCTGGACCGCAACGTCCTGTCCCGCCGCGACGATGGCGACAACAGCGGCGGCGCGCTGAACGTGAACGGGGTCTGGAGTCTGGGGGCGGCGCTCGGGAGGGCGGGCAAGTGGATCACGCTGCACGGGAGCTTCCGCGGTGTCAGCCAGCGGTTCAACGCGCCCGAAGCGCTCGATCCGCCCTTCTACAACCGGGGCTGGAACGTCCCGGCCAGCCTGCTCGACGGCCGAGACCAGCGCGGCGCCGCCGGCCTGACCCTGCGTCCAGGCTCAGGCGCGGTTGTGATGGCCCAGTGGGAGGGGCTGGACTCGCCGCGGGGATTCACGGGCGGCCGGTGGCATCTGCGCGCGCAGCGGAGCGGCCGGCTGCGGGCGCGGGGCGAGGCCTGGCTGGGACGCTCGCGGCTGCACGGCGAGGCGGGCCGAGAGGCGCGCTGGGAGGGTGTATTGGGTTGGTCCGGGCGCTGGGAGGTGGAGGGCGCCGTGGAGTCCGAAGATCAGCGGCGCGGCGATGGGGAAACCAGGAGCGGCCAGGCGTACGAGGCCCACACGCTGCGGCTGGGGTCGGCGCAGCTCCTGCCCTGGGGGCGGGTCAGCCTGGTCTCCCGGTGGCGTCGCGACTACCAGCATGCGCCCCAGGGCCGGCAGGCGCAGGGCCGCACGCGAATGGATCAGGTGGAGGCGGAGGCGGAGGGCGAGCGCAGCCTGGCGCATCTCCTGTTCGCGCGCACGAGCGCCTGGGACGCGGAAGGCCACCTGCGCAACCGGTCCGATCTGGCTGACTGGACCGCGTCCCACAAGGTCGGCGCGCGGCTGTTCGCGGGCGAGTGGCGCGGGAATATCACCACCGAAGAGGCGCGGGCGCTGGGCGAGCGACTCATCTACACGGGCCCCGGCGGGGGGCACTATGACAGCACCGGCCGCTATGTCGGCGTCGGCGACTATGAGGTCTTCTATGCCGAGAGTGACACGAGCAGGCTTGAGACGCGGCTCGACACCGCACTGCGATTGAGTGGCCGACCGCTGGTGGCCGTGGTGGGGGACAGCGGGGCGCTGGCGGGCTTCGACCTGTCACTCTACGGCCGAGCCCAAGTGCGGACGCCCGCGAGTGCGCGTGACCTGTTGGCATCGCCTGGGGATATCGTGACGGGCGATACGCCGGCCACCCATCACCACGGCACGTGGCGGGGCGAGCTCGTGTGGCAGGGAGCGCCGCGCGCCCCGGCGCCTCGGCTGCGCATCGAAGAGGTGCGCTCGACCCAGCGCGGCGCGGGCGGTTTCACTCGCCGGAGCAGCACGTTGGCGCAGGAGCTCGAGACCCGCTGGAGCGCGCGCCCCAGACTGCAACTGACGCTCGGTCTCGGCCGCGATCGCGAGGCGCTGGCGTCGTTCCAGGAGGCCACGGGTGCGGACGTGAGCGAAGACCGGCGCTGGCGCCGGCGCGCGGGACTCGAGGTCACCTGGAGATTCGCGGATCCCTTGTCGGCCAGGCTGGGGAGCCGAGTGGCGCGGGACGACTTCGAGCCCGGCGGCCAGCAGCGCGAGGAGCTCAAGACCTGGATGGGGTCGGCGGCGGACTTCGGCCGGGGCGGTCGCGTCGAGCTGAATGTCGAGCGCATCTGGGCGCGCGGCGACGACCTGCCGGCCACGGGCTTCATGGTCGAGCGACCGGGGTGGCGGGTGGGGGTCAACGGTTCGGCGCGACCGTGGGACATCGTGGCGACGAGCCTGTCGCTGCGGGTCGACCGCCGGGAGGGGCGGCGGACCGTGGTGACCGGGACCATGGAGGCGCGGGCGTTTTTCTAGGAGCTTCCCTGGGTTCCCACGGTTTCCCGGAGCCCAAGGGGCGTGGCCCGGTTCCGGGAGCTCCCTTTGACCGGATGCTCTGGTGACCGGATGCTCTCGACCGGGTAGCTCAGAGAAGCAGGCAGGACGGGATGAAGAGCGGATGCACTCGCGGCGCGCGATCGAGTCGCGCCACCCTGATGAGCGGCCCGTGGGCGCTGATCGCGTGCGGGGTGCTCGCTGGGGCGCTCTCCTCGACGGGGGGCTGTTCGCGTGGCGCGCACCCGCGGCCCACCGCACCCGTGGCGGAGACTTCTGAGGGGGCTGCCTCGTTGGCCGGGCGGCTGGCCTGGGCCGCGGGTCTGGCCCAACGCGCCGATCTAGGACCCGAGCGGCTGGAGGATCTGGCGCACCGGGGCTTCTATGAAGCCCACGTGTGCCCGACCGAGGAGAGGGGCTGGACGCTCGCTCCGGGTCAGCCCCTGGCGGGCTACCGCATCGTCTGGTCCTGTCCCCAGTGCAGCCGGACGAGCCCCAGTCCGACCGGGCAGGCAGGCGAGGCGCACGAGCCCGCGGTGCCGCCGGCCACGGAGCGTCCCTGGCCGGCGAAGGCCCTGGTGGCCGCTCAGGTGGCGCGCGAGGCGACGGATATTCTGGCGCGCTGGGGCGAGGTGGGCTACCCGCTGGGGCGCGCCCGACCGAGCGCCCACGTCGCCAGCGGACTGCTCGTCGTCAAGATCGACGCGCACCCGGGCCCCAGGGTGCGAGTCGGCGGGCTGAGCTTTGAGGGCAACCGCACCACGCGGTCGGGCTACCTGCTGCGCCTCCTGGGTTGGGAGGGCGATGAGCTCTATCGCGCCAGCCGCTGGGAGGCGGCGCGCGGTGCCCTGCTCGGATCGGGCTTGTTCGACGAGGTCGAGGGGCCGCTGCTGGTCCGGCCGCGGGGCGTTGAGCCGCAGCCCGACAGCCTGCGGGGCGAGCTCCGCTATCGGCTGCGTGAGCGCCGGGTGAGCAGTTTCACGGGACTGGCGGGCTACAGCGGGAAGGATGGCAACCTGTCGGGATTCGTGAACCTGGAGCTGGGCAACCTGTTCGGCACAGGCCGGCGGGTGCGCGTGTTGTGGCGCGCGCAGCGCGAGCGCGACAGCCGCTTCGAGCTGGCCTGGCATGAGCCCTACGTGTGGCGGCTGCCAGTCTCCGCCGACCTTGAGCTCACCCATGCGCTCGAAGACACGCTCTATGCGGAGACGAGCTGGGGACTCGATCTGGGGATGCCAGCCGGTATGGGATGGATCGTGCGGGCTGGATGGAATTGGCGTCGCCTCGTCCTGGGAGCCGAAAGCGACGAAGACCGCCGGCGTCAGACAGCGCGCTTCGGGGTTCGCCGCGGTCACGTCTTGGGCACCCTGGCGCCCCGCGGATGGGAACTGCAGCTCGATCTGGCCGCCACGCGCGATGCGGAGGTGACGTTGCACCAGGGTCAGGCCCGCGTGCGGGGGTGGGTGTCCGGGCGGGGCTTGATGCTGTCGGTCGAGGAGCGGGCCGGATTGGTGGCGGGCGCCGACAGCGTGCTGCGGGGCGATGCGCTTTCCGTGGGGGGCGCGTCTTCCCTGCGCGGCTACTTCGAGACGGCCTATCGGGCGACACGCTGTGTTGTGCAACGCGTCGAGGTGGGGCCGGCGGCGTCGCCGGCGGGAACGCGCTTCTACGTGTTGCTCGACCTGGGCTGGTGGCGCGAGTGGCGTCAGAGCCACGCGGGCATCTTCGGGACCGGGGCGGGCAACGTCTTCCGGTGGTCCGCGGGCCTGGGGCTCCGGACCCCTGCCCGGGCGGGCGACCTCTACTTGGACTACGCGGTTCCCGGCGGAGAACCGGTGTGGCGGGGCCGGCTCCACTTCGGGCTGGTGAGCCGGTTCTAGCGGTGCCGACCGGAAGCGTGCCGTCCAGGCACGGGGCGGATGCTGCCGGGTCCCGCGCCACCGGGGCTGGGGTCGCTGGGCACGGAGCCCCAGGGTCCCGCGCCACCGGGGCTGGGGTCGCTGGGCACGGAGCCCCAGGGTCCCGCGCCACCGGTGCTGGGGAGACAGGGTACGGTTGCCTGGGAGGCGATCTCAGGTTAAACTTGCCCCTTCGACTGCCGCGCAGCCTGGATGGGCTGGAACGAGGGGCTGAGACCGGCAGAGGGCCAGCGGGTCGGTTCTGGTCACGCCGGTTCGCCGGAATCTGAAAGGGTGGGGATCCATGGTCAAAGCGGGACGGATATTCGTCGGGGCCCTGGTGGGCGGGGTTCTTCTCTGGGCGGTGCTGGTGGCCGGCTGCGGCCGCGAAGCTGGGGACCCGGTCGTGGTCTCCTTGGACGGGCGGACGGTCACGCTCTCGCAGCTCGCGGCGATCTTCGAGCGGGTCAAAGGGGCGGAGCAGTGGAGCACGGCCAGCTTCGAGGACCGCAAGGCTTTTGCCGAACTGGTGGCCAAGAAGGAGCTGCTCGTGCGCAACGCGCGGGACATCCTGGGCGATGAGCTGCCCTTGCGCGAGCAGGTGATCTGCGATCGGTGGCTCGAGAAGACGGTGCAGTCCGTCTTCTGGCCCAAGGTCCGGGCGGCGATCGAGGTTCCGCAGGCCTACATCGATTCGCTGGCGGGCGAGATGACCGAGGAGCGCTATCTACGCCACGTGCTCTGCCGGAAACAGGAGATGGCCCAGGAAATCCACGCGAAGATCAGCCAGCCGGGTGCTGACTTCGTCACGATCGCGAACGAGTACGCCAATCAGTATATGGACACCGGGGACGTCCTTTACGCGGACGTCGGGTGGATCACCCGGCCGCAACTGGCTCCCGAGCTGGGGAAGATGCTCTACGACGATCTGGCGGCCGAGGGTCAGATCGGCGATCCGGTGGAAACCACACGCTGGGGCTGGCACGTCCTCCAGCTGGGCGGCATCCGGACGCGCGAGGCCGCGGAGGCGAAGGCCGACGCCGAGAAGCATGCCGAGACGAGCTACCGTTCGAGGAAGATGCAGGAATTGATCGATAAGATTAAGCAGGATTACGCCATGGAGATCGTCGCTGAGAACCTGGGTCCGCTCCTGCTGCACTTCGGCGCGATGCACGATTCGATCAATGCCCTCAAGATGCAGGCCATTCAGCCGGACTACCAGAGCCTCAAACCGCCCGTGCACCGCTTTCCGCCGGCCGAGCGCGATCTGCCGCTCGTGCGCTGGTCAGGGGGCGTCATGACGATCGGGGATTTCGTGCAGAGCCTCTGGAAGGTGGATCTGGACTTCTGGCCGACGACCGGCGACGAGAACAAGATTCGCACGCAGGTCGAGCGGCGCTTCATGCGCTGGATGCTCATGGAGGAAGCGGCCAAGCGCGGGGCTCTCGAGGATCCCGAGATCCAACGGCTCCTGGCCAACAAGCAGGACGAGCTTTTCCTGGACGCCTACTACAACAAGACCCTGGCCGTGTATCGGGAGGCGGTTACCGACGCCGACGTGGAGGCCTACTGGAAGGCGCACGAACAGGAATACCTCTCGCAGGATCTGGTGGGCTACGGTTACATCCGCTTCCCCCTCGATCTGCGCGACTTGGCCTGGCAAACCTACGAGCAACTGCAGTCCGGCGCCCAGTGGGCCGCGGCAGTGACGAGCGCGCACAACGTGGATGCGCGGGTTGAATCGGAACACCAGATCGATCCGACCGCCACGGGGCCCTACCCGCAGTATACCGAGGTGGCGCGCAAATTCGCGCCGCAGCCCGACGGCAGCGCCACGATCACCGAGCCGCAGGAGGTGGGCAACGAGTGGGTCATCCTGCGGGTCTACTTCCGCCAGCTTCCGAATACGCTCACCTTCGAGGGCGCGGCTCCTTTCGTGCGTCGCGACCTACAGCGCAAAATCCTTGAGGACAGCCTGGCGGCGACGCTGGGAACGATCGAGGAGCGCTATCACCTGAAGATCAACGAGGCAGCCCTGCGCTAAGGCGCGGGCGGTCCGGGCGAGTCCACGACGGGGCCTTCGTCGCCGGCCAGGCGGCGAAGGCCTTGCTCGTCCAGGACCGGGACGCCCAGCTCCGCGGCGCGCGTGAGCTTCGATCCGGGCTCCGCGCCGGCCACGACGAAGCTCGTCTTGCGACTGACCGATCCAGTCACCCTTCCCCCGTGGCGCTCGATGAGCGCGCGGGCCTCCTCGCGCGAGAGCGTCGGCAGCGTGCCGGTCAGCACGAAGATGCGGCCGGCCAAGGCGCCGGTCGTCCCAGAAGCGCCGGGCGATGTGCCAGACAGCGCGCCAGACGGCGCGCCGGGCAGAGCTCCGGACGCGCCCGCGGCGGTGGTCTCCGGTGCGGCGGCCAGCGCCACGCCCGCGGCTCGCAGCCGGGCGAGCAGGCGCTGGGTGGCGGGCTGCTCGAAGTAGTGGGTGATGGCGGCGGCCACCACAGGCCCGATGTCGGCGAGCCTGGCCAACTCTTGCTCACGCGCTGCGGCCAATGTCTCCACGGACCCGTACGCGCCGGCCAGCACGCGGGCCGCATGGGCCCCGACATGGCGGATGCCGAGCGCGAAGAACAGACGGTGCAGCGGTCGTGACCGCGCATCGGCGATGGCGGCGACGAGATTGGCGGCCGACTTCGGACCCATGCGCTCGAGATCGGTGAGCGCCTCAGCGGTGAGTGAGAACAGGTCGGCGGCGTCACGGACGAGCTCACGGTCGACGAGCTGCTCGACCAGCGCCTCGCCCAGGCCGGCTATGTCCATGGCGCCCCGGGCGGCGAAGTGCAAGATCTGACGCTTGAGCAGGGCGGGGCAGTGCTCGTTGACGCAACGAATCGCGACCGCGTCGGCGCCGCGCTCCAGGGGCTCCTGACACACCGGGCAGGTAGTGGGGAAGACGAAGGGGCGCTCGCGGCCGTCCCGCAGGTCGGTCAGCACGCTCGTGACCTTGGGGATGATCTCGCCCCCCTTCTCGATCGTCACCGCATCGCCGATCCGCACCCCGAGGCGCTCGACCTCGTCGGCATTGTGGAGCGTCGCGCGCTTGACAGTGGTGCCCAGGAGCTCCACCGGCTCGAGCTCGGCCACCGGGGTGACCGCGCCGGTGCGGCCGACCTGGACCGAGATGTTGACCACCCGCGTGGCGGCGCGCTTGGTCTCGAACTTGTAGGCGATGCCCCAGCGCGGGGCCTTGCTCGTCATCCCCACGTCGCGTTGCAGGACCAGGCTGTCCAGCTTCAGGACCATGCCATCGGTGTCGTAGTCGAGCTCGAGGCGGCGCCGGTCCCATTCGCGGAACTCACGGAGGGCTTCCTCGATGTCGCCCACCCGCCGGGCGTGCGGGTTCACCGGCAGGCCGAGGCGGCGCAGGTAGGCGAGCACCTCCCAGTGGGTGGTGATCCCGGGGGGCGGGGCGCCGGCGATCTGGTAGACGAAGAGCGCCAGAGGGCGCTCGGCCACCTGGCGGGGATCGAGGAGCTTCAGGGTGCCGGCGGCGGCATTGCGCGGGTTGGCGAAGAGCTTCTGGGCGCCGCGTTCGCGCGCGGCGTTCAGGCGGCGAAAGGCCCCCCGCGGGAAGTAGACTTCGCCGCGCACTTCCAACGCGGCGGGGACCGGACCGTCGGGGGGGTCGAGGATCAGCGGCAGGCTGCGCACGGTGCGCAGATTGGCGGTCACATCATCGCCATGCGTGCCATCACCGCGGGTCACGCCGCGCGTGAAGCGGCCCCCCTCGTAGTGGAGGGCGATGGCGATGCCGTCGATCTTCAGCTCGACCACGTAGGCGGGTGACCGGGACAGGTCGAGCAGCCGGCGCACCCGCGCGTCGAACTCGCGCACCTCCGCTTCGTCGTAGGTGTTCTGGAGGCTCAGCATGGGCACGCGGTGCAGGACCGTGGCGAAACCCTCGAGCGGCTCGCCACCGACCCGGTGCGTGGGGCTATCGGGGTCGTCCAGCTCCGGATGCGCGCGCTCGAGCGCCTCGAGCTCGTGCAGGAGGGCATCGTACTCGCGGTCGCTCACCTCCGGGTCGCCGTCGACGTAGTAGCGGCGGTTGTGATGGCGGATCAACCGCCGCAGCGCAGCCACGCGCGCCGCCGGCGATGGGGGTTTCGTCATGCCTGTCCTCCGCCTGCACGCCATCCCCGGGGTGCCGCCCGGTGGCGCCCATGGAGCGCCCCGCGAACGGGGAGAATGGAGCCTGACCTGCGCGGTGAATTCAATCCCTAACTGGATCGTCTTCGCGCGGCAAGCCCCCCGGGTGTCCGCTGTTGCGGGTGGCCGCCACCTCCGCTAGCCTGACGTGTTATCTTGTTATCTTGCGGCAGCATGACTCGGCCGTGGACTTGCTAAGGCTCTGGGCCGGGCGTCGCGGGGTGGTCTAGGCCCCGCAGCGGCTGCTGCCGGGCAGGGGGCATATGGAGCGCGAGCAGAGGATCCTGGCGGAGATCCTGGGCAGCGGCGGCTTGCTGGCCAAGGTCGTGGACGCGTACGACGCTCGGCCGCAGCAGCTGGAGATGGGGCAACGGGTCCTCGAGGCCCTGTTCCACGAGTGGTTGCTGATCGTCGAGGCGCCGACGGGCGTGGGCAAGACCATGGCCTACCTCGTTCCCGCGGCCCTCTATGCGCGCGCCCACCACGAGCCGGTCATCATCAGCTCCTATACGCGCCATCTCCAGGACCAGATCCTCAAGCAGGAAGCGCCCCGGCTGCGGCGCCTGGTGCACCCCGACCTGCGGATCGTGACCCTGAAGGGACGCGCCAACTACCTGTGCCGGCGGCGCTGGGACCTCTTCGTCGAGGAGAAGGGCTCGGGCGCGGACGGGCGTTGGGCGGTCGAACGGCTCGAGGCCTGGGTGCATGGAACCGACAGTGGGGCCTTCTCCGAGGCGCCCGATTTGGGGCCGCGCGGGGCGCGGGTATGGTCCGAGATCGGCGGCGATGCCCGTTTCTGTCGCAGCCGGCTCTGCCGTCCCGAGACAGGCTGCTTTCACAAGCACGCGCGCCGCAAAGCGCGGGAGGCCGACATCGTGGTCGTGAACCACTCCCTGCTCCTGGCCGACGTCTTTGGCGGCGGCGGCATCCTGCCCGAGCACCGGGTTGTGATCATCGACGAGGCCCACGAACTGCCCGAGGCGGCTGTCGAGCCACTCAGCCGTAGCGTCTCGGCACGTTCGTTCGAGGAGCACGTGCTGCGACTGGGAGGCGCGGGCGAGCCGGGCACGAGCGATCGTCTGCGGCGCGCCACCCGGGCGGTGCGCTCCCAGGTCACTCGCCGCAACCTGATGGGCCGGATCAAGGACTTCGAACAGGAAGCGCGCGGTCTGCTCGAGCAGGCGCGCGTCTACTTCGCCGCGCTACGGGCCGGCGAGGGGTTTCCCCGTGAAGGCGAGCGCCGTCGCTACGACCGCCGCGCCTGCAATGAAGGTCTCTTCCCGGCCGAGGGGGAGCTTCTGGCGCAGGCGACCCAGCGCGCGGTCGAGATGGGTAGTCGGCTCCACGCCGCGCTGGTCGCCGAGCTGGACGAGGGCGCCCGGAGCGAAGACCTGAGCGATACGCTCGAGGCGGCCGAGGCCGCGCTGGAGGAGTTGCGTGAAGAGGGGCAGACGCTCGCTGCCTTGCTCGCGCCCGATGGCCGCCGCGAGGTCTACGTGCTCGAGTCCTCGCCCGCGCGGGGCCCGCAGCTCTCCTCGGTGCCGCTCGAGACCGGTCCGGCGCTGCGCGCGCACTTGCTCGACGAGCACGCGGCGGCCATCTTCACTTCGGCGACCCTGGCGGCCGGCGACGACTTCGGCTACTACGAGCGCCAGATTGGCTTGGACCGCGGCGAGGCGGTCCATCTGAAGCTGGAGAGCCCCTTCGAGTTCGACCGCCAGCTCCTGACGCTGGTGGCGACGCACGCGGTCGATCCGCGCGACCCGGGTTACGAGGATTTCCTGGCGCGCGCGATCGTGGAGCTGCTCGCGGCGGTGAATCGCAAGACGCTCGTTCTGTTCACCTCGCATCGCACGCTGCGCGCGGTCTGGGATGCGCTCGCGCAGGACCCGGCTCTGGGGGGCCTCGAGATCCTGGGACAGAGCCGCGAAACCTCACGGGCGCAGCTCATGGCGCGGTTCCGGGCCGCGGAACGCGCGGTGCTGCTGGGCACCGCCAGCTTCTGGCAGGGGGTCGACTTCCCGGGCCGCGATCTGGAGATGCTGATCGTTACCCGGCTGCCGTTCACGGTGCCGACGGATCCGCGCGTGGAAGCGATCTCCGAGCGGCTGGTCGAGGAAGGGCGCCCGGGCTTCTTCACCGAGTACGCCCTGCCCGAAGCGGTGCTACGCATGCGCCAGGGCGTGGGTCGGCTCATCCGCCGCCGGGGCGACCGGGGGGTGTGTGTGGTGCTCGACCCGCGCATGATTCGGGCCACTTACGGATCGATCATCTGCGCGGCGATGCCCTCGCGGCCCGCGGCCGTCAGCGACGGCGCCGAGCTGGTCCGCCGAGCGCGGGCCTGGTTCGAGGAGGGCGAGGCGCGATGATCGACGCGGACCTGTTGATCTCCGGGGCCCGGCAGCTCTTGACGCTGGCACCGCCCGCGGGTGGGGGTCCCAAGCGCGGGCCGCAAATGTCGGCGTTGGGACTCATCGAAGATGGGGCGCTGGCCGTGGTGGCCGGTCGCGTGGCGGCGGTCGGCCCCACCCCCCAGGTACGCGCGCAGTGCCGCTTGGGAAGCCGCGGGGTCGAGATCGACGCCACGGGGTGCGTCGTGCTGCCCGCTTTCGTCGACCCCCATACCCACGTGCTCTTCGACGGCACGCGCGAGTGGGAGTTCGAGCAACGCCTGCGCGGCAAGACCTACATGGAGATCGCGGCGGCCGGCGGCGGCATTCACTCCAGCGTGCGCATGTTTCGCGAGGCGGAAGATGAAGCGATTCTGTGCTCGTCGCTGCGCCGCCTGGACCAGATGGCGGCCTACGGCACCGGCACCGTGGAGGTCAAGACCGGCTACGGCCTGGCGCCTGATCAAGAGCTGCGCGCCCTGCGTTTGATCGGCGCGTTGGCGGCTCGCCACCGCGTCCGAGTGGTCGCGACCTTCCTGGGGGCGCATGAGATTCCGCGCGAATACGCCACGGACCCGGACGCCTATGTCGACTTGCTCGTCGAGCGGATGATCCCGGAGGCGGCCGCGTTGGGCCTGGCGCGTTTCTGCGACGTCTTCTGCGAACGGGGCGTCTTCACGGTCGAGCAATCCCGGCGCATTCTGCTGGCCGCGCGCCGCGCGGGGCTGGTCCCGAAACTCCATGCCGACGAGATCGAGGCCACGGGCGGGGCGGAGCTGGCGGCGGAGGTCGGAGCGGTCTCGGCCGATCATCTGGGCCAGGTCTCCGAGGAAGGCATGCGCCATTTGGCCGCGGCGGGGGTGGTGGCGGTGCTGCTCCCGGGCACGCTCTTCTCGCTGCGGGCGGCCGCCTACGCTCCGGCTCGCCGGATGATCGCGCTGGGCGTCCCGGTGGCCCTGGCCACCGACTGCAATCCGGGCAGCTCAATGACCGAGTCGATGCCCTGGATCATCGCCTTATCCTGCCGCGAGATGGGGCTCACGCCCGCCGAGGCGGTCACGGCCGCCACCTACAACGCCGCCGCCGCGTTGGGCTTGGAAGGTGAGGTTGGCGCCCTCGTCCCGGGCTACCGCGCCGATCTGCAGATCCTGCGTGCCCCTTCGTATGCGCGGCTGCCGTACCACGTCGGCCACTCGGACCTGCGCGATCTCGTCCTGGGGGGCCAGGTGGCGCTGCGCAACCACGAGCCGCCCCCCGTGCGTCCGTCGGCTGGGGATAAGACCTGAGCGACGCGCGGGCCTTAAGATTCCCTGTGCCCCCGGTTGAGAACGCTGGGGAACCGGTCGATACCGGTACGGGAAAGCAAGTTCCTGGGCTTAGTTCCTGGCCTTAGCAGACCCGGCTTTGGGCGCGGGGGTCGCTGGCGTTGCAGAAGAACATCTCCATCAGACGGAACGCGCAGAAGCTGGCCAAGTCCGGTCAGATCGTCAAGGCATTGGCCGCCTACGAGCCGCTTCTGAACTCCGGGGACCTCGACCCCTACGATCACCTCTACATGGGTGACTTGCACGAGCGCATCGGCAATCGGGACGAAGCGATCGCTCACTACGAGGCGGCCATCCGGGCCTACAACAAGCTCGGCTTCCACCGCAATGGCGTGGCGCTGTGTCGCAAGATCATCCGGCTGAAGCCCGAACACAACGTGGTCTACCGCTTGCTGGGCGATCTGTATACCGGCGAAGAGCTCTACAGCGACGGTTTGGCGGCCTATCTGTGCTTCCTCGAGCGCGCGCCGGCCGACCGGCGCACCAGCGACGACTTCCGCGAGACCCTGGCGGCGGCGACGGCGATTGCGCCGCGGAGCGCCGACATGGCGCTCAAGCTGGCGGGTATCCTGGAGGAGCTGGACCGGCAGGACGAAGCGGCCGAACTCCTCGTGCGCGCCTCCGAGACAGCCCGCGCGGCCGGGGCCCAGAAGCTGGCCGCGGACCTGCGGGCCCGGGCCGACGACATCGATCCAGGTGCCGCGCTGCGCGTGGGCGCGACCGGATCCGAGCAGGGCGCGCGCGCTCAGGAGCCCCGCGGCGTCGGGGGGCCTGTGGTGGCGCCGCTGACCGACGCCGTGATCGCGCTCAGCGCGGATGAGGAGGAGCCCGAGACGGTCGAGTGCGCCGTGCCCGCTCGCGAGCCTTCCGCCCTCGGGGAGCTGACCACCGAGGGAGAGGGCGCCGCTGAGGCTGACGCGGGGCACGCGGCCAGCCCCGAGGGCCCGGTCAAGTCGGTTCCGGCGCGCACACCCGGCAACCCGGCCAACTTTGGGGAGATCGAGCTCGACGAGCCGGGTGAGGAGCCCACGGGCGCCATGGACGAAGCGGAGGTGGAACTCGCGGCAAACATCGGAGCGTCCGACGGAAGCGCGGGGCCGATTCTCGAGATTCCAGAGGATGCGGCGGAGGATATGGAGGTGGCGGCGGCGGAGCTGGGCATCGGCGCCCAAGATCAATCGGCGCCCGCCGGGCACCTAGCGGATCCAGCCACGGCCACACGCCAGGCCATAGCGGCCGAGCAATGGACTGCAGCACTCAAGCGGGTGGAGGAGTGGATCCAGCACGATCCCAGTATGGAGGCGGTCGAGAAACTCATTGAGATCTCCAAGGCCCTTCAACACAATGCGAGCATTGTTCGTGGGTTCATCTTGAAGGGCGACCTGCTCATCCGCGACGGAGAGCTTCAGGATGCGGTGGGGGCGTTCCGCGAGGTCCTGCGGCGCGACCCGCAGAACGAAACGGCCCGCCGCCGCATGGCGCGTTTCCGCGAGCTGGGGGTGGCGGGCGCCGAGGCGTCGGCCGAGGAGCATCCGGGTCCGGTGCCGGCCGTGCTCGAGGCGCGGGACACCGTGGTCGCGGTCCGTCACGAGTCCACTGAGCCACGACGTGATCAACAGGACTGGATGGAGATCGGGGCCCTGCTGGATGAGTTCCGCCAGGGCGTCCGCCAGCAGGTAGGGGACAACGACCCACAGGCGCACTACGATCTGGGTGTCTCGCATCAGGAGATGGGCCTGCTCGAGGAAGCGCTCGAGGAGTTTGATGCTGCCCTGGCCTGCCAGGACAAGCCGCGCGAACTGGAGCTGCGGCTGCGCGAGATGCGCGGCAAGTGTTTCGTGCGTCTCGAGCGGCATCGCGAGGCGATTCAGGAATTCCGCCTGGCGCTCGAGAACCCCGCGACCGAGTCTGAGGACAGCGCCGGTATCACCTACCTGCTCGGGCTCGAGCACGCCCGGGTGGGGGAGATCGAGGTGGCCAAGGAGTGCATGCGTGAGGTCCTGCGCGTCAGGCCGGACTTCGAGGACGCTGCGAAGCAACTCGACGTGCTCGACCGCGGAGCTGCCTGACGTCCTGTCGCCGACCGATGCCCCGCTCCTGGCTCCGGCCCCCGCGCTACGCACCGCCCTGGCTCGGGCCACTGTGCTCCGCACCGCCCTGGCCCTAGCCCTGGCGCTGTTCGCGCTCTGGCCGATCGCCCCGGTGAGCGCGCAGGTCCCGCCCCCGCGCAGGCCCTCTCCCGGTCCCGCGCCCAGCTTCCCTCCCGCGGTGCTGCCCGACTCGGCCACCGCGGCCGATTCCGCCGGCGTCGTGGCCGGTCCCGGTGCCGCCGATTCCGCCGGCGTCGTGGCCGATTCCGCTGCGGCCGAGGCCGCCGAACGTCCACTGCAGTGGTGGCGCCGCGATTGGCTGCTCACCCAGCTGGGCCCGGCCGCAGGCGAGCCGAGCTTGGGGCGCGACGAGTTGTTCCACGCCACCGCCGGGCTCTTCTCCGAGATGGTGCAGCGCGATGTGCACCTCGGCTTGCATGCGGCGGGGAGCCCCATCGCATGGGATCTGCCCTATGACCTGGGTCCGGGGGTCGAGCGTCTGTCGCTGTGGCTCGATGGGGCGACGACGATGGGCCCGGCCCTGGGCGAGGCGCAGTGCCAAACGGTGAGCCCGCTGCTGCTCGGCGATGTGCGTTGTCTGGCCCCCGACCCCTTCCTCGACCCGCTCGGCGCCGCGGGGGACGGCATGATCTGGACCGCGTCCCAGGAGCCGAGTTGGGAGGATGTGCCCAGCCAGGTGCGGTTCACCGAGGGTGTGGCGCAGTTGGGGACCCAGGACGTGCTCTATGCTCGCCAGACCGGGAAGTGGCGAACCCTGGCCTCCTACGCTCACGCCAGCGCACAAGGGCGGCAAGCCTATCCCAGCGGCCTGCAGCGCTATCGGACGGCTGGATTCCAGAACCTCTTGCTGCAGGTCGATCGTGCCTTCACGCTGGCTGCGCCCCGCCTGACCGCTTCCGATCGCGAAGGCCGCTACACGCTGGAGGGCAACCGCAAGCTCTACTGGGGCAGCACCCGCTTCAGCGCGGGCGCGCAGGTGCCCTGGGGGACCGAGCGCACGGCCCAGATCGAGTTCGCGCGACGGAGCGAACGGCTGCAGTGGTGGGGCCCCACCGACTCGGCCCGCCGGGAGGCGCGCACCTTCGGTGTGAACGGGCAGGCGGCGCTGCCGGCGGGACCGGCGCGGCTGCTGCTTGCCGCGGCATACGAGCGGGTGAGAACGTTCTGGTCGACGCATGCTGCCGGAGACACCGCCTGGAACTCGAACGGCACGGGGATGGCTATAGGGTGGCAGATGGGAGACGACCACCGGTCGGTCACCGCGACCGCCGGCTGGACCGACCCCTGGTGGACAAGGGGCCACGCTCGAGCCCGACTGGTGGTGGTGCAACAGCTGAGCCCATCGGCGACCCTCTGCGGGGAGGCCTGGACCGGGCGGGCCGGCGTCTTCATCCCGCGGCTCGAACCCGATGGTGACGCGCTGGTCGGAGAGGGGCTACACCTGCTCGGCGATGATCCTGCCGCCGATGGCCCGGTGCGGCGGATCGTTCACGCGCAGCTCGCTTCTCACTGGCGTCCGGGTGGCGCGCGGCTGGGAGCCGCGCTGTTCGCCCGGCATATCGCGGATGCTCTGGGATTGGACTCCGAGGAGGCGGGGGCCCTGCTGCCCGAAGTGCGCACGCGGGAGGATCTGATGCATTCGCTGGCCGAGGTGACGCTGATCGGCGCGCGATTCCAGGGCCGAGTGCCGCTGGTGTGGGGCTTGCGGGCCGAAGGCGCCGTGACCGCGGTGCTCGATCCCCCGCTCGAGCAGTTGCCCGTTTTGGTCGCGCCCGTCCACGGATCGGGAGGCATCTTCCTGGCGGGACGAGCCTTCAAAGGCGACCTGGCTTACGAGCTCGGTCTGACCGCCCAAGGCCAGGGCCAGTGGCACACCCCCTGGGGTCCCGTGCCCGCGCGCGTTCAAGTCGACGCCATGATCAGCGCCGTGTTCCTCGAGCGCGCTCACCTGTTTGTCCAGTTCTACAACCTCACGGACGAGTTCTTCGAGTCTGCGACCTACGACGAGGGCTGGGGAGCCCTGCCCTACCGCAGCAGCACCATCGGCCTCGAGTGGCACTTCCTCGACTAGGGCGGCGCGGCCGGTCGCCCGCGAGGCCGAGCCGCGCGTCCGAACCGCCTCGTGGCTCGCGCGTATCGCACCCAGGGGAAAGTCGGGGTGATCTTCACACCGGCCGAGCGTCGCTTGCTGGCGCTCCTGATCGTGCTGCTCAGCGCCGGGTACGCGCTGGGTGCTTTGGGGCGTCTCGGCCTGCTGCCGGCCGGCATCCTCGGAGGCCGCGCTGAACCGGTTGAGGCGTTCCTGACGGGCGAGCTGTGCTCGCGGGGCGACCCCGCGGCCTGCGCCGACACCCTCCCGGGAGCCGGTTCTGAGGCCTTGACCGAGCCCCTGGCTGAAGCCGCCAGCGGGGCTGTTGCCGAAACGGCCCCTGGGGACCGCCTGGAGCCCCCCGCCGGGCGCCTGACGACGGCCGGCGAGCGCTGCAGCCCCTTCCGCGGCGGCTACTTGGACCTGAATGCCGCCGACAGCCTCGATCTGCTCGAGCTGCCGGGCATCGGTCCCGCACTGGCCGGGCGCATTCTCGCCCTGCGGCGCCAACGCTCAGGCTTTCAAAGCATTGCCGAGCTGTGCGACGTCCGCGGGATCGGCGCGAAGCGTTTTGCCAAGCTGGCAGAGCTCGTGTGCGTGCGCGACGATTGCAGGAAGCAATGAGGGGGCGCATTCCGCGGGCCCGCAATCCGTCAGGGCCGCCCCCACCCACGATGGCTGCAATCCACCTGCGCCCAACGATCATCCCGCACAGGGATTGGGCCGCACCCACGGGCCATCGCAACCATCCCCGTCGCTGGCACACGATATGCGAACTCGGGGCCTCCGAGGCTCCCAACATACCCAGCCGCTGGGGCGGGACTGGATGGGCGCGACCGTGGCAGACCGCGAGGGGCTGCCCCGGGGCCCGGTCCACGCCGCGGCCGGCGCCTAGCGGGGGGAGCCCCCGGCGAGATTCCACGCCTGGGAGGTCACGCGGTGAAGGCGGATCTGGGTCTGAAGCTGATTGAGGCCGGCCTGATCAAGGACGACGACCTCAAGAAGGCTCAGAAGATCGAGCGCTCGCAAGGCGGCGATCTGATCACCCATCTGGTCAAGATGGGGGCGGTCGAGGAAAGCCAGTTGCTGCGCTTCCTCGGCGAGCATTTCGGCACGCCCAGCGTGCGCCTCGATGCCGAAGAGATCGATCCCAACGTCGTGCGACTCGTGCCCTCCGAAGTGGCCACCAAGTTCAACCTGATCCCCTTCAAGCGCATGGGCAAGCAGCTCATGGTGGCCATGGCCAACCCGGCCAACTTCTTCGCGATCGACGACGTGAAGTTCATCACCAACCTCGAGGTTGAACCCTTCGTTTCGACCGATGATCAGATCAAGCGCGCCATTGACCGGTACTACGATTCGGTTCTCTCCATGGACGAAGTCATGCGGTCGATGGAGGAGGACCTGGAAGTCGTCGAGGCGACCGGTCAGGAAAACGACCTCTCGTCGCTCGAGGATGCCGATCAGGCCCCGGTCGTCAAGTTCGTGAATTCGATGATGGCGCAGGCGGTCAACGAACGGGCGAGCGACATTCACATCGAGTGCTATGAGAAGGCGATGCGCGTGCGTTTCCGCATCGACGGCACGCTGTATGAGCGCATGGCCCCGCCGGTCCGCCTGCGGCAGGCGATCATCTCGCGTTTGAAGATCATGTCGGAGCTGGACATCGCTGAGCGGCGCCTGCCCCAGGACGGCCGCATCAAGATCCGCATCGGGAAGAAGACGATCGACCTGCGTGTTTCGACGCTGCCGTGCATCTTCGGCGAGAAGGTGGTGCTGCGTATCCTCGACAAGTCGAACCTGACCCTGGACCTGACCCAGTCGGGCTTCCAGCCCAAGCCCCTCGAGCACTTCCTGCACGCCATCTCGCTGCCCTACGGCATGGTGCTGGTGACCGGGCCGACCGGCAGTGGCAAGACGACGACGCTCTACTCGGCGCTGTCGCGCATCAACACCCCGGAGGTCAACATCATGACCGCCGAGGACCCGGTCGAGTACAACTTGGATGGAATCAACCAGGTCCACGTCCAAGAGCATGTCGGGCTGACCTTCGCCGCGGCGCTGAAGTCCTTCCTGCGCCAGGACCCGAACATCATCATGGTGGGCGAGATCCGCGATTTGGAGACCGGCTCGACCGCCATCAAGGCGGCGCTGACCGGTCACCTGGTGCTCTCGACCCTGCACACCAACGACGCCCCCAGCACCATCAACCGCATGATCGACATGGGCTTGGAGCCCTTCCTGGTGGCCTCTTCGACCAATCTGGTGCTGGCCCAACGACTGGGGCGCCGGCTCTGCAAGGAGTGTAAACGTTCGGTTGAGCTGACCCCGGCCCTCATCGAACGGCTGCAACTGGCCAACGCGGGCGGAGCTGAAGGCGGCCAGTTCTTCGAGCCGGTGGGCTGCGACGCCTGCCACAAGACCGGCTACCGGGGCCGCACCGGCTTCTTCGAGGTCATGCCGATCTCCCCCTCCGTCCGAGAACAGATCATCAAGGGGGCCTCGACCCCCGAGATCAAGCGCCAGGCCCTGAAGGAGGGCATGATCAGTTTGCGCATGGATGCGTGCCTGAAGCTCAAGGCGGGCATCACTTCAGCCGAAGAAGTTCTAAAGGAAACGGCCGCCGATGAATAGCGCTGGTGGGGCCCCACGGGGCGCGGGACGCTCGGCCGACAGCGCGCCGACGGGGCGTCAGGGAGGAGCAGCGGCATGATTTCGCTGCGCGATCTGCTTGCGGAAATGGTCGAACGGGGAGCGTCCGACCTCCATCTGACGGCGGGCATCCCGCCGCAGTTCCGCATCGACGGCAAGCTGGTGTCGAGCGGGCAGGATTCGCTGACCCCCGAAGACTGCGAGCGGATGATCTACTCGATCCTGCGCGAGGACCAGAAGAAGCGCTTCGAGAACGACCGCGAGCTCGACCTCTCCTTTGGCATCAAGAACCTGGCCCGCTTCCGCTGCAACGTCTTCGCCCAGCGCGGCGTGACCACGGCCGCCATCCGCATGATCCCGTTCGGGATTATGCCGCTCGAGAAGCTCGGGCTGCCCAAAGTCGTCCCGGAACTCGCCGATCATCCGAACGGACTGATTCTCGTGACCGGGCCCACCGGCAGCGGCAAGTCGACGACCCTGGCGGCGCTCATCGACAAGATCAACGAGGAGCGCCCGGTGCACATCATGACGATCGAGGACCCGATCGAGTACGTGCACCAGCACAAGCAGGCGATCGTCAACCAGCGCGAGGTCGGCTCCGACACGCACGGGTTCGCCATAGCCCTCAAGTACGTGCTGCGGCAGGACCCGGACGTGATCCTGATCGGCGAGATGCGCGACCTGGAGACGATCCAGGCGGCGCTGACCATCGCCGAGACGGGCCACCTGGTCTTCGCGACCCTGCACACCAATTCGACCTACGAGGCGATCAACCGCATCGTCGACGTGTTCCCGACCAATCAGCACAAGCAAGTTCTCTCCCAGCTGGCCTTCGTTCTGCGCGGGGTTCTCACCCAGCAGTTGGTGGTCAGGCGCGGCGGCGAGGGGCGCGTGAACATCTCCGAGGTGCTGGTCTGTACGCCGGCGATGAGCGCGCTCATCCGCGAGGGCAAGACGCACCAGATCTACAGCCTCATGCAGGCCGGACAGAAGTACGGCATGCAGACGATGAACCAGGCCTTGTTCCAGGCCTACCAGAACCGCCGGATCACGCTCGAGGAGTGCCTATCGCGTAGCTCCAATGTCCAGGAGCTCGAGCAGATCCTCAGCAAGGCGGACGCAACCTATCGGCCGCGCTATCCAACCTTGGGTAGTTCACCCAGCAACATGCAGGGGAGAGTGGCGTGAGCGTCTTCGTATGGAAAGGGCGCACGGCGACCGGGGAAGTCCGGGCCGGCGAAGTCGATGCCGAGACGCGCGAGGATGCCCTGGCCAAGCTGCGCCGGCAGCGGATCATCACGACCCAGGTGCGCCCCAAGGCGCGTGACATCTCGCTGAACTTCATCCGCCGGAAGCGGGGCGTCAAGAAGCGCGACCTGGCGATCTTCACGCGCCAGTTCTCGACGATGATCGACGCTGGACTGCCCCTGGTGCAGTGTCTCGACATTCTCGCGAAACAGACTGAGGATCCAGGATTCCGTGCGATCATCGCCGACGTCATGCACGACGTCGAGGCGGGCACGACGCTGGCCGAGGCGCTCGGGAAACGGCCCCAGGCGTTCGACGCCTTGTTCGTCAACATGGTGGAGGCCGGCGAGGCCGGCGGTATCCTGGACAAGATCCTGCAGCGTTTGGCCACCTACATCGAGAAGGCCGAGGCGCTGCGGCGCAAGGTCAAGAGCGCCATGACCTACCCCGCGGTCGTGCTGTGCGTGGCCGGCGGCGCGATGGTCTTCATGCTGCTGTGCATTATTCCGGTCTTCGCCGATGTCTTCGCCGACTTCGGCGGGAAGCTGCCAGTACCCACTCAGATCGTCGTGGACATGAGCAATTTCCTGAAGAACACATGGTGGCTCATCGCCGGGGTGATCATCGCGGCAGTCACGGTGCTCCGGCGCTACTACCGGACCGAACGCGGGCGGTATCAGATCGATCGCCTGATGCTGCGCGTCCCGGCGTTGGGCGATCTGATCCGCAAGGCGTCGATCGCGCGCTTCACGCGCACCTTGGGGACGATGATCTCGAGCGGCGTGCCGATCCTGGCGGGCCTGGATATCACCGCCAAGACCTCGGGCAACGCTGTCATCGAGGAGGCGATCCAGGCGACCAAGGCGAGCATCCGCGAGGGCGAGACGATCGCCGCACCCTTGCGTGCCTCGTCGGCCTTTCCGCCGATGGTGGTGCAGATGATCTCGGTGGGCGAGGAGACCGGCGCGCTCGACAAGATGCTCGAGAAGATCGCGAATTTCTACGACGAAGAGGTCAATACCGCGGTCGACACGCTGACGTCGATCATCGAACCGGTCATGATCGTGATCATGGGTGTGGGCGTGGGTGGCATGGTGGTGGCGATGTACCTGCCGATGTTCGAGCTGGTCAACGTGGTGGCCGGTTAGCGGGCGGTCCCGGCGGGCCGTGGGGTCCGACCTGGGCCGCGGGGCTCGGGTAGCATGGTCAACGCGAACACAGCGATCCGGCCGGTGGTTTCCCCCGGCCGGTTCTTGTTGGCCCGCTGGTTGGTGGGCCTGCTGGCGGCGGGTCTGATCGGGCTGCAGGGGGCCTGGCTCGCCCAGCGGCCGACGCTCATCTCGGGCCTGATGCTGGCGGCCTGGCTGAGCGTGACCACGGTGGCCCTGACGGCGCACTTGCGGGGCCGGCGCACCGTGGGCGGAGCGCCGGCGCTGGCGATGCTCTTCGGCGATTGCATCGCCACGGCGGTGGTCGTCCGCGCCGCCGGCTCGCTCTACAGCCCTACGCTGCTGCTCATGGCGCTGCCGGTGCTCGGTGGCGGGATGCTCTTTCAGTGGCGCCCAGGGTTGCTGCTGGGCCTGTGCGCCTCTCTGCTCTACGCGCTGATCGGCTTCTTGGATGATCGCGACGGCATGCTGCCGCGGGCCCTCTGGTCGCTGATCGCCTTCCACACGCTGCTGTTCGCGTCCATGGGCGCAGCGGCCGGCCTGCTGGGTCGCCAGATGGCGGCCAGTCTGCGCGAGGCGGCCGAGACCCGCACCGAACTGGCCGAGGTGCGCCTGAGCACCGATCAGATCTTCGCAGCGCTCACCTGCGGGCTGATCGCGATGGACGAGGCGGGTGCGGTGCGCACGGTCAACCCGGAAGCCCGGCGGCTCCTGGGTCTCGACGGGTCGGGCCCAGCCATCCCACTCGATGTGGTCGCGGGGAACCAAGAGCTGATGACCATGCTCACAGCCACGCAGGCGCAGACCCGCCCCACGGAGGCCGAACTCTGGTTGACAGGCGCCGGTGGGCGGCGCTTTCCGGCCTGGGTCAAGCTGTCGCCGGTGACGGATGGCGCCGGCCATTCACACGGGCAGGTGGCGCTCATCTCGGATCTGACCGAATACAAGCGCCTCGAGGACCTCGCCCGCCAGCGCGAGCGGCTGGCGATGGTGGGCGAGCTGTCGGCCGGCCTGGCGCATGAGATCCGTAACTCGCTCAAGCCGATCACCGGATCGATCGAGTTGCTGCCCAAGCGCCTGGAAGTGCCTCCCGCGGCTGCCCCGCTCATGGAGCTCATCATGCGCGAAGCCGCGTCCTTGGAGGCTTTCCTCAGCCAGTTCCTGACGCTGGCCCGGGACAAAACCCTGAAGTTGGAAGATATCGATCTCGAAGATTTGCTAGAGACCGAGGCGCGCGCCCTGCGGGTGGGCCTCACGCACGAGGATCGACCCATCCGAATCGTCACCGGGGGCAATGGGGAACACCGGATCCGGGGCGATCGGGAGTGGCTGCGCCAGGTGTTCCGCAACGTGATTCTGAACGCTATCGAAGCGGATCCACAGGGGCGTGTCGAGGCTCGGCTCGAGCGGTTCGAGTGCGAGGACCAACGCTGGATCAGGATTCGCATTGTGGACCACGGCCCGGGTCTGTCCGGATTCGATCACCGGGAGGCCTTCCTTCCCTTCCGCACGACGAAGCCGGGGGGCAGCGGGCTGGGACTGCCGATCGCCCAGCGCGGGGTGGAGGAGCACGGCGGCCGGATCGCGTTCGACCCGAGCTGGCGGGCGGGTGGCTGCGTCGTGATCGAGTTGCCTGAGAGCAGGATGCTCCCCGAGGCGCGGGCCCAGCGTGCGGCCTAGCGATAGAGCGAGGCAAGCGTGACCAACGATGAGACGACACCTCAGGCGCGGCGGCGCATTCTGGTCATTGACGACGAAGACAGCATGCGGCGATTCCTGGATATGCTGCTCGTCGGCGAGGGCTATGAGGTCGCCACCGAAGAAAACGGCGCGAACGGCATCAGCCGCCTCGAGCGTGAGAGCTTCGATCTGGTGGTCACCGACCTGAAGATGCCGGGCGTCGACGGCCTGAGCGTGCTCGACAGCGTGCGCGCCAAGCACCCGGATCTCCCCGTCGTCATCCTCACCGCGTACGGCTCCGAGCGCGTCACGTCGGAGGCGATCCAGCGCGGGGCCTTTCAGCTCGTGGAGAAGAGCGCGCACAACGATGAAATCGTGCTCGCCATCAGCAATGCGTTGGCGATGAGCATCGTGCGCACCGAGAACCGCGCCCTGAAGTGCCAGCTCAAGAAGCGTCATGAGGACCGACGGCTGATTGGCCGATCCGAGGAGATGCTGCGGGTCTACAAGATGGTGGAGAAGGTGGCCGCCACCGACGCGACGGTGCTGGTCTTCGGTGAGAGCGGCACCGGCAAGGAACTCATCGCTCGCGAAATCCACTATCGCAGTCAGCGGGCCAAAGGCCCGTTCATCTCGGTGAACTGCGGGGCTCTGCACAAGGACTTGCTGGAGAGCACGCTCTTCGGCCACAAGAAGGGGTCCTTCACCGGCGCGGTCAAGGATCAACCCGGATACTTCACGATCTGCGAGGGCGGCACGTTCTTCCTGGATGAGGTGGGGGAGATGGCCCCCGCGACCCAGGTCAAGCTGCTGCGGGCACTGCAGGAGCGCGAGGTCATCCCGATCGGCGCAAGTGAGCCGATCAAGATCGACGTGCGGCTGGTGGCGGCGACGAACAGCGATCTGGAGCGCGAGGTGAGCGAGGGCCGTTTCCGCAACGACCTGTTCTATCGGCTCAACGTCATTCCGATCCGCCTGCCCTCGCTGCGCCAGCGACCCGACGACATCGCGCTCTTGGTGGACCACTTCTTGACGCGGTTTCCGGGGGCGGACGGACCGAAGAAGCTCTCGCGCGAGGCGATGGAGGCGCTCACGCGCTACGACTGGCCGGGCAATGTTCGGGAGCTGGAGAACGTGATCGAGCGGGCAGTGATCCTGAGCGAGGGCGAGAGCCTGGGCGTGGCTGACCTGCCCGAGAAGGTGCTCAAAGGGCCGAGTCGGCGGGGCAGCTTGGTGGTCGACACACCGAACATGAGTCTGGCTGAGCTTGAGCGCGAGTACATCATGAAGGTGCTCACCTACACGAATTGGCAGAAGAAGCGAGCCTCCGAGATCCTGGGCATCAACGCGTCGACGCTCTACCGCAAGCTGCTCAGTTACGGGATCTCGGACCGCCAGGAGCAGGCCGGCACGCCCCAGGAGGAGGGTGAGCGTCCGTCGGAGGCGGCCTAGGTGGACGGGCGCCCGAGCCGCTGCAGAGTGCACGGCCGGGGCGCGCGTTTTCGCAGAACGCCGAGGGCGTTCGCGATTTGTGGGCCGGCCAAGCACAGTGCAACGCGCCGGGGCCGGTTGGGCGGCCGCCGCGATGAACAGGGGGGATGAATCCCCGCGCGGATCCGCTGGATTCGCAAGGGGTTGTGCAAACGGGGCTCTCGGGGGGGGCGGGGTGGCACGGGGGTTGCCGCTCTATGAGCGAACGAGAACGGCTGTCCGGTCGGGAGAGTGGCGAGCCCCACACGTGCCGGCTGCGAACGGCCGCGTGTGGTGTCCGATCCGGTATCAGAGGAGGTGTTCGATGTTCAGGAACAGCAAGGGTTTTACGCTGATTGAGTTGATGATTGTGGTCGTCATCATCGGCATTCTGGCCGCCATTGCGATCCCGAACTACATCGCGATGACGAACCGCGCCAAGGAAGGTAGCGTCAAGGCAAACTGCCACGCCACGCAGCTCGTGGCGGAGGACTACTCGGTCCGCAACAACGGTACCTATCCGACGCTGGCGCAGATCCAGGATGTGTCGCTGTGGACGGGCGGCGTGCTGCCGAACAACCCGTTCACCGGTGCGGCCATGACGATCGCCGCGCTCGGCTTTAGCCAGGGCAACGTCGGCTACGACCTGACGGCCGGCCTCTACACGATCGAGGGTTACGGCGAGACCGCGACCTCCGGTCCGGCCGGCGACGGTATCGTCATCACGCTGACCAACGGCTAGTCGGAGCGCACTTGAGATGAATGCACGGGGCTCCTGCCTAGCTGGGGGGGCCCCGTGCAGGTTTAAGGAGCTGCGCGGTCGCGCAAGCATCGATGGGGGGGCGGGCGGGTGGATCGGGTGGTCCAGGATGCCGGGAGGTGCTTATGAAGACGCAGAGCAAGCCCAAGATTCCACGCGGCCCGGCGGGCTTCACGCTGATTGAATTGATGATTGTGGTCGTGATCATCGGCATTCTTGCGGCGATCGCCCTGCCGAACTACCTGTCGATGGTGGAGCATGCCCGCGAAGGCGGTGTGCGTGCCAATGCCCACGCCACGCAACTGACCGCCGAACACTTCCACGCCGGGCACGAAGGCATCTACCCGACGGTGGCCGAGATCATCGATCCGAGCCTCTGGCCCCAGAGCGTCCTGCCCGACAATCCCTTCACCGGCGCCCCCGTGACGATTGGTGCCCTCGGCTACAGCCGGGGCGATATCGGTTACCAGATCGTGGGCGGGTGCTACACGATCGAGGGCTACGGCGGCTCCGCCACGGCCGGCCCGAGCGGCGACGGCATCGTCATCAGACTGACCAACGGCTAGGCCCAGATACCCAGCTGGGCGGTACCCGGGTGGGTGGATCCGGCCGGTTCCGCTAGCTCCTTGGATGCTCGCCGGTGCTCGTGCGACGGCCGGCGGGGTCAAGAGCCGGCGGGCCCGGCCGATTCTATGTCTAGGCGGCGACCGCCGGGGCCAGGGAGGCCCCCCCAAGCCCCACTGCTTTCCGAAGGCGAAGGGCGCCCGCGGGCGGGGGGCAGCGGGAACACGCCGCCGGCCGAGTCATGCATAGCCAAACCCGAGTTCTCGCGCGGCCGTTCGGCGAACCTGCCCCTGAGCCGATCGCCGAGCTGAGCGACATCCACAAGACCTTCCGCACCGGCTTCCGGCGGCGGGCGGTCCCCGTGCTGAGAGGGCTGGACCTCACCATTCACGCCGGTGAGATCCTGGCCCTGCTGGGCCTCAACGGCGCCGGCAAATCGACCTTGATGAAGATCATGCTGGGGCTGGTCAAACCCACCCGCGGACGCGGGACGCTGCTGGGTCTGCCCCTGGGGTCGCCGGCGGCCCGCGCGGCGGTCGGGTATCAGCCGGAACAGCCCTATCTCTACCCGTCGCTCTCGGTCCGCGAGACGCTCGAGTTCATGGCGGACCTGTCGCGGATTCCGTCGGGCCGGCGGGCGAGCCGGATCGCGGCCGTCGTCGAGCAATGCTCGCTCGCGGGGCAGCTCGATGCGCGGGTGCAGCGTCTATCACGCGGGTGGCTGCAACGCCTCACCTTGGCGGTCGCCCTGTTGGGCGATCCGCACTTCCTGATGCTGGACGAACCGCTCGGGGGGCTGGATCCCGGAGCGCGCCTGGCGGTCAAGGAAATCGTGCGCAACCTGCGCGCGGCGGGCAAGACGGTGCTCATCAACTCGCACATCCTGCCCGACATCGAGGCGCTGGCCGATCGCATCGCTCTCCTGCACGAGGGGCGCATCGTCGCCTGTGGGGGCTTGCACGAGCTGCTGTCGGGCAACGATGAGGGCCACGAGCTCGAGGTCATCTCGGACCAGCCCGTGCGGCTGCCGGGCGTCTGTCTCTCGGGTTGGGCGCCCGCGACGGGACGATCGCTCTGGTGGATTGCGGGCGGTGATCCGGACGGCCTGCAGCGGTTGCTCGGCGAGCTGGTGACGCGTGGGCTGCGGATCGCCGCGCTGGTGCCACGGCGGCAGGGGCTGGAAGCCTTCTTCGGACGGGTTACCGAGCTGCGGCCATCGTCGCCACCGGCGCGGCCGACGAGTGCGGACGAGGACGCAGCGGGACGGAAGCGCCGCGTTTCCTAGGGGGTCGGACATGTCAGCGGTGTTCTCCTTGGCGCGACACACCTTTCTCGATGCGTTGCGGGAAAAGGCGTTCCTGCTGCTCGGGCTCTTCGGTGCGATCATGCTCATGCTGTCGCGCCTGCTCAATCCGCTTGCCCTGGGCGAGGGGCGGCGGGTGACGCTCGACATCGGGCTGGGGCTCATCGCCATCTGCGGATTCCTGCTGATCACCGTGCTGGGGACGCGCATGGTGCACAAGGAGATCGATCGCAAGACGATCCTCCTCATCCTGGCCAAGCCGATCCGGCGCATCGAGTTCCTGGCCGGCAAGTTCCTCGGCCTGGTGGGCGTCCTGGCTGTGACAATTGCCGGAATGACGCTGCTGTTGGCGGCCGTGATGGCGCTCTCAGGCTACCGCGTCGAGTCCTCGCTGGCGGTGGCCGGCTTGTACGCCTTTCTCGAGCTTTTCGTGCTGGCCGCGCTGGCGATGGTGCTGATCGCATTCACCAGCCCGGTGTTGGCGACCTTCTTCCTGGTCGGCCTGTATGTCGTCGGTCATCTGGCGACGAGCCTGATCGATTTGGCGGCCATGCTGCCCGATCCCTCCGCCGGTCGGATTGTCCAGGTCGTGTTCTACCTGCTGCCGCGCTTCGATCTCTACAGCTACACCCTCGAGGTGATGCACGGCGCGGCCGTGTCCGGCCAGCAGCTGCTGTGGGGCGGAGCCTACGCGGCGGCGTACGCCGGCGGTGCGCTGCTGCTCGCCCTCGTGGTGTTGCGGGCGCGAGAGTTTTCCTAGGCCGCCCGCGCACTTGGAGGCTAGTCGATGAGGACCTGGATCGTGGGCCTGGCGCTGGTGACGGGCGCGGGCGCGCTCATCGGAGGGGCGCTGCCGCTGGCCGCCCGCTTTGCCGCCAGTCGGCCGCCAGTGCGCGCCGTTGGCGAGCTCGAGCTGTTTCCCTCGGGCCGTTTTCTGCGCGAGGTGTCGCTGGGGCACGCCCAGCTGGCCGCCGACCTCGGTTGGCTCACCGCCATCCAGTACTACGGCAAGCACCGCCGGGACGATCGGCGCTATCCGCTGGCGCCGCACCTGTTCGCGACGATCACCGATGTGGATCCGCGCTTCGAGAGTGCCTATTTCTTTGGGTCGCTCGTATTGGCCGAGGGCGGTTTCCTCGAGCGAGCCGAGCGGCTGCTGCGCCGCGGCGCCGAGCGCAATCCGCGTTCCTGGCGGCTGCGATTCGAGCTAGGCTTCTTCCAGTACGTGATCAAGAAGTCCTACGCCGAGGCCGCGGCCACCTTCCTGGCGGCGGCCGGGACGCCCGGCGCTCCCGCGTACACGCGCCGCTTCGCCGCCGGCGCCCATGAACGGGCGGGCGACGCCGCGACGGCGCGTGGGCTCTGGAGCTTGATCGCGCGTGAGTCGGACAACCAGGAGATCCGCCGCATGGCGCGCGAGCGCGTGGCCAGTTTGGAGACGGCAGAATGACAGAGTACTTCGCCTGGCTCGTGCGCACGCCGCTGGGATGGGCCGCGCTGGCCCTGCTCGGGGCCTGTCTGGGGAGTTTCCTCAATGTTGTCATCCACCGGCTACCGCGCGGCCAGTCGCTGGTGCGGCCGCGATCGCGGTGCCCGATCTGCGCGCGGCCGATCCGGGCCCTGGAGAACATTCCGCTCGTGAGCTACGTGCTGTTGGGCGGCCGGTGCCGCGGTTGTGCCGCGCGCATTCCCTGGCGGTATCCGGTGGTAGAGGCCCTGGGCGCTGGGCTCACGGTGGCGGCGGTGGTCACGGCGGCCTCACCGCTGGACGCGCTCGCGCGCACGATGTTCGTGCTCGCGCTGTTGGCGGTGGTCTTCATCGACCTCGATTGCCGCATCATCCCCGATGCGATCACCCTGCCGCTGGTGGTGGTGGGGCTCCTCTGGTCGCTGGTGGGGCCGCTGTCGGTGTGGGACGCGGTCCTGGGCGTCGTCGCCGGCGGCGGGGGGCTGCTGCTGGTCGCGTGGGGCTACCAGCGCCTCACGGGCCGCGAGGGGCTGGGCATGGGCGATGTGAAGCTCATGGGGATGATCGGCGCCTTTTTGGGTTGGTCGGGGGCGCTGAGCACGGTGCTGCTCGGGTCGCTGGTCGGCACGCTGGTGGGCCTCGGACTCATCCTGAGCGGGCGCGGTAACCGTTTGACTGCCTTGCCTTTCGGGACTTTCCTCGCCCCAGCGGCCTGGTTCGTGTTCTTCCTGGGCGCCCATCTTTGGCAGAGCTACCTGGCGCTCTTCCCCGGCCGCTAGCACCCGCCCCCAACAACTTCCACCGCCGCGGATTTCTTGTCACCCGCTGGCTTAGGTTCGCCAGGCAGCAGGTCGATAGGGTGGAGAGAACCCTAGCGAGCGTGCGGCGGCTGACACCGCGCGCGAGGAGGCGAGCCCCGTGTTTGGCAAACACAAGCGCACCACGGTCGGTCTCGACATCGGCGCCAGCTCGGTCAAGGTCGTCGAGATCGAACGTGCAGGCAACGAAGTCCAACTGGTGAACTATGGTGTCGCGCCGCTGGACCCGGAGACGATCGTCGACGGCGAGATCATGGATCGGCAGATGGTCGTCGAGGCGATTCAGAACCTCGTGGAATCGCGCGGCATCAAGCGACGGCGGGTCATCGCCGGCATCCACGGGCGCGGCGTGATCGTCAAGAAGATCGTGATGGAACGGCTGCCGGCCGAGGACGCCTCCGAGGCGATCTACTGGGAGGCTGAGCAGCACGTGCCGTACGACATCAACGACGTGTCGCTCGACTTCGAGATCCTCGGCGTCGACATGGGTCCCAAGCAGATGCAGGTGCTGCTGGTGGCGGCCAAGCGCGACCTCGTCCTGAACCTGGCCGACATCATCCGCGAGGCGGGGTTGGCGCCCGAGGCGGTGGATGTCAACTCCTTCGCGGTGCAGAACGTAGTCGAGATCGCCCATGACCTGCAGCCCGAGGAAGTCGCCGGCCTGCTCGACATCGGCGCGGAGATCACGAACGTCAACATCATCCGCGACGGCATTCCGCTCTACACGCAGGATGTCTATCTCGGGGCGAACAACATTATCCGGGCTGCTCAGAAGCGCTTCCAGGTCAGCCGCGAGGATGCCGTGGCGGAGCTCGAGGCGGGCGCGGGCAAGCTCGACCTGCAGGCGCTCGTGGAGAGCTTCGGCAAGGACCTGGTGCACAGTCTGGACAAGTCGGTCAACTACCTGAAGACCGCCGGAGAGGCCGAGCGCGTGGACCGGATCTTCCTGTCGGGGGGCGGGGCCCGGATCGCGGGCCTGCTCGACACCCTCAAGGGCATCCAGTCGGCTCCGGTCGAGATTGTCAATCCACTGCGCCGATTGCGCTTCGATGCGAGTCTCTTTTCGGGGATCGATCCGGAGTCGGTCGGACCGCAGCTGGCGGTGGGTGTCGGTCTAGCTCTGAGAAAGGGGGCATGAGGTGATCAGCGTCAACCTTCTGCCCAAGGAAGAACGATCCGAGGAACGGCAACTCGTCACCGCGCCCCGCAAGCAGTTCCTGCTGCCCCTGGGCATCATCGTGGCGACGATCGTTCCGATCCTGCTCTTGGGCTTCTTGCAGGCCACCAAGATCCAGGGGTTGCGCAGCGATATCCAGGTGGCGGAGCAGGAGAGCCAGCGGCTGAAGCCGCAGATTGAGAAGATCAACCAGCTCATGGTGGCACGCGAGGAACTGAACCTGCGCCTGAATCTGGTGGGCGAGCTCAACCGTGCGCGCACGCTGCCGGTGCAGGTTCTCGACGAGTTGGCATTGCAGATCCCGCGACACCTGTGGATGACCAAGCTCACCCAGACCGGACCCACCGGGCTGACTCTGGAGGGCATGACATTCTCCAATCTGGTCGTTGCTGAGCTGATGACCCGGTTGGAGACGACGGACCTGTACGCGGACATTGGATTGACCAAGGCGGAGCGCAAGGCCATCGGCTCGGACAAGGTCGTGGCCTTCACGCTCACGGGACGGATCGAGCCCTAGCGGCGGCGAAGTCGCCCAAGGACGGGAGCGAACAGCATGGACCTCAACGATCCGAGGGTACCGAAGTACTTCCTGATCGGCATCTGTGTCGCCGGCCTGCTCTACACCTACTTCGGGACCTCGTTGCTGCCGTTCACCTACAAGGTGCAGGCCAAGGAGCTGGCCAGCCTCAAGGATCGCTATGAGAAGCTGAGCCTGGAGGTGAACCGCGCGCGGCAGTCCGCCAAGCACCTGCCGCACCTGGAGGCCGAGTACGAGACCCTGCGGGCCAAGTGGGAGGAGGCGAATCAGCTGCTGCCGACCCAGAACCAGATCAGCAGTCTGCTGCAGGAAATCTCCTTCCGCGGTCTGACCTGCGGGGTCGACTTCGTGCTGTTCGAGCCCCAGCCACCGGTGGCGGCGCAGTTCTACACCGAGAACCCGATCGCGATTCAGGTAGAGGGCGGCTACCACCAGATCGCCTCATTCCTCAACGAGTTGGCCGCGATGACGCGCATCGTGAACGTGCGAAACCTGGTGCTCGAGCAGACCCGTCAGCAGGATGCGACGCAGAGCACGGCCAAGGCGGGGTTCACGGCGGTGGCCTACACGCTGGGCGGCCATGGGCACGCAGCCACGCAGCCCGCGTCCGCCAGCGCCGGCGGCATCATCCGCAGCGGACAGCGCATCGCGGAGAAGGTCAAAGGGCGCACGGTGGCACCCAATGAAGCGGTCGAAACCGGCAGTGTTGCCGAGGGAGGAGGTAGCGAGGAATGAAGACGCTGATGTTGGCGGCGCTGTTGTTCCTGGCAGCCTCTGGTCCAGCCGCTGCGCAGGTACCCCCCCCCGAGCCACCCGACGGGCAGCCCGAGGACATGCCGGCGGCGGTGGGCACCGATCCAGCCGAGGCGGTCACCGAGCCAAGCGCGGAGACGACCGCGACGATGGAGACGATGGAGGTGGCCGCTGATGGGGCAACGGCGGCGGTTGAGCCGATCGAAGGGGCGGCGGCTGAGGCGGCGCCGGCAGTCGCGCCGGCCGTGGACGGGTTCGCCGCGGATGCCCAGGATGTCATGCCAGCGCCGGGGGACTCGCTCATGATGGACGTTGGCGAAGTGCTCGACGAGCTGCTTTGGCCCGAGCCGTACATCTATCAGAGCGGCGGCACGCGCGACCCGTTCGCATCCCTTGTGGGGTCGGGCGAACCGTATGAGGATGGCCCGGTGGCCATCGGCGACATCATCGTGGTGGGCGTGCTCTGGGGTGAATGGGACCGCTTCGCTCTCATCGAGACCCGGGGCGGGAAGAGCCTGGTGCTGAGGGCTGGGGACGCGGTGCAGGACGGTCGGGTGATGGCGGTGCTCCGGGATGGGCTGCAGATCAGTCACACCTTGTACGGGATCACCCGCGTTGTCACCCTGCCGGTACGCTCCGGTTTGGAGGGTAAAGATGAACGCTAGAAGCGGGCTGTGGTTGTGGTGGGTCGCGGGCTGTCTGCTGCTGGTCGTGGGGCCGGCACTGGGGGCGGCACGCGCTGAGGGCAACAATGCGACCGGCAAGCCGGCGATCGCCAGATTGCAGACGGCCAGCGTCGAGCGCGGCGAGGATGGCCTGGCTCTGCGCCTCGAGGCCGACGCCGATCTGACCTACAAGGTTTTCCGGCTGGAGAATCCTCCACGGCTGGTGGTCGACCTGCTCGGTGTGAGCGCCCCGCTGGCCGCGCAGGCGCCCGGGGACGTTCCGGGATTGCGGGCCGTGCGCTACTCGCTCTGGAAGCCGAGCGCGACCGAGCCGATCGTGCGCTACGTGATCGAGACCAGCGCGCCGGTGACCTACGAGGTCGACGATCGCGGGGCGGCAATCACGGTTCGCGTGACGCTACCGGAAGGCCTCGCCGCGGCGCCGCCGCGGGCTGAGGCGAGCGCTCCCGACCCAGCGCCGGACTTGGGGCCGATCATGGTGCCGCTCACCCATGAGCCGGACTGGGCCCTGTCGCCGCAGCTGGAGCCCGCCAACCTGGGCGAACTGGTCCAGATGGGGACCAAGGCTCCGATCTCCAGCCGCGCCTTCGCGGCGTTGCCCACGGGCCGGGACGATACCGGATGCACCGAGGTCTGGGGCGGGGCCCTGGTGCTGGGCGCAGCCCAGCCGCCGACCGAATCGACCGAGCCGGCCTGGCCGAGGGCCACCTGGCTGCCGTCGGAGCTGGCCGCTCAGGAAGAGGTCCTGGCGCGGCCAGAGGAGCGGGTAGCAACCGCGGCCGTGCCCAGCGACTTCGATGTGACCCACGAAGCAGCTCCGGCCGCCGTAGAGGAGCCGGCCGCAACCGAGGCCGTAGAGGAGCCGGCCGCAACCGAGACGGTCGAGCGCGTGGCCACCGCCGAGCTGGCCGGGGACTCCCCGCCGGCCACGGCGACCGAACCCGCCGCTCAAAATCGCCACGACCGCTTCGACGAGTTGATCGACCGTCACCGACCGGCGGCGGTCACCCGGGCCCAACGGGACTGGTCGCAGAACCTCACGCCCCACGACCGGGCGCCGCTCCTGGGCGATGCGGATGCCGACTTCCCGCTGGCGACCGGAGGGGGCCGCCAAGCTGCCCCGATGTCGCTGGACGTTCAAGGCGCCGATGTTCACACCGTGCTGCGCTCGATCGCCGAGTACGCCGGGGTCAACATCGTCGCCGACAAAGATGTGACGGGTCGCATCTCCCTGCGCGCTCTGGATCTGCCGTGGCCTGACATGCTGAGGACCGTCTGCCGAGCGATGGGCCTGGTGGCGATCGATCACGGGCTGGTCATTCGCGTGGCGACCGAGCGCGTCGCTCAGGAGGAGACGGTGGCGCGCGAGTCCGCCGCGCGCAAGCAGGAAGACTACATGCCGCTGCAGACGCGCATCGTCACCCTGCGCTATGCCCAGGCGGCCGAGCTCAAGGACCTGATCGCGACCATGCGGGGGGACCGCGGAAAGGTGGAGGTCGATCCGCGCACCAACGCGCTGATCTTGACCGACATCGAACCGCGGCTGGACTTGCTCGAGCAGACGCTAAGCGACCTGGATTCGCAGACGATGCAGGTCGAGATCACCGCCGAGATTGTGGACGTCGACTTCACCGCGGCCCGCCAGCTCGGCATCACCTGGGGGGTGGATAACTACCACTCCGTCTCGGCCAACGCCTCCGGGAGCATGGCGGTGACCTCTCCCGACATGCTCGATCCGGCCGCGTCCGCCCAGGTCGGGATCCTGCGCTCCTTCGGCGAGGTGCACGCGCGCATCCAGGCCCTGGCCGACCAGAACAAGGCCGACATCATCTCCACACCGCGCATCACGACGGTCAATAACCGCGAGGCCCGCATCCTCGTCGGCAAGGAGGTGCCGCTGATCACGATGGACGAGGCCGGCAACGCGATCACCGAGCTGAAGAAGGTCGGGATCACGCTGCAGGTCACGCCCTATGTGAACTCGGAGGATCAGATCACGTTGGACATGCACCCCGAGGTGAGCGATCTGTCATCCCAATCGACGGTGCAGGGCGGCGTGGTCTTCACGACCACCGAGGCCGATGCGCGGGTGATGGTGCGCGAGGGTGAGACCGCGGTCATCGGCGGGCTAATCCGCACGCTGGAAGGCAAGCTCGAGCAGGGGGTGCCGCTCCTGAAGGATGTGCCGGTGTTGGGGCAGTTCTTCAAGTACAGTGACACCCGGCACGAGAAGCGTGAGCTGCTGATCTTCGTGACCCCGCGGCTGGTGCGCGCGGCGAACGCGCAGCAGGGCTAGCTGGCGGGTGGGGGCCGCACACGCCGCGGCCTGCGCAACAGGACCGCTGCCAGGGCGGCCGGTTCCTTCGTGGAACCGGCCGCTTTGACATCTGCACAGGTCACCCAGGACGTGTCCGCTAGCTCGGCGTCCAGGTGAAGACGCGGAAGTCGTCGAAGTAGCCCTTGCAGCTATAGGTGCGGATCCCGATCCGGCCCGAGGCCAGCATCTGGGCGTCGGTCACCTGGAGCACCTGTTGGCAATCGAAGTAGGCGGTCGCCGTCGTACCGTGCACCTCGACGCGCAGCATGTGCCAGTCGCCGGGCGTAAGGGTGACGTTGGCCTGTCGCGTTGTAGTGTAGGATCCACTCACGAAGCGTCCGAAGCGAACGATATCGCTGGCCTCCACCAGACCCAGGAGGTAGTAAGTGCCGCCGCCCATGTTGCCCCGGAAGACAATGTAGGGCGTGGCCCCGCTCAGGACTTTCACCTTGGCTTCGATGACCAGATCGCCGTAAGTGCCACCGTACAGTCCATATGCCGTGGTGGTCACGCTCTGATAGAGCTCACCGCCGGCGGCGCTCCAGGTGCCGTTGGTGAAGGTCCAGCCGGTGGTGCTGCCGTCGTCGAAATCATCGTAGATGATCCCCTCGCGCACGGGGCGTGGATCGGCACTGCACCAGCCACCACCGGAGCCGCGAAAGTCCAGGGTGAGGGTTTGCCCCTGCAGGCTGGTGTCGTAGAGCAGGCGCATCGGCAGGCCGTCGGCCTCGCAGGCGCTGGTCGGCACGTTGAAATCGTCGAGGTCGAGCTCAGCGCCCGAGGGTTGCGGCCCCACGGCGCCATCGCCGCCGGCGGAGCCGTCGCAGTTCCAGATACACACCAGCGGCCGGCCGGCGTAGATCTCAGTGATCTGTCCCAGACCGGTCCACTGGGGCGTCAGCCCCGCGATCGTCTCGCCCGCCACCGCCGAGTAGATCTCCAGGCGCACATCGGCCGAGCTGCTGCTCTCGGTCGTGTAGACCACGCAGCCGGCATCGGCCTGGCAGGCCATGCACTCGGTCTGTACGCCCACCTCGGGCGAAAGCACGCTGGTGTTGGGCGGTGAACAGCCGTCGGCGGCGGTGACCGCCGCGTAGTAGTACTGGCACGTCTGCAGGCCGGTCAGCGACACACGGCAGGTATCGTCGAAACCGGTGACGGCGGGCGCGGTGAAGAAGATCGGGGAGTTGCCCTGCAACGCCCCCGTGCCGCCATAGGAGCCGGAGGTGTTCCCGTAGTAGAGGTAGTAGCCGTCGATGTCACAGTCGCTCGTGTTGGCCGGCCAGCTGAAGTCAATCCGCTGGTCCATGCCACTGGCGCGCACGAACGGCACGTCGGCCGGGGGGCCCGGATCGCAGGGCACGGAGGTGTCGATCGCGAACTCCCGCGCCATGCAGAGGTCGCCTTGCTGCGGGCACTGATCGACGCAACGGACGTTGACATAGTAGGTCGTGCAGGTCGTCAGGCCAGAGATCACCGCCTCCGCCGTCGTGCCGGAGACATCGACCCAGGTCGTGTAGGTGTACGGAGCGGTGTCATAGTAGACGACGCTGCCCGAGATTTCGCTGGGATCGAGCGTGGTGCCGTCGGTGCGTTGGGTGGGTAGGGTCCAGGTCACGCGGATCTCGCCGGAGTTCTCGGTCAGCTCGGCGGCGACGAGCGGCGGACAGGCCGGCGGCATCGGGCTCGCGATTGAGAACTCGCTCGTCGGTGCGCCCTCATTGCCGCAGGCGGTCGCCGTGATGAGGAAGTAGTACCCGGTGCACGCGCTCATCGTCGAGTCGATCGCCCAGGTCTGCGCCTCCTGGATCACGAAGACATCGGTCGGGGTCGGTGCGAACCCGGGGGTCGTGCTCCGGTAGACGGTGTAATCCACCGGCGTCGTGATGCCCGCGCCCGTCGTGAACAGGGTGACGGGATTCCATTCGATGCGCCAGCCGGCCCCCGATGGATTGGGGGACCAGGTGACCCCGCTCGGCGCCTCGGGGATTAGGCCGGAGGAGAGGTTGTAGCTGACGATGGGGCGGTGGCTCTCGACGCCGCTGCGGCTCGTGCAGGTCACGCTGAAGTAGTACACATTCCCACCGGCTAGCCCTGAGACGGTCCACTGATTGATCGTGCGGGCGACACGCGAATAGAGGGCCAAGTCACCGGGAGTCAGGCCGAACCAAATGGTGAAGTGGCTGATCTCATCGAGGCTGAGCGGGCTGCCGTCCGTGTTGGTCGTCGGCGTCGTCCAGTTCAAGGTGACGCTCTCGCAGTTGGGGGAGCTCAGCGCCCCCATCCCCGGCATCGACGGCCGGCTGCGGGCCGGCGAGAGCGGCAGGTTGCGCGGATAGATAGTCGTGCTGAGCGTTTGCTCGAGGTAGGTGTGCGAACGTTTGTGCTGGCGCGGTTCCATGGTCGTGACCGAGATCAGTACCTCCCCGACGAGCTCGGGTGAGGGTACCGGCAGCGTCGTCATCTCGACGCCGGCGCCGTTGAAGTACCGAATCTGCAGGCCCCCCTGCTTGATGCCGTAGGATTGCGGCTCGACATAGATGAGCACGCCCGAGGAATCGGTCACGGTCTTGAGCAGGACCGTGTCATTCGGGTTGGGCGTCTCCAGGTCGCCGCCCGCGCTGAGGGAGTAGGAGATGATCTCGGCGCCGGGGAAGTCGGGCAGCACGTCCGCCACAAAGGTGATCGAATCGTCGTCGGCGAAGACGATCGAAGGTTGGGTGGGGTCCTTGCCGTAGCTCACGTGACGGAAATCGTCCGCCAGGGCCTCCAGGGCCGCGCGGCCGTTCTGCTGCATTTCGACGGTGACCTTCTGCTGCTCATAAGAGTCGCGGCTGGTAACCAGCATCTGGAAGAGGCCGATCGAGATGATGCCCAGGATCAAGACCGTCACCAGCATCTCCACCATCGTGAAGCCTGCCTGGCGAGCGGCAAGTTGCCACGGGAACCTCATCGTGCGCTCCCTTCCCCAAGACCTGCGGGCGGTGAAGCCGCCCGGAGTAACGCCGTTCCTCACTTCGTATCCGCGCCTGTTCATCGTGCACCCCCGTGCCGGAGCTTGATATCCTGTGCCGCTTACGACGAGGACGTCGAGATCCGCAGGCGCCCCGTGCGGACCAGACTGACGGACGACGTGTCGCCGTGGGCGTTCACGAAACGAATGATCGCCGGGGCATCGAGCGCGACCACAGTGCCCCGCGGCTCGAATTCGATGTCGGTGTTCCCGCTAGTGCCGCCAATGTTCAGCAGGGCGTCCACGCGCTCGGACCAGGCGAAGGTCTCGGCCGGATCCGGTATCCAGGTGCCGTTTTCGCGCCGGTCGACCTGGAACGTGCGGGCCTCGGTGTCGATCGAGACACGGTAATGCGCACGGCGTGAGACGGCCTTCTGGCGCGCCAAGGAGAGCTGACGCTGCAGATCATAGGCGGTCGTCTCGACGGAGTCACGCTGCCCGATGCGCACGAAGTTGGGCACCGCCACGCCGAGGACGATCCCAATGACCGTCAGGACCACCATCATCTCCGTCAGCGAGAATCCGCCGGAAGCGTGCGGGGCGGGGCCAAGTGCATTCTGCAGCGACTTGAACTTCAACAACGATGTGAACATGGTGGCCGTTCCTCCCTCCACGCTAGTTGGGCAGGTAACTGGTCAACGCGCCATCGGTATCAAAGATCTCGGTCCAGCTCACGTCCTTCCACAGATTGAGCGGCACCGGGAAGCATGGCGGCGGATACTCGGTGATGTCCATGTCGTAGTTGTAGCGGCGGGTCGGACCCTGGGCGGCGGCCAGAACGCTGGCGTCGTTCCAGGGCCAGGCGCTTCCACCGTTGTAGGTGATCATGGGCCCATTGATGTTGAGCACCCAGGTGCTGGCAGTGACGTTGAGCTCATCCCAGCCGCTTCCTGGTACGGGGTCGTTGTTGTAGGGCGTCTCGCCGACGATGTCGTCCATGTCCAGGTCCAAGGGACCGGGTGCGGACGAGGGGTGGTCCGCCAGCGTACCGCCGTCACAGCGCCAATTCGAGCGCGTCGACATCAGGGCCGCATCGACTTGCAGCACCCGCGGCGTGTAGCGATAGATGTAGACGTAGTCGTAGGCGATCAGACCGATGTTGACCGGATCGCCGCCCCCGGTGGGCAAACCGGTGCTGGGGTTAAACCCGGTGTGTCCGGTGATGATGTTATGGGTGACAAAGATATCATCGGTGGCAAAGAGGGAGAGGCTGCGGGCGCTGCGCCCGTCAACGCTGCCGAAGACCTTGCCATCGCCCTCGAAGAAGATGACGCCGTTGAACTCGCTGGCGCGCATGGCCTGACCGGTCACGGTGTTGGCGACCGCGACGGCGTTATAGGTAATCACCGTGTCGCCCGGCGCGAGGGTCGTGTTGTGGTAGTCGAACAGCCCCAGGTTGACGGGGTTGGTGCCGGTGCCCAGCGGGTCGAAGCCACCGGCGGGGTGGATGTAAATACCGACTGAGCCTGTTCCCTCGCAGTCGCAGGCGACCGCCAACCCCTTGGCCTTGTTGCGCAGGAGGGTGAAGTCGCAGGAATTGCCCAGGTCGATCTGGGTTGTTCCCGTGACGAAGCCGCGGTAGAAGATGGCGTAGTTGGCGTTGGGGATGTCGCCGACCGTCGCGACGAACTCGAGGAACTGAACGGCGGTCGCGCCGCAGCCGCTGGGAACGCCCAGATCACCGCCGCAGTAGACCTCACCGGTGAGCACGGCGCCGCAGTCATAAGAAGTGCCGGCCGCGGCGACGAAGCGGGCGTACTTCAGGAAGCTGTCGTGCACGATTTCGGCGCGCACCCGGCGCACGGCGCCGCGGTAGCGGCCCTCGGTGACGATCGTGAAGCCGTTGGAGCGGAAAGCGGCGATGCCCAACCCGGTGATGTCGGTCGCCTCGCCGACGACGTCGTACTCGCCTCCCCATGAAAGCGTGTCGGCGATGGTAAAATCGGCGTAGCCGTCGCCGTCGCTGTCGGTCATCGTGAGGCTCATGTCCTGGATCGTGCGCTTGCCGAAGGCCACCCCGGTCTCGGCCGCGGCGAGGGCCCGGAGGCTGTCGCGGTAGTAGCCCGACGTTCGGCGCTCGGCCACGGAGCTGAGCACCAGCGAGGTGCCGATCATCGACAGCGAACCGAGGATCAGGAGCGCCATCAGGAGCGCCGAGCCGCGCTCGTGCCGGCGGAGGTGGGGGATTCGCGGCCGGCCCCGGCTTGATCCGCGGTGCCTACTCGGGTTTCCTGCGTGCGCGAACATACGTCCTCCCACGGACTCGAGCGATCGTCGTTAGAGTCCCATCTTGGAGGTGGAAAACCGCATATCGACGGTCTCGGTCTCGCCGGCTTCTTCCCAGGTGATCGTGATGACCACCGTGACCATGCCCGCGACAATCTCAGGGTCCTCGGTCTCATCGAGCACCAGGATGCGGCCGCGCCCGCCGACGGCGCCCAGGTTGGTCTCCAGGTGCTGCGCCCAGGTCTGGCACGGGGTCGTGAGGGAGCCGGGGTTGTCGGTGTCGATGCCGTCGAAGATGGTGATGAGATCGTCGAAGTTGTCACTCATGATCTTCTCGCGGATCTCCTCGGCCAGGGCGACCGCCATGGTCTCCTGGCGCCCGAAGGCGGCGTGGTCCTTCGAGAAGATGAACATGCGGCCGACCGCAAGGATGCCCACGGCCATGATGACGAGGGCGACCATCATCTCGGTCAGCGTGAAGCCGTCCGAGCTGCGGAGTCGCGGCGGTCGGTAAGTCCTGGCGGTGTGCATCGATTCCTCCCACGGCTTATCTGCAAGTCCTGCGAATTCAAGGGCAGCGTCTGCCCACGGCGGCTAGGTGGCCGCCGGGCGGGTGCACTGCGCCGGGGATCAGACTTGCAGATCCCATTCCTCCGGGGCGTCAGGCGTCTGGCGGAGCGGCGCCATGTTGTAACTGATAACATTACAATATTTTAGATATGATCGTCGTTGTCTGGCGATCGGTGCGCTGCATGCCAGCCCTCGATCCCGGCCCGGGGGCAGTGCAGTCTGCACGACGGTCCTGCAGGACGCCCAGGCGGGGCCCGGGCGTTTGATGCGGCCCGCGGATCTGATAGAGTCGGGTGCGTTGTTCAAGGATTCGCCGATGCGGGGGGAGGCGCCATGTTCGGGATCGGTACCCAGGAGCTCTTGCTGGTCCTGGTCGTCGTCCTGCTGCTCTTCGGAGGCAAGCGGGTCCCGGAGGTGGCGCGGGCGCTCGGCAAAGGCATGGCCGATTTCCGCAAGGCCATGCGCGAGGTCCAGCGGGAGGTGGATCTGGAGATGCTCAAGACCCCGGAATCCGACCGGCACAGTTCAGCCCCGGCTCGCACCGAGCCGGCCAACCGGGAAGCCGGGGCGGCGGGACAGCCGCCGGTAGCCCCACCGATGACCTCGACGCCGGAGGGGCGGGGGAAGGGCGCCGACGATGAGAATCGTAGCCGGTAGGTGGCGCGGCCGCCTCCTGGCTACCCCGCCCGGGAAGGCGTATCGGCCGACCCAGGGACGCGTGCGCGCGGCGCTTTTCTCACGATTGGGGGAACGGGTCAGGGGGGCTGTCGTGGTCGACCTCTTCGCGGGCAGCGGCAGCCTGGGTCTCGAGGCCCTCAGCCGGGGCGCCCGCTCAGCGCTGTTCGTGGAGGTGGCCCCGGCGGCCTTGGTGGCCCTGCGGAGCAACATCCGAGCTCTGGGTGCGCAACATACGTCGGTGGTCGTGGCGGCCGACGTCTTCGAGTTCTTGGCGCGCAGCGATCACCCGGCGGTGGGTGTCACGCTGCTGTTCGCCGATCCGCCGTACGGCGAGCTGGCGGCGCAGTTGGCCGGGCAGCTCGAGCGAACGCCGGCCATCGACTGGGGGCCGGGCGCCGTGCGGGTCATCGAGTGCGCCGCGCGCGGCGCCCAATGGGCCGCGCCGTCCGGCTGGCGGCGCTGGCCGGAGCGAGGCTCGGGGGATACGCGGGTCGTGATTGAGGAGCGGGAGGCATGATGCGCGACAGCCAGGCGCCCAAGGTCCCTCTGGGGCTATTTCCGGGAACCTTCGATCCGGTCACCCGCGGCCACCTCGACATTCTGGCCAGGGGGCTGGCGCTGTGCGACCGGTTGATCGTGGCGGTGGCCGAGGGGCACCCCAAGCAAACCCTCTTCTCGGCGCCCGAGCGCGTGGACCTGATTCGGGAGGCTCTGCCGGGGGCAACGCGCGCGCGCGTCGACGTGCTCGCCTTCCAGGGCCTCCTGGTTGAGTTCGCCCGGGCGCACGGGGTCAGGCTGGTCTTGCGTGGGCTGCGCGTCATCTCCGACTTCGAGTACGAGTTTCAGATGGCCTTGATGAACAAGCGCCTGTGGCCCGAGATCGAGACGCTCTTCTTGATGCCGGGGGAGGAGCTGATCTACCTCAACTCCACTCTGGTCAAGGAGGTGGCCCGGTGCGGCGGCGACACGAGCCCCTTCGTGACCGCGAATGTGGCCGAGGCGTTGGTGCGGAGGTACGCCAGGGACCAGGTCTAACGTCTCCTTGGCCGGTACAGGGGTTGCTAGATACGGAGAGCGGGCGGGCATGCCAACCTATGTCTACGAATGTCTGCGCTGTGGGGAACGCTTCGAGCTCCTGCAAGGCATCAACGATCCCCCGCGGCAGCGGTGTCCCGCATGCCGGGGCAAGGTGCGGCGCGTGCTGATGCCGGGTGGCGGGTTCATCTTCAAGGGCTCGGGGTTCTACATCACGGACTACAAGCGCAAGGACCAGAAGACGGAAGCAGGCCGGGACCGGCCCGGGAAGCCAAAGGGGGCGGGTGCATCCGGGACAGGCAAGGAGTCCAGTGGCGAGGCTGGTCCGACGGCGACCGGCGGAGCGCAGGACGGAGGTTCCAGCAAGGCCCTCAAGAAGAGCGGCGAGACGTAGCGGTCGCCGGCGCCCAGCGGGATGCCACGGCGCGCACGGGGAGCGGATGTTCGTCGACCAATGCACAATCGAAGTGGTGGCTGGAAACGGCGGCAGCGGCTGCGTTTCCTTCCGGCGTGAGAAGTACGTCCCGCGCGGCGGCCCCGACGGTGGCGACGGCGGCGACGGCGGCGACGTCGGGTTGCGCGTCAGCCCCCACCTGCGCACCCTGAGCCACTTGCGTCACACGCCACGCTACGCGGCCGGGCACGGCCAGGCCGGCATGGGCAAGCAGATGTTCGGCGCCCGCGGCGCCACCGTGACGGTGGAGGTGCCACCCGGGACGGTCGTCCGGGACGCCAGCAGCGGGGAGCTGATCGCCGACGCGGTCACCGCCGGGGAGACGATCATCCTCGTGCGCGGGGGCAAGGGTGGGCGGGGCAACGTGCACTTCAAGCGGGCCGACCGGCGCACGCCGCGCTTCGCGGAGGCGGGTCGTCCGGGTGAGCAACGCCGTCTGGAGCTGACGTTGCGACTGCTCGCCGACGTGGGCCTCATCGGGCTTCCCAACGCGGGCAAGTCCACGCTGCTCGCGCGGCTGTCCAACGCGCGCCCGAAGATTGCCGACTATCCTTTTACGACGCTCGCGCCTATTCTGGGGATCGTTCCGGTGGGCGAGTACGCGACGCTGGTGTTCGCGGACCTGCCGGGGCTGATCGAGGGGGCTTCTCAGGGCAAGGGCCTCGGGCAGCGGTTCCTGCGTCACATTGAGCGGACCCGCTTCCTGCTCCTGCTGATCGAATCGATCGACCCCGATCCGGAGGGGACGTTTGCGATCCTGCGGCGCGAGCTGCAGAGCTGGAGCCGCGCGCTTGGGCAGCGGGAGTTTCTGGTTTGTTATACCAAGGCGGACCTGCTGGGACCGAGGGCGCGGCGCCGTCTACCGCGGCTGGGCGACAATCCGCCGCACCTGATCTCCGGTCACACGGGTGAGGGGCTGGACCTGCTCTTGCGACAACTGCACGAACGCGTGATCCGCGCGACCGGCGCGCCGGAGCTGCCCGGGAAGGGGTCGGATGAGTGGCCCAGCGACTCGGCGGATGAGTCGCGCGAGGCTCGCAGCGGCCCACCGACCCCGCCCGGCGAGCCCAGCGGCCGCGTGATTCCGTGGCCACACCGGTGGGTCGTGCCACAGCGCAGCGGGGCGCGCGTTTGGGATCGGCACAACGAGGAGGATGAGGCGTGAGCGAACGGCGGGATGCTCCACGGCGGTCCGATTGGCAGAGCCGCGGTGCGGTCGGGGGCCAGATGGAAGAGGCGCGGGTCTATATCGACCGGATGCGCGGCCGTCCGTCGGGCGAGGCGATCCCCAAGCTCATCGAGCTTCTCCAGGACGAGTCCTGGTATCTGCGCGAGCGCGCGGGGGACGCCCTGGCGTCGTTCGGTGTCGAGGCGGCGCCGGCGGTGGAGGGCCTGCTGCGCGGGGGACTGTGGTACACGCGTGCGGCGGCGTTGCGGGTGCTCGGCCAGATCGCGGCGCCGCGTTCGCTCTGCCTGTTGGTGGACCTGGTGGGCAACAGCAACCGCACGATTGCGGATACCGCGACGCGGGCCCTGATCGGCTACTGCCGCAGCGACCGCTCGCTCGCGGTGGCCAAGATCCTGCACGGCCGGGGCGTGACTTTTCGAAGCGAGTTGCTGGCGCGCCTGCTGCGCAGCGACCCGGGCAGCGAAGCCCGCCTGCGCCGGTTGCTCGAGGCCAGTGACTTCATGGGGCCCGAGGGCAGTCTTGACCAGAGCGAGGAGAAGCGTCTGGCCGAGGTGGTCTCCGACCGCGACTGGGGGATCGATTGGAGCCGCTTGGACGCCACGGAGCCCCTGCCCGCACCCCCCGAGAATCTCGTGCGCCACTTGCGGGGCAGCGTCGAGCCGTGAGCTCGGGGGTAGGGGCCACGGCCGAGCACCGCGCGGTGACCGGCAGGGCGAGCCGCTGGGTGCCGCGAGCCGATCCTGACTATCCAGCGCGCTTGCGCGGGCTGCCCCATGAGCCCGAGGGGCTTTGGATTCGCTCCGCCCTGCCGGCCGGTTCGCTGGCTGCCCGCCTGTGGGATCTGCCGGCGGTGGCGGTGGTGGGGTCGCGGCGTCCGAGTGGCACCGGCCTCGACTTCACCCGCGATCTGGCGTTCGCCCTGGCCGAAGCGGGCGTGCTCGTGGTGAGCGGTCTGGCGCGCGGCATCGATGGCGCTGCCCACAACGGGGTCCTGCTGGCCGGTGGGCGGACGGTGGGCGTCCTGGCGTGTGGCGCAGAGACCTGCTACCCGCCCGAGCATACCCGGCTGGCCGCGCACATCGCTGCGGGCGCCGCCCTCGTGTCCGAGTGGCCGGGAGCGACCCTGGCGCTACCCTGGCGCTTTCCCCGGCGCAATCGCCTGATCAGTGGCTTGGCGGACGTCGTCGTGCTCGTCGAGGCGTCTGCCCACAGCGGCACGATCCACACGGTCCGCTTCGCGCTAGAGCAGGGGCGCGACGTGATGGCCGTGCCGCGCGATCCGGTCTTGGCCGGGAGTTTGGGACCCAACCGGCTCATCCAAGCCGGCGCAGCGCCTGTGCTCGGGGCCCCAGACGTGCTCGCGGCGCTCGAAGCGCTCGGCAAGCCGGCGCGCGGGACCGTCGGCGATCATGCGCGGGCCGCCGCCCAGGCGAGTCCTGGCGCCCCCCTGGAGAGCCCGCCCGCGGGAACCCCAGCAGCCGCGGGGCCCAAGGGGCTGATCCTCACGCGCCTGCGCCCGGGGCGCGCGCTGACAGCCGCGGAACTGGCCAACGCCATTCCGACTGTCGGGGCCGCGGACCTGATGGCGGCGCTGATCGCCCTGGAGCTGGGAGGACGCCTGCAGCGCGACGGTCGCGGCCGCTACCGCTTGCGGAGCGGATGAGCCATGGCCAGGTACCGGCACTTGCGCTCAGGCGAGCACCCGCGCTTCAAGCATCGCCTGGAGTACGCCCTGCTACGCGGCAGCCTGGCGCTGCTGCGCCACCTGCCGCTCGGCGCGGCGCTCTGGATCGGGCGTCGCCTGGGTGAAGCGGCCTTCGATGTCGTGCGCCTCCGCCGCACGGTGACGCTGGACAATCTACGCCGAGTCTTCGGCGACGAGCGCTCGGAGCGCGAGCTGGTGCGCATTGGGCGCGCGTGCTATCGCAACGCGGCGATGACGTTCCTCGAGCTAGGGCTCTGTGCCCAGCGGCCCCTGGAGGAGCTGGATGCGCGGGTCACGGTCGACAACGCGGCCTGTGTTGCCGCTGCCGCCGCGGCGGGCCGCGGCGTTGTCTACCTGACGGCCCACTTCGGAAACTGGGAGCTGCTCGGCGCTCGGATGAGCCGGATCGACCGGCGCCTGCAGGCGGTGGCGGGAGATCAGAAGAACCCGCTCGTCGATCGCTACGTCCGCCACCTGCGCCAGCGCCTGGGGATGGGTGTGATCTCGATGGCGGCGGCCGCCCGCGACGTGCTGCGGGCGCTGCGGGAAGGCGACAGCGTCGCGCTCGTCGCTGATCAAGACGCGGGCCGCGACGGCGTGTTCCTCGACTTCTTGGGGCGGCCCGCGGCCTGCCATCCCGGGCCGGTGCGCTTCGCCTACCGCACGGGGGCGCCGGTTGTTCTGGGATTCTGCCGGCGGATGGGCCCCGGGGCGTTTCGCTGTGAGCTGTACGGGCCGTTCGTCGCGGACCGGTCGCGTCCGGAAAGCGAGGAGACCCTGCGCCTCCTGCGCCTGTACAATGAGACGTTGGAGCGGGTCGTGCGCGAGCACCCCGAGCAGTGGTTCTGGATGCACCGGCGGTGGAAGACGCGTCCGCCCGCGTGAGCGCCCGGCCGATCGCCACCGGGTCTGCCGGAGCGCGGGGAAGACCCGGGGATCGGTGGGAGAGAGGGACCCTGCCATGCGCTGGCTCAGCTTCGGGAGGCCGGGAGCGACTCGGCCGGGCGCACTGATCGAGGAAACCCTGGTTCTGGACATCGGGGGCCAATGGCCGCACTGGCCGCGCTCCTGGCGGGGCTTGCTGGCCGCGGGCCTGGAGCCCGAGCTGCGCCGGCTCCTCGCGGCCGGCAGCTATAGCGCGCGCCACACGGCGCCGCTCGCGCGGCTCCACCTGTCACCGCCCGTTCCCGAGCCCAGCAAAGTGATCGCGCTGGGTCGCAACTACGAGAGCCACGCCGCCGAGCAGCAGCGCCGAACGAGCGCCCAACCGCTGCTCTTCGCCAAGGCTCCGTCGAGCTTGCTGGGCCACGAGGGCATCGTGGTCGTGCCCGCGGCCGAGTCTCGGCCTGACTACGAGGGGGAGATGGCCCTCGTGATCGGCTGCCGCGCGAAGGACGTGAGCGACCGTGAGGCGTTGCGCTGCGTGGCCGGGGTGACGGCTTTCAATGACGTGAGCGGACGCGACGCTCAGTTCGGCGACAAGCTCTGGCTGCGCGGCAAGGGCTTCGACACCTTCGGGCCCTGCGGACCGTGGGTGGTGTCGCTCGATGAGATCGGCGATCCCGGGGATCTCGCGCTCCAGATGCTCGTCAACGGCGAGGTGCGCCAGGATGCGCGCACGTCCGAGATGACCGTGCCACCGGCCGCCATCGTTGCCTACGTCTCGCGGCAGATGACGCTCATGCCGGGGGATCTCATCGTGACCGGCACGCCGGCTGGGGTGGGCGTCTTCCGCGATCCGCCCGTCTTCCTGCAGGACGGCGATCGGATGGAGGTGCGCCTCGAGGGCGTGGGCGTGCTCGCCAACGGCGTCAGCCGTCCAGGGACATGATGGGTGGGTTGCCCGGTGCGTGATGGGTCCGCTGCATCGCGGCCGGGCCCCGGGGGGCATGGGGCGGGCTCGGCGCTCAGACAGTCCTCGCTCGCTTGCCCCCCTGCGGGGGCAAGCGAGCTGCGGGAACTCGCGGCGAGCCCGCCCCACGACCCCCAGGGCCCGGAAGGAACTGGCCGCCGAAGCTCGCGGTGCAGGCCAGCTCGCGGCGCCCGGAATGCCCCCGGCGTAGGGCTCACGCGCCCCGCTGCACCCACGCAGTGCCCCCAGCTTAGTGCTCGGACGCCGCGCCACACCTACGGAGTGCCCGCGGGGTGATGGGAAAAGCCGCGGCGAGTTCCACAGCCCGCGCCTCGCGGGCGAGGACCTGTCTGAGGAGCGGCTTTCCTCATCACCCCGCGGGCCGAAGGATCAGTCGTAGTACTCGAGCCCCAGGTGCGTGATCAGGTCCTCGCCCTTCAGGTGGCGCAGCGTGTTCTTCAGCTTCATAAGCTGGATGAACAGGTCGTGCTCCGGGTAGATCGTCCGGGCGTGGATGGGGCTCTTGAAGTAGAACGACAGCCATTCCTGGATGCCGCGCATACCCGCACGCTTGGCCATGTCCATGAAGAGCGCCAAGTCGAGAACGATCGGCGCCGCCAGGATCGAGTCGCGGCACAGGAAGTCGACCTTGATCTGCATCGGATAGCCGAGCCAGCCGAAGATGTCGATGTTGTCCCAGCCTTCCTTATTGTCGCCGCGTGGCGGGTAGTAGTTGATCCGGACCTTGTGATAGAGGTCCTTGTAGAGCGCCGGGTAGAGGTGGGGCTGGAGGATCGAGTCGAGCACACCCAGCTTGCTCTCCTCCTTGGTCTTGAAGGACTCAGGGTCATCCAGGACCTCGCCGTCCCGGTTGCCCAGGATGTTCGTCGAGAACCAGCCGCTCACGCCGATCAGGCGTGACTTGAAGCCCGGCGCCAAGATCGTTTTCATCAGCGTCTGGCCCGTCTTGAAGTCCTTGCCGCCGATCGGGGACCCCATCTCTTTGGCCAGCTCCTCGAGCGCGGGGATGTCGGCCGAGAGGTTAGGTGCGCCGTTGGCGTAGGGGATGCCCTGGGAGATGGCCGCGTATGCGTAGACCATGCTGGGCGCGATGGCGGGATCATTGCGCCGCAGCCCCTCCTCGAAGGCTTTCAGGGACTGATGCACGGGCGCTTCCTTCATGAAGACCTCGGTGCTGGCGCACCAGATCATCACGACGCGGTCAGCGCCGCTCTGCTGGCGGAACGCGCGGATGTCCGCCTTGAGCGCCTCGGCCTTGTCCATGAGCGTGCCTTCACGCTTGACGTTCGGGCCATCGAGCTTCTTGACGAAGCGCTGGTCGAAGACCGCCGGCATCGGTCGGATCGCCTCCAACTCGGGGCGAATCTGATCGAGCAAGGTGCGCTCGAGCACCCCCGCCTTCACCGCCGCTTCGTAGGCGTTGTCCGGAAAGATGTCCCAGCCCCCGAAGACCAGGTCGTCCAATCCCGCCAGGGGGACGAAGTCGCGGATGCGCGGGGAGCGATTCTGATCGCGCCGCCCCAGACGGATGGTGCCCATCTGCGTGAGCGATCCAACCGGCTCTGCCAGCCCCTGCCGCACGGCGAGCACACCGGCCATGAAGGTCGTGGCCACCGCGCCCAGACCCGGGGTCAGCACGCCCAGCTTGCCCTTGGCTGGGGCGATATCAGTGAGCTTACCCATGATGATCCTCCTCGTGCCGCGAGCCGCTGCCCGCGCTGCCATTCCATGCCGCGGGCCGCTGCCCGCGCTGCCTGCTTTGCCGCGAGCCGGACGGACGCCCACCTAGCCCGGGAGACACCCACGATAGGCCTTGCCTAGAGATTTGTGCAGTTTATATATTTTATCTGAACGATAGGTACAGATTATGGCTAGCTCTATGGCGGCCCAGACGGGGTTCTCCCGTCCGGCGGCGGGGCAACCGGCGGGAGGCGTGATGGATCTCGGGGCCCTCAGGACCTTCGTCCTGGCGGTGCAACTCGGCAGCCTGACGGCCGCCGCGCGGGCGGTGGCGCGCTCGCAGCCGGCGGTCAGCCTGCAGATCCAGCGCCTGGAGCGTGAGGCCGGAGATCGGCTGCTGGTGCGTCAGGCGCGGGGGGTCCGGCCCACCCCAGCGGGAGAGACGCTCTATGCTCGCGCTCAGGGCATCCTGCGGGCGGCGGAGGACTTGCTTGCCGAGCTACGGGCCGCCGGGGCCCTGGAGCGGGGCAGCCTGCGCATCGGCGCCACCGACGTGATGGCGATCAAGCTTCTGCCGCGGGTCCTGGTGCGCTTTCGCGACCGCTACCCTGGGATTCGCACCGCCGTGCAGGTCGAAGGTTCGCGGGGCCTGGCCCGGCGAGTCGCGGCGGGCGATCTGGACCTGGCGCTGGTCACGCTCCCCATCGAACAGACCGAGCTGGTCGTCCGCGAGATAGACCGGGAGCCCATGCGCTTCGTGGCCGCGCCCGACCACGCGCTGGCCGGGCGACGCGTCACGCTGCCGCAACTGGCCGCCGAGCCGATGATCCACCACCAGGGCGACTCGGTGACGCGCCAGGAGGTGAGTGCCCTTTTTCGCGTGCACGGGCTCGAGCCGCGCGTCGCGATGGAGGTGAGTTCGCCCGAGGCGATCAAGGAGCTGGTCGCGCTGGGACTCGGCATCGCGCCGCTCTCGCGCTCCCAGATCGTGAGCGAATGCGCGCAGGGCAAACTGGCGGCGCTGCGGGCCCCCGACTTCCGCTGCTGGCGTCGCAGCGGCGTGGCCACGCGGGCCGACCTTCTGCCGCGCCGGGTGGTGCGGGCCTTTCTCGATGCGCTGCCGGGCGGGCGCCCCGCGCGGGCGCGCGGGCCGCAGCGCTAGGCCCGGGCCACTGTCCGGGTTTGGCGGTAGGCGCGCAGGCCCTCGGAGACGACTCGCATGGCACGGCGCAAGTGCTCTTCTTTTAGCACGTAGGCGATGCGCACCTCGCTGCGGCCGGCGCCCGGCGTCGCGTAGAAGCCGTTGCCCGGTGCCATCATGGTCGTCTCGCCGTCGAGGCTGAAGTCGGTCAACATCCAGCGCACGAAGTCCTCGGCGTTCTCGACCGGCAGCTTGGGCATGGCGTAGAACGCGCCTTGCGGCACCTGGCACACGACACCCGGGATGCGGGCCAGCTCGTCCATGAGCACATCGCGCCGGCGGCGATACTCGACGAGCACCTCGTCGAAGTAGGAGGGCGCCATGGCGTAGGCGGCCGCGCCCATGATCTGTCCCAGGGTGGGGGGCGAGAGCCGCGCCTGGGCGAACTTCATCGCGCTGGCAATGATTTGCGCGTTGCGCGAGACCATGCAGCCGACACGGGCGCCGCAGGCGCTGAAGCGCTTCGAGATGCTGTCGACCATGACCGCCCGATCCGCGATCTCCGGGAAACTCAGCACGGAGATGGGACGCTCGTCGGCGTAGCAGAACTCGCGATAGACCTCATCGCCGATGAGCACGAGATCGCGCTCGCGCACCAGCCCCACCAGCATCTCCATCTCGGCGGCCGTGTAGACTCGGCCGGTGGGATTGCTCGGGTTGCAGAGGATGAAGGCGCGGGTCCGGGGGCCGACCTTGTCTTCGAGCTGGGCTCGAGATGGCAGGGCATAACCATTTTCGGGACTGCAGGTTATTGGGACGACCCGCACGCCGAGCAGCGTGGCGTAGCCGTTGTAGTTGGCGTAGAAGGGCTCGGGGATGATCACCTCGTCGCCGGGGTCGCACACGGTGGCCAGGGTGAACAGGATGCCCTCACTGCCGGCGGTGGTGACGAGCAGCTGCTCGGGCGCGACCTCATGACCCCATCGGTGGTAGTAGGCGATCAGGCCCTGGCGGAAGGCGGGGATGCCCCCGGAGGGGCTGTAGTCGAGCACCTCGATGCCGGCCTGGGCGAGCGCTTGCCACATGGGCTTGGGCGTGGGGATGTCAGGCTGGCCGATGTTGAGATGGAACACGCGGATGCCGCGCCGTTTCGCCTCATCGGCCAGCGGGACGAGCTTGCGAATCGGCGAAGGCGGAGCCAGTTGAGCACGCTGCGACAACTGCATGGGACACCTCTCAACTCAAGATCAAGAAGCCGCTATTTGAAGCCGATCTCCCTAGAGGGTTCCGAGGGGCCGGAAGCCGGGATTTTGCCGTGCTTTTCCTCGTAGGCCTGGAGGTTGCGCTGGAGGACATCGCGCAGCGACATGGCGTTCTGTGGCGTCATGATGATGCGTGCGTAAACCTTGGCCTTCGGGATGCCGGGGAGCATCCGCGCGAAGTCGAGGATGAACTCGGAGGCGGAGTGGCTGATCAGAACCAGGTTCGAGTAGATGCCCTCGGCCTCCTGCTCACCGAGTTGGACCTGGACCTGCGTCGTGGGGCGCGCCATCTGGGGCGGGGCGCCCTTCGCTTCCTGGCTGTCACCGGAACCTCGACCCAGCAGTCCCATCTCTCAACGCCCTCCTTCTCGCTGCGCCGTCACCGCGGCCGGCACACCATCAGGCGGGGGGCCCAGATCCAGCTAGGGAGAGGATCCGACGCATGAGTCCACGCCCAGGTGACCCAACCCACCATGGCAACCCGCAACCCGCGTTGCCGGCGGGCGAGAAGCATAGCAGAGCCGATGGCCCCGAGGACAGGGAATTGTCCCTGCAGAAGCTGGCCCTTGCCTTCCATACCGCCGGCGATGTCGAGGAGCTGGGGCAGAGCGCCCTGCGGGCGCTGACCGACGGCGCCCGACTGGGCTTTCCGACCGCGATGCTCTTCGAGCTGGATGAGGATCGTGGCGAACTGCGCGGCCGTTGGCTGGGACCGCCGCCGGGGCCGGTGGAGCAGCATACCGCGCGCCTGGAAGCCTTCCGCGCCCTGCGGATCGCGCTGGATGTGGGGGCCGAATACCCCCTGGTCAAGGCCCTGCGGGCGAAGGCACCCGTGGAGGTCCCCAGCGAGGATGAGCCCGTGCTGCGCGATTTTCTGAACTCCGCGCCGGGCCAGCCGCGCCGCGTCATCCTGCTGCCATTGCGCGGTCAGGATCGGTCGGTCGGCGTGCTGGCGCTGGGCTGGGCCCCGGGCGACGGGCGCACCGATCCGGGCGACCTGTCCACCGCGGAGTTCCTGGCCGGTCACCTCGGGCTGGCGCTCGAGCGTCGTCTCGCGGCCGCCAGTCAGCTCCAGCAGCGGCGCGCCTTCGAGGCCCTGCAGTCGGGCGTGGGGAGCCTGCTGGGCGGCACCAATCTGGGCGACGCGCTCCTCACCACGGCGCAGACCGCCACGCGCCTCGCGCGGGCCACGCGCAGCCTGGCCTGGACCTACGACGAAGCCTCGCGGGAGTTGACGCTGGCTGCGCAGTACGTGGCCTCGTCGCAGGCCGGTGGCGCGCTCGATGCGGTCCTGCCGCGCTTCCATGAGATAGCCCAGGCCTGCGCCCGTCAGGGTGGATCGCTGCTCTACCCCGATCTGCGCGAGGTGCCGGAGCTGGGGCTCAGTGCCCTGCCCGCGGTCCTGCCGGCCGTGGCGGTGCCGCTGGTGGCGTTCGGCGAGATCGTCGGCGTGCTGGCGGTGCTGGAACGTGCCCCCAACGCCGACGGACAACGCGAGCAGTTCTCGCAGGCGGATGAGGATTCCCTGCGCGTGGTCGCGGGCCTCGCCGCCCTGGCGATCAAGGCGACCCGATTGCAGGAGGCCGGCCGCGACGCCCAGCGCGCCCTGCGCGAGGCGCAGCGGGCTCTGGTCGAGGCTGAACGTCTGGCCTCTTTGGGCGAACTGAGCGGCAAGCTCATCGAGGAGCTGCGCAGCCCGGTCGGGGCCATCTCGAGTTTCGCCCGGCGGGCGGAGCGCCGCCTGCAGCGCAGCGATCCGAGTCGCGAGGACCTCAGCATCATCTGCCGGGAGTCGGCGCGACTCGAGGAGCTGCTGGCGCAGCAGGCGCATGTGACCAAGCCGGGCAAGCTGCGGTTGGCGATGCAGCCCTTGACGCAGAGCGTGCACGAGGCGGTGGCCCTGATCCGCGGTGAGCTCAACGGGCGGGGGGTGTTTCTCGAGGAGACCTACGCTGACCAGATGCCCGAGCTGCTGCTGGACGGTGACCGGATGAAGCACATCGTGCTCAACATCCTGCGCAGCTCGCTTGAAGCGGTGACCGATGGCGACACGATCCGCGTCGAGACGCTGCGGGAGGGCGACCGCGTGCTGCTCGAGATCGCTCACACGGGCCTGCAGGTGCCGGGTGAGATCCTCGATCAGCTCTTCGTGCCCTTCGCCACCACGGGCCCGGCCGGGGCCGGGCTGGGGTTGGCGATCGCGCACCAGGTCATCAAGGAGCACGGTGGGGAGATCAGTGTCCGCACCGAAGGTGAATGGGGCGCGATCTTCACGATCAGTCTGCCCATCCGAGCGAACCAGGAGCGCCGCCGCGCCCAGGACCGGCGCGGCGGTCGCGACCGGCGGCGCCCGGGACGCGGCGAGGAGGCAGCATGACCGAAACCCGGACGAGAAGCTGTCCTCTGGCCCGGGCCGCTGGAGGCCCCGGACCGCGGGTGCTCATGGTCGAAGACGACGATGCGCTGCGGGAGCTGTACGGCGTGGTCCTGAGCCACGCTGGTTACGAGGTCGAGTGCGTGGCGACCGGTGCCGAGGCGGTGGCGCGCTGCCAGCGGCCACCGTCGCCGGATGTCTTGGTGGTCGACATCCAGCTCGGGGACACCGACGGGCTCACGGTGATGCGACGGGTTCTGGAGATCCATCCTGAACTGCCGGTGGTGATTCATTCGGCCTTCACCGGTTACAAGGGCGACTTCGCCGCCTGGTGCGCCGACGCGTACGTCGTCAAGTCGACGGATTGCACGAAGTTGGCCCGGTGCCTCGATCGCGTGCTTGGGCAACGTCGGGCCGGCGTGGAAAATCCCCGTTGACCGCCAGGCCCTCCATTGCGTAAGAATTCGAAGCGCATACGGGCAGCCCTAGCTCAGTTGGTAGAGCACGTGACTGAAAATCACGGGGTCCCCAGTTCAACTCTGGGGGGCTGCACAGGGATGGTACCGAACCCTCCGGCGCGGGCCGGGGGGTTCCTGCCGATGTAGCTCAGCTGGTAGAGCAGCGCATTCGTAATGCGCAGGTCCTCGGTTCGAATCCGAGCATCGGCTCGGGGCTGGCGGCGGCGCTCCAGAAGGGCGCCGCCGCTGTTCTATCTCCACCACTCCCGCACGCCGGCGGACCCCCGGCCACGAGCCGAGCCTGGAGCCCGAGTCTGGAACCCGGGGCTGTCGCGCCCCGGGTCCGGGATGCTAGGGTGTTCACGAGACGGAGGGAAGCAACGCCATGCCCACACTGGTGCTCAGCGTCTCGGGGGCGCGCGGCATCGTCGGAGACGGCCTGGACGAGGCCGTTGCCTACCGCCTGGCCCGGGCCTTCGCGACGGTCATCGGCAGCGGGCCGGTCCTGCTCGGACGGGATCCCCGGCCGTCCGGTCCGGCGCTGGCGCGCGCGGCCGCGTCCGGCCTGCTGGCGGGCGGCTGCGGGGTGGCCGACCTGGGCATCGTGACCACCCCGACCGCCCAGGTGGCGGTCGAACAGGGCGAGGCCTGGGGCGGCATCATCATCACGGCCAGCCACAACCCGATCGAGTGGAACGCGCTCAAGTTCGTGGGCCCCGACGGGACGTTCCTGGGACCCGAGCCGATGCAGGCATTGCTGACCGCTTTCCGATCTGCCGGCGCGGCGCTACCCCCGGCCGACGCCGAGAGTCTGGCCATCGGGCGCCAAGCGCGCACCGCGGCGGGCGAGGAGGCGGTGCGCCGTCACGTCGAGCTGATCCTCGGGGCCGTGGATGTGGCCGCCATCCGGGCGGCGCACCTCACGGTGGCGGTCGATGCGGTGCGAGGCGCCGGGAGCGTGCTGCTCGATCCCCTGCTGGAGGCGCTCGGCGCCCGCGTGGTGTGGATTGATCGCGAGCCCGATGGGCAGTTGCCGCCGCATCCGGAGCCGCGCGTGGAGCGGCTGGGGCCACTGCTCGCCCTCGTGCGCGCCGAGGGCGCGGCCCTGGGCTTCGCGCTCGATCCCGACTCCGATCGCTGCGCGCTGGTGACCCCCGAGCGCATCCTGGGCGAGGAGTGGGCGCTGCCGCTGTGCGCGCTCGAGCGTCTTGAGTGTTTGGAGCGTCGGGCGCGGGGGCCGCTCGTGACGAACTTGAGCACCTCGAGCCGCCTCGAGGAGGTGGCCGCGCGCTTCGACGTTCCGGTCCTGCGCTTCCCGGTCGGCGAGGCCCACGTCGTGGGCGGCATGCGCGCCGCCGGGGCGGTGCTGGGCGGCGAAGGCAACGGCGGCGTCATCGACCCGCGCGTCCATCTGGGGCGCGACGCGGGCGTGGCGGCGGCGCTGCTGATGGAGCTTCAGGTGCGAACGGGCGTGCGCGGGGGCGTGGCCCGAGTGGCGGCCGGATTTGCACCCCGCGAGATGGTCAAACGCAAGATCGATCTGGAACCCGAGCGACGCGCGGCGCTGATGGCGGCGCTGCGGGCGCACTTCGGCCCGCCGGCCAACGAGCAGGACGGCCTGCGCTGGACTCTGGGGTCGGCCTGGCTGCACGTGCGCCCCTCGGGCACCGAGCCGATCCTGCGGGCGATCGCCGAGGCGCCCACGCAGAACGAGGCGGAGGAGCTCGTCGCGGGCGTCGTGGGGCACGCCAGAGAATTGGGCGGCGCATCCTAGATACTCAAGATCACGGCTCGGGGTGACACGCTCGCGCAGAGCTCGAGGGCGACCCGGGCGGAACACGAACAGGGAGGAGCCATGCGGACAGCGATCCAAACCGATCAAGCCCCGGCGGCCATCGGGCCCTATAGCCAGGGCAACCGGGTGGCGGGAGCACATGCGATGGTGTTCACGGCCGGGCAGCTCGGCCTGGACCCCAAGACCGGCCAGCTTGTCGAGGGCGGCATCGAAGCCGAATGCCGGCAGGCGCTCGCCAACGTCAAGGCGGTGCTCGCGGCGGGCGGGTCGGGCCTCGATCGCGTGGTGAAGGTCACGGTCTTCTTGCAGACGATGGACGAGTTCGGGCGGATGAACGAGGTCTATCAGACCGTCTTCGCCCCGCCTTACCCGGCGCGCAGCGCCTTCGCCGTGGCCGCGCTGCCCAAGGGCGCGCGGGTCGAGATCGAAGCTGTCGCGCTGGCGGACTGAGGAGACTGAGCGCCGTGGGCTGGTGGACATCGCTCTGCGACCGGTTGTGGGGCTACGAGATCGCCGGACGATGGCGACTCTATCCGTCCGACGAAGCTGATCGCCGTAAACATGGGCTACCCGAACGCATCCCGATCCCGCGCGAGGTGTGGCGCACGTGGCGGCGCGGTGCCGCTGTCGAGCGCCTCGGCCACGCTGAGCTGGCGGCGCACGCTGAGCGATTCGCGCGCGAGCATCACCGCCATCGGCTCGCGCCCCAACTCGCGCTCTTCGCCCGCAAGGCCCCGCTGGCCGCGCGGGTGGAGGAGGCGCTGCGCGCCCGGGCCTGGTCCGAGGCCGAAGGGCTGCTGGGCGAGGTGCTCGCCCTGGACGGGGCCGATGGGCGCGCGCACATGCTGCGCGGGCTTTGCTGGCAGAACCTGGGGCGGCTCGAGGAGGCGGCCAGCGCCTACGACCGCGCCCAGGAACTGACCGGGGAGAGCGCCGACCTTTTGGCGCTGCGGGCGGGGCTGCTCGAGCTGCGCGGCGAGGCCGAAGCCGCCAAAGCCGCTTGCCGCGCGGCCCTGGAGCACGAGCCGGGCCATGGGCTGGCCCTGGACCGGTTGGCGGCGTTGGGGGAGCTGGTCGAGATCTATCTGGGCGATCTGGATCACCCCGAGAAGGCCTACCTGCCGCGGGCCGAATACGAGCACGTGATCGCCAAGGGTTGGGACCAGGGGCCCCAGACGCTCGCCTTCTTCCTCGAGCGCTCGGAGTTCCACTTGCGCAGCGGGCAACCCTCCCTGGCGCTGCAGGCGGCCGAACGGGCCGGCGCGATTCTCGCGCAAGCGCCAGCGGAGGGACGCATCGCCAGCCAGGGGAGTGCCTCGATCCTGGCGGCCCGGTGCCGGGCGCTCCTCGCCCTGGAGCGGTTCCCGGAGGCGGAGGCGGCGGTCGCCGAGCTCAACCGGCTGGCACCCGAGTCGGAGGCGACGCTCTCCTGCCTCGGCCAACTCCTGTGGTTTCGGGGGGAGCGGGCGCGGGCGGCGGTCGTGCTGATGCAGGCCATCGAGGCGAACCCCAACCGGGTCGAGAACCTGCAGCTCTTTCTGAACCCCGAATTTCCCCGCGCGCAGCGCGATCCGCTCCAGGCCCTCGAGCAGCTCCTGGCGCGCAACCCCGAGGCGCCCGCGCTGCAGGGCTTGGCTGCTTCGCTGCACATGGCCGCCGGGCGGTGGGAACGCGGGTCGGATCTGGCCGTCCGGGCGGCAGCGGGCGGCGCCGACGACGCCCTGCTCCTGGAGCTCTCCGGGCGCCTGGGCCGAGCGGGCCGTCACACGGACATCGGCCGGATGGTCGCGGGGGCCGGCGGATGGCGGCGCTTCCTCGACGCCGACCCGATGTTGCGGAGCAATGTCGCCGCCTCGTTGCGCGCCCTGGGCCAGACCGAGGCCGCCGTGCACCTGTGGCGCTCGGTGATCGACGATGTTCAGGCCCATCCCGAGGTGCGCCTGCGCGCCCGCGGGCTGCTCGAGGCGGCCGGACCCGGCGCGTGAGATCCCTGGGCGGCTGGTCACGGTCGCCGCCTGCGGATCCCGTGGGGCCCAACGCCGCTCGCGTTGACACCCGCTGGACCGTTCCCTATGCTGCGTGGACGCTGTGCGCGGGGCCGGTTGTCCGGCGGCGCGTGCGACCGATGACGAGGACAGGGGAGCGCATGGGTCCTGGTGGGCTCCCGGGCCTTCAAAGCCTGTGTCTGGCGCCTCGCGCGTCAGGGGTGGGTTCGATTCCCACACGCTCCCGCCAAGCTGTGCGGCGGCTCGGCGTCTGGTGCCCGCGACCGGCGGCGCCGGGGCCGCCTTGCCATGTGGTTCGCGATGAGTTCCAGATGCGCGGCGGCCTTGGCCCTGGCGGCCATGGCGCTGCTCTCGACCGCTGGGGGCGCCCCGGCCGCCCCCCTAGAGGCGCCGGCGGACAGCTCCGGCGTGCAGCCGCAGCGTGGATACTTCGATGCCCCGACCTGGGTGATGGCCCGCTCGGGGCTCGTCCCCGGCTGGGGTCAGGCCAAGAACGGGCAGTGGCTCAAGGCGGTCGTGGTCGCGGGGATCGAAGCGGCGATGTTCGAGCGCCTGCGCTTCGAACGCGGACGGATCCACCACTACCGCGAGCGGGCGGCGGTGCTGCCCGCCGAAGAGAAAGAGAAGCACGACTACTACATGTCCAAGGTCGAGCGCCACAAGAACCACCGCCGCGATTACATCTGGTGGACGGGCCTGGCGATCCTCCTGTCGATGGGCGACGCCTATGTGGACGCTCAGCTGCGGGACTTCGACGTGAATCTCCAGTATGAGCCCGAGCCGCAGCCCGGGGAGCCGACGGAATCCGGGGACACATCGGCACTGGCCGGCTCGGGCGGCACGATCCGCCTGGCCATTGGCCGGCGCTTCTGAAAGAGACCATGGCCATCGAGCGTAACAACATCCGCAATTTCTGCATCATCGCCCACATCGACCACGGCAAGTCGACGCTGGCCGATCGCATCCTCGAACGCACCCATGCGGTGCCCACGGGGCGCATGCGCGAGCAGGTCCTGGACGACATGGATCTCGAGCGCGAGCGGGGCATCACGATCAAGGCGCACGCGATCGCGCTCGACTACCGCGGGCGCAACGGACAGGACTATCGCCTTAACCTGATCGACACCCCCGGCCACGTCGATTTCAGCTACGAGGTCTCCCGCTCGCTCGCGGCCTGCGAGGGCGCGGTGCTGCTGATCGACGCGACGCAGGGTGTCGAGGCGCAGACGGTGTCGAATCTCTACATGGCGATCGAGAACAATCTCGAGGTCATTCCGGTGCTCAACAAGATCGACGTCGACTTCGCGCGACCCGAGGATGTGCGTCTCGAGGTGGCCGGTTTGATGGGCGGTCCGCCGGACGAGGTGCTGGCGGTCAGCGCCCGGACCGGCCAGGGCGTCGACGATCTGCTCGAAGCGATCGTCCGCCTGGTGCCGCCCCCCCAGCCGAACAGCGACCGGCCGCTGCGCGCGCTGATCTTTGATTCCCAGTTCGACACCTACCGCGGCGTCGTCGGCCATGTGCGCGTGGTCGACGGCTGCGTCCGGCCGGGCGACCGGGTCCGCTTCCTGGCCACCGGGAAGGCTTACGAGGTGCAGGAAGTGGGGGTTTTCCGCCTGAAGCTCGTGCCGACCAAGCAGCTCGAGGCCGGCGACGTCGGCTACATCATCGCCGGGATCAAGGACGTCGGTGATGCGCCGGTCGGCGACACGATCACGCTGGCCCCGGGCGAGGGGATCGAGCCGCTGGCCGGCTACGCGGCGATGAAGCCGATGGTCTACAGCGGGGTCTTCCCCGTGGCCTCGGATGACTACGAAGACCTGAAGGACGCGCTGGGCAAGTTGCGCCTTAACGACGCGGCCCTTTCCTACGAACCGGAGACCTCCGTCGCCCTCGGATTTGGTTTCCGCTGCGGTTTCCTGGGCCCCCTGCACCTGGAGATCGTGCAGGAGCGGCTGCAGCGCGAGTACAACCTCGCGATCATCGCCACGTTGCCCAACGTTCGTTACCGCGTCTGGCGCAAGGGCAGCGCGGAGCACGAGATGGTGGACAACCCCAGCAAGATGCCCGACCTGGGTGATTACGAGCGCATCGAGGAGCCCTTCGTGCGCCTGCACCTGATGGTGCCGCCCGACACCATCGGCCAGGTGATGCGCCTCGTGCTCGATCGGCGCGGCGTGCAGCAGAACATGCAGCACTTCGACGAGCGGCGCATGCGGCTCGAATACCTGGCTCCACTGGGCGAGATCCTGTACGGCTTCTTCGATCGCTTGAAGACTGTGACCCGCGGCTACGGCACGATGGACTATGAGTTCCACGGCTACGTCGAGTCCGACATGGTCAAACTCGAAATCTTGCTGAATGGCGAGAAGGTCGATGCGCTCTCGCTCGTCGTGCACAGCGAAAAGGCCTACGAATGGGGCCGGCGGCTGGTCGACCGGCTCCAGGACCTGATTCCGCGCCAGCTCTTCAAGATCGCCATCCAGGCGGCCGTGGGCGGCCGGATCGTGGCCCGCTCGACGGTCAATCCGCTGCGTAAGGACGTGCTCGCCAAGTGCTACGGCGGCGATGTGACGCGCAAGCGCAAGCTGCTCGAGAAGCAAAAAGAGGGCAAGAAGCGCATGAAGCAGATCGGCACCGTGCACGTGCCCCAGGAAGCCTTTCTGGCCCTCTTGCGCGCGAGCGACGAAGACCAGGCGGCGCGCCGCTGAGCGATGGTGGTGGGGTGCCTGCCAGTCGCCTGGCGGACGGGCGCCTGGTGGACTTTTGCGACCCGCGGCCGGGGGCTATCATCGCGATCCGGCTTTCGGGAGGTGACAGCATGAGCCAGGCTAGAACGGCTGGGGTTGGCGAGGCCTCGCTCTACGTGCATGTGCCCTTCTGCTGCGCGAAGTGCCGATACTGCGCCTTCTACAGCGTGATCGCCGCGAGTCCCGCGTACGACGACTATCTGGCGGCCCTGGCGGTCGAATGGGACCTCCTGTGCGCCGAGGAGGCGGACCTCGCGCGGGGCGACCTGAGCATCACGAGCATCTATGTGGGGGGCGGGACGCCGTCGATTCTCGGGGGTGAACGGCTGGCGCGCCTGCTCGCGACGCTCCGCCGCGGCCCGGCCTGGCGGGATGACTGCGAGATCTCGCTGGAAGTCAACCCCGAGAGCACCGATCGCGACCTGGCCGCGCGAGCCCTGGCCGCCGGATTCAACCGGGTGAGCGTGGGCGTCCAGTCCTTTCGCGATGAGGAGCTCGAGGTCCTGGGCCGAGTCGCCAAGGCGGCCGACGCGCGCCGCGCGATCGAGGATCTGCGCGCATCCGGGTTCGAGAACCTGAACATCGATCTGATCTACGGCCTGCCGGGGCAGACGACCGAGAGCTGGCTCGAGAACGTCGAGGAGGCCTTGGCCATCCGCAGTCCCCACCTGTCGTGCTACATGCTCACGCCCGAGGAAGACACGATCCTGCACCGGTTGTTGCGGGGCGGCCAGATGGCGACCCCGCTGGAGGAGGTGGTGCTCCACCAGTACCGCGCCCTGGTGCGTGCCGTGCATAGCGCCGGACTCGAGCAGTACGAGATTTCGAACTTCGCGCAACCCGGCTTCCGCTGCCGGCACAATCTGGGTACCTGGCAGCGCCGGCCCTACTACGGCCTGGGCCCCGCCGCGCACTCCTTCGACGGGCAGGTGCGGTGGCAGAACGTGGGCGATCTGAAGACCTATCAGCGCCAGCTCCTCGGTGAGCGGCGGCGTCCGACCCGCGAGCGCTATCGGTTGGGCCCCAGCGACACCCTCAAGGAGATGATCATCCTGGGCCTGCGGATGGCCGCCGGCGTCGCCTGGGAGGATCTCGACGCCGCGGCGACGCCGGAGCAACGGGCTCGGCTGCGTCAGCGGGCGCAGTTCCTGGCGGCCACTGGATTCGTGCTGACGAATGACGAGCGACTACGGCTGTCGCCCGAGGCCTACTTCGTTTCCAACGCGGTGTTCGTCGAGCTGGTGCGGGCCCTCGAAGAGGGGGAAGCATGAGGGTCGCACTCGTTCACGATTGGCTGACGGGCATGCGGGGTGGCGAGAAATGCCTCGAAGTCTTCTGCGAGCTCTTTCCCGACGCTCCCATCTACACCCTGGTCCACCGCGCGGGGCGCGTGATCCCCGAGATCGAGCGCCACCCGATCGTGACGTCCTTTCTGCAGCGCGTGCCGGGCGCGCGCACGCGCTACCAGCGCTGGCTGCCGCTCTTCCCCGCGGCCATCGAGCGTTTCGACCTGCGCGGCTATGACCTCGTGCTCTCGAGCAGCCACGCGGTAGCCAAGGGGGTGGTGATCCATCCGGGCACGGTCCACGTCTGCTACTGCCACACGCCCATGCGCTACGTCTGGCAGGCCTTCGAGGACTACTTCGGCGGCGGCCGCTACGGGTTTCCGGTCTCCTGGTTGCTGCCTCACGCGGCGGCCTGGTTGCGCACCTGGGACGTCGTCACCGCGGGCCGCGTCGATCGCTTCATCGCCAACTCGCGCAACGTGGCGGGCCGCATCGCTCACTACTATGGCCGCGAGGCGAGCATTGTGCACCCCTGGGTCGACACCGCGGCCTTCACTCCCGACCCCGCCGTGACCCGCGAGGACTTCTACCTCGTGATCTCCGCGCTGGTGCCCTACAAACGGCTCGATCTGGCGATCGCGGCTTGCGAGCAGATGGGCCGGCGGCTGGTCATCGTCGGGTCGGGCGTCGAACGCAAGCGGCTGGAGCGTCTGGCTGACGGAAGTGTTACATTCCTTGGCTGGTGCGATCAGCCCGCGCTGGTCGATCTTCTGCGCCGGACCCGGGCGCTGCTCTTTCCGGGAGAGGAGGACTTCGGGATCGTGCCGCTCGAGGCGATGGCCTGCGGCACGCCGGTGGTGGCCTTCGGGGCCGGGGGCGCTCTGGAGACGGTCGTCGAACGGGAAACGGGGCTCTTCTTCGAGGAGCAAAGCGTGGCGAGCCTGGTCGATGCCCTGAAGAGACTGGATGGCCTGGAGCTGGTGGCGTCAGCCGCGCGGCGGCGGGCTGAGCAGTTCTCACGGGAGAACTTTCGGCTGCGCATCGGGGAAGAGATCGAGGCGGCGTTGGCCGCCGTGCAGGATTAGGCCATGGGGCACGTCGAGCGACGCAAGCGCGAAACCCTGCTGCAGTTTCTCTGGCACGTCAGCGACACGCTGGCGGTGCTGGCGGCGTTTCTGGTCGGCTACTGGCTGCGGTTCAAGTCTCCGCTGGTCGGGCGCGTCTGGGACCTGAGCAAGGGTGTGCCGCCGCTCATGCACTACATGGTGGCGGCCGTGGCCACCGTGATCGTCTGGGTGGCGGTCTTCCACGCGGCCGGGCTCTACCGCCGCCGGCTGCGCTGGGACGGCGCGGCGGTCTCGCGGCTGCTGCGCGCCTCGCTGTTGGGCATGGTGATCACGGCCGGGATCACCTTCTTCTACCGTGAGGTCACGCTCTCGCGCATCGCGATTCCGCTCGTCTGGATGATGGCCGTTCCCTTGATCCATGCGGGCCGCACGCTCGGGTTCCGGATCTCGGTGGCGCTCACCCCCGGGGGGCCGCTGCGCTTCGTCGTGATCGGCCGCACGCCGCAGGCCAGCCGCCTGGCCCGGGCCCTGGCCGCGGATGACGGCCTGCCGCATGAAGGCGTGGGCATCCTGGCCGGCCCGGGCGAGGATACGGCCCCGCGCGATGAGGATCCGTTGCCCGTTCTGGGTCGCTACGACCAGGTGGGAGAGATCATCGCCGGCGGGCGGGTGGACAGCGTTTTGGTGGCCTTGCCGCTCACCGGCCAGGCGGCGCTGATCGAAGTCTTGCGCCAGTGTCAGCCCCACGAGGTGGACGTGGAGTTCGTCCCGGATCTCCTCGGGCTGATCGCCCGCGAAGCACGCTTCGACGAGATCGACGGCATCCCGATCGTGAGCCTGCGCGAGATCCCCCTGGCCGGCTGGAACGGGGTGGTCAAGCGCGGCCTCGATCTGGCGATCACGGTGCCGGTCTTGATCCTGATGGCGCCCGTCTTGCTCGCCATCGCTCTGCTGATCAAGTTCGACTCCCCGGGGCCGGTTTTCTATACGCAGGAACGGGTGGGCCGTGACCGTAAGACATTCAAAATCATAAAGTTCCGCTCCATGCGCGTCGATGCGGAACGTGGCATCGGACCCGTGTGGGCTGACCACGACGATCCTCGGCGAACGCGCCTCGGGATCTTTCTGCGGACCTGGAGCCTGGATGAGCTGCCGCAGCTGTTCAATGTGCTGAAAGGGGAGATGAGCCTCGTGGGGCCGCGTCCGGAACGGCCGTACTTCGTGGAGCGTTTCCGCGATCTGGTGCCGGACTACTTCGGCCGCCACCGGGTCAAGAGTGGGATCACGGGGTGGGCCCAGGTCAACGGGCTGCGGGGCAATGTGCCGATCGAGGAGCGAACGCGCTACGACCTGTACTATGTCGAAAACTGGTCGCTGACGTTCGATCTGCGCATTCTCTTCCTGACGATGCGCTCGGTCTTCGCCGCTCGGGGTCACTAGCGGCGCACGCGAGGGTCGCATGGCAACGAAGGACTACTACGAGACGCTGGGCATCGATCGCAACGCCTCGCCCGAGGAGATCAAGAAGGCCTATCACCGGCTCGCGGTGCAGTACCATCCCGACAAGAATCCCGGGGACAGGCAGGCCGAGGAGCGATTCAAGGATGTCTCCGAGGCCTACCAGGTCCTGAGCGATGCGCAGAAGCGCGCCCAATACGACCGCTTCGGTCACGAGGGCGTGCAGGGTGGCTACGCCGGCGCGCAGAACATCGACCCGCTGGAGATCTTCCGGGAGTTCATGAGCGGCCGTGGTTTCGGGGGCATCGAGGACATCTTCGATGCCTTCATGGGCGGCGGCTTCCAGTCCCGCCGCGGGACGACCCGCGAGCGGCGGGGCGAGGATCTGCAGATCAATCTCAAGCTGACCCTCGAGGAGGTCGCCCGGGGGGTCGAAAAGAAGGTGCGCCTGGCGCGGCTCGCGAGCTGCGCGACCTGCCGCGGCAGCGGGGCGGGCCCCAGCGGGCGCCAGACCCGCTGCACGCAGTGCGATGGGACCGGGGAGATCCGGGTCGTGCAGCGCTCGCTGTGGGGACAGGTCGTGCAGAGCGTGGCATGCACGCGCTGCGGCGGCCAGGGAAGCACCATCGACGACCCGTGTCCGCGATGCCGCGGCGAGGGGCGCGTGCAGGTTCAGGAGGAGATCCTGATCAAGGTGCCCGCCGGCGTGAGCGAAGGGCAGCGGCTCGTCAAGCGCGGGGGCGGCAACGTGGGTCGGCGCGAGGGATCGCTGGGCGATCTCGTCGTGCGCATCGTCGAGGAGCCGCACGAGTATTTCGAGCGGCGGGGCAACGACCTTTTGCTGCGCATGCCGGTCAGCGTCTCCCAGGCGGCCCTGGGGGCGAAGATTCAGATCCCGAGCCTGTCGGGGCCGGTCGAGCTGAAGCTGCCGGCGGGGATCCAGTCGGGCAAGATCCTCAGACTGCGCGGCCAGGGGCTGGGCACGGGGCGCCAGACCGGTGACCTGTACGTCGAGGTGCGCGTCTGGACGCCGCAGAAGCTTTCGGCTCGCGAGAAGCAGCTCCTGCAGGAGTTGGCGGAGCTGCCCGGCCAGCAGCCGCCCAAGCCGGGGCGTGGGTTCTTCGAGAAGGTGCGCGATGCCTTCGGGGTCTGACGCGGGTCACCGCGTGTTCCACCTCGCGCCACCGTGGCCCCCGCCGGGCGCCGAGGCGACCCTGTCGGTGGCCGAGTCGCGCCACGCGTTGCGCGTGCTGCGCCTGCAGGCGGGGGACACGCTGCGCCTGATCGATGCCGCCGGGCGACAAGCGCAGGCGGTGGCGCTGGGCGCGCGCGGGGGGTGCCTGCGCGTGCGGGTGGGGCCGGCCGACGCCTGTCCGGGAGAGGCGCACCTGGCCGGACGGCTGGCGCTGCCGCTCATCCGCAGCGCAGCGCGGCTGGACTGGGCCATCGAGAAGGCGACCGAGCTCGGCGCGGCCGCCTTCGAGGTCTACCGGGCCGATCGTTCGCTGAAAGGCGTCGCCCGAGATGGCGAAGGCCGGAACAAACGCTGGGAGCGCGTGGCGCTGGCGGCGATGAAGCAATCGGGACGAGCGCTGGCGCCTCCCGTGCGCGTGCATGCCGACTTGGATGCGCTGCTGGAGGCGTTGCCCACAACGCCGCTGCTGGCAGGCGACGTGCGCGGCCAAAGAAGGCCGCCCGGCGACTGGCTCGCCCGGGAGCCCGGGGAGCGTCTGCTCCTGGTGGGCCCCGAGGGGGGGTGGAGTGAACGCGAGGACAATCTGCTGGCGGAACGCGGGGCCGCGCGCCTGAGCCTGGGGCCGCGTCGTCTGCGGGTCGAGACCGCGGCAGTGGCGCTATGCGCGGCGGTGCTGGCGCAGGCGGGCTGACGCGTTCCGGGCAGGCGCACGCGGGCTGACGCGATCCCGGAGGGCGCGCCGGGAAGAGCGAAACGAAGGAGTGAGGATGCAAAGGTTCCCGCGAGAGCAGTATCTCATCCTGAGGGGGCTCTCAGGGGTGGACGCGGCGATCGAGATCGCCGCCCTGGCCGAGAAGCTCGGCGTCGATCAGGCGCTCCTGGCGGCCGGATCCCAGCTCCTGGCCGATCAGGGGCTGGTGGCGATCGAGGAGATCCCCCGCCAGGAGTTGGTCCTCAAGGAGGGGGGCCGGGCGGCCGTCGCCGGGAAGCTCCCCGAGCGCCGCGTGCTCGAGGCGCTCGCGCAGGCCGGCCGCGCGCTCACGATGCAGGAGCTGCCGGCGCTCACCGGTCTGCCGGCCAAGGATGTGGGCGCCTCGCTGCGGCTGCTGACCGCCAAGGGCTGGGGAGCCAAGGACGGGGGGGCGATCCGAGCGAGCGATGGGGCTCAGGCGGCCCTGGCGTCCCCGGGGCCCGACGAACGGCTGCTGGCGCTCCTGGCCGCGTGCCCGGAGGGCCGGGCCTTCGAGGACGAGCTCGCCGGCCAGAGCACCATCGATCTGGGAGCGGCCCTGGAGTTGCTGAAAGGGCGGCGCGAGCTCATCGAGGTCCGCCCCAAGCGGCGGCGCCTCGCGCGTCTCACCCAGGCGGGCGGGGCCGCCGTGGCCGGCGGGATCGCGGAGGCCCGCGAGATCTCGCAGCTCACCTACGACCTCATCGCCACCGGTGAGTGGCGCGAGGCGACCTTCAAGAGCTACGACGTCAACCTGGGCGTCGCGCCGGTGCATCCGGGCAAGCGTCACCCGATGCAGCGGGTGATCGGCCAGACCCGCCGGGTCTTTCTGGAGATGGGCTTCGCGGAGATCAAGTCCCCGACGGTCGAATCGGCCTTCTGGAACTTCGATGCGCTCTTCCAACCGCAGGATCACCCCGCGCGCGAGATGCAGGACACGTTCTACCTCGCGAATCCCGCCAGCGCGCCTTTGCCGGCGGACGAGGCGCTGGTCGAGCGCGTTGCCCGCACGCACGAGGACGGCGGCGACACCGGTTCCTGCGGCTGGCAATACACCTGGGATGCCAAGCGTGCGCGGGAGACGGTCCTGCGCACCCACACGACCGCCGCGACGGTGCGGGCCCTGGCGGAGGATCCGCATGGGCCGCGCAAGGTCTTCTGCGTCGGCCGCGTCTTTCGCCGCGAGGCGATCGACTACAAGCACCTGCCGGTCTTCCACCAGGTCGACGGCATCATCATCGACGAGCAAGCCAGCTTCGCGCACCTGCTCGGCACGCTGGCCGCCTTCTACCGCAAGATGGGCTTCGAACGTTTTGAGTTTCGACCGGCATTCTTTCCCTACACCGAGCCGAGCGTCGAGGTCTTCATCTGGCTCGAGGAAAAGAAGGACTGGTTCGAGATGGGGGGCGCGGGCATCTTCCGGCCCGAAGTGACCCGGCCGCTAGGTTGCACCGTGCCGGTGCTGGCCTGGGGGTTGGGGCTGGAGCGACTGGCGATGCTGCGCTACGACGTGCTCGACATGCGCGCACTCTATCTGGCCGACCTCGAGTGGCTGAAGGAGGTGCCGCTATGCCGGTGATCGGCATTCCACTTGAGCGCCTGCGCACGTTGCTGCGGGCCGAGGTGAGCCCCGCGGCGCTGCTCGAGCACTTCGGCCACCTGGGCTGCGACGTCGAGGGTTTCACGCAGCTTGAGCGCGTGCGCTGCAACCGCTGCGGCTTCGTGGCCGAGATGACCGCGACCGAGGAGATCCCGCCAACCTGTGAGGGGTGCGGTGGCGATCTGCGGGCGGATCACACGGCGATCGAGCCGCTCGAGGTGGTGCGCATGGAGCTGCTGGCCGTGCGGCCCGACATGTTCGATCCGGGCGGCTTGGCGCGCGTGTTGCGCGGCTACGTGTCGCTCGAGACCGGCGCGCCGCGCTACGAGCTGGGGCCGCCCACGCTGCGTCTGACGGTCGATGGCATCGTGCGCGCCCCCGACTCGTACCGGCCCGAGATCGCCTGTGCGGTCGTCGAGAATGTCCAGCTCGATCTCGATGCGCTCAAGGTGGTCATGAAGCTCCAAGAGAACCTGCACTGGGCGGTAGGGCGCGATCGCAAGCACGCCTCGATCGGGGTCTACGATCTCGACACGGTGACGCCCGATTTCGCCTATACGGCCGAGGACCCCGATCGCTACGGCTTCACGCCCCTGGGTGCGCCATCCCCGGGCCCCGAGCACGCGCTGACCCTGCGCCGGATACTGGCCGAGCATCCCAAGGGGACGGCCTATGCGCACCTGCTGCGCGACCTGCGGCGCTATCCGATCCTGCGCGACAGCCGCGGCACGGTGCTCTCGATGCCGCCGATCATCAACTCCGAGGCGACTAAGGTGACGATCGCCTCGCGGCGGCTCTTCATCGACGTGACCGGTCTCGCGCGCCGGGTCGTCGAGCGCACCCTCAACATCATCGTGACCAGCCTGCTCGAGAATCTCCCTGGGGCCCGCGCGCAAGCGGTCGAGATCGTGGGACCCGAGCCGGACGTGACGCGCCGGACCCCCGACTTCTCCCTGCAGGAGCTGCACATCGCCCCTTCACACGCGGCGCGCACGTTGGGCGTGCCGGTGTCCACGGCCGACGCGGTCACGCTGTTGCGACGCATGCGCCACGACGCCGAGGCGGTGGGAGCTGACCAGGTGCGGGTCGGTGTGCCACCCTATCGCAACGACATCCTGCACGAGATCGACCTCATCGAGGATATGGCGATCGCCTACGGCTACCATCGCATCACGCCCAGCTTGGTGCCGACCTTCACCGTGGGCGCGGAGCGGCCCGAGGAAATCGTCTCGAACCAGGTGCGCGAGATGCTCTGCGGCCTGGGTTTCAGCGAGGTGATGACGCTCGTGCTCACCAGTCCGCGCGCGCACGACGAGGCCTTGGGCCGGCCGGTGAGCGAGAACGTCGTGCGCGTCGCGCACCCCGTGAGCAGCGAACAGACGATGGTGCGCACGAGCTTGCTGCCCGGCCTGTTGGCGACCTTCGAGCACAACATCACCCACCTGCTGCCGCAGCGCATCTTCGAGGTGGGCGACGTCACGCTGCTCGACGCCGCGGCCGAAACGCTGGCCACGGACCGGCGGCGCCTGGCCTGCGGCATCGTGGCGGCGCGCGTGGGATTCGAGGACATCAAGGCGCTGGCCGAGGCGATCCTGCGCGAATTCGGCGGCGCGGGCGAGCTGAAGGCCGGCGGCGGGCCGCCATTCTTAGGCGGTCGGACGGCCGAGGTCTGGCTCACGGCCGCCCAGGGCGGGGAACTGCGGCGGGCGATGTGGTTTGGAGAAGTGCACCCGGCGGTGCTCGAGCGCTTCCATCTGCAGAACCCGGCGGTCTTGCTGGAAGCGGATCTGGAAGCACTGCAGGGCGCCAGACCGGTCTGGAAACCGAGCGGCCAGCAAGCCGAAAGGTAGGAGGCGGATCGTGAGCGGATCTCAGCAGTCGCCGTACCGGGTCATCACCGTCCGAGGGGGCGCGGGCGGCCCGGGGGCGGCCAGGGGCGTTCTGGACGTCCTGATGGCGGCCCTTCTGGTCTGGGCGGGGGGGGCCATCGGCCTGGCGGGCGGCGCCGGGGCGCAGGATGCGGGCAGCGCCGCCCTAAGCTGGAGCGCGAGCGAGCGCGTCACCAACCTGACGCGACTCGATGCCCCGGAGACCGCCGTGTACCTGACGGTGGACACCGCCCAACCGATCGACTCCCTTGGCTTCCAGCTGCGCTGGGCGGCCCGGCAACCGGATGCATGGATGGCGGTGCTGGGGCTGCGAGGCCTGGCGGAGCCATCGAATGCGCCCTGGCAGATGGTGCCCAAGAACGGGCAGATGGCCTTCCGCACCTTCCGTGCGCTGGACGAGTGGCTGAGCGAGCCTGGCTACCTGGCGTCGATCCGCGAGGATGGGCCCGCGGGGGGGGGCCGCTACCGGCTCGCCATCGCGCTGGCGGTGGAGAACCTGGTGGCCGCGCGGATCGAGGCCTCCGGCGTCACAGTGCGTTTCGCGGACGGGACGCGCCGCCAGCTCGGCAGCCCGGCCGTCAGTGTCGGCACCGGCTGGACGATTGAGCATCCGCCGCTGGTCAGTGAGGTGACAGGGGTGGTCAATCAGCGCTTCTTGCAGAGCAACATCCGGATCACCGGGGTCGATCTGGACCGGCTGTCCGAGATCATGCTCGTCGATGCTGCCGGCGGGCGGTTCCATCCGGTGCGCTTCCAAAGCTGGTCGACGGAAGCGATCGAGGTGTGCTTTCCCAACCGGGTCGTCGCGACCGGGCTCGCCCGTCTCGTCTACCGCGATCCCAACTGCGTGACCGACTCGCTGAACAACGCGATCGAGGTGGCCGTGCTCGAGGAGCGCCAACCGGGCGACACCAACCTGGGCGTGGTTCCCGGGCGCGAGTAGGAGGGATGGAACGATGCATCGGTGTAGCAGCAAGGGGCAGCGCTGGTCATGGGTCGCGATTGGGGCGCTGGCCACGCTGTCTTGGTCGATCGCTGCCGGCAGCTCCCGCGATCGGCTCACGAACACGGGCGGCAATGCGGGCGTGCGCCTCCTGCTCCACTGCGCCGGCCCGGCCAGCTTTCCGGGCGGCAAACCCACTGAAGATCCATGCGGCAGCGTGCGCGCGGTGGGCAACACCGGCGAGCTCGTGACCGAGTACGACGGGGCCGCTGACACGGTCATGGTGTGGGCGTACCTCTATCATCCCTGTCGATTCGCCGTGCGCGGCGTCGGCTTCGGCATCCGGTACGAGGGTGTCAAAATCGTGACATCGGGCACCTGTGCGCAGCTGGTCTACCAGGACGGCGAGACCATGGGCACGTGGGCCCAGAGCGGCAGCGAGATCGCCTTTGCCTGGACGCCGGAATCCCCGGTGTTCGGGGGCCTCCTGGCACCCTTCGCCTGGTTTCTGCTCGCCCGGGAGCGGCCCGACGGCTACTTCGAGGTCTCGGCGGGCAAGTCGGACATGGCGGGTGCGGTGGCCGACACCAGCCGGACGCCCCTGACGAACTCGATCTATGCCTACGGCCGCATCGGCTTTGGCGCCACCGAGGGCGTGCTGCCGATCGAAGAGCCCGAGAAGGTGGCCGGAGCCTGGGGAGCGGTGACGATCTCTGCGCGCTAGTCGGGCGTTGCGCTCGGGCGCCAGCCCACGATCTGGATTTCGAGCTCGAGGCGGGGTCCTCCGCGGGCGACGACCTCCGCCTGGACGCGCTGAATGAGCTCCAGAACATCCTGGGCCCGGGCGCTGCCGTCGTTGACGATGAAGTTGGCATGGCGCGTGGAGACGGAAGCGCCCCCAATCCGCAAGCCCCCCAATCCCATTTGATCGATGAGCCGTCCGGCGGGTGTCTCCGGCGGATTGCGGAACACGCAGCCGCAGCTCGGCTGCTTCGGCAGGCGTTCCTCGCGGCGCGTGCGGATGCGGCGCATGACCTGGAGCAACTTGGCCGGGTTGTCGCGCATCAGACGGAACTCCGCGGCCAGGATAAACGCGGTGGTGGGATCGTGCCCCTTGAGGACCGAATCGCGATAGCGGAGCTGGAGCCGGGCGCCTTCCCAGTGCTCGGCGCTCCCGTCGGGCAGGACGACCCGCACGCTGGCCAGATTGTCGGCGATGCTCGAGCCGAAGGCGCCCGCGTTGTTGACGATCGCCCCACCGATCGTGCCGGGAATGCCCTCGGCCCATTCCAGGCCGCGCAAGCCCAGCGACGCCAAACGGTGCGCGGACGCGGTCACCGACATACCCGCGGCCAGCAGGAGACGGGGGTGGGTGGCGGTGCGATCGGCATCCTCGCGGAAGCGAGCCGCCAGACGCATGGGCAGGCGCAGGATGAGCCCGTCGTAGCCCGCGTCGGGAAAGAGCATGTTGCTCCCGCCCCCGATCGCCAGGACCGGCAAGTGCAGCTGGGTGGCGGCCTCCAGGTCCGTCCGGAGCTGCTCTTCATCCTCGGGCGCGGCGAGGAAGCGCGCGGGGCCACCGATTCGCCACGTGCTGAGCTGCGCCAGTGGGACGTCACGGGACCAGCGGGTGGGGGGGCTCTGGAGCTTCACCGGTGCGATCTCCGGAAGGGCTTGCGGGAGGTCGGACTCGAACCGACACGGGGTCGCCCCCACTGGATTTTGAGTCCAGCGCGTCTACCTATTTCACCACTCCCGCGCCGAGGACATGCCTGGAAACACTAGCGGATCGCCGCGGGGGCGATCAAGCGGCTTTGTGACCGAACCGATTTCCCCTTGACCCTCACGGGATGACACCGATAGCATGTTGCAGATTCATCTGGGGGGGGCCGTAGCTCAGTTGGGAGAGCGCATGACTGGCAGTCATGAGGTCGAGGGTTCGATCCCCTTCGGCTCCAAGTAGTGTCTTACGCAGGTTGGGTCCACATGACGGGCGGTGCCGTTGAAGTGCCGCCCGTTGTAATTAATTCATTATATGGAAGTTACAGACTGGCCCCGGGGCCACTCGCGCGCGTTGTTGGCGTTCAGGTTGGCCGGGGGACTTCGGCGGCCTGGGAATCACCCTTCTAGAAAACGGTCAGATTCATCGTGTCGCGCACGCCCTTGACCTGCGCGATGAGCGTGACGATGCCGGTCGAGAGCGACGGCCGGTAGCTCGTGGTGGCGAGCCCGTCGGTCGTGAAGACCTCGGAGGGTAGGGTTCCCGCGGTCGCCACGAGCCAGACGCGGGTGCTGTCGGGGACAGGCTCCCCGCCCTCGAGCACGGTGACCCACACCGTGGCGCGCCGGGTCGTGTCGGCGGGCAGGATCTGCGGGACGACCGCCAGATCGAGGGTCAGTGTCCCACTCTGGGGTGGCTCGGGCTTCGTGGCACGGCAACCCGTCAGGGCGACGAGGGCGGCACCGAGTGCGATGCACAGCACCGTGCCGACGAGGGCCCGCGCCACCGGCCGCCCGCGCGCCGGGGCGCCCAGGAGGGCTCGGGCCGCCGGCTGCACCCATGATCGGCTCGTGACCCGCGTCTTGCCCGACTGCGTCGCGCTGCTTGCGTTCATGGCGATGTCTCCCGCCCAAGCCCCAAGCGGAACCCTCGATCATCGGACTGGGTTTCGGCCTTGGCGGCTTGGTCTCTGCGGACCGCCGTGGTCAGCTCATCGGCTGCCTGGCGAGCCAGCTTATCGACCGCTTCGGTGCGCAGCGCGCTGCGCGTCTGGGCGGCCGGCACCCAGCGATCCTCATCACCCGTGGGGGGAAAGATGCGCACGCCGGTGCCGCGGGTGACCCGCAGGCCCACGGGTCGGCGATCCATCACCTTCTTGCCGGCCAGGTCGAACACCGTGACCAGCGCGGCGACCTCGTACACGATCCGCGGTGTGGCCAGCACTCTGGGAATGCTGATACCGCGCCCGGACCCCTCAGCCACACTGAGAACCTCGAGGTAGGCGGTGTAGTCCGCCTTGCGGTCCTCGAGGCTGGCGCTCACCCCGTCGCGGCGCGCAAGCTCGCGCACCAGGCTTTCCCTCAACAACGAACCGATTCCATCGGGATCCACCCGCGCGACGTCGACCGGGGACACGGCGATGCGTGCCGAGATGGGGGCCACGGGGCGGCGCAGGGTGGTGGGCGGGATCCCGGTCAGCCGTCCCCGCGTGATGCCCAGCGTGAACTCGGCGCCCGGGTCTTCGCCATGCACGAGCTGCTTGCGGTAGCCGATCTCGAGAGCCAAGCCGAGGAAGATCTCATGCCCCAGCGCGCCGAACGCCTCGTGCCGAAAGCGGTCGTCGACGATGTCGTAGCGTGTGGAATACTCAGCCTTGGCCATCAGGGCGAGCGGCAGACCGCCGCGTAGATCGATGCCCAGGCCACCCAGGACCTCGTTGTGCCATTTGCCGCCGGGCAGCGACACGCCCGGGTTGAGGTAGATTCCCAGCAGCGGTGTCTCATAGGCCAGCAGGCCCGCGAGCTCGAAGTCGATCGTGCCGGTCGTGAATGCCAGCAGACCGTCGCCCTCGCGATCGTAGCCGGTGGGGACGCGCAGACTGGGGCGGAGCCCGAGGGCCAGGTTGGGACTGCCTCCCACTGGCGCGACCCACTTGAGGAAGATCCGCGTGTCGCCCGCGCCCTGCTTGTTGACCGGCAAGCCGGTCGGGCCGGAGCCCATGTCGTGGTTCAGGTGCAGGGCCGTGACGCCCAGCGAGGTGCGGCGCGACAGGCCGTACTGCAGGAGGAACTCGGTGCTGCTGAATGTCTCGAGGGTGTCGCTGCGTGCGGCTCGGCGCACGCCAAACCAGAATTGGTGGAGCGGCGGGCCATACACGGACGAGACGACCCGGATGTCGCCAGCGGGCGGGGCCGGCACCGTCGTGTAGTCATCCACCGACCGGGGCACCGCCCCCGCCGGCGGTCCGAGAGCGGCCAGCCAGCCGGCAGCCAGGATGGCGCTGCGCAGAGCAACCCGCATGGTCTCTCCCTCGCGATGGCCTTGAACGTCCTGTTCACCGCCCCCTGTCGAGGGAGCGGGCCGTTCTCAATCCTTGCAAGGGACGTGCCGGGGGGTGGGCGGAAGGGGCGGGTCGGGAGGGAATGGGGGGGCGGCCGTCATGTGCTTTGCCTGATACCGGTTGCGCGACAGGCTGCGGTGAGGTCAGACCCGGCTAGAAGCTCGCCGCGCCGCGGGGTGGGAAGAACCTGACCAGCCCTGGGAAAGGAAGGCCTCTCCTGGTCACGGTCGGGGGGAAAAAGCAGTCGGGGAAAAGCAGGATCCGGGACACGGCCCATCCAGACCGCGTCCCGGATCCTCAGAAGCGACCGCGCAGGCGGGGCGAGGCGGAGTGCTGCCGCCCCGCCCACGCGTGGACGGTCTACCGGGTGACCACGAGCTTGCGACTTTGCTCGAAATCGCCAGCCCGCAGCTTGTAGAAGTACACACCGCTCGGCGTGGGAGCGCCGGCCTCATCGAGACCGTTCCACTCGATCGAGTGGATGCCCGCGTCGACGGCACCGTTGACCAGGGTCTTGACCACGCGGCCGCTCAGATCGTAGACGGCCAACTCGACGTTCTGCTGGTTGGGCAGAGCGAAGACGATCGACGTCTGCGGGTTGAGCGGGTTCGGGTAGTTCTGGAAGAGCGCCGTGCTCGACATGCGGCCGGCGTACCGGGTGAGCTCGCTCGAGCCACGCACCAGCACGTCGTTGCGCCAGTCGCGCAGGTCGAAGACGTACTCGAGGTTCGTCTCAGGCGGCTCGACGACCCGGAAGGTGAGGGCGGCCAGGCAGCCATTCCCACTGACCCCGGGGCTCGCCGAGTTGAGACGACCCATGCACAGCTCGATCACACCCTGGCTCTGGATCGTGTTGAGGAGCACGGTGCTGTTGTCACGCGCCAGGAACTCACCCTTCTGGGTGCCCACCAGGGTCAACTCGGCCGGGTTGTAGGCGATGCGGACCATCGCTGTCGTCAGCATCTCGGCGTTGCTCACCTCAACCTGGACCTGGACGAGCGACCCGGGTAGCGGCTCGCTCATCTGGGCATCCACTACCAGGTGGGTGACACCCTCGACCGGCTCGCCCAACGGCGTGAAGGCGATCCCAGGTGCGCCGCCCAGCATGGCCGGCATGTTGTAGTTGTTGTCGGCGAACCACGACCAGTTGCCGGTGAAGGCCAACAGGTCGTCGACATCCAGCTCACCGTCGCGGGCCGGCACCAAACCAGGGGAATCCCCGGTGACCGGGCCCATGTCGCAGATGGGGTCGTGGACGGTGGTGCCGCCCCCGTTCCACCCGATGACAAAGGCGTTGAGGTCATCGAAGGTCATGTAACCATCCGGATCGGGAATCTGAGCCGGTACCGTGCCGCCGGTCCCCGTGGGATAGGCCGCGATGTCACCGACGTAGGCCAACTCAACACCCATGTCCCGGACCACCCACGCGGTGACCGCCGCACCCGTGTAGTCGGTCATGTCCGACAGCGTGGGGCTCAGGGCGAAGCTGCCGCTCAGCGCCCGGGTGGTGCCGTCGAGGGCGTCCTTGGCCTGGACCAGCACGTAGGCCATGGTGTAGTTGCCCGAGCCGCTCAGACCATTGGGCACGCCCGTCACGGCCGTGTGGACCGCGAAGGTGCCGGCCTCGTTGTCGTAGCTGGCGTTGAAGATGCGATTCGTGTACTGCGTTCCCTCCCAGCCGTCACCGGGGGTGATGGCCTTGATCTCGAGCAGGTTGGCGGGGAAGGTGCCCACGAAGCTCGCGCTCAAGACGCTGTCCGGATAGCTGAGCTGCAGATCGACCGTGCGCACCTCATTGGGCGCGATGAGCAACGTGCCATCGCCGTCGAAGCGGTCACGCACCCGCGCCGCGGGCACGAGGTTGCTGTCGATCGTCAAGAGCTCGACCGCCGTGGCCTGGTCAATCGCCACCTGCGTGCCGGCCCCATTGCGCAGGACGGCATACACGTAGTAGGTCCCGTCGGGTGGCGTGCCGCCCGGCGAGTTCGAGAAGGCCCAGGTCACGGGACTGTCGTCGCTCGTATGCGTGCCGGCCGGGAAGCATAACTTGGCCGTGGCCGCGCTGAAGCTGCTCGCGGTGTCATAGTAGAAGTCGACCGTGTTGTTGTCGGGCGCATTGGTCGTCGTGTAGCGGAACGTGTAGCTGCCCGAAGGCGGGAAGCTCATCGGCAGCTCGCTGGTCGTGCCGACCGTGAAGAGCAGCGTGATCGACGGCGTGGGCGCGAGCACGTACTTGGTGACGGTGCCGCGCGCGTCGTCGGCGATGAAGATCTCCATCTCGCTGGCGGCGTTTTCGAAGACCGCTACGCCGCTGATGCTGGCGAAGAGCCCCAGCGTGTTGCCCGTATCGCCGATCATTGTCTCGAAGGTGGGGGTGCCGCGCTCAGGCAGCGGGCTGAGGAAGTGGGTGTCGTCGTAGACGACGACCCGGTTGTTGCCGTAGTCGGTCACAACCACGAAGTACTCCTCGGTCGCGCCGCCGATCGCTGCCACGGCGATGTCGGTCGGCCCGGCGAGGTAGTCGCTCGCGTTCGCGGCGGTGTTCCACTGGGTCACGTAGACCATCCGCGGCGCCAGCGCCAGGGCCGGATCCTCCGGATAGAAGTGGAACTTCTGGATCCGGTTGTTGCCGGTGTCCGCCACGTAGACGACGAAGCAGCCCAGCTCGGCGCTCCACAGCGCGCAGGTGGCGCTGGGGGCCGAGAACTGGCCCGCGCCGCCGCCCGGCGTGCCGTAGCGCAGGATGTCGGGGGTCGTCGTGGCGGTGATGCTGAACTCCGTGGCGGCGGGCGGCAGCGCGCCGTGCGTGCCGTCGCCGAAGAGGATGACACCCTCGTACCAGTCGAGCTTGTAGACCTTGTCGGTCGGTCCCGCGGCATCGAGGTCGTCGACCCGCGTCCAGGTGACCGGGTCGGCCCCATCGGGATCCTCGATCACGACGACCGAGTTCTCCTTCACGGGACGGGTCATCGTGCCGCAGGTCCAGTCCTCCGGCACGGTCGCCGGCGTGGTGATGTAGTAGTACTCATCCGCGTTGGCGCCGTAACCCGCCGCGCCGGTCGGATGGGCAATGTCCGTGTAGGCGTCGCCCGGCAGGTCGTCACCGGTCGTGGCGTCGATTTCGGGCACGCCCAGGATCTTGATCCGGTCGTTGCCCGTGTCGGTCACGAAGGCGTACCGGCTGGGCACAGTGCGGACGGTGGTCGCGACGGCGTCGGTGCTGTCGGTGACCGTCTCATCGAACTCAATGACCATGCCCGGGATGAGGTAGATGTTCTCGGCGCCGTTGGGGATGTTCGCCTTGGCCACGCCGTCCAGGATGACCCGGCCGGTGGTCAAGTCGGAGATCGTGACCACATCGTCTTCCATGTCGAACAGGTAGCTGTGGCCGGTGACCTGGTTTTCGTCCACGAGCGTGGCGCCGACGACGTGGGCGACGCTCGCGACGCCGGCCTCGCTGGCGGCGGTCGCGGTCGGGCCCTCGGCGACCCAGATGTCGCTCGGGGCGGTCAGCAGGTCGTCGTACGCTTCCTTCAAGGCCGTCGAGTCACCGGCGACGGTGACGATGAAGACCTGCAGGTACTCGTCCTGGGTCAAGCTGTTGTCCTGAGCATCGAGGACCCACAGCTCATCCTCGGTGACCGAGTTCTCCACACCGATTTGGAAGAGCGAGCGCAGGTCCTCGAAGGAGGTCGCCACCGGGGTGGTCTGGTCAATCACGACCGCCGTGGCCGTGGCGCTCGCCTGGCGGTAGCCCAGGTCGACATCGCCCAGCCCGAAAGCGTAGGCGCCGCCGCCCTGGTAGTCGGAGGCGGCGTAGGTGACCTCGAAGGTGCTGGCCGCGGTCAGCGACGAGGGCGGCAGGTCGATGATGGGGCCGTTGACGGCATCGTAGTCGATCGAGTAGACCTCGGTCCCGGCCGGATAGGCCGTGGCGTCGGCCACGCGACTCCAGGCGGTGCCGTCGACCTTGAGAATCTCCGAGTAGGGGATCACGTTCAGGGTCGCGGGCGCGGTGTAGGTGTCCAGGTAGATGTCGTCGTCGTCGAACTGCGACGCGGCTCCGGCGGGTGCATTGTACGTGGCGCCGGCGCTGGTGAAGCGCTTGATGTCCATGTTGACTTCAAACGCCATGATCCTCTTGTTGCCGCTGTCGAGGACGAAGTTGACGATCCGTCCATCGGCGGCGAGGAAGGCAGCCACGCCGTAGGGTGTTTCAAACGCATAGGTCGTGATCGGATCCTCGACCTTCTGGTCGATCGTCGGCGAATTCACGACGTGGTAGTAGGGGCCGTCATACTCGACGACCACCTCGTAGCTGTCTGCGGCGCTGGCGGGTGTCGGCATCAAGAATGCAGTCGCCGCCAGGAGAGCACACAGCATCAAGACCCTGTGCTTCGACATTGTTTCGTCTCCCTCCGCTTCTGTCCGCCGCCGATTCGCTTTCCTCGCGGCTTGCGATCCAGGGCCGCGTGCGAACCTGCCGCTGACGTCCATCCTTGCACCTAACAGGCCGAAGAGGGTCTCGATGGATCCTCGGTCGACCAGTCGCTTCCACGCGTCACTATCGGACTGGTCGTTTTCATTCTTGACCCCGAACGACTCGGGGTCTTCCGGGGAGATGGCCGAGATGATGCAGTGTCCGGGGGGGGCTGGAGCCATAGGAGTTAATGTCGGGGCCGCCCCTGAGAGGGGCGGCCCCCGGGTGGTGTCGGTCGCTTGCGCGACGCGACCGGCCGGCTACTGCCCGGGTCCCACGATCTGCACTTCCCCGGGCCTCAGGTTGAAGGAGACGATCAGGCGGTGGTGGTCGTAGAGGCTCGGGAACTCGGGGTCTGGATCGCCGTTGACGATGCCCTGGTAGAACGTGATGGGGATCGTGCCCGCCGCGGCCAGCACGCGGCAGCGCAGGGTGTAGAACTCGATGTTACCGTCGGCCAGGGTGCCGAGGGCCGTGTTGCCACTATACTGGATCTTCCAGGTTGCCTGGATCCCGAATTGACCCGGATCCAGCTCCTGGACGGGCTGGGTCAGGTGTCCCTGAGTGCGGTCCCAGTCCGGACCCTCGTGCGAGCCACCCGCCACGCCACTGGGCAGGATCTCCAGATCCTGCGGATCGTACTCGACGATGATCGCCACACCATGCACGTCCCTGGCGTTGAGAATGCAGAGCCCCAGGTCGAAGGTGGCGCCGGGGGCCACCGCGATCACATCGGGGCAGATCGCCAGCGTCGGTTTGCCCAGCGTCGTGAAGCTCAGATCTTGGGTGGTGACCGTGTTCAGGCTGGCCCTGTTGGTGGCGTTGATGGCGAAATGGTAGGTGGTGGAATCCTGCAAGTCGCTCAACACCAGGCTGTGGGTGCGCTCGTAGCGGTTGGGCTCGTCCGGGAACTCCGTGGCGATGTGGCCGAACGGCCAGGCCAGGTCGTAGTGGATGCGGCCGCGGGTGCGGTCGTCGGTCTTCCAGTGGATTTCGGCGGAACTGGAGGTCACCCCGATGACCTCGATGTCCGAGATCACGGGCGGCGTCCGGTCGTTGAGCTCTTGATCGGGCAAGGTGATGAAAGGCGTGCCTCGCGACGAGGTCGTATCGCCCCGCGTGCTCAGCGCCGCCACGCGGTAATAGTAGGCGGTCTCGGGCAAGAGCCCGTCCAACGCGACCTCGTGCTGCTCGCGCGCTATTTGCACCGAGACCGTTTGCGTGACCGCCAGCGTGGCATCGCGACCGTACCTGAGCGTCCCGACCGTGGCTTCGGAGGTCGACCAGGTGACCGTGGCGGCGGTGTCCATGATGTTCGTTGCTCTGAGGTTCTTGATGCTCAGGGCGCCCTTCACCTTGCCTGAGTCCTGGCCGGTGGGGGTGTCGGTGTTGATGCCGCAACCCGCGCCGAGGGTCGTGCCGAGCAGGGTGAGCGTGAGGGCGAAGGTGAGTCTGCGCCAACCGTCCATGGTTTCCTCCCCAGTGTGGCTTCCGGCTCCTGTCCGCTGCGTCCAAGGTCCTGTACAGCGGCGGTTCCCCGGCTGGCTGGTCTGCGCCACATCCTATGGCCGATTCCAACCATGCGCCTGCACTCCATGGATCGTCTGGCGCGGCCCGGCACTTTAGCTTCTTGAGCTTCATGAATGTCTGGCCGCGGGAAAGGCCGGCGGGGGATGGGCCGGCAGGGCTGGGACGGCAGTAGCAGGCCCCGCCTCCTGGGGAGAGACGGGGCCGCACGCTGGCCGGTCGGTGATCCCGGTCCGGAATCGATCCTGATGCAGGTCGTTTCAGGGCATCAGCGGTGATCGACCTCCGAGCGCTTGGTGATCACCCGGTCGACGAGGCCGTACTCGAGCGCCTCCGCAGCGCCCAGCCAGAAATCGCGATCCGCGTCACGGGTGATCTGGTCGAGATCCTTGCCGGTGATCTCGGCCACGATCCGATTGTAGCGCCCGCGGAGCTTGAGGATCTCCTCGGACGCGATCTTCAGATCAGCGGCCTGGCCGAAGCTCTGGGACGACGGCTGATGCAGCAGGAAGCGTGAGTTGGGCAGCGACAGGCGGTAGCCTTTCTCCCCGGCCACGAAGACCATCACCGCCGCGCTGGCGCACAGGCCGGCCACGATCGTGCGCACGGGAGCCTGGACGAAGCGCAGCATGTCGTAGATGCCGAACCCCGAGTCGGCTTCGCCGCCTGGGGAGTTGATGAGCACCGTGATGGGCTTCTCCGCCGATTCGGCCTCGAGGACGAGGAGCTGCTGGTAGACCTTGCGAGCCACCTCATCGCTGATTGGCTCGCTCACCAGGATCGTGCGCGTCTTGAGCACCTTCTCCGAGAGCTTCTCGTCTTCCTCGCCGCGCGGTTCTTCCCCCTCGTCCTCATCGTCCTCGTCGTCGTCGTCGCCTTCCTCGTCCTGAGCCAGGAGAGGCGCGGGGAGGCGCAGGATATCCTCATCTTGCGGGTGCCACATCATCGCCGTGCACGTCTCCTTTCCCTGCAGCCATCGCGCCCAGACCGTGGGCGCGAACGGGCCTGTAAGATCGATCGGTCCGCCCCGGGGGCTCCTTTATGGGCCGTTCCGAGGCAAGGCGGCTGCTACTCTAGCACCGCCGGGCCGGGGGCTCAATCGCGCGCCCGGGGGCTTTTTCGGTCGGCAATGCGTCGTAGCGTGCCCACCAGAGCGGCCGTCCCAGGCGCTGCCACTTCAGGGCGTAGTTGGTGGGCAGGCTCCCGGCCCCCGCGTCGGTCCAGGGCAGCGGCGCGAACAGGTGCGCGTGCTCGCCGAGCAGGCGGCGGATCGCTGAGCCGTACTCGGCGTGATCCGTCGCGACGTGCAGCTCCCCGCCGGGCTCGAGCGCCCGATGGGCGAGCGTCAGGAGGGCGGGTCGGAAGATGCGCCGCTTGCGGTGGCGCGTCTTGGGCCAAGGGTCGGGGAAGAGGATGTGGATGACGCTCACCGAGGCGGCGGTGACCCACCGATCGAGGACGTCGAGGCCGTCCGCGCGCAGCAGGCGGACATTCGGCACTTGCGCGCGGGCGAGGCGCTCGACCGCGCACCGGTAGTACTTCCCGGCGCGCTCGACGCCGAGGAAGTTGCGCTCGGCGTGGAGCCGGGCCGCTTCGCGCAGGAACATCCCTTTGCCGCACCCGATCTCGAGCTCGACCGGGGCGCCGTTGCCGAAAAGCTCGGGCCAGAATAGCGGCGGTTCCACCGCGAAAGGGTCGACCTCGAGCGGCGTGGGCTGCATGGAGGCCAACCCCTCAGGCATCGGCCGGCGCAGTCATCCGCGCCGCGATCAGCTGCGCGATCTCGCGCAGCGCCCGGGCGGCCGGAGATTCCGGGGCGGCCAGCACGATCGGGTGGCCCGCATCCGCGCCGCCGGCTATCGCCGGGTCGATCGGGACGCGGCCCAGGATGGGGACCCCGAGGCGTGCGACCTCGTGATAGAGCTCGCCGCGCGGAAAGATCTCGCTCTGCTGGCCGCAGTGCGGGCAGATGAAGCCGCTCATGTTCTCGACGATGCCCAGCACCGGTACGTTGACATGCTCATTCTGGAACATGCGCACGCCCTTGATCGCGTCGATGAGCGCCACGTCCTGCGGCGTGGTCACGATGATGGCGCCCGAGAGGTTCCCCTTCTGAGCAAGCGAGATCTGGATGTCGCCCGTGCCGGGCGGCAGGTCGAGGACCAGGCATTCCACATCCGCCCAATCCACGTCCCCCAGGAGCTGCTCGATCGCCCGCGCCGCGAGCGGCCCCCGCCAGATCACGGGGGTCGTGCCGGCTGCCAAGAAACCCAGCGACATGGCGCGCAGTCCCATGACCGACACCGTGGCGATCTTGTCACCGGCGCGCTCCGGGGCCTGCACGGGCACCCCGAGCATCGTCGGCAGGCTGGGGCCGTAGATGTCCGCGTCCAGGAGTCCCACGCGCAGGCCCGATTCCCGCAGCGCCAGCGCCAGGTTGACGGCGATCGTCGACTTGCCGACACCCCCCTTCCCGCTTGCGACCGCCAGCTTGAAACGAACAGCGGGCAGCAAGTCCTGGGGCACGGGTCGCTCAGGCGCCGGCGCTCGGGCTGGACCGGTGACCTTGAGCTCGTAAGGGAAGCCCGCCCGGTTGAGCTGCAGGCGGGCCTCGGACTCGATCTGCGCCGCCAGCTCAGCGTTGCCGGTCATGATGTCGAGCACGATGACCCGCAGCTCGCCCTGGATGCCGACCTCCTTGACGTAGCCCAGCTCGACGATGTCCTTGTCGAGCCCCGGGAACTTGACCTGTTTGAGGATGTCGAAGACATCCTGGGCGCGAGCCATGATCTTGTCCTCCTGCTGCCGGCCGTCCCGCGCACCCCACCTAGAGACGCTGCGAACCGCCGGGAACCGCAAAAAGGCAACGATAGCGCATCAGCGCGGTCGCCGTAAGCCCCGTGTGGCGGCTTGTCCGCTCCCGGACCATCAGATAGGCTGGGTTCTTCGCGGGGCTGCGCCGCTGGCAGCCGGGCAAGTGAGCCCCGGTAACAGCGGAGCCGTTCGCAAGGTAGAGCGGCATTGGGTCAGCGGGGGACGGGTATGCCACGAGTCCTGGGGATGATCGGGCTGGTCGCTGCGATCGTCTTAGCGGGGGCAGGCCTGTTCGTGCTCGTCGAGCATCTGAGCTTCATGGATGGCCTTTACTTCGCGCTGGCCAGCGCCACGACCGTCGGCTACGGCGATATCGTGCCCCTGACGCGCGCCGGCCAGGTGGTGGCGATGCTGCTGATGCTGGGGGGGGTGGGAGCCGCGCTCTACATCCTGACTGCGGGGATGTCCTTCGTGATCGAGGGCCGCCTGCAGAAGATCCTGGGGGTGCGCAAGATGATGAAGACGATCGAACAGATGCAGGGACACTACATCATCTGCGGCTACGGCCGCCTGGGCCGCCAGGTGGTCCGGGAGCTCCATATCAGCCGCGCGGACTACGTGATCGTGGAGAACAACCCCGGGCAGGCCACGGAGTGCCGTGAAAAGGGACACCCTGTGGTGGAAGGGGATGCAGCCGAAGAGGAAGTGCTACGCCAGGCCGGGCTCGATCGCTGCGCCGGGGTGGCGACGACGATCTCGGACGATGCCGAGAACATCTACATCGGTCTCACCGTGCGTTCGCTGCGCCCGGATGTGCCCGTTGTCTGCCGCAGCTCCTCGACGCGCGTGCGCGCACTTTTCGCCCGTGCGGGAATCCAGCGGATCATCTCCACCGAAGAGATCGGTGCCCGGCGTCTCGTCTCCTCCTTGATGCGCCCGCACATCGTGCAGTTCGTCGATGAGCTCATGCGCCACGAGCCAGGCACGCCCTCGCTGCATGCCGTCCGCCTTGAACCGGGGGCGGTCCTTGTCGGTCAGACGCTGGAGCAAGCCCGCCTGCGCAACGAGTACGATGTCGTCGTCCTGGCCATCCAGCGGCCCACTGGGCCGATCCTGCCCAACCCGGGGCCGCGCGAGCAACTGCAGGCTGAAGACATGCTGATTCTCATCGGAAAGCCGGAGCAGATCGAGCGCATGCGTGCGGTGCTGGAAGGCGGGGTCGCCGCGGAGCGCGATCGGACGGCGAGCACGCCGGGGCGGGTGTGATGCGCGAGCTGCCATCTTATCCTTCCTCGACCTCCGGCCCCGACGCATCCTCGCCGCCCGGGCCCGGCTGGGCGCCCGCGCAAGCCCGGCCCCGCGGGCCCCGGCGACGCTGGCGGTTGGCGGGCATCCTCTTCGCGGCCACCGTGGCCAGCACGTTGCTGGCGGGCTATCTCATGTCGGGCGATCTTGGGCAGGCAGCGGGTTACTCGGCCGCCATCATGACGATCCTGCTCTTGCACGAGATGGGGCACTTCCTGACGTGCTTGCGCTACAACGTGCCCGCGACGCCGCCCTACTTCATCCCGATGCCGCTCACGCCCTTCGGGACGATGGGGGCGCTGATCCTGATGCCGGCCTCGCAGCGCTCACTGCGCAGCATCTTCGACATCGGATCGGCCGGACCCCTGGCAGGCCTGGTCGTGGCGGTTCCGGTGGCGTACCTGGGCCTGAAGCTTTCGCAGGTGCTGCCCGTGTCCGAGATCCCCCCTGAGGGTGGGATGCAGCTGGGTGACTCGATCCTCTTCTGGGCGCTCGCGCGCGCCGCCCACGGCCCGCTGCCCGCCGACGCCGAGATCCTGCTTCACCCGGTCGGTCTGGCCGGGTGGGCCGGGCTCTTCGTGACCGGGCTCAACCTCTTGCCGGTGGGGCAACTCGACGGAGGGCACGTCATGTATGCCCTGCTGGGCCGGCGCGCCCGCTTCGTCGGGTACGTCTTCATGGGTGCCTTTGCGCTGTGGACGTTCTTTGCGCACCGCGGCTGGTGGCTGATGCTGGTGCTGCTCCTGCTGCTGCTGCAGCGCGGGCATCCGCCGGCGCTCGATCCGCGGCCGCTCGATCGACGGCGCATCGCGATCGGCGTTTTGCTGATGGTCATCTTCGTGCTGACGTTTGTGCCGCGGCCCATCGTGGTCATCCAACCGTAGGGGGTGGGGTGGACTGGATCGATCTGCATATCGACACCCTCTGGCGCATGCGACTCGCCGGGCTCGATCCGCTCGCCAGTGCGGCCGAGCGCGCGCCTCGGGCTTCCCGGCTGCACGTCGATGTCGAGGGCATTGAGCACGTGGGATTGCGGGCTGCGGTCTGGGCCACCTACGTGGAGCCGGAGCACACGGGCGCGAGCGGCATCGCCGAGCTGCTGCTGCGGATGGGTGCCGGGGTGCGACTACCTGAGCGATCGGGCGGGCGCCTGCGGATCGTGCGCGAGCGAGCCGGTCTCGAGCAGTGTCTGGACGGCAAGGCGCACGGCATGATTCTGGGCCTCGAGGGTGCGCACCCGTTGTTGGGCAGCGTCGAGATCCTGGGCGGCCTGTGCGAGCTCGGCCTGCGTGTCCTGGGTCTCACCTGGAACCACGCCAATCCCTTCGCCGCGGGCTGCGCGCAGGAGGGCCCGGGCGACCGCGGGCTGACGACGCTGGGTCGCGAGCTGGTGCGGGAGGCCGGCCGGCTCGGGCTCGTCCTCGATCTGGCGCATGCCTCTCCGCGAACCCTGGACGACGTCCTGGCGCTGGGTGGCGGCCCATGCTTCGTGAGCCACACGGCGTGCCGCGCACTGCGCGACCACCGGCGCAACCTGAGCGACGAGCAGCTCCGCCGCATGGCCCGCGCTGGCGGGCTCGTGGGCATCACGATCTGCCCGGCGTTCCTGACCGCCGATGCCGCGGGCGCCACCTGCGCCCACGTGGCCGCCCACATCATGCACGCCGCATCCGTCGCGGGTGTCGCGGCCGTGGCGTTCGGGTCGGATTTCGACGGGGTCGAGTCGACGCCCGCGGATCTTCCGGATGTGCGGGCGCTGCCCCGACTGGCCGAAGAATTGGAGCGCCGGGGGATGGCGCCCGAGGAGATCGAAGCGGTCGCCTGGCGCAACGCGGCGCGCTTGTTCCGGGGGGCTCTGGAGCATGACCGGGGGGCCGGGGAAGGGCGCGCGGGGGCGTGACCGACGATGGCCCGCCGTAGAGCCGGCGACACGGGTGGGGGAGCGGTAGGCAATGGCTCGCACAAAACGGGACAGCGGACGCGATCCGGCCGACATCGACCCGACCCGGCGCATCTACGTCAACCGCAACCTACGTCTGGCCAGCATCCAGGCCATCGGCTTCGACATGGATCATACGCTGGCCTGCTACAAGGCGGCACCGTTCGAGCGCCTAGCCTTCCAGAAGTCGGTCGCGAAGCTCGTCGCCCAAGGTCATCCGCGCGAGATGCTGCGGCTCAAGTATGATCCCGGGTTCGTCGTGCGCGGGCTGCTGGTCGACAAGGCGCGCGGCAACATCCTCAAGATGGACCGGCATCACTACGTTGTGCAGGCCTACCACGGCACGCGCAAGATTCCGGCTGAAATGCGCAAGAAGCTCTACGCCCGCGAGCGTCGCATCCGCCCGGGCGGGACCTTCGTGCCGGTCGACACGCTCTTCTCGCTCCCGGAGATCGGCCTGTACGCCCAGATCGTGGATCTGCTCGAGTCCCGCGGCGAGCGCCCCGACTTTCGACGCCTCTATGACGGGGTGCGCCGGGCGGTCGACGAAGCGCACGCCGACGGCAGCATCAAGGATGTGATCGCCCGTGATCCGCTTAGCTATCTCGATATCGATCCGCTCTTGCCCCAGACGCTCAACCGCATGCGCAGCCACGGGCTGAGGTTGTTCCTGCTGACCAACTCGGAGCCCGGTTATACGACGCTCATCATGGATCACCTACTGAGCGGTCGGCTCGAGGGCTGTTCGCACTGGACCGATTTCTTCAACCTCGTCGTCATGCGGGCCGGCAAACCGGGCTTCTTCGGGCGGCAAGGTCCGCTGCAGGCGCTCAGCGCGAGCAGTCTCGGGGTGCCGCGCGGCCGACCCGCGCCGGGACTCTACAAGGGGGGATCGTTCCTCGCGCTCGAGCGCGCCCTGCGCGTCTCCGGCGAGCGGATCCTCTTCTTCGGCGACCACACCTACGGTGACATCCTGAAGTCGAAGCGCATCTGCGGCTGGCGCACTGCGATGATCATGCAACGACTGGAGGATGAGCTGCGCAACCTCGCCGCGACGCGCCAGGAGCGTGAGGCGATCACGGTGCTCGAGCGGCGCATCGACCGGCTGTCGGCAACCCGGGACTTTCTGGAACGGGCCGTCGAGGGACAGGTGCCCCGACCGGTCGCGGGCCGTTTCTTGCGCGAGCACCAGTTGGCCGGCGGCGTGCGCGCCATTCCGGGGCACCTGGCTTCGATGGAGAAGGAGATCGAGGCCCTCGGCCACCGCCTCGATCGGATCAAGAACGACGTGGAGAGCGCGTTCAATCCGCGCTGGGGTCCGATCTTCCGCGCTGGCCGCGAGATCACCCACTTCGCCGCGCAGGTTCAAGAATTCGCCTGCATCTATACCTCGCGGGTGAGCAACTTTTTGAACTACCCGATGGACAAGTACTTCGTGACGGATCACGTGTTCATGCCCCACGAGCTTTAGATCACTAGTGCTCGTAGGGCGGTCCGCGGGGTCGGGGCCAGGCCCGGCGCTCGGACAGTCCTCGCTCGCGTGCCCCCCTCAGGGGGCACGCGAGCTGCGGAAACTCGCGGCGGGCCTGGCCCCGACCCCGCGGACCTGCGACGAGGTGGCTGGCGGCAGGGCTGCCCCGACCGCGGGGACCTGCGACGAGGTGGCCGGCGGCGCGGACTAGAGCAGGGAGTGGTAGATGTCGGCGAGGCGGTCGGCTTGAGTCACGGCGTTGAATTCGCGTTCCATGTGGCTTCTTCCGGCGCGGCTCATCGCTTCCCACTGCTCGGGGTGGGTCAGCATCCACTCGAGATTGGCCGTGAGCGCGTCATCGTCGTACTCGGGCGACAGCAGCCCGCTCACGCCGTCCTCCACGACCTCGGGGATGTCCGCATGGCGCGTGGAGATGACTGGCAGACCCGCCGCCTGGGCCTCGATGAGGGCGACCGGCGCCCCGCCTTCGGTGTCGCCGTCGGGGGCCGTGCGGCTGGCGGCCACGAACACGTGAGCGCGCGCCAGGGCCGCCAGGTGTGCCTCGTAGGTGACGTAGCCTGCGAGCGTGACCCTCTCGCTGAGTCCGGCCAGACGCACAGCCGCCTCGACAGCCAGGCGTTCGGGACCGTCACCCAGGATGCGCAGGCGCGCATGGGGAAAGCGCCGAGCGATGGCGGCGAAAGCGCGCACCGCCGATAGGACGCCCTTCTTGGGGCGCAAGCTCGAGCTGACCAGAATCTCGATGCCCCCGGCGGGATCGGGCCGCCGGGGTGCGTAGGGGATGCGGACGAGGTCAATGCCGAGGTGGACGACATGGATCCTGTCCGGCGAACACCCCAAGGCTTCCAGCGTGCGTCCAAGATTGGGGCCTTCGACCAGGAAGGACCGCCCCTCGGAGAAGAGCTTGCGGTAGCGTCCGTGCCACCAGAACTGGCGCGAGGTTCGGCCGGCGTCGCGGCCATAGAAGGTCGTGATTAGGGGCAGGGCGGCCGCGGCGGCGAGATCCACCGCGCGGGCCCCCTCCCAACCCATGTGGGCATGGAGCAGGCGGGCCCCCTCACGGTTCAAGATGGGGAGGTAGCGATCGGGAGGCAGACTGCCCAGTCGGATCCGCAGCTCGTGGGGCAGGCGCATCAGGCGGCCTCCGGGCGCCGGCACCACATGCACGGGCTCGAAGGGAAAGCGCTCCCGATGCTCGAGCTTGCGGGTGAGCACGATCGGGCGCGTGCGGCGGGCATGGACGAGCTGGGTGTGAATCCAGGTGCCGGTCGGGAAGAGATAGGGCGTGATCAGGTGGGCCACCGTGATGGGTCTGTCGTTCACGAACGCCCCCTCCAGCGTGCAACGCCGTTCACCCGCGCCGACTGCGGGTGTCCAGCCAGCGGCAACCGGACTACCCTAGCAGGGGGGCCGGGGAGCCGCAACTCGCCGGGACCGAGGGGAATCGGGCCCCGGGGGATGGCGGGCACCACGGGTTGCAGCGGCGTTGACATGCTTTTTGAACGCATGCTACCCTCGCGCATAATTTGGACTTGCGGCGTTGATCGGGGTTTGCGGCGCCGGGGGTGTCGGCGGAGGTTCTCATGAGGGTCTTGGGGTGGACCTGGTGGATTGTCGCGGTTTTGCTATGCGTGCCCGGATCGTGGGCCGACGATCCCATCGGTAGAATCGGCATCGGTGCCAGCGGAGGGTACTCCACCTACGCGCTGGGGAAAGCCAACGACTGCATCGAGAACCAGGGCAATGCCTGGCTCGCAGAGAAAGCCTGGAACAAGCTCGATCCCCTGAAGCACGGTTGGACCTTCTGGGCAGACGTCATGGTGCCAGTGCCCCTCGGCCTGATCGGCGTTCGGGAGGCGTTTGGCATCCCGCTCGATTTCTATCTGAGCGGGGGCTATGGCGTCTCCTCGGGAACCAGCGGCGGCCAGGACTATAACGAGCTGATCGAAGTTACAGGTGAGCAGACCGCGATTCACGCGCGTCTTCTGTATGCCCTGCCCTGGCGCTTCCAGGAGGACACGCGCATCTTCGTGGGCGGGGGACCGTTGATCATCTCGGAGCAGAAGCTCACCGCGTCGCACACCTCTCGGCGCAGCTCCGGCGTCGGCCAGACCACCCAGGAGACGAGCCGGTTGGAGGAGATTTACTACCAGGGCGATGGAACCGGTTTCCAGGCCGGCGTGGCGATGGAATACCTGCTGTCCGACCGCCTCACACTGGCGGTCGACCTGGGTTATCGTTGGGCGTCGGTGGACTATGGCACCTGGAGCAGCCAGCAGAACGTCACCATCACGGATACCGATGAGGTCGTGTTCACGGCGGATCAGACGACCAGCCTCGAGCGCCTCGACCGCGATAGCAGCTACATTCTGCACGGATTCTTGGACGAAGCCGCCACGTCGCGAGCCGAGGAACCGAGCCCCCACATGTATGGGCCGCACTTGGACCAACTGGTTCCCCTGTCGCCAGACGATCTGAACATCGACCTGTCTGGGATGCAGATCCACGTCGGGTTCCGCATCCACGTTCTCTAGCCTTCCGGCGAGACGCGCCGGCTCAGAAGCCGGCCCGCGACCCTGAGCGCTGGGGCACGCTCGTTTTTGCGCGCACGCCGATCGCGCGATCAGGGAAGATCCCTGCCGCCATCCCCAATCGCCGCGTGGAAGTCCCGGCCCGGTGCCGATGAGTCTGAGCGGGACAAGGAGAGGGACACGCTCATGCAGACAGCGCCACTGCGTCGTTTCACGCTCTCATGCCTGGGTCTCGTGGCCCTGGTCGCACTCGCACGGCCGGTTGCGGCCGACGTGCGCGTGTATCCGGTCGACCAATTGACCCCGGGGCAGAAGGGTGTGGCGATCACCGTGCTCCAGGGCACCCAGCCCGACAGCCTGCCGGTCGAGGTCGTCGGGGTCTACCCCGGCTATAGCCCCGGCTCCCGAGTCGTGCTGGTTCGCGGGCAGGGTCGCCTGGCCGAGCTCGGCATCGCGCAAGGGATGAGCGGCAGCCCCGTATTCGTTGATGGGCAGCTCGTCGGGGCGCTGGCCTTTGCCTTCAGCGGCGCCCGCGAGGCCATCGGGGGCGTGACGCCCTTTGGCGAGATGCTCCAGGACCTGACGCCCTATTTCGCGAACGCCTCGGCGGGCGACGCGTCCGCGATCCTGGCGGCGGCGGCCTGGTCGGAGCCCGATCTGCCCAGCTTCCCCGAGTGGCGGGCGCGCTGCGCCCGGGGCGAGTTCGGTCTGCCCGAGCCTCGGTCGATACCACGCCCCCCGGATGCGGCTGCCGGTCTCGTGCCGATCGGGCTGCCGGTGGCGCTCGACGGGTTCGGAGGCAGTCCCCCGAGCTGGTGGGAGACGGCGCTGCGGCGGGCAGGTCTCACGCCGGTGCCAAACGCCGGCTTCACCGCGGGCATCTCCGCGATCTCGGCCCCGGGCAGGGTAGGCTCCGCGGCGCCAGGCATGATGGCTGCCTCCGGGTCCGCTGCGGGTGGGACTGAGGCGCCGGGCCCTGGGCCGCAGATGCGTCCGGGGGACGCGGCGGCGGTCACCCTGGTCAGCGGCGACATGTCCGCGGCAGCGATCGGGACGGTGACCTGGGTCGACGGGGATCGCGTGTACGCCTTTGGTCACCCATTCCTCTTCTCCGGTTCCAGTTGGCTGCCCTTCTCGCGGGCGCGGATTGCAGCGATCATCCCAACCCTGGACGTCTCGTTCAAGGTGGGCACGCCGACCGAGGAGATTGGCGTGGCGGTGGGGGACAAGCGCACCGGCGTCGCGGCGCGTCTGGGCGGTCGGGCAGAGCGCGTGAGTCTCGATGTCACGATCGAGGATGCCGACCAGCCGGGGTCGAGCGAGAGCTATCACTACAGCGTCGCGAAGCACGAATTCCTTACGCCGGTGCTCATGGCGGGCGCGGCCGCGTCGGCGCTCACCGGGGAGCGCTTCGCCATGGGACTGGGAACACTGCGCGCCGAGATCGCCATCGATCTGGAGGATGGGCGCACGATAACGCGGCAGGACATTTTTCGGACGACCAATCCCGGCCTGACGGTGGCCGGCGAGGCGCTGGCTCCGGCCACCTACCTGATGGGGAGCGCCTTTGCGCCCCTGCCCATTGAGGCCGTGCGGCTGAAGCTCGCGCTCGAATCGGTCCTGCGCGTGGAAGAGATCGAGGGCATCCGCGCCCTGAAGCTAGAAGTGCGGCCAGGCGAGACACTGCCGGTCGAGATCCGCCTGCGCGAGTTCCGCGGACCGACGCGGGTGCGCCGCGTGAGCCTCGAGGTGCCTGCTGGGACGCCGACGCAGGATTTGCTGGTCCTGGCCGGATCGCCGACCGCCTTCTACGAGTGGGACCAGGAGCGCGCGCCCGAAAAGTACCGTCCCCGCAATCTCGACGATCTGGTGCGGCTGATCGAGACCTACCCGACGGAAGAGAGCCTCATCGTGCGGCTCTACGGTCCCTCCCGCGGTGTCGTCCACCGGGGGCACGAGCTACCCTCGTTGCCCCGCTCGAAGTGGCACGCGCTCAGCGCCAGTTCGACCGGTGGGGAGACCGCGGTGGTGAGCGGTGCGATCCTGGATGAGACCGTGGTGATGACCGGCAGCGTCGTGATGGGGGGCACCTACGTGCGAGTGCGCGTAGTGGAGTGAGGCTTGGCGCTCGTTTCGGAGGCCGCGGGCGGCCGATGGGCGGCGTCATGAGGGCGAGGAGAGGGCGAACCATGGTGGTGGCAAGCAGGGTCCGTTGCGGTGCGTGGCTGGGGGTTGCGTGGGCGTTGGGTTCCCTCCTCGGCTCAGCCGGAGCGGCTCGCGTCAGCGAGTTCCGCAGCATGGACCTCGAGAGCGTTCTGAAGGGCGAGTTGGACGGCGTCGGGGTTGCGCCCGATGGCGCGATCTCGCCCGGCCCGCGGCCCGAGGTGCTGTTCTCGGGCGAAACGGCGTTCGTGTGGACCGTCGTTTCCGATGGGGACGGCGGCGTCTACGCCAGCACCGGGAGCGAGGGCGCGCTCTACCGGATCCGCCGCGACGGTAGCTGGGACAAAGTGACCCAGACCCTGGAGTACGAGCTCTTCTCCCTGGTGCGCGGCGAGCGCGGGGTGCTCTATGTTTCGGGCGCGCCCAACGCCACGATTTCCCGGGTCGATGCCGGCGGCGCCAGCGCCACGGTGGTCGATCTGCCCGAGGGTCTGGTCTGGGACCTGCTCGTCTCGCCCAAGGGCGTGCTGTTCGCCGCGACCGGCGAAAGCGGCGAGGTCTACCGGATCGCTCCCGACGGGCAGACCCAACGCGTGGGGCGGGTGCCCGACGCCCATGTGGTCAGCCTGACCTGGTGGCAGGATCGTCTGTTGTGCGGCACGGACGGCCGTGGGCTACTGGCCACGATGGATCCCGACGACGGCTCGGTGGAGATCCTCTTCGACACGTACCAAGAGGAGGTCGTGGCGGTGCTGCCCCTCGCGGACGGGCGCCTGGTGTTCGCCGCCAACGGAACGCGGCCAGCCGCTCCCCCCGAGACCGGCAGCGGTTTGGTGCTGCCGCCGATCGAGGTGCGTCCCGGCGGAGGGCGAGGCGGCGCGGGCCCGAAGCTGTACGAGCGCACGCCGGGCGGGCTCGTGCGGCCGGTCTGGGAGTGCGCCGAGGAAGACATCCTGTGCCTGGCGCTGGCGCCGGATGGTGACATCCTGGCGGGCACCGGTTCCCAAGGCGTCCTCTATGCTCTGAGTTCGACCTGGGACGCTCGGCGATTGCTCGACCTGAAGGACTCGCAGATCCTCTCCTTGGCGACCGAAGGGCAATTCGTCTACGCCGGCACCGGCAACAATGGAACCGTCGTGCGCCTCGACTACCGCGGCGCGCGGGAGGGAACCTACACCTCCGAGGTCCTGGATGCGGGGTTCGTTGCCGAGTGGGGTGTGCCGGATTGGGTCACCCGAGGCCAGGGGAGCGTGACCATGGAGACCCGCGTCGGGCAGATCCGAGAGCCAGGCGAGCTGTGGACCGACTGGACGACCCTGCGGGAGGGCCGGATCGCGAGCCCGGCGGGCAGATTCCTCCAGTGGCGGGTCGCCTTGCGCTCCGCGGCCGACGAGGTGTTTGCGCTGCGGGATGTGCGGATTCCCTACCGCGGTCCCAATCGCGCCCCGGAGCTGTCCGGGGTCTCCGTGGCGAGCGCCTGGGCCGACTTCCAGGCGTCGGCGACCGGCCAGCGGGGGGGGAGCATTCGGCAGAGCCTCCCGGGGGGCGTCACCGTGGACTACGCGTTCGAGGGGACGTCCCCGGGCACCAGTGAGCCGCAATCGCGGACCGGGCTGTGGGCCCGCAGTCTGCGCAGCGCGACCTGGAAGGCCGTGGATCCCGACCTGGACGACCTCGAGTTCGACCTCTATCTCCGGGGCGTGGGTGAGGAGGAGGTGTTGTTGCTCAAGGAGGATCTGAAGGACACCGCCTTCACCTGGGACGCGTCGGCCTGGCCGGAGGGGTGGTACGAGCTGAAGATCGTGGCCAGCGACGAACTCAGCAATCCTCCGGGGGAGGCGCTCAGCGCCCAGCGGTGGAGCGCGGCCTTCCAGATCGACAACAGCCCGCCGCAGCTGCTCGATCTGGCCGTCAATCAGCAAGACGGGCGCCTGGTCGTCACCGGCCGCGCTCAGGATGGGCTCAGCCGCATTGCGAGTATCGAGTACTCCCTCAATGGGGAAGGGTGGCGATTGGCCATGCCACAGGACGGGATGCTGGATAGCCGCGCCGAGAGCTTCCGCATCCTGGTGCCGGATCTGAAGGGCGGCGGCCGCCCGTCCGTCATCGGCGTTCGCATCGCGGACGAGGTCGGCCACGTGGCGAGCGGACGGCTGAAGGCTCCCTCGGAGCGCTGATCCATCCACTGCGGTCGTGGACGAGCCTTCGACTGCGATCGTGGACGATCCATCCACCATAAGCATGGACACAGAGCAAGAGCGTTTCCATGAGGCTTCCGCGCCGGGTCGTCTGTCTCGTCCCGAGTCTCACCGAGACGATCTTCGATCTTGGTCGGGGCGACTGTCTCGTCGGGGTGAGCGACTACTGCGAGCCTCCGCGGGAAGTGCCGGCGATCGCCCGCGTCGGCGGGCCGAAGACGCCGGACCACGCCGCCATCACGGCCCTGAATGCCGATCTCGTAATCCTTGGCGAGGAAGAGTGTTGTCGCTCAGACTTCGACTTGTTTACGCAGTCCCGCGATGTTTACGTCGCCTCTTGCCGGTCGCTGGCCGATGGACTTGATGTGATCCGCGAACTCGGAGAGCGCCTGGGGGTGGCCGAGGCGGCGCGCGCGATCGTGACGCGGATCGAAGCTGCCTGCGGCCGAGCCGCCCGTCAGGGGACCGATCGGCTCATCGACGTCTTCTACCCGCTCTGGCCCGAACCCTGGATCACCGTTTCCGCGGGCACCTTCGCGGCGGACATGCTCCGGCGGGCCGGGGCGCGATCGATCTTCGACGACCTGCCTCAAGCCTACCCCACCGTCGCGCTCGTGGAGGTGTGCCGGCGCGATCCGGAGCTGCTACTTCTGCCCGATGAGCCCTATCCTTTCGGCGCGGGCGACGCTCAGCGCTTCCACGGGCTGGGCGCCGTGAGGCGCGGCGCGGTTTGCTGCGTGCCGGGCCGCTGGGCGGCCTGGTATGGGTCGCGCATGGACGAGGGGCTGAGCGGCTTGCGGCGGGCGATCGGTGCCCACGCGCGCTGATCCAGCCGGTGGCCGGCATGCCGATGTGCTAGAATCGGTTCATCTTGAATCCACGGGAGATAATCCGGCAAGTTCAAGCCATCTCTTGGAGATTCGAGGCGCGATGGGGAGCGATCGATGCGTACGCGAGCAAAGTTGAATATCCGTTGGCTACGTTTTGCGTTAGCGCTGACAGTGGGTGGGTTGGGTCTGGGGATCATCTTCGGTGCCCTCGGGGCGTCCCTGGGAGTTGATGACCTGAGCGCCTACCACGACGTCCGGATCGCGGAGGCGCGGGCTCGCGTCTCCGAGCTAGGCTACGCCTGGCAGCCGGGGCCGACCTCGCTGACCGCCTACACCCCCGACGAGCTGCAAGACATGCTGGGCGCGATCATGCCCGACGCGGTCGCGCGCGGGTTGGGTCAGGAACCGCCCTCGCCGTTGGGTGTGCGGCCGGATCTTCCCGCGAGCTTCGATTGGCGGAACCATGGCGGCGTGACGCCCGTGGGCCACCAGGGTTCCTGCGGTAGCTGCTGGGACTTCGCCGCGCTGGGCGCGCTCGAGGCGGTGATCTTGATCCACGGCGGGGTCGAGCTGGACCTCTCGGAGCAGCAGATCCTCTCCTGCGCCACGCCGGGTTACGGTTGCGGTGGGAGCTGGGCCACAACCGCCTGGAGCTGGGTCCGCGCCCGGGGCGCGGTGAGTGAAGCCTGCATGCCCTACCAGGCCGACGACACTTGGCCCTGCACCGAGAACGAGTGTGACAAGATCGCCGCGGCGGACCGCTGGATCGACATCCCCAACGACATCGACCAGATCAAGACCGCCATCTACGCCTATGGGCCGGTGACGACCGCTTTCTATGTGTACGAGGACTTCTACTACTACACGGGGGGCTGCTACGAGCACCCGGACGAGGTGACGTGGACCAACCATCTCGTCGTGATCATCGGTTGGGATGACGCGGCCTGCGACGGCGCCGGTGCTTGGCTGGTCAAGAACAGCTGGGGCACCGGCTGGGGCATGGAGGGCTTCTTCTGGATCAAGTACGGAAACTGCAATGTCGGCACCGCCACACAGCTCGTCTACTACCACCCGGGCATTGACCTTGAGCGGGCCGGCGTGGCCGTCGACGATGGGGCGACCGGGGACGGTGATGGGTGGCTCGACCCGGGTGAGACGGGGGACCTCGCGGTCACGCTGCGCAACGGCATCCTGGCCCCACCCCGTGCGGGTATCACCGCCACGCTGGCCTGCGCGTCCGCTGCGGTCCAGATGCTGAGCGCGACCGCGGCGTGCCCCGATCTGGAACCGGGCGAGACGGGTGGGCTCACCCCGGCCTTCACCATCGCGATCTCGCCCTACCTCGCGATCGGCACCGAGCTCGCCTTCGAGCTCACGCTCTCGGCCGACGGAGGCTATACGACCACCGACACCTTCGCGCTCATCACCGGGGATGTGCCCATTCTGCTGGTCGACGACGATGAGTCGACCGTGGCCGATCCCTATGTAGGCGCGGCTCTTGGCGAAGGCGGCTATCTCTACCGCCATTGGGACACGCAGTTCGAGGGATCGCCGACCGGCGCAGTCTTGCAGCGCTACCCCGCGGTGATCTGGCTGACCGGGATCTCCGGGCGCATCGATGCCGCGGAGCAGCAGGCCATCGCCACCCTCCAAGATGAAGGCGGCGCGCTGCTCGCCACCGGGCAGGACATCGGCTGGTTCCTGCACGACTGGAGCGGGGCCACCCCCGCGGATCGGGAGTTCTATCAAGAGCGCTTGCACGCCACCTACCTCGAGGATGGGTCGGGCTACATGCACCTCGAGGGCACGCCCGGCGATCCGATCGGCGACGGGCTCACCTTCGGCATTGGCGGGGGCAGCGGCTCGCGCGCCCAGGCCTGGCCGAGCCGCATCGATGCGCGCGCGGGCGCGGTCGCGACCTTCACGTACGCCCCGGGGGTGGTGGGCGCCGTGCGGTGGGCGGGGGACTACCGGGTCGCCTACTTCGCCTTCGGGATCGAGGCGATCGACGAGGCCGCCGATCGCCCCGCGGTCGTGGCGCGCTCCCTCGAGTGGCTGGTGCCCGCGTGGCCCGACATCGAACAGCCGACGGTCACGGTGACGAGCCCCAATGGGGGCGAGACCTGGTGGCCCGAGAGTGAGGTTGCGATCACGTGGCAGGCGAGCGACAACGTCGCAGTGGAGTCCATTGATGTGCTCCTGTCGCGCGACGGTGGCGCGACCTGGCCCGACACGTTGGCCGCCGGCCAGGCCAACACCGGATCGCTCATCTGGATCGTCACCGGCCCGGGCTCGGAGACCTGCCTGGTGCGGGTCGTCGCGCGCGACACGGTTGGCCTGCTCAACCAGGACACCTCGGACGCCACCTTCACGCTGCTCGACGCCACGGCGGCAGTGGGTGAGGTCGTCCCGGCCTTCGCCTTCGCGCCGCTGGGACCGAATCCCTTCTGCGATGGGACCGTGCTCGGCCTGGCGCTGCCGGGGCCCGAGGGCATCGACCTCGCGATCTACGACCTCACCGGCCGGCGGGTCGTTGCCCTTAGTCGGGGGATCCTCCCCGCCGGGCAGCATGCCTATCGCTGGGACGGCACGGACGCGTCCGGGCGGCGCCTGCCGGGGGGGCTCTACTTTGCGCGGTTGACCCGCGGGTCGGGCGAAGAGCTGCGCGCGCGGCTCCTGATGCTGCGATAGCACGCGTCCGTCAAGAGACGAGGCTCGGATCAACGGGCACCGCGAGCATGGCGGTGCCCGCGCCCTTTGACCGCGGCGCTGGGCGAGACCGTCGTGTGATCACTCTCCGGTGTGCAGGCGCAGCACGTTCAGACTGCGCTCCCCGCCCTGCGTGGCGAGCCGCGCGTAGTAGTGGCCGCTGGGCGCCAGGTGGCCCCGCGCGTCGCGGCCGTGCCAGGCGACCACGTGGGCCCCGCGCGTCAGGTGTCCGTCGAAGAGCTTGAGCACGTGCCGGCCGGCGGCGTCGAAGAGATCCAGTCGGACGGGTCCATCGCCGGGCACCGTGAAGGCCAGGCGAACCTCCGAACCGGCCGGGTTGGGCCCGCCCGGCCTGAGCGTGAGCGCGAGACGGCCGCCGGGGTCGGCCGCCACCCCGGCGAACGATCCTAACCCCGCGATCTCGACGTCGTCGATGAACCAGCCCGCGCCGCTTCCCTCTGCGTCGCTCCCAAACCGGAACCGGAAGACGGCCGGGCCCCTGAGGCCCGTCAGATCCAGGCGCACCTGCTGCCAGGGCATCTGGCCGGAGAAGACCGGCGTCATCATGGGGAAAGGCCCGGTGCCCGCCGGCAAGACGGTGTAGGGGTAGCCGCCCGGCGGGTTCAGCGCCGCGTAGGGTCCGCCCGCCAGCGAGACTTCGATGCGACCGCCATCGTGGGTCTTGCCTGGATACACAGGGCTCACCTCGGCATCCATGCGCATCCAGAATCTCAGCTCACCGAAGCCCGACAACTCGACACAGGGTGTGTAGAGCCCCGCGTCGAGCAGCCCCTGATAGGACCCACCGGGGGTGCCGCACTTCCACGCTCGCTGTCCGCCCGGCGTATGATTCTCCTCGGTCGAGACGTGCCATTGATCGGAGAAGCCCATCGTGACCGGTCCGTGGCTCCAGGCTCCGACGTCGCCCTCGACCGGTTCCCAGAATCCGCCCACGGGGAGCGCGATCTCCAGATCGCGCCGCGCCGCACCGGGTCCGCAGATCGTCAGGCGCAGGTCGGCGTAGGGAAGCTCGTAGCTGGAATCCACCGCGATCTCGAAGGGCGGCGCCAGCACGGCCGTACCGCCCGGGACCAGCAGATCCAGGGTGGCGACCGCGGAGGAAACCGCCACCAGCGGGTGCGCGCAGGTGAGCGTGGCGGTGGCCGAGCGCAGGTAGCCGGAACCCTCGTTGCGCACGCTCACCACGAGCTGCGCCTGCTCGCCCGGCGCGACGTGCGCATCGGCGTTGCCCCCGGCGGTGTCGGCGATGATCAGATCATCCACGGCCGGTGCAGCGGCGTGCGCCCACAGCGTCAGCGAACCGCTCCACGAGGCCGATCCCGACGCCTGCAGCGTGATCGCGAGCGGCGCCAGGTGGCCATCGGGCACGAGCGGGGAGACCTCGATTTGGCCGAAACCCTCGGACCAGGCTCTGCCGCCGGCGGGAATCGTCGGGAACGGCATCTCGGAGACGAGCACCGTGAGGGTCGTATCGCCGGTCGCCAGGAACGCCGTCACCTCCTCGGCCGCCTGCAGGCCGATGTTCGCCACCTCGAGAGCCAGCCAAACCCGTTCCCCCGCGTCCGCCTGCCCATCGCCGCCGGCGTCGGTCAGATGCGCGTCGCGCACCACCAGGTGAGGGCCTGGGGAGAAGACAACCGCGACCGCTTCCCGCGCCGTGGCCCGGTTGGCGGCCGTCACCGTGAGCGTGAGCGTGTCGGGTTCGAGGGGCAACGGATCGAGGGGGATGATGGCCCGACCCGCGGTGTCGGTGTAGGCGCTCCCGTAAAGCACGCCCTCAGCCCAGAGCGCGCACAGCGCCTCGGCGCACCCCGGAACCGTCACCGCGTAGCTGGCTGTCCCCAGCGCCAGCGCCCCGCCGTGGTCGACCGCCATGCGCTGGGGCGTGCCGGTGCGCACCAGCAGCGATGGATCGCCGAAGAGGATCCAGAGCTTGAACATCAGCTCCCCGCTCTCGCCGCTCAGATCGATCATCCGGCATGAGCCGTTGAACCACAGTCCGCCGGTCGTGCGCATCGAGTCGGCGACGAGCAGATCGACGAACTCGTCCTGCGCGTGCATGGGCGGCACCCAGTATTGGCTCGAGGCGGACATGTAGGCGGCCACGGCGCCGGTCGGCTGGCCGTCTTGCGAGGCGCGCAGCCAGGCCTCGGCGAAACAGGTCTGTCCCACGAAGCGTCCGGCCTGACAGCCGACCGTGTCGATGAACGGCCAGCGCCCCCGGTTCTGGAGCGCTTCGACGTGCTCGATGGTGAAGACTTCCCAGCCCGACCAGGGGTCGCCCCACCCGTACGCCGTGCCGTGACCGGTGTAGTTGACCACGCTGCGCCCGGCCTCGAGGGCGGCGGTGATCATCGCCGTCGTGCCGTCGGGCTGGTAGATCTGATCCACGGTCCCGTAGCCGTAGCGCAGGAGGTCCTGCCGGATGAGATCCATGTGTTCGTGGTCGAACTCACCGAACTGACCGGGTCCCTCGTTGGAGGCGATCCCGCAAGCATTCGACAGCCAGGTGGCGCCGGGGTCCAGGTCCCGCTCATAGGCGATCGTGCGCGCCACCTGGGTCGCGACCTGGTCGGGCGTCTCGGCCGAGAAGCGGCCCACGAAGATCTCCGGGTAGCTGTCATGGCCCTCGATGAGCGCGTAGGAGGGGTCCGAGCCGCTGGTGTAAATGATGAACGTCGGCACCTGCTCCGCGTCGCCCACCAAGAGCAGGTAGGCGAGGTTGCCGGCCTCATAGGCCTGCGCGACGTAGGCGTAGATCTCCTCGGGCGTCGCGCCTACCTCCGACAGACCGACCAGGCGGGTGGGGATACCCTTCTGGAGCTTCCACTCGATCAGCGGGGCCAGCTCCGGCAGGAACGCGTCGTGGGCGATGATGAGCAAGCTGCCCGCTTCGATCACCGGCGTGTAGCGCTCGGGGCTGAAGTTGACGAAGTGATCGCGATAGAGGCGCGCGAACTGCGGGTCGACCGCGCGCGAGCCCGGTGGGCGCGCCAGGACGTTGCGCGTGCTGGGCCCCGCGGGGACAACCTCGATGAGCAGGCGGGTGTAGGCCCGCACCGCGCGAGCCGCGGGCAAGGCCTGCAGCATGTTGAGCTCGACCACCACGCCGCGCACATCCCGCAGGATGTAGGGATCCCCCAGACGCGCCGGCTCCGCCGGATAGGGACCCGCCTGGGCGTAGATCGGATCGAACGTGTAGGCGACGCCGGCCGGATCGGTGGAGCGCCAGATGGCACCGCGGCCGGGCGCGACCGGCAGGTCGGGCACATCGACCCACTCGGCGTCGAGGATGCGCAGGCTCATCTCCCGGTCGCCGGGGATCGCCAGGCTGCGCCGCAGGCGCGGCAGGGCCGGGCGACCGGGGTCGTCGGCGGAGCCTTCCTTGGGCAGCCCGAGGCGGTAGTACGTCGCGCCATCGATCTGGACGGGATCGGCGGAGAAGCCGCCCAGACGCGCTTCCAGCACGGTGCGACTCTCGTCCACGGCGATCACGCGCACAGAGCTGGGCCCGCCACCGAGATCCACCCAACCGGCGGCCGCCTGGCTTGCTCCGGCCCCGGCGGCTACGAACAGCAGGGTCGCGAGCAGCGCTACCGCTGTGCGGGGCAGCGCGGCGCCGGGTCGAACGGCTGGGCGGGCGGCGATCGTCATGGGCTCTCCATCCAGGGGCGTGAGCGGGATAGGCACACCCCGTCCCGGCCGGGTGGCTGGGGAGCGGCCAGGTCGGCGCGAGGTGGCGTGGATCACGGACTTAAGTATACCCGATGCTCGCCCGCGGGACCTCGGCGAAACTGCCAAGTCCCAACAGCGAAAGGGATAGGTTGTGGTGCGAAGATCTGTGCTGGGGCGGGGCCTACCGCCGCTTCGGCAATTCACCCGGCGTGAGACCGGGGTGTAGTCGTTGGGCATCGGGCCGGGACCGCGTGCCGGGCTAGCGCTCTGAGGCGGTGCTTGCGGTCCCCGGGGTTTACGGTGC